>ENA-ORSI01000033-ORSI01000033.1-human-gut-metagenome-genome-assembly--contig:-NODE-33-length-115939-cov-18.460944_pt1 | contig 115939 bp, 93 predicted proteins | sample MGYA00242187_ERZ509154 | MGnify/ENA primary metagenome ERZ509154 (study PRJEB26280, sample SAMEA2338627) | human gut metagenome | biome: human gut; feature: human-associated habitat; material: faeces...
GCCTGCTTTGCATCAAGGCGAAGGACAAGGCCTACATCGTGCATACGTCGGACAGCACCATCCTGCCTGTAGTGACCTACTACGAACATCACAAGCGCCTTCCCCACCTGCCCGAAGCCTACTACTATGCCGGCCGTGTGTATCGCGACTTGGGCGATGCGCCGCAGGCGTTGGACTATTTTCAGTGGGCGCTCGACGCGATGCGCGAGGATGAGGATATGGTTTTGAAAAGCAAGATCTATTGGCAAATGGGAACCTTGCTGAAACAGCAGAACCTTTATTTAGAGGCTTTGGATGCATACAGACAGAGCCTTGAATGTTTTAAAGTGCTGAAAGATAGTGTAAATATGGTATATAGTTATAGTCAGTTGGGAGGACTGTTTATGAACTTGGAGCAGCAAGACAGTACTGTATTTTATTATCGGGCATCTTATAAACTATCCTGTTTGTTGAAAAGAAAGGATTTGGTAAGAGTCATACAAGGTATTTTAGCATACTATTATACGAAAGAAAAGAAATACGAAATTGCTTATTTCCCTTTACAACAAGCCTTGCAGAATGTCGAGAAAATTAATCAGAGTGGAATCTACTCTATTGCAGCTGATTATTATCATAAAGTAGGTCAATTGGATTCAGCACAATGGTATTATAACAAATTGTTATCATGTGGCACATTGTATGTACAGGAATGGGCTAACAGGGGGTTAGCTTCCATCGCTTTGTCGCAGGGAAGGACGGTTTCTGCTGCCCGACATCTCGATCAGGCATTATCGTTGGGCGATTCTATCTTGAAGTTAACCAGAACGGATGAAGTCCGCAATGCTCATTCGCATTACAATTACCAGCTTCGCGAGCAGGAGAACCAGCGTTTGAAGCTTCAGAACCTGCGTCAGCGTCAGACGAATGTCGCCATCTTGGTGGTGTTTGTCCTGTTTGCGTGTGGTGGTACACTCTATTATTTGCATCGGCGTAAGGTCATGCGTCTGCGTCTGCAGGTGGCCGAGCAGTTGCAGGCCGAGGCCTATCGCAACAGCCGGCAGTTTGTAGAAGACAATCGCGAACATATTCATCGGTTGGAAAACCGCATCCAAGAGCTGAACACTCAGTTGCAGGGCAGCAGCTTGCAATGCGAACAGCTGCAGCAGCAAATCGACATTCTGTCCCACATGAACCGGCAGGTGGAATTGGAGCAAAACAAGCGTATGTTGGATCAGGACCTGTTTTCCCAGTCGGAAATCTATGCCTTGTTCAGGCAGAAGTTGACAACCGGGCAGATCGTCACCTCTGCCGAGTGGAACCGGTTTGCCGAACAGCTCGATAGCGCCTTCGACGGGTTTACTCAAAAGCTGGGCCGCTTAGGGCAGTTGAAGGAAAAAGAATGGCGTGCCAGCCTGCTCATTAAGGCTCGGTTTAAAAACAAAGAGATTGCCGCTCTGTTGTTTCTTTCGCCCGAAGGCGTCAGTTCCCTTCGGCGGAGGCTTTGTGCCAAGTTTTTCCAAAACGGTTCGGAAGCCAAAGAGTGGGATAAGTTTATTCTCTCATTATAAGCCTCTTGCATAGTTCGTGCACAGTTTTTTGCACAGCCTTTCTTCCCGCTCAACGCCAAATGCACAGTTTTTGCACAGTCGATTTGTTGCTTATCCCTTGCTTTTTCCGGAATTTTGAGACACGAACTTAAAAAATAATACCTATGAGACATGCTTTTGTGATGCTGGTCGTTCTGCTTTGCAGTGCAAGCGGATGGGGGCAGAAATACGTCTTTGACGTGTATAGCCATGTAGTTGAAAAGATGTATGATATTAAAGTGACGAGACCTGATGGATTCGAAGAGTTGGTTGAAGATTCTTATCCCATTCAATTTTATGTGGGAGAAAATGGAGGTTTTGTTTATCCTGTTTCTTTGGTTTCCGAGGATAAGAATTGTCTATTGCTGTATCCCTTCTTCAATTATTGGCCGGGCATAAAAGGAAATGCATATAGTGACTTGAAGGCTTCGTTGGGGATAGATACGTGGGATATTACGATTCCTTTGGATACGGCCCGTTATGTGAAAATATTTACTCAAGGAGAACTGGTGGACTGTTGCAATGCCGATACGCTGACAGTTTATAGGATGAAACTGCCGAAAGGATTCGAATACAAGGAAAAGTATTCGGCTTATGTTGGAATCCTTATCTGGAAGAGCGGTCATGCTTCGGGCATCATGAAGATGGTACTGACCGAAGAAGGCTGCAAACATGCGGACGACTATCTGAAATGTTTCCTCGGAAGCATGCGCTATTCGGACGAAGCGCCGGCGCTTCCCAGTCTAAAGAAGATCAAAAAGTTACGTAAACGGATAGATTCGCGCATCCGTCGGTTGGATCAGGCTGATAAGGATAAGATACGCGGTTCGCTTGACTTCATCTTTCCTGTAGGTATGTTCAGAGATACGTTCGAACGGCATTGCCCGGAATGAACTGCTTGCATCTGCGTGGTTAAGCGTGCTTGTTAACCCTCTCTGATTAGAAAAATTGTGTATTTACGAAGTTTGCACGTTTTTGCACGCTCGATTTCTTGATGATTTGAATTGATTTGGTGAACTTTGAGACATCTACTGAAAAGATAATACTTATGAAACAGGCTTTTATGATGCTGGTCGTTCTGCTTTGCAGTATAAGCGGATGGAGCCAGAAACGCATTTTTAGCTTGTACAATTCTCAGGTTGAAAAGTTGATGGCATTGGTGTGACTTATTAAAGTGTATATTGGAAGAGAATGATGCTACGAGGGAAATATAAAATAATCTGGATCTTATTTGCTGCCATTTTACTGGATATGGTAGTGGCTACATTTCGTATGATTTCTATATCATTATGGCTATGGATAGTTCCGGTGCTTTATTTTATCCTGACTGTTTGGACGTTGGTATATGTGAAGACAATTAAACCATTGTATCTGTTTCTTACCATTCTTGTTGGATTGAATCTGCCTAATTTATATATCAGAATTGTAAATTTTGAGAGTACATTATTTACAATTTGGTGTCCAATTATGGGAAGTGTGGGAGTCTTGGCGGGCTATCTTTATGTCAAATATAGGTTGAAAGCATGGTTGGCTTTGGGTATGAGTGCTTTTATGTGGATATATACTGCGTCAGTAGGGCAAGACCAATGGGTGGAGTATCTGTCTTTTGGTAGATATCCGGTTAAAGAGGGTATTGGGGATGATGCTATTTATTCTACGGTCAAGGACAGCATATTTATAAGGGATTTGGAATATCGATATGTGGTACTGGAATTTTGGAATTCTTCTTGTGGTGTATGTTTTGAGAAATTTCCAATGTTGCAACAGTTGTATGATAACTACCGTAGCCGGAATGATGTGTTGGTGGCTGGTATATTTGTGCGATTTAGAGATAACGAAGAATTGGAAATGGGGAAGGAAATGATGCGGAAAGAGGGATATACTTTTCCTGTTTATGCTGTCAATCGGAATTCTTCTCTCATGTTGCATGCTGATATCAGAGTATTTCCTACCGTTCTAATATTGGATAGAAACAAAACGGTGCTTTTTAAAGGCAGCCTTGATGAAGCTGTAGAAAAAATGAAAACATTGGAATGACAGTTGGATTTATTCCGCTTCATTGCAAGTATCCGCTATGCGGACGAAGTTCCGGTCACCAGTCCTAAACGGACTGAACAGGTGCGCAAACAGATGAATGCACGTACCTGGTGGCTTGGAAAGGCTGCCAAAAAGAGGGTACGCAGCGCGCTTGGATTGAATTATCCTTTTGAATTATGAAAGGATCGGGAAGTGAATGATTGTTTGCATTTGCTTGATTAGGTGTACTTTTTTCCCCAGTTAGAGAAAAATTTTTCTCTAACTGGGAAATTATTTTTTCCTAACTGGGAAAAAATCGGTGTCTTTTCTGGTTTTGCACGTTTTTGCACGCTCGTTTTCTAGGCTATCCGGATAGGTTTTCGGAACTTTGAGGCTGTTAAACCTAAAAATAAAACATATGAATTTCATTAACACGACTACTTTTGTAAAGAGACTTTTTACAGTGCTGTGGGTGATGGGCCTTTTGCTTGTCACAGCTTGCAGGGACAAACAGGTGAGTGACGGTCAGGTGACGAATATTGATTTGACGAGTCCGGCACAAAAGAAGCTGAATATGTCGGAATTTGTAAGCGGAATACAATACATCCCGCTGGAGACGTCGGACGACAATCTGATGGGTAACGTTGACCAGCTTCTGTTTGCGCACAATAAAATAATCATTGTGGACAACAAGACCGCTTCCATCTTTTTCTTTGACGATCAGGGGAAATACCTGTATAAGATTGCCAAGCAAGGCGTCGGACCTGAAGAATATTCTGAAATAGACAAGGTTGCCGTGAACTCGCAAGAGGGGGTATTGTATGTTCTGGATCGGAAGAAAGTTCTGGTGTATAGTCTGGAAGGGGAGTTTAAGGAAATAATCAAACTGGATTTCTTGGCGGGTGATTTTATTTATATGGATCATACTCTTGTCTTCTATTGCGACTATGGACAAAACCCGGCTTTGGAGAAAGACGGCCAGTTGCCCTTGTTGGCCATTTATCATATAGATACGGCAGAAACCCGTTATTCTCTTTATGCGGATGCGTCGATAGGCATGACGGAGGTGATAGATAATCATATGCTCAGAGGATATAGCGGACGGGATGAAGGGACGCTTACGTTCCCGTTCTCGGACTATGTGTACCGTCTTGGGACGGAAGGAGCTTCGCCGGCGTATTTCGTTGATTTCGGAGAAAAGAACAGAACGAGGCTGGAAAATCATCTGGCAATGCTGAAAAGCGAACAGTTAAACGCAGAGGATTGTATGGAAGGCAGAAAGGGATATCCGGCTTTCAGGGCGGTGTCGGGATGTCAGGAAAGCGACAGCCTGTTGTTTGTCGGGTTTAATAATTATTCGGAACATGAAACCGGGGTGTATCTGTGGGATAAAAGAAGTGGTAAAACTCTGAACAGATGTTCTTCGGAAGGCTGGGCAATCAAGAATGATATTGACGGTGGATATCCTTTGTTGCCTATGGCTTTGAGTGGTGATAAATTCTATACGGTTGTTCCGCCTTTCTATTTGCTAGATATGGAAATCGAGGATCCGGAGCTGAAAAGTATTGTGGAAAAGATGACCGGAGAAGAAAATCCCATACTGATGGTATCGACTGTGAAAATCGGCAAGGCTGATTCGAACCGTTAAAAGCGGGAAAGGTGCTTTACTACCGTACATCCGCCCCCCACATCATCTTGTTGCGGAGCGTGTCGAAGAAAATGTGGTTGTAGCGTTTGACGACTTTTATGCTGTAGTCGGCTCGTGCGATGTGCAGCCTTGTTCCTTCCTTGCACGATTCGCTACGGCCGTCGATGGCTACCAGAAAGTTGTGGCTACGGCTTTCGACTTCGAGGGTGATTTCCCAGTCGTCGCAGATGACGATGGGACGCACGTTCAGGCTGTGGGGTGCCACGGGGGTGATGGCGATGGTCTGACTGTGGGGCACCATGACAGGGCCGCCCACGCTGAGCGAGTAGGCTGTGGAACCGGTAGGCGTGGCGATGACCAGTCCGTCGGCCTGGTAAGTAGTGAGGTGAGCACCGTTAATATAAGTATGTATGCTGATCATGGACGAGCTGTCGTGTTTCAGTACGGCAATCTCGTTGAGGGCATAAGGCTCTTGAAACACATGCCCGCCGTCGCAGCGCAGCTGAAGTACGCTACGTTCTTCTACTTTATAGTGATGATTGTAGATTTCGTCGAAAGTTTCTTCCATCTCGACCGGCGAAATGTCGGCCAGAAAGCCCAGCCGGCCGGTGTTGATACCCAGTATCGGAATGTTTTTCTTGCCTACCCGGCTGGCAGCTTTCAGAAAAGTACCGTCGCCGCCGATGCTGATGACCATGTCGGCCTGAAAGTTGTCACCGTCGAACAATTCGGCAGGAGGAACGTTCAGATGAAGGTCGTCGGACAGAAAACGATGGAACTCCCGGCTGATACAAAGTTCTGCTTTCCGCTCGTGAAGGATGTGCAGAAGGGTTTCGGCATGAGATGATTTGCTTGCCTGATAGGTGTTTCCGATAATGGCGAATTTCATATTCAGTCTGTTATTATACGTTGCAAAGATGCCATTTTTTTCTCAGATTGCTGACAACTTATCGCTATTATTTGTATTTTTGCCGCAAACTATCGAACGTATTATGACAAGATTAAGCGTGAATATAAACAAGGTTGCTACGTTGCGTAATGCCCGCGGTGGCAATGTACCGAATGTGGTGAAGGTGGCATTGGATTGCGAAAACTTTGGGGCTGACGGCATTACCGTTCATCCCCGTCCGGACGAACGGCATATACGCCGGAGCGACGTTTATGATTTGCGCCCCCTGCTCCGTACCGAATTCAATATCGAAGGTTATCCTGCTCCTGAGTTCATTGACCTGGTGCTGAAAGTGAAACCTCATCAGGTGACACTGGTGCCCGACAGCCCTACGCAGCTGACCTCGAATGCCGGATGGGATACGAAAGCTAATCAGAGTTTCCTGTCGGAAGTGCTGGATACGTTCAACGGTGCGGGCATCCGTACATCGGTCTTCGTGTCGACCGACCCGGAAATGATAGAATACGCGGCCAAGGCAGGTGCCGACCGTGTGGAACTCTATACGGAGCCTTATGCCAGTGCCTATCCGAAGGATCGGGAGGCTGCCGTGGCTCCTTTTGTAGAGGCTGCCAAGGTGGCACGCAGCCTGGGACTGGGACTGAATGCCGGACACGACCTGAGTTTGGTGAACTTGAACTATTTTTATAAAAACATTCCCTGGCTGGACGAAGTCTCCATTGGTCATGCGCTGATATGCGATGCGTTGTACCTGGGACTGGAACGTACTATTCAGGAATATAAAAACTGTCTACGCTGATGAATCTGATGCTTTTATGGGCCCAAGTGGCTCCGGCGCTTGCCGATTCGATTGCCGGTGCCAATCCGGTATTGACACCTGTCAACACACCCGACGAGATGAACCTGTGGAGTATGGCCATGAAAGGTGGCTGGATTATGGTACTGCTGGGCCTGATGTCCCTGCTGTGCTTCTACATTCTGTTCGAGCGCAACTACGTTATCCGGAAAGCCGGCAAGGAAGATCCGCAGTTTATGGACAAGATAAAGGACTACATTCTGAGCGGTGAACTGAAGGCTGCCATAGCCTATTGCCGCAGTGTAGATACACCTTCGGCACGTATGATTGAAAAAGGAATCAGCCGTCTGGGACGCCCGGTGAACGATGTGCAGGCTGCCATCGAGAATGTGGGTAACTTCGAAGTGGCCAAACTGGAAAAAGGCATGACGATCATGGCAACCATTTCGGGTGGTGCGCCGATGTTGGGATTCCTTGGTACGGTGACCGGTATGGTACGTGCTTTCTGGCAGATGGCTAACGCCGGTAACAATATCGACATCACGCTGCTTTCGAGCGGTATCTATGAGGCCATGATTACAACCGTGGGTGGTCTGATTGTAGGTATCATAGCCATGTTTGCCTATAACTATCTGGTGACGCTGATTGACGGCGTAGTGAATAAGATGGAAGCCAAGACAATGGCCTTTATGGACTTATTGAATCAACCTTCATGTTAAAGCGCAGAGTCAAAATATCACCCAATTTCAGCATGGCGTCCATGACGGACCTCATCTTTCTGTTGCTGATATTCTTTATGATTACCTCGACCATGGTGTCGCCCAATGCCATTAAGGTGTTGTTGCCGCAAGGCAAACAGCAGACATCGGCCAAGCCCTTGGCGCGGGTGATTATCGACAAGGATCTGAATATGTATGCGGCATTCGGCAATGACAAGGAGCGTAACCTGTCGGTCGAGGAGCTGACACCTTTCCTGAAGGAATGTGCAGCCCGTGAGCCGGAGATGTATGTGGCTCTTTATGCTGACGAGTCGGTGCCTTACCGCGAAATCGTAAAGGTGCTGAACATTGCCAACGAGAACCATTTCAAGATGGTGCTTGCTACCCGTCCGCCTGAAAACAGATGAACGGAGGGGCGCATGTCCGCCATTGTTTATTATGAACAGTTAAAACAACAAATAGACTGATGCTCTCTTCCAAGAAAAAAGCAAAATATGTAGGACTGACAGGCGCGTTGCTGGTGCATGTGGCTATTGTAGCCCTTCTGTTGCTGGTCGGTTTCAGTCTGCCCGAGAAGGTGGAAGAAGATGGTATGCCCGTGATGCTGGGTGAAGTACCCGATGCATGGGGGACAGCCGATCCGTCGCTGGTAGAGGTAGACGTGGTGCCTGAACAGACTGCTCCCGAAGTGCAGGAGGCAGCCGAACAGGAGATGATTACCCAGGAAGAGGAAGAGACCGTAGCCATCAAACCAAAGACTGAGGTAAAGAAGAAAACGGAAAAACCGAAGAAACCGGAGAAAACGGAAGCCGAAAAGGCAGAAGAAGCCCGTAAGCTGGCCGAAGCGAAAGCCGAGAGAGAACGCAAGGAAGCCGAAGAAGCAGCCCGTAAGCGTGTAGCCGGAGCGTTTGGCAAAGGTGCGCAGATGGGCAGCAAGGGAAATACCGAAGGAAAGGGTATACAAGGCAGTCCGACGGGAAATGCACCGACCGGAGCGACCTCGGGTGTAGGCGGTTATGGTACGTTCAGTCTGGGAGGCCGTTCGTTGGGTGAAGGTGGCCTGCCGAAGCCTGTATACAATGTGCAGGATGAAGGCCGGGTAGTGGTGGACATTACGGTGAATCCGGCCGGACGTGTGATAGCAACCAGTATCAACAGGCAAACCAATACCGTAAACTCTGCTTTGCGCAAAGCTGCCGAAGACGCGGCCCGGAAAGCACGTTTCAATGCTGTGGGCGGAGTGGATAATCAGACGGGAACAATAACATATTACTTTAATTTAAAATAAAAGGAGATAAAAGTTATGGGTACAGTTTATGTATTTTTTGCCGATGGATTTGAAGAAATGGAAGCCTTTTCTGCTGTAGACGTCATGAAGCGTGCCGGTCTTCAGGTAGAAATGGTGAGTGTAACTCCTAATGAGATAGTAACAGGTTCGCACGGCATTCCGGTGCTTTGCGACAAGAATATAGTCAATTGTGATTTCTTTGATGCCGAACTTATTCTGATGCCTGGCGGACTGCCTGGTGCGACTACATTGGATGCTTGCGAGGACTTGCACAGACTGATACAGCGGTTTGCCGATGAAAACAAGCCGATTGCTGCCATTTGTGCCGCTCCGATGATTCTGGGTAAGATGGGATTGCTGAAAGGACGCAAGGCTACTTGCTATCCTGGATTCGACAAGTATCTGGAAGGTGCCCAATATACCGGTGCTTTGGTTGAGAAAGACGGTAACTACATTACCGGAAAAGGCCCTGCTGCTGCATTGCCGTTTGCTTTGGCAGTGGTTGAACATCTGCTGGGAGCCGAGAAAGTGGCCGAATTGAAGCAGGCCATGTGTGTGCCCGATTGAGAATAGGATAATCGAATAATCATCCGTTAATACATTTTATCTGTGAAATACGCTCTGATTGTAGCCGGTGGAAAAGGATTGCGCATGGGCAGCGAGTTGCCCAAGCAATTTCTTCCGATAGGAGGAAAGCCTGTGCTGATGCACACGCTGCAGGCTTTCTATGACTACGATCGGGAAATGCGGATTATATTGGTGCTTCCGGCCAGCCAACAGGTGTATTGGGCACAACTGTGCCGGGAGCACCATTTTACTGTGCCTCACGAAGTGGCCGATGGCGGAGAAACCCGTTTTCATTCTGTAAAGAATGCGCTGGAAAGGGTAAACACGTCCGGTCTGGTTGGTGTGCACGACGGAGTTCGTCCGTTTGTGTCGCAAGAGGTGATTGCCCGCTGTTACGAACAGGCTGCTGAAAAGAAAGCGGTTGTTCCGGTGGTCAATGTGGTAGAGACTGTCCGTCACCTGTGTCAGGGAGGAAGAAGCGAGACAGTGCCCCGTGACGAGTATCGGCTGGTGCAGACTCCTCAGGTGTTTGACGCAGAATTGCTGCTGCGGGCTTATCGTCAGCCTTATACGCCCGACTTTACCGACGATGCTTCTGTAGTAGAGGCTTTGGGTGAACCTGTCTGGCTGACAGAAGGCAACCGCGAGAATATCAAGATAACTACTCCTTTTGACTTGAAGATTGCCGAAGCTTTGTTATGTTCGATTTAGCTTCGCGTGACATAAAATATCTGTCGGGCGTGGGACCCCAGCGGGCTGCTGTGCTCAACAAGGAGCTGGGTATATATTCCTTGCACGACTTATTGTATTATTTCCCTTATAAATATGTAGACCGGAGCCGTATATACAGTATATACGAGCTGGATGGCAACATGCCTTACATACAGCTGAAGGGTGAGATCCTGAGTTTCGAGGATGTGGGCGAAGGACGCAACCGAAGACTGGTGGCTCATTTCTCCGACGGAACGGGAGTGGTGGACCTGGTCTGGTTTCAGGGGGTGAAATATATTATAGGAAAATATAAGATCCGTCAGGAATACATCGTCTTTGGAAAGCCTACGGTTTTCAACGGACGTATAAACATAGCTCATCCCGATGTGGATGCTGTGGCCGATCTGAAACTTGAAACGATGGGACTGCGTCCTTATTATAATACGACGGAGAAAATGAAGCGCAGTTCGCTTAACTCCCATGCTATCGAGAAAATGATGGCTACGGTGGTGAAACTGCTTTCTGATCCTCTGCCCGAGACGCTGTCGCCGGCCATACTGCGCGAACATCATCTGATGCCGTTGACCGAAGCGCTGGTAAACATACACTTCCCGACCAGTGCCGAACTGCTGCGTAAGGCGCAATACCGGTTGAAGTTTGAAGAACTGTTCTATGTACAGCTCAACATTTTGCGTTATGCACGCGACAGGCAACGCAAGTATCGGGGATATGTGTTCAGTAAAATAGGCGATATATTCAATACGTTTTATTCCAAAAATCTTCCTTTCGAACTGACCAATGCCCAAAAGCGGGTGTTGAAGGAAATCCGTCGCGACATGGGGATGGGCAGGCAGATGAACCGCCTGTTGCAGGGCGATGTGGGTAGCGGAAAGACGCTTGTGGCGCTGATGAGTATGCTTATAGCACTTGACAACGGTTATCAGGCATGTATGATGGCGCCTACCGAAATTCTGGCCAATCAGCATTACGATACAATCCGGGAGTTTCTGCATGGTATGGATGTACGGGTGGAGCTGCTCACCGGTTCGGTGAAGGGAAAGCGCCGGGAAGCGATTCTGGCAGGGCTGCTTAGCGGCGAGGTACAGATTCTGATAGGTACACATGCCGTTATCGAAGATACGGTGAACTTTGCTTCGTTGGGCTTTGTGGTCATCGACGAACAGCATCGTTTTGGTGTTGCCCAACGGGCCAGACTGTGGACAAAGAGTGCGCAGCCCCCTCATGTGCTGGTAATGACGGCTACCCCTATTCCGCGTACATTGGCCATGACGCTGTATGGCGATCTGGACGTGTCGGTGATTGACGAATTGCCGCCGGGACGGAAACCGATCGCTACGATTCATCAGTTCGACAATCGGCGTGAGAGTCTGTATCGTTCGGTGCGGAAGCAGATTGAGGAAGGACGTCAGGTGTACATTGTCTATCCGCTGATAAAGGAGAGCGAGAAGATAGATCTGAAAAATCTGGAGGAAGGATATCTGCATGTATGTGAAGCATTCCCTGACTGTAAGGTATGTAAGGTGCATGGCAAGATGAAGCCGGCCGAAAAAGACCGGGAAATGCAACTCTTTGTGTCGGGTGAGGCGCAGATTATGGTGGCTACCACTGTGATCGAGGTAGGGGTGAATGTGCCTAATGCTTCGGTGATGATTATTGAAAATGCCGAACGTTTCGGCTTGTCCCAGCTTCACCAGTTGCGCGGACGCGTAGGGCGTGGAGCCGACCAGTCTTATTGTATTTTGGTGACCGGTTACAAGTTGGCAGAAGATACCCGCAAACGGTTGGAGATTATGGTGCGGACCAATGATGGCTTTGAGATAGCCGAAGCCGACCTGAAACTGCGTGGACCAGGCGATCTGGAGGGAACACAGCAAAGCGGCATTGCCTTCGATCTGAAGATAGCCGATATAGCCCGTGACGGTCAGTTGCTGCAATATGTGCGCGAAGTGGCACAAAAAATCGTAGATGCTGATCCGAACGGAGTTCTTCCTGAAAATGAAATACTCTGGAGACAATTGAAGGCTTTGCGGAAGACGAACGTTAACTGGGCGGCCATTAGTTGAAAAAACGGTTAAATATACACTTTATTTCCGCTTTTATGTTGTATAACATATTTAGCCTTATTCCCCCTATTTATAGGGGGTTAGAGCCTGTTCACTTTTGTTTTTAGATTGTTACTCTTGAAAAAATAGTTAATAAAGGGTACTCTTTTTCAGCGAGAAGTTTTATCTTTGGGGAAATTTTTAAAAATAATCTGGATATTCGCGTTGAACAAGCCTCTGATTCTCTAATTACATACTTGCCACGGGTATCAAAAATGAAAGACAACAGACAGAATGAGTTTTAAAGGAATAAAAACAGTTTTGATAGCCGCGGCGGCTATGGTCAGCCTGAATTCTTTTTCTCAAGACCTTATTGCCCGTCAGGCTCCGATTGATAGAAAATTAAAAAGTGTAGATTCGCTGGCTTTACAGAAACAGATACGTGCCGAACAGGCTTTGTATCCGGGGCTTGATCTCTATCCCAATTGGAATAATGAACTTGTACAGGCTTACGGAAATGCCATTGTACCTGAAAAATATACGTTTGATTTGACGGGCTTCTGTATGCCTACCGAGCACACCCGCATTACCGATGTGTTTGGTTATCGTCCCCGTCGGCGTCGTGCTCACTACGGATTGGATATTAAAGTATATGTAGGCGACACGATCCGTGCAGCTTTCGACGGTAAAGTTCGTATTGTGAAGAATCAGGGACGGCGCGGCTATGGAAAGTATGTAGTGATCCGTCATGATAATGGTCTGGAGACAGTGTATGGCCACTTGTCTAAGCAGTTGGTCGATGTGAATCAGCGTGTAAAGGCCGGTGAACCGATTGCCTTGGGTGGAAATACAGGTCGCTCGACAGGTTCGCATCTTCATTTCGAAACCCGTTTCTTGGGAATTCCTATTAATCCTGCTTTGATGTTTGATTTTGAAAAACAGGATATCGTAGCAGACTCCTATACTTTCCAGAAGACGAAAGGATCTTCGGACAAAGCCAAGAGCATGGCTTCGGGCGAAGGTTTGTTCTATAAAGTTAAAAGAGGAGATACATTGTCTAAAATCGCTGCCCGTCAGGGTGTTTCCATTGATAAACTTTGCAAGCTGAACCGTATCACGCGTAGAACAATCTTGCGTCCGGGTCAGGTATTGCGTTGTTCATAACAAAAACGTAAACAATCTTTATAGCAAGAGGGCACTTTAAATAGATTTTAGAGTGTCCTCTTTTCATTTCTCTCCAATTATCACTATCTTTGTGGCCTATTAGTAAGGAAATGAAAGATACTAAACAACAATTTGAGCATGTCATTGCGGTATGTCGTGAGTTGTTCTCGAAGAAACTGCACGATTACGGTCCGGCGTGGCGCATTCTCCGTCCCTCTTCTGTTACCGACCAGATATTCATTAAAGCCAATCGTATACGTAGTATTGAGACTAAAGGAGTGGCATTGGTGGATGAAGGAATCCGTTCGGAGTTTATTGCCATTGTAAATTATGGAATTGTAGGACTGATACAGCTGGAACTGGGATATGCCGAGTCGGCCGATATATCGAATGAGGAGGCTTTGTCCTTGTATGACAAGTATGCCAAGCAGTCGCTTGACCTGATGCTTGCCAAAAATCACGATTACGATGAGGCCTGGCGTAGTATGCGTATCAGTTCGTATACAGATCTGATTCTGATGAAAATTTACCGTACCAAACAGATAGAGAGTCTGGCTGGGCAGACGTTGGTGTCGGAAGGAGTGGATGCCAACTATATGGATATGATTAATTATTCTGTATTCGGTTTGATAAAGATAGAATTTGGAGACTGATAAGAAACATATTATCATGAAAGTGTGGGTGAACATCTGCCGTTTCGTTTTGGCTGTAGTGTTCATCTTTTCCGGATTTGTAAAAGCGATAGATCCTTTTGGTTCGTTTTATAAAATTCAGGATTATCTGACTGCATTCAATCTGATTTCGTGGTTTCCGGGATATTGGCCGTTACTATTCGCCGTATTGCTTGCAGCAATCGAGTTCTGTGCTGGTATTTATCTTTTCTTAGGTATTCGGCGGAAGATTTCTTCGACGCTGGCATTTCTGCTGATGCTTGTGATGACTCCGTTGACGCTCTATCTGGCTTTAGCCGATCCGGTGTCGGATTGTGGTTGCTTCGGAGATGCACTGGTATTGACTAATTGGCAGACTTTTGGCAAGAATGTGGTGCTGTTGGTTGCAGCTGTTACTGTATTCCGTCAGTGGCGGGAGATTACAAGGTTCATTACCCTGAAAATGGAATGGATTTTCTCCATGTATACCATTCTTTTTGTGTTTGCTTTGTCGGCCTATTGCTTGCGCAACCTGCCTTTGCTTGATTTCCGTCCTTATAAGATAGGCACGAATATCAAGGCCGGGATGGAGATTCCCGAAGGGGCTAAGCTCAGTGTACTCGAAACGACGTTTGTGATGGAGAAAGATGGTAAGCGGAAAGAGTTTACGCTGGATAACTATCCGGACAGCACTTGGACGTTTGTCGAAACTCGTACGATTGTCAAGGAGAAGGGGTACGAACCGCCTATTCATGATTTTGCAATGCAGAGTCTGACGAGTGGGACGGACATTACAGACAGTGTACTGACCAGTCGCGGATATACCTTCTTGTTGGTGGCCCATCGCATAGAGGAGGCTGATGACAGCAATATCGATCTTATTAATGAAATCTACGATTATAGTGTAGAACACGGATATGGATTTTATGCCCTGACTTCTTCGCCTGAAGACGCCATTGCTTTGTGGTGCGACCGTACGGGTGCCGAATATCCGTTCTGCCAGATGGACGACATTACGTTGAAGACTATCATACGTTCCAATCCCGGATTGTTGCTGATTAAGGACGGTACTATTCTGAACAAGTGGAGTGACAGCCAGTTGCCCGATGAGTATGTGCTGACCGATAGTCTGGACAAGCTGGAACTGGGCCGTCAGAAATATGTAAACGATTGGTACACGATGGGCTATGTGTTCTTGTGGTTTATTGTTCCATTGGCTTTTGTCATTGGAGCCGATCAGCTGTTTGTGGTCAGATTGCAGAAGAAAGCGGAACGCAGCAAGCCGCAGCGTGATGAAGAGCAGCAGTAAAGTAACAGAAATTATTAACCCTTTTTAAATATAAACAAAATGAGAAAAAACATTGTTGCAGGAAACTGGAAAATGAACAAAACCCTTCAGGAGGGTATTGCTCTTGCAAAAGAACTGAATGAAGTACTGGCTAACGAAAAGCCTAACTGTGATGTAATCATCTGTACACCGTTTATTCACCTGGCATCGGTTACTCCGTTGGTAGACCCTGCCAAGATTGGTGTAGGTGCAGAAAACTGCGCTGATAAGGAATCGGGCGCTTATACCGGTGAAGTTTCAGCTGCTATGGTTGCTTCTACAGGTGCAAAATATGTAATTTTGGGTCACTCAGAGCGTCGTGCTTACTATCACGAGACAGTAGAAATCCTGGAAGAGAAAGTAAAACTGGCTTTGGCCAATGGTCTGACTCCTATCTTCTGTATCGGTGAGGTACTGGAAGAGCGTGAGGCTAACAAGCAGAACGAAGTAGTTGCCGCACAGCTGGCTTCTGTATTCTCTCTGTCTGCTGAGGACTTCTCGAAAGTTATCCTGGCTTACGAACCGGTATGGGCTATCGGTACAGGCAAGACTGCTACTCCGGAGCAAGCTGAAGAAATCCACGCTTTCATCCGCTCTACTGTAGCCGAGAAGTATGGCAAGGAAATCGCTGACAACTGCTCTATCCTTTACGGTGGTAGCTGCAAGCCTTCGAATGCCAAGGAATTGTTTGCAAAACCCGATGTTGACGGTGGTCTGATTGGTGGCGCTGCTTTGAAGGCTGCTGACTTCAAGGGCATCATCGACGCATTCAATGAATAATTGATAACGGGCAATTGATAACGGGCAACGGGGCGCGGATGCAACATTCCGACGAGTCGTTCTAGCTTGTTATCAATTGCCTTTTCTTCCACTTTCCGAGGGTCGGTGAACTGAACCTGGCGGTGTGTCGGAAACATGAATCGGTTTGTAGCCTTCGGGCGAGGCCGTTGTCCGGACACGGATTATAAGTGAAGAACGTTTATGTATGACGTATAGTCCGTATCTGAAAAAGCCGCATGTCTGTCGGGGCTTTCTGCCTGGCCGGCAAGAAGTGAGAGGATGCAATATTTAATCATCACATATCGATATACATATTATATATGAAAAGACTTGGTTTGTTTTTAGTGGTATGCTTCGCTTTCGTAACCTTTTCGGTGGCGCAGAACAACATAGTGAAAAGTCTGGAGCGCGATGTGCCCGGACAAGGCAAGGTGCGTGTCCATCAGGATGCGCGTATCACGGCTCTGATCGGTTCGGAGTATGTATCTACCGGAAGCGATGACACCAGAACCATTAAAACTTCGGGCTATCGCATTCAGGTGTATGCCGGAAACAATACCCGCCAGGCCAAGAACGAGGCGCATGCGGTGGCTTCGCGCATCAAGGAATATTTTCCGGAGCTGGCCGTTTACACTTCTTTCAATCCGCCCCGCTGGCTGTGTCGGGCGGGCGATTACCGCAGCATTGAAGAAGCCGATGCGATGATGCGAAAACTGCGTGCTACGGGCGTTTTCAAAGAAGTTTCGATTGTGAGAGAACAGATTAATATACCATTATAAAGTCTCAAATATAAAAAAGCTATGTTAGGAAAAGAAGAAATAGAGTCTCCTGCATTGGATGAGTTGAAGGAACACTACCAGCGTATCCTTACCTTGCTGGGTGAAGATGTGGAGCGTGAAGGATTGCTGAAAACACCGGAACGTGTGGCCAAGGCCATGCTGACCCTGACTAAGGGTTATACGATGGACCCTCATGAAGTGTTGCGTTCGGCCAAGTTCAAGGAAGAATACAGTCAGATGGTGATTGTGAAGGATATTGATTTCTTCTCCCTGTGCGAGCACCACATGCTGCCTTTCTATGGCAAAGCGCACGTGGCTTATATTCCTAACGGCTACATCACGGGGTTGAGCAAGATTGCCCGTGTGGTAGACATCTTCTCGCACCGGCTTCAGGTGCAGGAGCGCATGACGCTGCAGATTAAGGAATGCATTCAGGAGACGCTCAATCCGCTGGGTGTAATGGTGGTGGTCGAGGCCAAGCACATGTGCATGCAGATGCGGGGCGTAGAGAAACAGAATGCCATCACCACAACTTCCGATTTCACCGGTGCTTTCAACCAGGCAAAGACGAGAGAGGAGTTCATGAACCTTATCAAGCATCACTCTACTTCCCTGTGATCTGTCTATAACTTATAGCAGACGTATTTCTATAGCCAGCCTCCTTTGGGCTGGCGCGTAAAGTCCATAGTCAGTAATGTAATACTCTTCTTTAGGGTTGCTGACTATGGACTTTGTTTTTTCAACATGCCTGTAGTGTGTTGTTGCAACTTCTGTGCACTGTCGGTGCAAAAGCGATGCACTGCCACTGCAAAGGCGTTGCACCGTTGCTGCAAAGGCGTTGCAGCATCAGTGCAAAGGCAGTGCACTGATGCTTTGCTGGCTTTTCCTGATTTACCCGGCCGTTTCTTTGTTTTATAAACTACCGTAGTGGGCAGCTTCCGGAAATCTTTTCTGTTAAACTGGAGTCTTTGTATTTGATATAAAAAACGTTACCTTTGTGTCAGGTGGATGTTCCGCCGTTTTTTCTAATAGCCTAATCAATGATGAAACACATGAAACGAAATGTATGGAGAGCTGTCCTCGGGGCAGTATGTCTGGGCAGCTTGTGTGCTGCATGTACTACACGTCAGGAAATCCGTATCACAGGTTCCCTGCGCAATGCCGACGGGGCGACTCTTATCTGTTACCGTTCGGTCGGCGGGATGTTCAATTCGGAAACTTACGATACACTGGCCTTACAGGCCGACAGTACCTTCGCGCTGACGTTGCCCGGGGGCGAATATGAATGTTTCAACCTCGCTCTGTATGGGAAAAAGAAGCTGGGTACGCTGCTGACAAAAGGCGGAAATATCCGGGTGCAGCTGGACGGGCAGTCCGAGCAGCCGATGACCATTCTGGAAGGTCAGGACGAAAAAACAACTCATGTAGCAGAAGTGATGTCACAGCTGTACGATGACGTGTTCGACATCCGGACCCGTCAGGGCGACCGTTGGGAGATAGCCGATGATACCATCGCTGCATCGGTACGCCGCAAGCTGACGAACTATGCCCTGTCGCTGGACAAGGAGGTGGAAGGTGTGGACGAAGAACTCCGTGACAAAGCCCGTCAGGACATACGCATGCAGTTGCTGCTGGCGTTCCAGAATCAGTTGCTGGCCACCACCTTCCGGTCGTCCGAAGCTACGAAACAGGAATGGCTGGCCGAGCTGGACAGCATGACGACTTTCTGCTCCATCAATCATCCGTACAGTCCTTTCTCCAGGGCTTTCTATTCGGTGGTGAGCTATGACACCGGCATCCGCTACTACACCAAAGGCGAGCCGAAGCCCGAAGGGGTGGAAAAGGGAGTCGAACTGGCCTTTTACGATTTCGAGCATCGGCTGACAGGCAAGGCGCAAGAGGCCGCTATGGCACAACTTTTCCTTGAAGATGAAGGGCAGCAACGTTACGACCCGGCGCTGCTTCCGCTGGCCGACGAGTTCTGCAAACTGCATCCCGAAAGCCCTTGGATGCCGTGGGTGAGCCGTGCCGTGGGCAAGAACCGTGCCTTCAACGAAACCGCTATTCCGGCCGACCTCCACTTCCCCGACGTGAGCTCGGCCCAGACAATAAAGGATGTGACCGACCTGTACAAAGGCAAGGTTATCTTTATGGACATCTGGGCTACATGGTGCGGCCCCTGCCGTGCGGCATTTGCCCATATAGGTCCGTTGCAGGAGTATGCCGCAGCCAATGATGTGGTATTGCTTTATCTCTCCATCGACCGTCCGGAGAACGATGAGAAGTGGCGGAAGATGGCTGCCTATTATGGATTGAAAGGCGAGCACGTTCGCGTGCAGAACGCTTTTCATCAGGAAGTGTACGACACCTTTGGCCGTCAGGGTGCCTTGAGCATTCCCCGTTACGTCATTTTCGACAAGCAGGGGAAGATTCGCTTCACTTCGGCTGCCTCGCCCGAACAGTGGGATAAGTTGAAGGAACAGTTGCAGGAGGTTGCCAGGTAAAGGATTCGGGAACGGGTCTGTGGGCTGTCTGTTTGCAAAAATGATCCCCGTTTTTCGTGCGTCTGAGCAACACTTGCACGGCTCATGAGCGACACTTGTACGGCTCGCGAGCCACACAAGTGTTTCAGAAATGTAATGCAAGTGTCGCTCGCACGGGTGGGGAGCGGCGGTTTTTTCTTGCGATGTCTGGCTGTTGTTTGCGAGAAAAATGTATATTTGCGTAACTTATTATTCTGAAGGAACATGAGCAAGATTTATCCGGTAGGCATACAGAGTTTTGAAGAGATACGTCGGGGCGGTTATTGCTATATAGACAAAACATCTCTGATTTATCAGTTGGTAAAGACGGGCAAATATTACTTTCTGAGCCGTCCGCGCCGTTTTGGCAAGAGCCTGCTCATCTCTACGTTGGAAGCTTATTTCTTAGGAAAGAAGGAGCTTTTCCAGGGACTCGCCATGGAAGGGCTGGAGAAGGACTGGACGACGTACCCCGTGCTTCACCTCGACCTGAACGCGCGGAAGTATGAGGACGCCGCTTCGCTGACCGCTATCCTGAACCAGCATTTGGAGAGCTGGGAAGCCCTGTATGGTGATGAGAAGAAGGATCGTGCTCCCGAAGAACGCTTTGCATGGATTATAGAGAAGGCCTGTCGGGCGACGGGGCGGAATGTGGTAGTGCTGGTGGACGAGTACGACAAGCCCATGCTACAGGCCATCGGCAACGAACCCCTGCTCACCGACTACCGCAACACACTGAAGGCCTTCTACGGTGTACTGAAGAGTTGTGACAAATACCTCCGCTTTGCTCTGCTGACAGGGGTGACAAAGTTCAGCAAGGTCAGCGTGTTCAGCGACCTGAACAATCTGGAAGACATCTCCTTGCAACAGGCTTACAATAATCTCTGCGGTATTACTGAACATGAACTGTTGAATAGTTTCACAGACGGAATTCAGGCATTGGGGCTTAACAGCCAGATGACGTATGAGGAAACCTGCGAAAGTCTGGGACGATGGTACGACGGTTACCACTTCTCTACCTCCGATGAAGGTCTTTACAATCCCTTCAGTCTGCTCACGGCCATGAAGAGCCGCGAGTTTGGAAGTTACTGGTTTGAGACGGGCACACCAACTTTCCTTGTGGAACTGCTCCAGTGCAGCAAGTACGACCTGCACCGACTGACCGAAGAGACGGCCACCGCTGATTCGCTGGGGGGCATCGACACCATGTACACGAATCCTGTTCCCATCCTCTATCAGAGCGGTTATCTGACCATTAAGGGGTATGACAGGGAGTTCAGGACCTATGAATTGGGTTTCCCAAATCAGGAAGTGGAAGAGGGGTTCACCAAATTCCTGTTGCCCAATTATGCTTCTCTTCCTTCGGGCAATTTGTCTTTCGAGATAATGAACTTTGTCAAAGAGGTGCGTAGCGGTAACATCGACGCCTTCATGCACCGTCTCCAGAGCTTCTTTGCCGACACGCCCTACGAGTTGGTACGCGACTTGGAGCTTCACTACCAGAACGTGCTGTTCATTGTCTTCAAACTGCTGGGCTTCTATACACAGGCCGAGTATCATACTTCCAACGGTCGCGTGGATATGGTCGTCAAGACCGACCGCTACATTTACGTGATGGAATTCAAGCTGGAAGGCACCGCTGAGGAAGCCTTGCGGCAAATCAACGAAAAGCAATATGCTCTGCCTTTTGCTGCCGATGGGCGGACACTTTATAAGATAGGTGTGAACTTCAGTAATGCCACGCGTGGCATTGAGAAGTGGGTGGTGGAAGGAGTATAACGCGAATCGGTTCGTTCGTTTTAGAAACTCAGCACCACCCGGTCGCCCAATCGTTTGGCCATGATGCTCTGTACCTCGCGCAGTTCGCTGTAGCGCTGCATGATGGAGTTGCATTTTTCGTTGTCGTTGGCCACGGCGGGGTCTTGCAGGGCAAACATCATGTGCTTCAGTTCCTCGCTGACGATGGCATACTTGAAGTTGATCATCAGCGTGGGCACCAGTTCGTAGAGGCGTTCTTCGTCGGTGACAATTTTCTGGTTCTTCGAGTGGTACTTGCTCAGCTGGTATCGGCTGCTGACCAACTCGACAGTCAGTTTGCTGATGGCCGGGTCGGGATGGTTCAGGAAATAGCGTTCGGCAATGAAACCTTCGTCGTGCAGATGGGCGGCGGCTTCTGTCATAATCTGCCGGTGCAGTGGGTTGTGGAAGGCGAGTTCGTCTTCTTTCAGGTCGTTTATTACGTATTCGATGACGCTGACCGGAACTTCTTCGCCAGCTTCGTCGGTGGTGTTGCACATGACGCGTTCGCCGTAGCGTACAACCATTTGCAGAATCAACCGTTCGTATTTGTAGAACTCCCGTCCTTCCTTGCCTTCCTGTGGGATGAACGACTCGTATGCATCCGCCGGTAGGGCGGCTTCGGGCGGGAAGTCGGTTGGGGGATAGGGAGCAGGAGCCGTTTCCTGCGTAGGGCTGTCGGCGGCAGGTGCGGGAATGTCATCCGTCGGTGCGTTGGCAGCAGTTTGTGGCATGTCGCTGTTGGGCACGGTTGCGCTGTTGCCTGCGGGTGTGTTGGCTCTGGTAGCGGCGGCCCGGCGTTCGCGCTCGATGCGTTCGGCTTGCTGTTCGGCCTGTTTCTCGCGGCGTTTGGCCACTTCGTTCACCAGCAGGCGGTCTTCTACATGCAGCAGCTGGGCGCACTCCTTGATGTATACGTCGCGCACGATGGCTTCGGGTATTACCGAAATGCTTTGTACCAGATTGCTGATCAGTTCGGCCCGTTTGATGGGGTCGCGTCCGGCGTCCTTCAGCAGCAGATTAGTTTTGAAGCGGATAAAGTCCGTTTCGTGTTCGTTGATGAATGCTTGAAACTCGGTAGCGTTGTGCTTACGGGCGAAAGAGTCGGGGTCGTCGCCGTCGGGCAGGAGGCACACTTTGATGTTCATTCCCTCTTCGAGCAACATGTCGATGCCTCGTATGGATGCTTTGATACCGGCCGCATCGCCGTCGTAGAGCACGGTCATGTTGTTGGTGAAGCGGTGTATCATCTTGATTTGTTGTGTGGTCAGCGCCGTACCCGACGAGGCTACCACATTCTCCACACCGCTCTGGTGCATGGAGATAACGTCGGTATAACCTTCCACCAGGAAGCAACGGTCCTGCTTCACGATGGCCTGCTTGGCGAAGTAGATGCCATAGAGTTCGTTGCTCTTGTGATAGATTTCGCTTTCGGGCGAGTTGACGTACTTCACTTTGACCCCCTTGGTGGCAGCGGCCAGCACACGTCCGCCGAAGGCTACCACTTTGCCCGACAGCGTATGGACGGGGAAGATGACGCGTCCCCAGAAGCGGTCGCGCAGGCGGTGGTCGTCCGTCTCGTAGCAGAGGCCGGTCTTCACCAGAAACTCTTTCTTATATCCTTTCTTGAGGGCTTCTTGGGCAAAGGCATCGTGGCTGTCGGTACAGTAGCCCAGCTGGAACTTCTCGATGATGTCGTCGCGGAAACCACGGCTGTGGAAGTAGGCCATGCCGATGCTGCGTCCGTCCACGTGGTTGTGGAGGATGTTCTGGAAATAGTCGCGTGCAAACTGGTTGACGACAAAAAGACTTTCGCGTTCGCTTTGCGCCTGTTTTTCTTCGTTGGACAGTTCGCGTTCCTTGATTTCGATGCCGTACTTCCGGGCCAGGTAACGCAATGCCTCGGGATAGGTCAGCTGTTCGTGCTCCATGATGAAGTGAACGGCGTTTCCGCCCTTGCCGCAGGCAAAGCATTTGCAAAGCCCTTTCGAGGGAGATACGTAGAAAGAAGGTGTCTTATCGTCGTGGAAAGGACACAGGCCGACATAGTTCACTCCGCGTTTGCGCAGGGTGACGAAGTCGGACACGACATCGGTGATCTGTGCCGCGTCCATAATCCGGTCGATGGTTGCCTGGTCTATCATGATGGTAAGTCAGCTGTTTCCTTTAAACGTGGTGCAAAGATAGCCTTTTTTCGCTTTACTTCTTCAATGCGTCGAGCAGTTCTTGCCAGTTGTCGCAAAGTGCCTGCATGGAGGGGAACAGCAGGTTGGCACCTGCGTCGAGCAGTACCTGACCGTCGAGCGGGCCGGTATTGACAGCTATGGTGAAGATACCTGCGGCTACACCTGCCTGTACACCGATGGGAGCATTCTCGACGACGATGGCTTCGTGGGCCTGTACGCCGGCTTTCTCCAGTCCCATGAGATAGGGTTCCGGATTGGGCTTGCCGTATTTCACGTCGAAAGCTGTGACCATGTGGCTACGGTCGAACATACCGGGGAAGTTGTGCGTCAGGCGATCCAGCAGCGAGTGTTGTCCGGAACCTGTCACCAAAACGGGGGTAATGCCTGCCGCCTTGACCTTTTGCAGTGTTTCCCAAGCACCCGGCATCCGTTCAGGTTCGGGGTGCGAGTTGAATTCCTTGCTTTTTTCGGCATAGATGCTTTCTATCAGTTCGGGGCTGGCGTCCTTGCCAAACTGGCGCTGATAGACGATATTGATGGTCGAGGCACCGGTGCGCCCTTCGTGCAGATAGGCTTCTTCGCGACTGAGGTGCAATCCGTGGCGTTCCATCACTTTGTGCCACGCGTCGGCATGGTAGGGCATGGAGTTGAACAGTACACCGTCCATGTCGAACAGGGCGGCTTTCAGTTGCAAGTGGGGATAGCCGTGTTTCTGTAGATAGTCGGATATGGATTTTTCGAACATAATAAGTTTTTAAGTTATACGGAATGAGGAGTTGGTAAACAACAGACAGCGCAGACAAAGGCAGGAGGGGAAATGATGTCTGTTCCGCTTTGCAGGGAACGGTGTTTTCCATCTCGCTGCGCTTGCCTGCGCTGTTATCAGTATCTGTCTTTTACAGTCTTGCTCGGATAGCCTTCGACTCTTCTTCGTAACCAGGCTTGTTCAGCAGAGCAAACATGTTCTTCTTGTAAGCTTCTACACCCGGTTGGTTGAACGGATTTACACCCAGCAGGATGCCGCTGATACCGCATGCCTTTTCAAAGAAGTACATCAGTCCGCCGATGCTTTCTTCGTCGAGAGCCGGAAGTACGACGCGCATGTTGGGTACACCGCCGTCTACGTGTGCCAGCTGTGTGCCGAGTTCAGCCATCTTGTTGACTTCATCTACGTGTTTGCCGGCAAGGAAGTTCAGACCATCCAGATTGGCTTCATCAGTCGGAACAGTCAGTTGGTGCTGAGTCTTTTCAACAGAGATAACGGTTTCGTAGATGGTACGTTCGCCTTCCTGAATCCATTGTCCCATAGAGTGCAGGTCGGTTGAGAAGTCAACGGCTGCGGGGAATATACCCTTCCCGTCTTTACCTTCTGATTCACCGTACAGCTGCTTCCACCATTCGTTGAAGTAGTGAAGTTTGGGGTTGAAGTTGACGAGTATCTCGATTTTCTTACCGTTCTTGTATAGTTCGTTGCGGGTAGCAGCGTACAAGGCGGCAGGGTTCTCAGCAAACGGAACGTTAAGGCCGCATGCCTGTTCCATAGCAACGGCTCCGGCTACCAGTTTCTCAATGTCGAATCCGGCAACGGCGATAGGCAGCAGACCTACCGGTGTCAGTACCGAGAAACGTCCTCCTACATTGTCGGGGATGATGAATGATTTGTAACCTTCGCGGTCGGCTGTGACGCGGGCAGCACCTTTCTTGGCATCGGTGATGGCTACAATTACTTTCTTAGCCATTTCTTTACCGAGCTGGTCCTCGCATTGCTTCTTCAGCAGGCGGAAAGCAAGAGCCGTTTCGGTAGTAGTACCCGACTTGGAGATGTTGATAACACCGAATTTCTTTCCTTTCAGGTATTCGGTCAGTTCGTATAGATAATCTTCACCGATGTTGTGTCCGGCAAAAAGAATAACGGGGCCGTTCTTCTTTTCCTGCAACCAGGCGAAGCTGTTTGACATGGCCTCGATGACAGCACGTGCACCAAGGTAGCTTCCGCCAATACCGGCTACTACCACTACTTCGCAATTGTCGCGCAAAACTTGTGCGGTAGCTTTCAGGTCGGCCAAGTGTTCCGGCGTGATGGAAGAAGGCAGATGCAGCCAGCCAAGGAAGTCGTTACCCTTGCAGGTACCGTTTTCCAATGCTTCTTGTGCAGCCTTTACTTGGGCTTCGTAAGCGGAAATGCTTTCTTTGGAAACAAATCCAAAAGTTTTTTCAATGTTCAAACTAATCATAATATTCTAATTTTTAAGTTCGTAGGTTCTTTATTAGCCTTTACAGACATTGTGCATGGTCTGTCTGTCGGGTATGCATATTACCGGAAAGAGTCTGTCAGCAGCTTGATCTCGATAGTTGGCGAAATGCGTTCGTACAGGATATTGTAGACGGCATCGAGGATAGGCATATTGACGTGATAGTGCCTGTTGATTTCCTTGATACACTTGGTGCCGTAATATCCTTCGGCTATCATTTCCATTTCTATCTGGGCGCTTTTGACGGAATATCCTTTACCAATCATGGTACCGAACGTACGGTTACGGCTGAAGTTGGAGTAGCCGGTGACGAGCAAGTCGCCCAAATAGGCGGAGTCGTACACGTTTCTGTTCAGGGGATATACCGTTTGCAGGAAGCGGTTCATCTCTTGTACGGCATTCGACATAAGCACGGCCTGGAAGTTGTCGCCATATTTAAGTCCGCTGCATATACCGGCGGCAATGGCGTACACATTCTTCAGCACCGAACTGTATTCGATGCCGGCCACATCGTTGCTGACGGAGGTCTTGATGAAACTGTTGGCCAGTTGCCGGGCAATGACGCAGGCTTTGGCTGTGTCGGGACAGGCTATGGTCAGGTACGAAAGACGTTCCAAAGCCACTTCTTCGGCATGGCAAGGTCCTGCCAGTACGGCAATGTTCTCGGCGGGCACGTTATACTCCTTGGTGAAGTATTCGGACACGATGAGGTTGTCGTCGGGGACAATACCTTTGATGGCGGTAATGATGAACTTGTCTTTGATTTTGGTCTTCAGTTTCTTCAGATGCGACTTCAGGTAGGGTGAAGGAGTCACGAAGATAAGGGTATCCGACTCTTTCACTACTTCATTAATATTGGAACTGAAGTTGATACGTTTGATATCAAACTTGACGCCAGTCAGGTAGGCAGGATTATGGCCGAGTCGTTTGAAATCGGCAATGCGGTCGTCGCGCCGCATGTACCAATTGATTGACTCGGCTTGGGCTAACACCATCTTGGCGATGGCGGTAGCCCAACTTCCTCCGCCCATAATGGCTATCTTTCCGGGTAGTTTCATTATTAATTCTTAATTCTGCCAATCCATTCCGTTACGTCGTTGACGGTCGGGTTGTTCAGCTCAAGTTTATATTTCTTGTTGATGCCACAGATGTCCATATGTAACTTTTGCGGGTTGACGTTGGCCATGTCGGCAATCTGGTTATAGCCGGCTTTCTGGATAACGGGTACCCATTCCTCGGGAATGCCGAGTTCGATGTACTTGGCTGGTGCATCCTTCGGAGTAACCTTTTCGGGACGCATCTGCGGGAAGAACAATACTTCCTGTATGAAGGCTTTTCCTGTCATCAACATAGTCAGACGGTCGATACCGATACCGATACCCGACGTAGGAGGCATACCATACTGCAGGGCTTTCAGGAAGTCCTGATCGATGAACATGGCTTCGTCGTCTCCCTTCTCGCTCAGGCGGAGCTGATCTTTGAAACGCTCTTCCTGATCTATCGGGTCGTTCAGCTCGCTGTATGCGTTGGCCAGTTCCTTTCCGTTTACCATCAGTTCGAAGCGTTCGGTCAGGCCGGGTTTGCTGCGGTGCATCTTGGTGAGCGGGCTCATTTCGACAGGATAGTCGGTGATGAAAGTAGGCTGTATGAAGGTGCCTTCGCAGAATTCGCCGAAGATTTCGTCAATCAGCTTGCCCTTGCCCATGGTATCGTCGATCTCCATCTTCAGCTCACGGCAGATCTGACGGATTTCGTCTTCACTCTTGCCTTCGAGGTCATATCCAGTCTTTTCCTTGATGGCTTCGAGGATAGGCAGACGGCGGTAAGGAGCTTTGAAGCTGATGGTCTTACCGTCAATCTGTGTTTCGGTGCAACCGTTTACAGCGATACAGATGCGCTCCAGTAACTTCTCGGTGAAGCTCATCATCCAGTTATAGTCTTTATATTGTACGTACAGCTCCATGCAGGTGAATTCGGGGTTGTGGTTTTTGTCCATACCTTCGTTGCGGAAGTTCTTACCGATTTCGTACACACCTTCGAAACCGCCTACGATGAGGCGTTTCAGATAGAGTTCTGTTGCAATACGCAGATACAGGTCGATATCGAGCGAGTTGTGGTGGGTGATGAACGGACGGGCACTTGCTCCTCCGGGGATAGACTGCAGAATGGGGGTCTCGACTTCGGTATAGCCGGCTTCATCGAGCACGGCACGCATGGTCGATATAACTTTCGAGCGCTTCAGGAATGTTTCCTTCACACCGTCGTTCACGATGAGGTCGACATAGCGTTGGCGATAACGCAATTCGGGGTCTTCGAACGAGTCGTAGGCTACTCCATCTTTATATTTTACGATAGGCAGCGGCTTGAGGCTTTTGGCCAGTACAGTCAGCTTTTTGGCATGTACGCTGATTTCGCCCATTTGGGTACGGAATACGAAGCCTTCGATGCCGATAAAGTCGCCCAAGTCGAGCAAACGTTTGAACACGGTGTTGTACATGTCCTTGTTTTCATCGGGGCAGATGTCATCGCGGGTGATGTATACCTGGATACGTCCTTTGGAATCCTGTAGTTCGATGAAGGATGCTTTTCCCATGACGCGACGGCTCATCATACGTCCGGCAATGCTTACCTGACGCGGTTCGTCATCGTCTTTGAATTCAGCTTTTATGTCGGTCGAGAAAGCGTTGGTTACATACTCTGCTGCGGGATAGGGCTCGATGCCCATCGCGCGAAGTTCATTCATGCTGTTGCGGCGAATGATTTCCTGTTCACTTAGTTCTAAAACGTTCATATCGTTAAATTTCACTCTATTTGGGTACAAAAGTACGAAACATTTTTTTAATAATACTATTTTTTGTCTCGAAATGACGCCAAAGGGACGCCTTATCTATGCTCTTTGTTTTTTTATTCTCTATTTTTAACCTTTTGTTTACACTTCTACCCGATGAAAAAGAAGTAACTTTGCGCCCGGATTGAATAAATGAGAAAGATATGACAGGACAACAAAAGACACCCACGGCGTTGGGTACTGAAAACATTGGTAAACTTCTGATGCAGTATGCCGTTCCGGCTATCATCGCAATGACTGCTTCTTCACTGTACAACATGGTAGATAGTATCTTTATCGGACACGGAGTTGGGCCGATGGCCATTTCCGGTCTGGCTCTTACCTTCCCGTTGATGAACCTGGCTGCGGCTTTCGGGTCGCTGGTGGGTGTGGGAGCGTCTACACTGATATCGGTCAAGCTCGGACAGAGAGACTATCAGACGGCGCAGCGGGTGCTGGGCAATGTGCTGGTGCTGAATATTCTGCTGGGTGTAGGATTTACGTTGGTGGTGATGCCGTTTCTGGACCCGATACTTTACTTCTTTGGCGGCAGTGACGAGACGGTGCCTTATGCTCGCGATTATATGGAGATTATTTTGCTGGGCAATGCCGTGACGCATTTGTATCTCGGACTGAATTCGGTGCTGCGTTCGGCCGGCCATCCGCAGAAGGCCATGTATGCAACGATAGCTACGGTGGTGATTAATACGATTCTCGACCCGTTGTTCATTTACGGTTTGGACATGGGTATCCGTGGAGCGGCTGTGGCTACTATTCTGGCTCAGATCATTGCCCTTATGTGGCAGTTCAGGCTGTTCAGCAATCGTGACGAACTGCTTCATTTCCATCGGGGGATTTTTCGGTTGAAACGTAAGATTGTGTTCGATTCACTGGCCATCGGTATGTCGCCGTTTCTGATGAATGTGGCTGCTTGCTTTATCGTTATCCTTATCAACCAGGGACTGAAACGGTATGGGGGCGACCTGGCTATCGGTGCTTTCGGCATTGTGAACCGTTTGGTATATATTGTGGTGATGATTGTGATGGGACTGAATCAGGGCATGCAGCCGATAGCCGGATATAACTACGGTGCCCGGCTTTATCCGCGTGTGACAAAGGTGCTGAAGCTGACTATTGTTTACGCCACGGCAGTTACGACGTTCGGCTTTGTGGTGGGCATGGCGGTACCCCGGTTGGTGGTAAGCATTTTTACGTCCGATGCCGAACTGATCGATCTGTCGGCTCGCGGATTGCGCATCATTGTGATGTTTTTCCCTATAATCGGTTTTCAGATGGTGACTGCCAACTTTTTCCAAAGTATCGGGATGGCGGGGAAGGCCATTTTCCTGTCTTTGTCGCGTCAGTTGCTGATTTTGCTTCCCTGCCTGCTGATTCTGCCCCGCTTCTGGGGGGCAGACGGAGTGTGGTTCAGTATGCCGGTTTCTGATTTTCTGGCCAGTCTGGTGGCGGCCTTCATGTTGATTTGGCAATTCCGCAAGTTCAAGTCGGCTGCAGCTGCGTCAGATGCAACAATGGGGTGAGCAACCTTTTTCTTACTTTTTGATGGTGTTTTCCTTCAGAATGTATATATTTGCTAGTGCAATAAAACTGAAAATAGATTATGGATAAATTTGTAGTCAATATAGGGCGTCAGTTGGGTAGCGGCGGACGCGAAATCGGCGAGAAACTGTCCCGGCGTTTAGGTATCGATTTTTATGACAAAGAGCTTATCAACCTGGCTTCGGAGGAGAGTGGCCTGTGCCGTGAGTTTTTCGAAAAGGCTGATGAGAAAGCTTCGCAAGGCATGGTGGGAGGCATATTCGGGATGCGTTTCCCGTTCTTTAGCGATGGTGTGCTTCCGTCGATGAACTGTTTAAGCAACGATGCCCTGTTCAAGGTGCAGAGCGACGTCATCAGGAAGCTGGCTGCGGAGAAATCGTGCCTTTTCGTGGGACGCTGTGCCGACTACATCCTGCGCGACAATCCGCGTTGTGTTAACGTGTTTGTATCGGCTTCGCGCGAGGACCGCATCGCGCGTCTGTGCCGTTTGCATGACATTTCTGAAAACGAAGCCGAGGAAATGATGAACCGTGCCGATAAGAAGCGTTCGGAGTATTATAATTATTATAGTTATAAGACGTGGGGAATGGCTTCGACTTATCATCTGTGCATCGACTCTTCCGTACTTGGCATCGAGAAGACGGTGGACTTTATCGAAGAGTTTGTCCGCCTGAAACTGAAGTGATGCCGAAAGCGCTGGCGTGCGCTGTGCGAAGGTTTCGTATAATAACTGTAAGTAAGTCTTTTTCTTACGCTCACAGACTCTTCGGGTGAATTCGCAATCTGCTGATTCTGAGGATTCTGTGTCCTCTGCTCGATGCTATACGACTTAGAGTGCCTCAGTATACGACTTAGACCCCCTAAGTATACGACTGAGGGTATCTCGGTATACGACTGTGATACCCTCAGTCTTTTACTTTCTTTGGGTGTAAAAGATTATGAATGCTCCGGATGATACGGAGCGTAAAAAGAGGGTGTCAAACTCAAAAATGGCTGGTATATTATAGATTTTAGGCACGGACTACACAGAAAAACACAGGGAAAGGAATAAGAATAATCCGTGAAATTCAGTGTAATCCGTGCCTAAAGAAATTTATTCCCTTATGGAGCACGCCTTCTGACGTTGGCGAATATTGTCTTTTGCCGTTACATCATGGCCAGCAATATCATCTGTCCGGCCAGAATACGCAGAAACATAGTCAGCGGGTAGACGGTAGAATAACCTACTGATGGTGCATCGTTACCCGAAATCTGGTTAGCGTAGGCCAGTGCAGGTGGGTCGGTAGTACTTCCTGCAATAAGACCCATCAGCGTAAAGTAATTGACCTTGCAATATAGTCGAGCAATGATTCCGATAATCAGTAGCGGGATGACGGTAATCAGGAATCCATATCCTACGTAGTACAGTCCGTTTCCGTCGACCACTGTTTGCACGAAGTGTTCACCAGCCTCAATACCCACGCTGGCAAGGAACAGTACGATACCTATTTCGCGCAACATCAGGTTGGCACTCATTGTAGTATAGGTGACAAGTTTCAGCTTATGTCCAAACCGTCCGATAAGGATGGCTACTACAAGCGGACCGCCAGCCAAACCCAGCTTGACCGGAGTAGGCATGCCGGGGAATGCGATGGGGAGACTTCCCAGCAGGATTCCAAGGAAGATGCCGACGAAGATGGTGATGATGTTGGGTGTGTCGAGGCGTTTCAGCTGATTGCCAAGCACGCCGGCCACACGTTCTACGGCATCCTGCTGACCTACCACCATGACGCGGTCGCCCACCTGTAGAATCAGATTCGGGTCGGCAAACAGGTCCATACCCGAACGGTTGACACGTGTCACGTTCACGCCGTACATGCTGCGGAAGTGCATGCTTCCCAGCTTTTTACCATTGATTTCTGATTTGGTCACAAGGATACGTCGCGAAACCATAGGCATGTCCTGTTTCTCCCAGTCTACCTGGATTTCGCGTCCGATGAATGCAGTGACGGCAGCAGCGTCTTCTTCCGAACATACGATGAAGAGCTGGTCGCCGATGTGGAATTCTGTATCTTGGCTAGGGATGCTGACGTGTCCTTCGTGGCGAATGCGCGAGCAGACAAACGGACGGCCCAGGAAGTCTTTTACCTGCAACAGCTTTTTACCGTCGATCGATTCGTTACGAACCTCCAGGTGAAGCATGTGGGGCTGGTGTTTCATGTCCGATTCCTGACTCTGAAGCTCTTTTTCTTCCTTCGAAAGGTTGATGCGGAAGATATATCGTATGGCGATGATCGAAGCGATAATGCCGACAACACCGAGCGGGTAAGCACAAGCATAACCCAATGCGATGGGATCGCCCGTGTAATGCAGCTGGTTCAAAGCTTCCTGGGCAGCACCCAAACCGGGAGTGTTGGTCACGGCACCATATAGAATACCGATCATCATGGGCAGTTCCACTTGCCCGTTGGCTATGAAATAGATGGAAAGTGCTACTACAATGTTGAGCACGACAATGCCCACAGCTAGCATGTTCAGTGTCATTCCCCCTTTCTTGAACGAAGAGAAGAAAGACGGTCCTACCTGCAGACCGATACAAAATACAAACAGAATCAGGCCGAATTCGCGGATGAAGTGCAGGATGTGCGTTTCACCTGTGAAACCGAAATGTCCCATCAGGATGCCGGTGAAGAGGACAAACGTCACTCCCAACGATACACCGAAAACCTTAATCTTACCCAACAGCACACCCACCGAAATAACGAATGCATACAAGCAGACGATATGGGCGACTGATGTGGAATCCCATAACAAACTTTCTAACCAATCCATACTCCTTAATTAATGTGCTTTTTAAAATTTCGCGCAAAAATACTTAATCAAAAGGAGTTAACAAAAGTTTTTCTTACTTTTTATTTTGCTGTGTCGCGCGAGTGTAGAAAAAGGACTTCTTTTTTCTCTTATCGGCCGTTGTCGTGATATCTTCTTATTTTGCCGGATGGATGGATTCACGGCAGCTGTTCGGGGAATGTAGCTCTGTCTGGCAGAAAAACTATATCATAAAGTAAGTATTGCGTGCGAAAATTCCCTAAAAACTCTTTTTCTTTGAAGTAATTCAGTATATTTGCAAGTCTATTCACGACATTATGAATTGTATTCATCTTTAATTTTTTAAATAAACTATGGCAGACAGTAAAGAAAAACTCTTCTCGGACTTTTCTCCCGTCAGCACTGAACAGTGGATGGAGAAAGTGACAGCCGACCTGAAAGGTGCGGATTTTGAGAAGAAACTCGTTTGGAGAACAAACGAAGGATTCAAAGTGAAACCTTTCTACCGTAAGGAAGATCTTGAAGGACTGAAGACTACTGACGCTCTTCCGGGTGAGTTCCCTTATCTGAGAGGTAACAAAAAAGACAACAACGAGTGGCTGGTTCGTCAGGAAATCAAGGTGGATGATGTAAAGGAAGCCAATGCCAAGGCACTGGACATCCTGAACAAAGGTATCGACTCCTTGTCTTTCCATGTAAAGGCCAAGGAACTGAACGCCGCATACGTGGAGGCGTTACTCGAAGGCATTTGTGCCGATTGTGTAGAATTGAACTTCTCCACTTGTCAGGGACACGTTGTAGAGCTGGCCAATCTGCTGGTGGAATACTTCCAGAAGAAAGGATATGATCTGGCTAAGTTGCAGGGTTCTATTAACTTCGATTACCTGAACAAAATGTTGTCCAAGGGTAAGGAGAAAGGCAGCCTGGTAGATACAGCCAAGGCTTTGATTGCCGCTACTGCTGCTTTGCCTCAATATCGCGTAATCAATGTAAACGCACTGACCCTGAACAATGCCGGAGCCTATATCTATCAGGAACTGGGTTACGCACTGGCTTGGGGTAACGAATATATGAATCTGCTGACCGAAGCCGGAGTACCCGCTGAAACCGTAGCCAAGAAGATTAAGTTTAACTTCGGTATCAGCTCTAACTACTTCCTGGAAATAGCCAAGTTCCGTGCCGGACGTATGCTGTGGGCCGACATCGTAGATTCTTATCTGGCCGAAGGCGACTGCAAATGTGCCGCTAAGATGAAGGTACATGCCGAAACATCTTCATTCAATCTGACAGTATTCGACTCTTATGTAAACCTGCTCCGTACACAGACCGAGGCCATGAGTGCTGCTTTGGCAGGCGTTGACTCAATGACAGTAGTACCCTTCGATAAGGCTTACGAGACTCCGAACGACTTCTCTGAGCGTCTGGCCCGTAACCAGCAACTGTTGCTGAAGGAAGAATCTCATTTCGATAAAGTAATCGACCCGGCTGCCGGTTCTTATTACATCGAGAATCTGACCGTTTCTATCGCTAAGCAGGCATGGGATCTGTTCCTCGCCGTTGAGGAAGAAGGCGGTTTCTATGCTGCTGTAAAAGCCGGTAAGGTACAGGAAGCAGTCAATGCAAGCAACAAGGCACGCCATGAAGCTGTAGCCAAACGTAAAGAAATCCTGCTGGGTACTAACCAGTATCCTAACTTTACAGAGTTGGCTGGTGATAAACGTCCTTTGGAAGCCGTTTGCTGCTGTGGCGGACAAGATACTTGCGAGAAAGATGTTCCTTCATTGAACTTTGACCGTGCAGCAAGCGAGTTCGAAGCTTTGCGTCTGCAGACTGAAACTTCCGGCAAACGTCCGAAAGCCTTCATGCTGACTATCGGAAATCTGGCTATGCGTCAGGCACGTGCACAGTTCTCTTGCAACTTCTTGGCTTGTGCCGGATACGAAGTAGTAGATAATTTAGGCTTTGCTACGGTTGAGGAAGGAGTAGAAGCTGCTTTGGCTGCCAAGGCTGATATCGTAGTACTTTGCTCAAGCGATGATGAATATGCCGAATACGCTGTTCCTGCCTTCAAGGCTTTGGACGGTCGTGCCATGTTTATCGTAGCGGGTGCACCTGCTTGTATGGACGAGTTGAAAGCTGCCGGTATCGAGAATTTCATCCATGTCCGTGTCAACGTATTGGAAACCCTGAAAGAATACAATGCTAAATTATTAAGTTAACAAGGGGACAAGGACACAAGCTGCAAGGAACAATTCCCTGGCAACTTGTCGGCTGAATCCTCGTCAACTACCAAAGAAGATGAGAAAAGATTTTAAAAATATAGATATATATGCCAATTTCAAGCCCGTTAACGGTGCTGAATGGCAGAAAGCCAACGGTATTCAGGCCGACTGGAAAACTCCGGAACACATCAATGTGAAGCCTGTTTATACCAAAGAGGACCTCGAAGGTATGGAACACCTTGATTTTGCTGCAGGTATTCCGCCATATTTGCGTGGTCCGTATTCTGTAATGTATACGCTGCGTCCCTGGACCATCCGTCAGTATGCAGGTTTCTCTACAGCCGAAGAGTCAAATGCCTTCTATCGTCGCAATCTGGCTTCCGGTCAGAAAGGTCTGTCGGTAGCTTTCGACTTGGCTACACACCGTGGTTACGACCCTGATAACGAACGTGTAGTAGGCGATGTGGGTAAAGCTGGTGTATCTATCTGCTCGTTGGAGAACATGAAGGTTTTGTTCGACGGTATTCCTTTGAACAAGATGTCCGTATCAATGACGATGAACGGTGCCGTTCTGCCGATTATGGCATTCTATATCAATGCCGGACTGGAGCAGGGTGCCAAGTTGGAGGAAATGGCTGGTACTATCCAGAATGATATCCTGAAAGAGTTCATGGTGCGTAATACTTATATTTATCCGCCTTCGTTCTCGATGAAGATTATCTCTGATATCTTCGAATATACATCACAGAAGATGCCTAAGTTCAACTCTATCTCCATTTCCGGTTACCACATGCAGGAAGCCGGTGCAACGGCAGACATCGAGTTGGCTTATACTCTGGCTGACGGTCTGGAATATCTTCGTGCAGGTGTAGGAGCCGGACTGGACATTGACGCTTTTGCTCCGCGTCTGTCATTCTTCTGGGCTATCGGAACCAACCACTTCATGGAGATCGCCAAGATGCGTGCCGCACGTATGCTTTGGGCAAAGATTGTGAAACAGTTCAATCCGAAGAATCCGAAATCACTGGCATTGCGTACACACTCGCAGACATCTGGTTGGTCACTGACCGAGCAGGATCCGTTCAACAACGTAGGCCGTACTTGTATCGAAGCCATGGCTGCTGCACTGGGACATACACAGTCACTGCATACCAATGCGCTTGATGAGGCTATCGCCTTGCCGACCGACTTCTCTGCACGTATTGCACGTAATACGCAGATCTATATTCAGGAAGAGACCAATATCTGTAAGAACGTTGACCCGTGGGGTGGTTCCTACTATGTAGAGTCGCTGACCAACGAGATTGCCCACAAGGCATGGGAGCACATCCAGGAAATCGAGAAGCTGGGCGGTATGGCCAAGGCTATCGAAACCGGTATCCCCAAGATGCGTATCGAAGAGGCTGCCGCACGTACGCAGGCCCGTATCGACAGCGGTGCGCAGACCATTGTCGGTGTGAACAAGTACCGCCTCGAGAAGGAAGCTCCGATTGATATCCTTGAGATTGACAATACGGCCGTTCGTCAGGAACAGCTGGAGAACCTGAAGCGTCTGAAGGAAGGACGTAATCAGGCAGAAGTGGACAAGGCACTGGATGCCATCACCGAATGTGTGAAGACAGGCAAGGGCAACTTGCTGGAATTAGCTGTTGAGGCTGCCCGTGTTCGTGCCACTTTGGGAGAAATATCGTATGCTTGCGAGAAGGTTGTAGGACGTTATAAAGCAGTAATCAGAACTATTTCAGGCGTGTATTCATCAGAAAGTAAGAGCGATGCAGACTTCGCTAAGGCATGTGAACTCTGCGAGAAGTTTGCCAAGAAGGAAGGCCGTCAGCCCCGTATCATGATTGCCAAGATGGGTCAGGACGGTCACGACCGTGGTGCGAAGGTAGTAGCAACCGGTTATGCCGACTGCGGTTTCGACGTAGATATGGGACCGTTGTTCCAGACTCCAGCCGAGGCTGCTCGTGAGGCTGTCGAGAACGACGTACATGTAGTAGGTGTGTCTTCACTGGCTGCTGGTCACAAGACTTTGATTCCACAAATCATTGCCGAACTGAAGAAGTTGGGCCGTGAGGATATTGTCGTGATTGCCGGTGGTGTAATCCCCGCACAAGACTATGACTTCCTGTACAAGGCTGGTGTAGCCGCTATCTTTGGCCCCGGTACTTCGGTTGCCAAGGCTGCTTGCCAGATTTTGGAGATCTTGATGGATGAAGAATAATCTTCTAAAAAGAGGATGAATAAAGGAAGGGATGGGAAGTAATTTTCCTATCCCTTTTTTGTTGGCTTTTAAAAAATATTGTACCTTAGCTCCGAAATGTCAAGAATGTATACTATGAAAAAAATAGTTTATGCCATTTGTTTGTTGGTTATGTTGATTGTGACAAAGGCACAGGCACAGTTCAATTCGGAGCTGAGTTTTGCCCGTATAGGTTTGGAGGAGGGGTTGTCGCAGAGTGCGGTACTAGATATTGTACAGGATAGTCAGGGGTGTTTGTGGCTCGCTACGCAGGATGGGTTGAATAAGTACAATGGTTATGATTTTACAGTATATCGTCACGATAGTCGGGATACGACTACACTTGCTAACGATTTTCTGTATGCACTGGACATAGATGTGCATGACCGATTGTGGATAGGTACCGAGTCTGGCCTTTCTTGCTATGATGCCAATCGGGATGCTTTCCGTAATTACAGTTTGAAAGACAGTTTGAACAAAAGACTTGCCGTTACTCATGTGGCTATTGTTGATTCATTGAGCCTGTTGTTTTTGGCTGGGAACCGATTGTATATGTTCGATGTTCATGAGGGCTTATCGAAACCTGCAGAACTTACTGGATTTGTCGATGTAGAGCAATGTTATTCGCTCACTCGTCGCGATTCTCTTATTTATATAGGTACAGATAAGGGCTTGTACATATATTCTGGTGGTAAAAAAGAAGTCAGAAAGTATTCATTCAAAGAATTAGAAAATTGTCGGATTTTGACCGCACTTATGCAGGCTCCTTCTTACTTGTGGGTGGCTACGGAAGGGCAAGGACTGTATCGTTTTGACCTAAGCGATGCCACAGTACGGCATTATACAGCCAGAGGAGAGCGCTGTATCGGATCAGACTATGTACGTTCGTTGGCTTTGGATCATTGGAACCGTTTGTGGGTAGGCACGTTTACTTCTTTGAATATTTACCGTCAGGAGGATGACACGTTCGAACAGTATGTGAACGATCCCTCCAATCCAGCTAGTTTGTCTCAAACATCGGTACGCAGTTTGTATTGTGATCGGCAGGGAGGCATGTGGATGGGAACTTATTTCGGCGGATTGAACTATTATCATGAACAGAAGAATCGGTTTCGTTATATTAGTCGGATGCCCGGTCGTAATTCGTTGAACAATAATGTGATTAGTTGTATCGTTGAGGATAAGAAACAGAATCTGTGGATAGGTACCAACGGTGGATTAAACCTATATGATAAGCAAAAGGGACTGTTTAGGGCTTTTACGACAGCGGATGGCCTTCCCTCGAATGACATCAAGGCTTTGCAGGTGGATGAAGAACGACAGGAGGTGTACATTGGCAGCCATGCCGGTGAATTCAGTATCCTGCATGTGCCAAGTGGGCGAATAGAGAACTTTATGCCGTCGGATAGGGTGACTGATGGTCGTAGTGTGTATACTCTTACTCCTAAAGGGAAAGACGAATTGTGGGTAAGTACGGTACGGACTATCAAATGTTTCGACAAACGGAGCCGGACCTTTACGGATTTTCCGATGATAGCCGATGGAAAGCCCATAGAACTATCCGAAATTCAATTGTTCTTTGAAGACAGCAAGCAGCGTATTTGGATTAGTGATAAAGAAAGTATTCATGTCTTTCGTATAGTGGGGAACACTTTGGAGCAGGTGTCTTTACTTCCTGCTGGGCATGAACTGGAGAGAAAAAAAATACAGTGTATACGTGAGCAGGCTAACCACGTATTCTGGTTGGGCACCCGTGACGGACTGTACCGTTTCAATGAGAGCAAGGGAGAAGTGGTGTGTTATTCTACGGCCGATGGTCTGCCCAACAATGTAATATATGGTATTCTGGAAGACAGTTCTGGCAACCTGTGGCTTAGTACAAACGGTGGTTTGAGCCGTTTCGTGCCTCGTATGGGAACTTGTCGTAATTATACGGCAGCAGATGGTTTGCAAAGTAATCAGTTTACTCCTTATGCGTATTGTCTTACAGCAAACGGACAGATATATTTTGGCGGTGTCAATGGACTGACGGCGTTTTATCCTGACCAGCTAATAGATAATCCTTATACTCCCTCAGTGATTTTCACAGAATTGCGTCTATTTAATAAAACTGTGCATCCGGGTGACACGACTGGTATCTTGGAACGACATATCGGACGTACAAGGCGTATTACGCTCAAGGCGGAGCAGAGCATGTTCTCGTTGGATTTTGTAGTTTCCAACTATATAGCGGGTAATCACAACATCTTTGCTTACAAGTTGGAAGGATATGATGCCGACTGGACTGTGACCCATACTATGCGTACGGTGTCTTATTCCCATTTGCCGCAAGGACACTATCGTTTTTTGGTGAAGGCGGCCAATAACGACGGTATTTGGAGTGATCATCCTACAGAACTCGAAATAGTGGTCTTGCCAGTTTGGTACAAGACCTGGTGGGCCGGTATACTGTTTTTTCTGGCGTTTGCGGGTAGCATCGCGTTTGTTGTTCGCTACTTTTGGACACGTAAAATCATGAAGGCACGGCTTGAAATGGAACGTATTGACAAAGAACGGTTAAAGGAGGTAAATGAAATGAAACTGCGCTTTTTTATCAATATATCTCACGAACTTCGCACTCCGTTGACGTTGATTATGGCGCCTTTGCAAGATTTGCTGGCTAAGGTACAAGACCGTTGGATGGGTAGACAGTTGGAGCACATCCGGCGCAATGCAGATCGTCTGCTGTATCTGGTCAATCAGTTGATGGACTACCGCCGTGCCGAGTTGGGTGTATTTCACTTAAAAGTAAGGCTTGTACCCATTCGACAGATAATGGAGAAGAATTTTCTTTTCTATGAACGTCTGGCGCAGCAAAAGCAGATTGTTTACCGTTTTGACTCAGATTTGGACGACCGGAAGATTCTTTGCGATCCGGAGTATTTGGAGTTGATAGAAAATAATCTACTTTCCAATGCTTTCAAGTACACTGGTAGGGGCAAAAGTGTAACTGTGACATTGAGGCAGGAAGGTGATGAGTTGATGTTACAGGTTAAGGATACGGGGATTGGTATTCCTCTTGGTAAACAAGACAGAATATTCGAACGTTTCTATCAGGCGGATAGTGAACATTTGGGTAGTGGTATTGGTCTCTCGTTGGTACAACGTCTGGTGGAGTTACATCACGGTGTCGTCAAGATGGAAAGTCAAGAAGGCGAGGGGAGTACGTTCACTGTTTTAGTGCCAGTGGTTGAATCTGCTTACACTTTGGAAGAAAAACAGTGTACTACAGAAGAGATAGAAGAAGTACACACAACCAATCGGCAGGAGATGTACATGGTGGACACAGAAGACGAACCGGTCGATGCTTCTTTGTCGGATGAGGACGGAACATCTACACAGGAAGACAAAATTCGGAAAGAAACTGTTTTGGTGGTGGAAGATCATGCAGATATTCGTTGTTATCTAGCTGAAAAATTGGGTACTATGTATCAGGTGGTGCAGGCGAGTAACGGAGAAGAAGCATTGAAGCGGCTAAAGGAACTGCCGGTAGACCTTGTCTTGACAGATGTAATGATGCCTGTCATGGACGGTTTGCACTTGTGTCGCGCTATTAAGCAGAATATGAATACTTGTCACATTCCGGTTATCATCCTTTCGGCCAAGGCCGATGTTAAGGAACAGCTGGAAGGCTTACAGGTGGGAGCTGATGATTATATTCCAAAGCCTTTTGTGTTGAATATTGTGGTGACTAAGATACGAAATCTGTTTCGTACGCGTTATCGGGCCATCGAATACTATTCCAAGTCGATGGAGATAGAACCGGAGAAGATTGCCTTGAATCCGTTAGACGAAAAACTGTTGAAGCAAGCTATGGATATTATGGAGCGACACTTGGACGATGTAGATTTTACTACTGATGAATTTGCTCGTGAAATGTGTATGAGTAGATCTAGCTTGCATGCTAAGATGAAAGCCTTGACGGGAGAGTCGACCAACGATTTTATCCGTAAAGTACGTTTCAATCGGGCTTGTAAATTGTTGAAAGAGGGACGGTATACTGTGGCCGAGATCAGTGTAATGGTAGGATACAATACACCTTCTTATTTCACTACCAGTTTTAAAAAGTATTTTGGTTATTTGCCCTCAGAATACGGAAAGTAGATTGATAAACAGTGTGCTTGTACAAAAATGAAAGGAGGCTGGACAAAACTGAAAGCATTTTCAACAGAACAGAAATAGAGAAAGCGTATTTTGAAAGCGTATGTATATGACACGCTTTATCTTTGCAACGTCGGACGATAGAAAGAGTTGTCCGGCGTTGTTTGTTAATAATATGAATTCTAAAGACCATGAACATGAAGAAAAAAGTTTTGTTTGCAGGAACCGTCTTGTTTTTGGGGCTGACAGCTTGTCGTTATCAGACTTCTACTACAACTGGAACATGGATAGACAGTGTGGAAGAGGTAGCTGTTTATCAGTTGTTATCTACTGCTAGCGAATTGGCCGATTCTATGAAGATGCCGCGTACTGCATGGGCGGGTTACGAGTTACCGTTTCTGGAAGAACAGTTGGAACACAAAGTGAACATTGATTCTATCCATCCTAATCCGGCAAAAGAGCTGTTAGGCAAAAGGAGGCTTTGTACTATCTCCGATTGGACCAGTGGTTTCTTTCCTGGTACATTGTGGTATGCTTACGAGTTGACTGGTAATGATTCTTTGAAGATGCAGGCTATTCGCTTCACCAATAAATTAAACAATGTGCGTTATATGAAAGGCACACACGATGTTGGTTTTATGGTCAATTGCAGTTATGGCAACGCGTTGCGTCTGGCACCGAACGATACCATCAAACCATTGTTGGTGGAGACAGCAAATAATTTATGTAGTCGTTTCGATTCCATCATCGGATGTATTCGCTCTTGGGATTTTGGCACGTGGCATTTTCCTGTCATCATTGACAATATGATGAACTTGGAATTGCTTTTTAATGTAAGTAAACTGACTGGTGACCCGAAATATGCAGACATCGCCGTCCGCCATGCCCGTACAACCATGGCTAATCACTTCCGTCCCGACCATACCTGTTATCACGTAGTGAGTTACAATGCCGATGGTACCGTGGAACGTAAACAGACGTTTCAGGGTAAGAACGATGAGTCGGCTTGGTCGCGCGGACAGGGTTGGGCAGTCTATGGTTATACCTTATGTTATAAAGAAACGAAGGATACCGCTTTTTTGCAACAGGCTGTCCAAGTGGCCGATATGATTATACGACGTACCACAACCTCCGATGCCATTCCTTACTGGGATTTTGATGCGCCTGCTATGTCCAATACGCCGCGCGATGCCTCGGCTGCTGCTGTCATAGCTTCTGCTTTCCTCGATTTGAGTACCTTGGTTCCCGATAGTTCCAAATACTTCATTCATGCTGAAAAGATACTCAAAAGTCTGTCAGGCAAGGACTATCTGGCCGTTAAAGGAAATAATGCCGGTTTCATACTGAAGCATTCTACCGGCTCTCTACCTCATGGCTCCGAGATTGACGTGCCATTGAACTATGCCGATTATTATTATTTGGAGGCATTGCTCAAGTACCTGAGAATAAGGAATGACGAATGAGGAATTATAAGAAGTTTAAGGAATTTGTCATTCTGTTTCGTTTCGTTGGGAGGATTGTTAACCATTAATAGTATTCGGTTAACTCCCGATAATCCCTGAAAACAGTCTTAATCAGTATGAAACCTTTGAAAATTGCTTGGGTAGCCGGGCTGATGTTTCCAGCTTCCCTTTGGGCACAGCAGCGTCCCAATATTATCTACATTATGACCGATCAGCAAACAGCTACGGCTATGAGTTGTGCTGGAAACGTTGATTTGCATACGCCAAACATGGATCGTCTTGCAGCACACGGTTTGCGTTTCACCAACGCTTACTGTTCGTTACCATTGAGTGGTCCGTCGCGGGCATCTATGTTTACCGGTCATACGCCTGCCGAAATAGGTATGGCCGAGAACGAGACACCCATGCCCGACTCCCTGCGCAGCCGTACGCTGGGCACATTGTTGAAGCAGGCAGGCTATGAAACAGCCTATGCGGGCAAGTGGCACGTCAATACTAATTCTCTGCCTGCCGCGCATGCTTTCGGTTTTGAGAATCTGCATGGTCATAACGATAACGGACTTGCCGAGTCAGCGGTAAGTTTCCTGCAACGAAAACACACCAGACCGTTCTTCCTTGTGGCTTCGTTCGACAATCCGCATAACATTTGTGAGTATGCCCGTTGTCAGAATACCCCGTTTGCCAACCTTGAAGAATCCCGGCTGGACGACTGCCCTAACCTGCCTGCTAACTTTCCTATAGCCCCTTATGATGCAGATGTGCTGAGCTACGAGCGTGAGCAGAGCTATCGTCTGTATCCGACCCGACACTATACTCCCGATGACTGGCGATGTTATCTCAATGCCTACTATCGGTTGATAGAACATGTGGATGTCGAAATCGGTAAAATTGTGGACGAGATAGAGCGACAGAACCTGTGGAAAAATACCCTCATTATTTTTACCTCCGACCATGGAGATGGAGCTTCTGCTCACCAGTGGAATCAGAAAACGGCTCTTTACGAAGAAGTGGTTAACGTGCCTTTCATTGTCTGTCTGCCCGGTACGAAGCATGCTGGAACCGTGATGCCTCAGCTTATTAATAATGGTGTGGACCTGATGCCCAGCCTTTGCGATTGGTCGGGAGCCAAGTTGCCCGACGGCGCACAGGGAGTCAGTTTCCGTGCGTTGACAGAAAGTGGAGACACAGCCCTCAGTCATCGTTCCTATGTGGTGACGGAAACCTTGTTTGCCCAGACCGGTGGTACGTGTGGCTGGATGGTACGTACACCCCGTTACAAATATGTATTGTATGAAGCCGGGAAGAACCGCGAATTGCTTTACGACATGACATGCGATCGGGGAGAGATGCGCAATTTAGCTGTGGAACGTCGATATGCAGAGCTGTTGAAGCAGCATCGTGTTCTGCTGTTAGAGTGGATGAAGCAACATCCTACGCCGAGTTCCTATTCTCCTATACGTTTCATTCCCAGGTGATTGAATAAGTGCTTGTACAGAATTGAAAGCTTGATATACAAAAATGAAACAGAAATCGCCAAAATTGAAAGGAAGAATATACAAAAACGATACATCTTTTTCGGGCAAATACGGATATTTGCCAACAGAAAATCCGATGAGGCGAATTATTTAAATAAACATACATACCATGAAGAATTTGATTCTCATTTCTCTGTTTTCTGCTGCAGCCATCAATCCGGTCTGCGCTCAGAAAGCTCCGGCTAACATCCGGTTGACGGAGCAAAGTATGATGCACGAATCGCGTGTTACCCCTTCGCCGCTCAACGGTGCGATGGTCGACGATCGCTTCGTGTCTTTTCAGTGGCCGTTGCCGGCCGAAGCCCAGTCTGATGGTGCTCCCATGGACGGTTTTGAACATTTGGTCAAAAAGATAGATAAGAGTAAGTTGGCTTACAAGATACGTTATGCCCAAGATAGTACATTTAAAAAAGGTTGTTTTCAGGCAGATACCCGCTGGCCTTTCTACAACCCAGAGAAACCGTTGTCGCCTGGTACGTGGTACTGGCAGTATGCCTATGTCAAGGACGGTCAACCACAGTGGAGCGAGACTTTACAGGTAGAGGTAAAAGACAACGGACATCGTTTCTGCCCGCCTTCATTGAAAGAAGTATTGGCGTGTGTGCCCCTGTCGCATCCTCGCGTTTGGATTATTAAGGATGAATGGGACAAGTTCAGAAAAGAAAGTCTGGGTAAGGTAGAAAGAGCCTGGTATCTGGAACGTGCTGATAAAGTGTTGATCACACCCATGAAGGATGTGAAGGACATCAATACCAGTCAGGTGAAGAACCTTACCAACCAGATGCAGATCAATTCATACCTCACTCGCGAAAGCCGCCGCATTATCGATGCCGAAGAAGGAAACACCGAAGCCTTGATACGTGCTTATCTTCTGACCAAAGACCGTAAGTATGCCGATGAAGCTATCCGTCGGGTGATGATCATGTCCGATTGGAATAAGAACGCGAACGTGAAGGGCGATTTTAACGATGCCACCCTTCTATCACTCTGTTCTATGGCCTACGATTCTTTCTACGACTTGCTGACTTCTGCTCAGAAGAAAGAATTGTTGGATGACATCCGAGAGAAGGGCAACGGCATGTATAATCATTTCAATAACTATATGGAGAATCATATTGCCGAGAATCATATCTGGCAAATGACTCTCCGCATTCTAACCATGGCTGCTTTTGCCACTTATGGTGACTTGCCCGAGGCCGATACATGGACTGACTACTGTTATAACGTATGGTTGGCACGCTTTCCTGGTTTGAACAAAGATGGAGGTTGGCACAATGGTGATTCCTATTTCACGGTTAATACGCGTACTCTTATTGAAGTGCCTTATTATTATACAAAACTTACAGGTTTTGATTTCTTCAGTGATCCATGGTATACCAACAATGTAATGTATACCATCTTCCAGCAGCCTCCTTTTTCCAAATCGGGTGGTAATGGTAGTTCACATCAGAATGTTGCACGTCCTAATAGCATACGTATCGGTTATTTGGATGCTTTGGCTCGTCTTACTGGCAATACTTATGCAGCCGACTTTGTACGCCGTACCCTTAAAGTTGACTCCCTTTACTTGAAGAAGGCTTTGCTGGCTAAGCCTGGTGATTTGGCTTGGTTCCGTCTACAGTGTGATAAACCTTTGCCTGATGGTCCTGGTCTGACAGCTTTACCTTGGGGATATGTCTTCCCCGAAACCGGCTTAGCATCTTTCCAGACTAATTGGGATCGTGTGGGCAGCAACGCCATGTGGAGTTTCCGAAGTAGCCCTTATGGTTCGACCTCCCATGCTTTGGCTAACCAGAATGCTTTCAATACCTTCTTCGGCGGTAAGCCTATTTTCTACAGCAGTGGCCACCACATCGAATTTACTGATGTGCATAGCATGCTTTGTCATCGTGCTACTCGTGCCCACAATACAATTCTTGTTAATGGCATGGGACAACGCATAGGTGTGGAAGGTTATGGATGGATTCCTCGCTATTATGTAGGGGAGAAAATCGGTTATGTGATGGGTGATGCATCCAATGCTTATGGTAAGGTAATTTCTCCACTGTGGTTGAAACGTGGTGAGCAGAGTGATGTACATTATACACCGGAGAATGGTTGGGATGATGTGCCTCTTACGAAATTTCGTCGCCACATCGTTAACTTGGGTAATACTGGTTATATTTTTATTTACGATGAGTTGGAAGCATCCGAACCGGCTGATTATACCTTTATGTTGCATACGGTGACTCAACCAATGAGCGTGGATAAAACAGATAAACGTTATATTCATGTACAGGGTCTCTCGGGACGAGGGGGAGCTTCGGATGCCTACATCTTCTCTACAGGCGCTTTGCAGACCGACACTACCAGCCAATTCTTTGTACCAGCCCATAACTGGTTGCGTGCCGATGATAAAGGTAACTTTAAAAAGTATCCTAACCATTATCATTTTACGGCCAAGTCGGAGAAAGCCAAAGTCTATCGTTTTGGCACCATTATTAACACTCATGCTGTGAAGTATCCTGCCAAGGCACCCGAAATTCTGGAGGACGGCCGTATTAAGGCCGGTGGTTGGCTTATCAGTGTTAACCTCAAGGCCGAAGGCGCACCTTCGTTTTTCATACGTAGTACCAAGGACAAGGTGAGCATTACCTACAAGGGGCAGGAAACCATCGTAGATGAGAATGGCTACGTCACTACCATGCGCGACAAAGTTCCCGAGTTGGAAATCTGAATTGTACCACTTATTCATAAACTGATTCATCATGAAAACATTCATATTACGTATTCTTCTGTCGGCTTTTTGCTTGGCTGCCGCGCTGACTGTTGGGGCACAGGTTCCTGTGAAGCCTCTGATACAGACTTCGGCCGAGCCCGAAGAAACGGCAGTGTGGAAACCTTCGGGCAAACCGACGTCCAAGCCTGTTGCCCACAAGCAGAAAAACACTTTGGTGAAACAGTCGGCCGGAAAGAAGTCTGCTGGTAAGAATCCTGTCGTTGAGAAAGCAAAGAAGACAGCTGTGCCCGTTACGGGTAATCGATATCATGCTCTGAAAACGAACGTGGCTTTCGATGCCATCGGTGTGCTCAACTTGGCTTACGAAGTGCAGCTACACCGCAAGATGACTCTCGACTTGCCTGTGATGTGGAGTCTGTGGGATGCGCAGCGTGAACATGCCCTTCGCGTCATTGCCTTGCAGCCCGAGTTGCGCTGGTGGACGGGAAGCGAGGTCGGACGGGGACACTTCTTTGGGTTGCACGCCCATACTGCCTGGTTCAACTTTAAGTGGGAAGACAATCGCTATCAGGACGTCGGTCGTCCACTATTGGGAGCCGGACTGAGCTATGGTTACAAACTACCCTTGGGGCAACACTGGGGAGCCGAGTTCAATGTAGGTGTGGGTTATGCCAACCTGAAATACAATACCTATTATAATATAGAGAACGGCGCATTGATTAATACCCGCATCCGTCACTATTGGGGACTGACCCGTTTGGGACTGTCGCTGGTCTATCGCCTTTAATCCTAAATATATGAAGACAATGAAAAAGATATTCAAACATATTTTCAGCCTCTTGGGCAGTTGCATCTTCTTGTTGGCCTCTTGCCAGTTACACGAAGAACCCGAAATGACAGCTACAGGAGAGTGGGGGGTAGACCCTACAGAGGTGACGGTTAAGGCACAGTTGTCGCTCCGTCTAACTGTTTCCGATGCCGCGTCGAAAGCTTTCTCTACCCGCGCAGAGGGCGATGCTGCCTACTTGCACCGTTTTATTGTGGATGCCTATCTGAGCGACGCCACTTCCGTACGGCAGGTTGTTTACGAAGAAGTAGTGGACGGACGTACCCTGCTCACTGTGCCCGTATCCCTGAAACTTCACGCACGCCCTTACCGACTGGCTGTTTGGGCCGACTATGTGCAGGCTGACCAGAAGGCTGACTGGTTCTACGATACCACTACCCTGACTCCTGTCATCGGCAATGGACGCTACCAAGGCAACACCGACTGGAAAGACGCCTTTTATGCCATGCAGGAAGTGGACTTGAGCAGTTATCGCAACGACTGGAACGTGCAGGTGCCTCTTGAATTGACACTCAGCCGTCCTGTGGCACGCTATCGCCTGCTGGCTACCGACCTCGACAAGCTGATGGACAAGGTTTCAGCAGGCGAAGTAAGTGGCAACAAGTTCACCGTGCGTGTGAAGTACAGCGATTATTTACCTATGGGTTTTGATGTGCTTACCGGGCAGTTGCGTAATTCTCTGCTTTACATGAGCTATAGTAAGGAGTTTACCCTGCCCGAAACATCTGTCAAGGACTTTGAGATAGGCTTTGATTATGTACTGTGCAACGAGGCCGACACCGTTGTGCCCGTAGAGGTGGAAGTGGTGGATGGCCAGAACAAGACCGTGGCACGCTCCATCATACGCCTACGCTGTACTCCCGGCATGCTTACCACCGTTCGTGACAACTTCCTTACGGCCGATCCAGCCCTGGCTGAGGATGGTGTGGGCATCGACCCCGACTTCGACGACGAGATAGACATGGAAGTAGAGGTCATTTGAACGAAGACTATGCACAATTGAGATAACTATATTTATTCACAAATCAAACTTTCAAGTAACCATGAAAAAGAACTTTTTCTATTCAGTGATGGCTGTGTTCACCCTGCTCTTTATGGCAGCGTGCAGTCAGGAGGAAATCATTTCCAGCAATGAAACCAACGGCGGTAAAGTCGTTCTCTCAGTGAATGTAAGCGGTGCCACACCCGATACGCGTGCAGTGGCTGATGTACAGGGATATGTGATGCGTTGCATCATGGAAGCAGTGGACAGCGAAGGGACAGTCATCGAAGGCACCCGCATGGTGCAGCCCGTGACCGCCGGAAAGGCTACCTTTGAGTTTGAAAAGAATGCCGATGCTGCCCAATATCTGTTCTGGGCCGACTATGTGGCCGGTGACGACTATACGTCTACTTCGACCACCATCTATAAGGCCGATGCTTTGACCAACATTACCTATCGTTTTAACAAAACCAACGACTTGTTTAACAATCCTGCCGCCGATGCCTTCTGTGCAGCCGTGGCAACCGGCGATTTATCAGGCAGCGTTACCCTGAAGCGTCCTTTCACCCGCATTGCCGTGAAGACTGCTGACGTGGAAGTATTGGGCCTGACCGGTCTTACTCACATCAATCCTAATCTCTATGCAGGCGCCGGATTCAACGTTGCTACGGGAAAGGCTACTACAAAGGGACAGCTTCAGGCCACTGCCGATAGCTACGTGCCTGTGTTGACTGATGGTGAGTTCGCTTTCTATTGCTATGTGCTGGCTACTGTGGCCGACGAAACTCGTACTTCTGCCATCACTTTCGGCAACGAAGACGGAAGCGCTACCAAGAGCATCCAGCTTACCGCCGACCAGATGATGAGCCTTCAAAGCAACACCAGCGTCAGCCTGAAGCCGAGTGAAGAACCAGGCGATGACAAAATTAAGGTGGAAGTTGTGATAGATGATGCCTTCGAGGGTGAAGAAACTGACCCCGAAGAACCCCAGCCGGCAGGCGAACTGAAGGTCGGCGCCTATATCAATGCTCAGGGCGAAGTGGTGGCTGAGGCAACAGATGCTGTGGCTGTGGTGTTTTCCATGGCAATATCAGGTACCGATGATACTTCTGCCAGCTATGGCGAAAGCTATGCGCCCAAGACTATCAAGGCTTATGCAGTAGCATTGGGCAATGCAACGCCTCGCATAAATCTGACGGCCTCCGATGCAGAAGCATTTCCGACTCTGACCGCGTCGGCCACTACTTTCCAAGGTTTCACAGCCACGGATTATCTGCTGAATTCCGCCACAGGCGTTTGCAAGGACTTTACAGGTGGTGTTTATACCAAATACAATGAATGGCTGGCGAGCAACCCCGTTGCAGGTGCTAACATCAGTTCCTGGTATATCCCTACCTATAAGCAGCTGGAGGTGTTGACTGGAAAAATCTTTGGTGAAGAGGCCGATGCCGAACTTGCCAAAATCGTGACTCCACAAAGCTTCTTGACCAATCCTGGCAGTGATGCAGCCGTTGCTTCAAACGGATGGTATCTGTTGTCGAGTACCATCAACTCGGGTCTTAAATTCTCTGTATTTACCATTGGAAATGGCAATGATGCAGCAGCCGAGGCTTCAGCATATACGTGTCAGGCTGGCCAGGCCGATGCAGTTTATGGCACCAAAGGCTTTATCCGCCCGATGCTGACCATCTTCGAATAACTCCCCCCCCCCTCGAAGTCTTGCCGACGACACGGCGTCTCGTAGCCTGCGGGTCGCCGTCTGGTGTACAGCGGGCCGCCGTGTCGTACCCTACGGGTCGCCGTGTCGTCGATTACTATAGAATGACACAGAAAACCAAATGTTTAACTGCCTCTTCTGCAAGAGGTGAAAATCTGAAAGACTATGGCATATTTCAAACCCAAACAATTGAAATCCAACGGCAAGTACTATCCTTACGCCGTTATTACCGACCGTCCTATGGAGACGGATGAACTGGTGGAACAAATCATGGAAATGTCTACCGTACACAAGGCCGACGTGCTGGCTGTGCTGTCGGTGCTGCCCAGTGTCATGGCGCGTGGCATGAACGCCGGCCGCAGCGTACACCTGCAGGACATCGGTTTCTTCCGCTACACCATTGCCGCACGCAAGGGTGGGCAGGACACGCCCGACAAGGTGACCGCCGACGACATCGAATTGACTCGCATCCGTTTTACCCCCGAAACCCATTATACGCAGGGCCGTGCTGTGACGCGTAACCTGGCTCCCGCCAGCGTGCGTTGGACGCGTTGGAATGGCGAAGAAAAAAGCGCAACAGGCGGAACCGGCAGTGGCGGAAGCGAAGAGGAGGGCGGAAGTCCGCTCGGATAGCCGCAATTCCTGACCTGAACTATTCTATTTCTCTATATTCCAGTATTTCCATTCACTACAGAATTATACGGATTTTTACAGATGCTTGTTTATAATAACGGAACTCCGATTGGATAATCTGTAGTAATTCGTGTAATCTCTGTAGTGATTGGGTACATTTTTTCTTATAGTATTATCATGAAACATGTCTTTCTCATAGCCCTTCTTTTCTCTTTGGCCGCTTGTACGTCTGATTCGCTTCCTCCGACCGACGAACCACAGGAAGTACCCGCTGTCGAGGTTCCTGATGCCTATCGCGACAAGATACGCACACAGCCTTATCCGAAGGCCGATAACGAGCTGATGATTAACCCGGCTCCCCTCATAGTGCCCCAAAGCCAGAAGACGGGCGAGATGCTGGAGTTTGCCCTTTCGTCTAGCGCATCGTTCAATACGTCTGAGACCCTTGTTTCCACTTTGCAGACGGGATGCTTCTTCAATCCCCACCGCGTTCTAAAGGCGGGCACATGGTACTGGCGCTTTCGCTCTTGTGCCGCCGATGGGACAGCCGCAGGCGAATGGAGTGAGGCCATCGCTTTCGAGGTGACAGGTGACGAAGCTGTGTTTGTCACCCCTTCCTTTGCCGATTTTGTTTGCAACGCGCCGCGTGATTATCCGCGTCTATATTGTTTTCTGGCTCCTCGTATTGACGAGGCGCGTCGTAAAGTGGCTTCCCATTCCGAATATAAGGCATTGTTGACACGCGCGGCAACAGCTTTAGACACCAATTATCAGGCTTTGGGCGATCTTTGTTCCCAGGCATCTGTCTTGAAGGCACAGGCTTTTTGGCTCTATCAGGCAGCCTACCTCACGCTCCAGTCGTGCTATGCGGACAAGCTGCACGAAATGTTGGAGGCATTTTGCATGGCTTCTCCATCCGACGGGCAGTTGTTTGCCGACAATTTCACCTCGTCCGATGTGGCTATATGTTGCCTTTTGGCTTACGACTTGCTTCACGACAGACTTGACCCGGCAGAACGTTCGGCAGCCGAAGAGTTGCTGATGCGTGTCTTGCGTCGTTATTATAAAGAAAACTTGGGTTATCAGGAAAATCATATATTTGACAATCATTTTTGGCAGCAGAACATGCGTACTTACTTCCAGATAGCTTTTTTACTTTACGACCATCCGGTTTATGGCAGTGAAGTGTTACCTATGCTGGAATACTATTATGAGCTGTGGACGGCCCGTGCTCCGGCCGGTGGTTTCAACACCGATGGCCTGTGGCACAACGGAACGGGCTATTTCCCGGCCAATGTTCATACACTGGCTTATATGCCGGCTTTGCTTTCCTATGTGGCTCGTTTCGACTTCCTGCAACATCCTTGGTATCGTGCTTCCGGCCAGGCCTTGGTTTATAGCTTCCCGCCTCATTCGGCCAGCAATGGTTTTGGCGATGCCAGTGAGCAGGGCGACACCCCTAACCGGCTAACAGCTGCCTTTGCCGATTATTTGGCTCGCGAAACTGGCGATGCTTATGCGGGCTGGTATGCCGCCGAGTGTGCCGACCTGGTGGCTCAGGACTATGAGCTGCGCCTTTACCGCATGTGTGCCGACCGCACTTACGATACGGTTTTCCCCGCCGATGCGTCCAAAATGTTGTGGTATGAGGATACGGGCGAAGTGGCCATGCACAGTCATCCGGGGAGTACGGATGATGATTTGGCTTTGTCGTTCCGTTCCAGCACATTCGGTTCGGGTAGTCATACAACGGCCAGCCAGAATGCGTTCAATCTGCTCTATGAGGGGCAGCCCGTTTATCGCAGTACTGGTTATTATCAGAATTTCAGCGATGCCCACAACCTGATGTCCTATCGTCATAGCCGTGCGCACAATACGCTGTTGGTCAATGGTATAGGACAGCCCTATTCCACGAAAGGATATGGCAGCGTAGTCCGTGCCTTGGGAGGCAGTCATATCAGTTATTGCTTGGGCGATGCTTCACATGCTTATTGTGGCGTGTCCGATGACCCCATGTGGGTCTCTGCTTTCGAGCAGGCTGGTATTAGCCAGACACCGGAAAATGGTTTCGGTGACACTCCGTTGAATTGCTATCGGCGGCATGTATTGATGTTGCATCCAGACATATTGCTTGTTTACGATGAGTTGGAGGCTTCCGAGCCTGTGCGTTGGGAGTGGTTGTTGCATAGCCCGGTGCGTTTCAGCATCGACGAAGAACAACAGATGCTCACTACAGCTGGAGCCGATGGCAGTTATGTGGCGGTGACGCAGTTGTTTTGTGGAGAGCCGTTCAGTTTGAGTCAGACGGACCGGTTCCGAGTGCCGCCCGCACAGATTACGACCGCTACGCCCAATCAGTGGCACCTCACTGCTACGGTGGAAGGCAGTAGTGCAGCGCGTTTTCTGGCTGTCGTTCGGGTGGGGCATACGGGTGCCGATATACCTTTGTTGCGCAGCACAGGCAATCACATCTTTGAGGTGGGCGACTGGAACATACGCGCCGTGCTCGATGCCTCGCAACCGGCCGCGCTGGAGGTGACTCACGATGCCGTTCCCGTGGTGTTCAGCCTGGGGACAGACAATCCGCAGATTGGTGGCACACCTTACATGCGTCGCTATGCCTCTTCTTCCGTACTCTACGATGAAATCGACGGTGTGTGGCAGGTGCAGGAAGCGGTAGACAAAACGCCTGTCATGACACGGAATAGATGATGGGGGATGAAACAAATGACACGGATGAAATAATGTGATGAACTTATAAATAAATGATAGTAATTATTGTAACTTCAAATTAATGAAACGTATATATGCTTTACTGCTTGCTTTGCCGTTAACCTTTATGGTTCTTCAGGCTCAGTCGTTGAACAAGGAAGCTTTTGCACTGCTCAACTTGGATTATCCGGGGTTGGAGCAGGTGAAGGAAGCTTACGGTCGCGGAAACTGGAAGAAAGCCGCTCAAGCTCTGTTGGACTATTTTCGGCAACGTGCCGGTGTGGTTTATCCGGCTTTGGATTTGAATAAAGTGACTCTCAGTCCCACCGAGCGGAAGTGGGCTGATGAGGCCCTGGAGCACACATTCTTTGTGCATACCGGTTATCAACCGTCCTTCAACTACGGCAAGGATATTGATTGGAAATACTGGCCGGTGCGCGACAACGAATTGCGCTGGCAGCTTCATCGTCATAAATGGTTCATTCCCATGGGTAAGGCTTACCGGGTGACGGGTGATGAGAAGTATGCTCGCGAATGGGTATTGCAGTACGTGGACTGGATTCGTAAGAACCCGTTGGTGAAGATAAATCCCGATTTGTATGAGCTGGCCGATGTGGACAGTGTGAAGGGCGAAGTCGAAAACGTGCGTTTTGCTTGGCGTCCGCTGGAGACGGGTATTCGCTTGAAAGACCAGATAGATCAGTTCCTGCTGTTCCTTCCTTCCCGGTATTTCACGCCTGCATTCCTTACGGAGTTTTTGGTGAACTATCACAAGCATGCCGTGCACGTTCAGGAAAACTATTCTGCCGAGGGCAATCATTTGTTGTTCGAGGCCCAGTACGTGCTCAATGCAGGTATCTTCTTTCCCGAATTTGCCGAAGCCTCCCGGTGGCGTCAGAGTGGCATAGATGTTCTGAACCGTGAAATCAGGAAGCAGGTCTATGCCGACGGTGGACAGTATGAACTTGATTTGGGATACCATGCTGCGGCTATTGACATATTTAGCCAGGCACTATCCATGGCCGATGCTAATGGCTTTCGTGAGGATTTTCCCGACTCATATGTTGAGACCATTCACCAGATGATGCACTTCTACCTGAACACCCTGTTTCCCGACTATACTGTTCCCTGTTTTAGCGACGGAAGGCGGTCGGCTCCCTACAGTTTTATCAAGAGTTTTAAGAGATGGTCTGCCCAGTTCCCTGATGATGAGCAGTTGCGCTACTTTGCTACGCAGGGCAAGGAAGGGCGGTGTCCCATTCATCTGTCGTATGCTTCGCCTGTCACTGGTTTCTTCACCTTACGCAACGGGTGGAAGGAAGATGCTACGGTGATGGTGCTCAAGGCTGGTCCGAAGGGAGAATGGCATTGTCAGCCGGACAACGGTACCTTTGAATTGTGGTCGGGCGGAAAGAACCTCTTTCCCGACTCGGGCTGCTATGTGTTCGGAGGCGATGAGGAAGTGTGGAAACAGCGTAACTGGTTTCGGCAGACTGCTGTACACAACACGCTGACGCTCGACAACCGCAATCTGGAGATCACCCAATCTGTCACCCGCCTGTGGAAGGCGGAGGGTGATACTCGGATATTGGTAACAGAGAATCCAGGATATTCCGGTTTGCTTCACCGACGTTCGGTGTTCTTTGTCAGAGGCAGTTACTTCGTGTTGGTGGACGAGGCTATCGGTCCGGCAACAGGTACGGTAAACCTGCACTATCAGTTGTGCGACGGGGCAGTGGAGGTCAGTCGCGAACAAAACCGCCTGACTACCCACTACGATGGTGAGAGCAATGTGCGGTTGCAGTGCTTCTCGGCTCATCCGATGGAGATGGTAGAGGAGGAAGGATGGTACTCTGTGGCTTATCGCGAACGCATTCGCCGTCCGGCATTCTCTTTCAATGTAAAGAAGAACGATGAAAACCCTGTTCGTTATGTCACCGTTATCTGCCCGCGCAAGCAGGCGGATAACACAACCATTCATGCTTCACTTGCTGAAGCTGGTGATGGCCGCATCGTGGTAGAAGTTGAGGTGGATGGGCAGAAAGATAGACTGTATTACAATCTTGCTGGTGCCGAACAATATTAAACAAAGCATATTTATAAAAGCATTCAAAAGAAATAGAGGGCGTTTGTCGGGCTTTTCTTTAATCTTTTTTGAATGTCAGCATGGAAATAATTCATTTAAAATTCTATTAATATTTAAACAACAATGAGAAATCTTATCTTAGCTTTGCTGTTGGTGGTAGGCATCACCGGTCTTCGTGCGCAAAGCCTGACCGTCACCGGTAGAGTGATGGACAATGAAAATCTGGAAGTGATAGGCGGAAACGTCAGCCTCAAAGGTGCGGCGGGCGTGGGCACCATCACCGATATGAACGGAAACTACACCATAACCGTCAATGATGCCAAGAAAGACGTATTGGTGTTTTCTTACATCGGTATGAAAACCATAGAAGTGCCCGTGAAGGGACGTAGTAAGATTGATGTGACGCTGGAGGCTGACAACCAGTTGCTTGAAGAAGTGGTTGTTGTGGGCTATGCTACTGTGAAGCGCAAGGACCTGACCGGTTCCGTAGCCTCTATCAAGAGTGAGGATCTAATGAAAGTGCCCACTTCGGATGCTACACAGGCATTGGCCGGACGCATGGCGGGTGTGCAGATTGTACAGACCGACGGTCAGCCGGGTGCAGAGGCTTCCATTCGTGTGCGTGGCGGCATCTCCATTACTCAGAGCAATGAGCCTCTTTATGTGATAGATGGTTTCCCCACAGAGGACGGTATGTCCAGCCTCGACCCCGCCGACATTGAGAGCATCGACGTGCTGAAGGACGCTTCTGCCACCGCCATCTACGGTGCCCGGGGTGCCAACGGTGTGGTACTCATCACGACCAAGAGTGGCAAGAGCATGGAGGGCAAAGGACAGGTGACGTTTGACGCCTATGTGGGCTTCCGCAAGCTTGCCAACAAGCTCGACGTGCTGAGTACCGAAGAGTTTGTGCTGGCCGACTATGAACGCACCGTGGGGCTGACCTCCACCCCCGAAGAAACCATGACCGCCTGGCAGAACCGCTACGGCAGCTTCCTGGAACTGCACGAAAACTATGGCAACCGTCCCGGCATTGACTGGCTGGACGAAACCATGGGACGCACCACGCTGACGCAGAACTACCGTGTAGGCGTGAACGGTGGCAGCGAAGCGGTGAAGTACAACCTGGCCTATAGCTACAACAAGGATGAGGGAGCCATGGTATACAGCGGCAGCGAGCGCCACAACATTACTCTGGGTGTGAACGGCAAGGTGAACGACAAACTCAGCGTTACTGCACGCATCAACTTCGACTATCGTAGTATTTACGGAGCAGGCGTGGCAGGCAACGGTACTAACGAAGGCGGCAGCAACACGGATGCCCGCTTCAACAAGATGGCACAGATTCTGCAATACCGTCCTACCATCGGCATTAAGGGCAGCGACGACGAACTGCTGATGGGTGAAGACCCGCTGCTGACCGATGAGGCCGGCAATGTGATGCAGAATCCGTTGATAAACGCAGCTGAAGAAAAAGACGACCGCGAAATCCGCACGCTACAGGCTAATGGCGGATTGACCTACAAGATAATGAAGGGGTTGACTTTCCGCAACAACACCGGTATGCGTTACCGTACGCAACGCCGCGAGCTGTTTTATGGCGACCAGTCCATCATGGGACGCCGTAACGGTACTTATGGCTCTATCCGTAATACGGAAGATGGCAGTTTTCAGACCTCGAACGTGCTGACTTACGAAACCCGTTTCCAGAAAGCGCACAAGCTGACCGCCCAACTGGGGCAGGAGTATGTGCACCGTTGGGAACGTTATGTTCACACCGAGGTTAGTAATTTGCCTACCGATGACTTCCAGTTGGATGACATGGGTATCGGTACACCTTCGGCGTCTGATTCTTATCTGAATGATGATGATAACCTGCTCTCTTTCTTCGCCCGTGTCAACTACGACTATAAGGACAAGTACCTGCTGAGTGCTACTCTGCGTGCCGACGGCTCGTCCAAGTTCAGTGCCGACAACAAGTGGGGCATTTTCCCTGCCGTATCTGCCGCCTGGCGTCTGGGTGAGGAGGAATTCATCAAGAAGCTCAATATCTTCTCCGACCTGAAGTTCCGCATCGGTTACGGTTTGGCAGGAAACAACCGCATAGGCAGCTATAACAGTCTGGCACTGTTCAGTTCCGTGCTTACTGCCATGGGCGATGCTCTGGTGCCGGGTTATGCTTCGAGTGTCATTCCGAATAAAGACCTGAAGTGGGAGGCCAACAAGACGTTCAACATGGGTTTCGACTTCGGTTTCTTGGAACAGCGCATTACCGTTTCGCCCGAGTTCTATATCAACCGTAGTAGCGACTTGTTGCTGAGCACCCGTCTGCCCATGTCGTCGGGCTATGAAACGATGATGGTCAATGCCGGCGAGACAAAGAATGTGGGTATCGACCTGACAGTCAATACGCAGAATATCGTTACGAAGGACTTCTCGTGGAATACTACGCTGACCTTCTCGCACAACAAGAACACCGTTGAGGCATTGACCGGTGAGGAGGTGCAGCTGTTCGAGGCTAAGTTCGGCTACAATCAGAATACTCACCGCTTGGCTGTGGGCGAACCCATCGGCCAGTTCTATGGCTTTATCACCGATGGACTCTATCAGGTAGACGACTTCGACTACGACCCCACTACCAAAACCTACACCCTGAAGGACGGTGTGGCATGCTATGGCAACCGCAACACAGTGCAGCCGGGCGACTGGAAGTTCCGCAACATGGACGGAAACGACGTGATAGACGAGAACGACAAGACGGTCATAGGCAATGCCTCGCCCAAGTTCTACGGCGGTTTGAACAACAACCTCACCTACAAGGGTTTCGACCTGAGTGTGTTCTTCACTTTCAGCTATGGCAATGAGGTACTGAATGCTACTAAGTTGGTGACAAGCAAGGTGGGACGCGAAAATTATAATGCCCTGAATGTGATGAACAGCCACAACCGCTGGATGACCATCAACGACCGAGGCGAACGGGTGACCGACCTTGCCGAACTGGCTGCTATGAACCAGGGCAAGAGTGTTGCTTCCTGGCATGACAATCAGGAGGGTAACAAATACATTCATTCGTGGGCAGTGGAAGATGCCTCTTTCCTGCGCCTGAGCAACGTGACTTTGGGCTATACGTTCCCCAAACAGTTGATAAAGAAAATAAAGCTGAGCAATCTGCGTGTGTATGCCACCGGCAACAATCTCTTCACATGGACACCCTACACAGGCTTCGACCCCGAAGTGAGCAACATGCGTAGCCCGCTGACTCCCGGTGTGGACTTCGGTTCCTATCCACGTAGCCGTTCTTTCATTTTCGGTGTAAACATCGCATTCTAACCTCAATAAACAAATGATAGCAATGAAAAGATACACATTATTATATATAGCATTTGTTCTGCTGGCTGTTTCGTTCACATCGTGCGAGGATATGCTGACAGAGACCCCAAATTCGAGTTATGACAAGGACGGCTTCTTCAGTACGGAGGCCAAGGCCGAAATGGCCGTCTTGGGTATCTACAATTCTATTTCAGACTATCGTCACTATGGCTGGTACGAAATGGCATCCATGGCATCGGACGATACATATTATTTGGCCCGCACCGGTTCGGACAATCAGATTAAGGATATGGTGCACTACACGGTGAACCCCACCAACGAATGGGTCAGAATGCTTTGGCTGTTGAAGTACCAGGGCATTGACCGGGCTAATATGGCTATTGACGGCATAGAGAACATGTCCGCCTATGCCGACAGTCAGAAACTGAAAGCACTCGATGCCGAAGCTCGTTTCCTGCGTGCCTTCCTAGCTTTCGATTTGGTAAAGAGTTGGGGTGATGTGCCTTTCAAGACTTCCTACTCGGCCAGTTACGATGAGGCATTCGGTGCCCGAGTGAGCCGTGAGGAAATCTATGATCAGATTATTGCTGACTTGGACTTTGCTAAGAATAACCTGGACTGGGCTACGGCTTCGTCCAGTCCAGAACGGGTGACGCAAGGTGCCGCTCGTGCTCTGCTGATGCGTGTTTATTTGCAACGTGCCGGCTATAGCTTACAGTTAGATGGAAAACTGTCGTGTCCCGATGAAAGTACCCGTAAAACGTATTTTGAAGCAGCCCTTACAGAGTGGGATGCTTTTCAGGCAAATGGTTACCACGGCTTCTATGAAGGTGGTTATGAAGCTCTTTTCAAAGGCTTTTCTGAAGGTGTGCTTAATAGTAAGGAGAGTCTGTTCGAAATTTCGTTCTATCACCAGCAAGGCAGTTGCAACGGGGGCGCATGGGGCATTTACAACGGTCCGCTGGTGGCCGAACCTACGGGGATTGCTTCTTCTGAATCAGCCAACTATATGGGGAGAGCCAACGGCTTTTTTATTACTGTGCCTGAGTGGAAGAACTTTTTTGAGGAATGCGATGTGCGTCGCGATGTGAGTATCTGTACTTATCGTTTTGCTTGGAAAAACAAGCAGCATGTAAAGGAAGAACGAGGTGCCGGTTCTTGGTATCCTGGCAAGTGGCGTAGAGAATGGATGGCTCCTGAAAGCCGTAACAAAAATATGAACTATGGTGACGTGAACTATTGTGTCTTGCGCTATGCCGATGTAGTGTTGATGGCAGCGGAAGCCTACAACGAAGTGGGAAAGACAGAACAGGCTTGGATGTTGTTAAATAGTGTACGTCAACGTGCTGGAGCCACTTCTTATACATCGGCCAACTACGATCAACTGATGGCTGTCCGCAAAAAAACACATGATCTGCCTTTCATTACTGACGGTGATGAACAGGGACGTTTTCGCACGGCTCTTTATTGGGAGCGTGGCTTTGAATTATCTTTTGAAGGACAGCGTAAATTTGACCTCATTCGCTGGGGGGTGTTGGCCGATGCTCTGAAACTTTTCGGTGAGAATAGTTCGGTGAACAAGAAGGAAAACAAACCTTATCCTGCTTACCAAAACTTTGTCAGCGGCAAACATGAGTTGTTGCCCATTCCTTTGGTCGAATTGCAGAGTAATCCGAAGTTAGAGGCTAAAAATAATCCGGGGTATTGATCGAATTACCTAATTTAATGCCTTGCTATCTTTGGCCCCGGTACTTCGGTTGCCAAGGCTGCTTGCCAGATTTAGGAGATCTTGATGGATGAAGAATAATTTATTGATTTAATTGTTAAAGAAGGGCGGAATGTGTTTACATTTCCGCCCTTTTTCTTAATCAATGTTATTCTGGATATTTTTTAGGTATTATATTTGCAAATACCAAAGATATTATTATCTTTGCAGCATGTTTTTCATAGTATTAGATTTAAAATTAACAAAGGTTGGGCTCGGCGGAGCCCTTTTTTTATGCAGGTAAACGGGCATTAAAATTTATGCGTTTGTGGGGGAATGGTGATAATACGTTTGTTTCATTATCAGATAGCTGTAATTTATTTCCCAGTTGGAGAAATATTTTTCCCCAGTTGGGTAAAAATATTCCCTCAGTTGGAGGCTACGAATTTTCCAGTTCTTCGTTTTTTCATTCCTTATTAAATCTGTATCTTTGCCCGACTAAAAAACAACTGAAGAAGTAATGATAGTTTGCATAGCCGAGAAACCTTCTGTGGCACGTGATATTGCCGACGTGCTGGGAGCAAGGGATAAAAAAGACGGATATATCGAAGGAAACGGATATCAGGTGACGTGGACATTCGGCCATCTTTGTACCTTGAAAGAGCCGCACGAATACACGCCCGACTGGAAATCGTGGAGATTGGAGTATCTGCCTATGATTCCTCCCCGTTTTGGCATCAAGCTTATCAGTAATCCTACTTACGAACGTCAGTTTCATGTCATTGAAGGCCTGATGCAGAAGGCCGATATGATCATCAATTGTGGTGATGCCGGCCAGGAAGGTGAACTTATCCAACGCTGGGTGATGCAGAAGGCTGGTGCCCGGTGTCCGGTGAAACGGCTTTGGATATCGTCGCTTACCGAGGAGGCCATCCGTGAAGGATTTGCCAAACTACGCGATGCTGCCGATTTTCAACCGTTGTACGAAGCCGGCCTGAGTCGTGCCATTGGCGACTGGCTGTTGGGCATGAATGCTACACGCCTGTATACGATGAAGTACGGTCAGAATGGTCAGGTCCTCTCCATCGGGCGGGTACAGACTCCTACGCTGGCGCTTATTGTGAATCGTCAGCTCGAAATCCAACATTTTGTCCCCAAACAGTATTGGGTTCTCAATACCGTTTATCGCGACACGTCCTTTTCTGCTCTTATCCGCAAGAGTGATGAAGAACTGGCTTTAGAGGCCGAAAAGCAGCAAGAAGCTATTGCGGCCGGTAAGAAGCCTAAGAAAGAGGAAGAAAACCGTGGCATTGACCCCATTACCGACCGTGTACGGGGTGAGGAATTACTGGCACGTATTAAAGACGAGCCTTTTACTGTCACTTCTGTCACCAAGAAAGAAGGTCGGGAAGCTCCGCTTCGTCTGTTCGATTTGACTTCGCTGCAAGTAGAGTGTAACAAGAAGTTCGCTTACTCGGCCGATGACACCCTGAAGACTATCCAGTCTCTTTACGAGAAAAAAATAACGACTTATCCTCGTGTAGATACGACCTTCCTGAGTGACGATATTTATCCCAAATGTCCTTCTATCCTGAAAGGTTTACGAGGTTATGAAACACTGACGGCGCCGCTGGAAGGTACCACTCTGATCAAGTCGAAAAAAGTATTCGACAATTCGAAAGTGACAGACCATCATGCCATTATTCCCACCGGTCAGCCGCCTGTCAACCTGACTGACCTGGAGCGGCGTGTGTTCGACCTCATAGCCCGTCGGTTTATTGCCGTCTTCTATCCCGATTGTCGTTTTTCTACTACTACAGTCATGGGCGAGACAGGAGGTATTGAGTTCAAGACCTCGGGTAAGCAGATATTGGATCCGGGGTGGAGGGTTGTATTCAATTACAACGCTTCGGCACAGGACAATAATGATGAAGGAACAAAGGATAGCGGCGACGAAGACCGGGTCCTTCCGGCTTTTGTCAAAGGAGAAAGTGGACCTCACGTACCCGAATTGGTCGAGAAGTGGACACAGCCTCCACGTCCGTATACCGAAGCTACGTTGCTGCGGGCTATGGAGACTGCCGGAAAACTGGTGGATAACGATGAACTGCGCGATGCTCTGAAGGAGAATGGCATAGGACGTCCTTCTACACGTGCGGCCATCATCGAGACTTTGTTCAAGCGTAACTATATCCGGAAAGAAAAGAAAAATCTGATTGCTACTCCTACGGGGGTAGAGCTGATACAGACCATTCACGAGGAACTGCTGAAGAGTGCCGAACTGACTGGTATCTGGGAAAAGAAACTGCGCGAGATAGAACGTCGTACCTATAATGCAGCTCAATTCTTGGAAGAACTGAAGCAGATGGTTGCCGAGATTGTGGCCAGCGTCTTGGCCGATCGCAGTAATCGGCGTATTACCGTGCAGACTCCTTCTGTGGAAAAAGCGGGACGCGCGGTGAAGTCTGCTGCTGCTGCTTCTGAGGCGAAGCCGAAAAAGGAAACCGGAAAGCGAGCTCCTCGCAAGAAGAAGGCAGATGCTGCGGCTGCCGTTTCTCCTGCAGCAGCTACTACGACTGTGGCTACACCTGTCGCTACTGCTACCGACGAGTTGGTGGGTACTCCTTGTCCGCTCTGTGGCAAAGGAACCGTTATAAAAGGAAAGACTGCTTATGGCTGTTCGGAATGGCGTAACGGATGCAGTTTCCGAAAACCTTTCTAACACTGTGCCTGTCTGTTGACAAGTAGTTGCGATGAGGCAGATAAAGACAGCGAACAGCTTGTCTGAAACAAATAACCCGGACAAACACTGATATTGTTTTTGGTGTTGTCCGGGTCTGTTGTTTTGTACTAGCCGATCATTCTTTGGGTGAACAACAGCTTTAATGGAAGTTCAGGTGGAACTCTACTACAGCTTCGATACCTTTGCGAATGATGTCGAGCGGTATATTTTCATTGGGCGAGTGGATGGCATTGCTTTCCAGTCCGAATCCCATCAGAACGGTCTTGATGCCTAATACCTGTTCGAAAGTGGAAATAATAGGGATGCTTCCGCCACGGCGTACGGCCAGCGGCTTCTTGCCGAAAGCTTTCTCAAAACCTTTCTCCGCTGCCTGATAGGCCGGCAGGCTGATGGGGCAAACATAACCCTGGCCGCCATGCATGGGAGTGACTTTTACCTGTACGGTGGCAGGAGCAATGCTTTGAATATAGTCGGCAAATAGCTGGGAGATTTTGTGGTGGTCCTGATGCGGAACAAGTCGGCAGGATACTTTAGCGTAAGCCTTGGAAGGGAGCACTGTCTTTGAACCTTCTCCGGTGTATCCGCCCCAGATGCCGCAGATGTCGAACGATGGCCGGCAGCTGTTACGTTCCAGTGTGCTGTATCCTTTTTCGCCAAACAGTTCACGAACGCCTATGGCAGCCTTGTATTTTTCTTCATCAAAAGGAATGTGGGCAATCATGTCGCGTTCGGCCTGAGGAACTTCTTCTACATCGTCGTAGAAACCGGGGACGGTGATACGGCCGTCGGCATCGACAATGCGGCTCATCATCTGGCACAGTACGTTGATGGGGTTGGCTACTGCACCGCCAAAGTGTCCGGAATGCAGGTCGCGGTTAGGACCGGTTACTTCAATTTCCCAATAAGCCAGTCCGCGCAGACCTGTAGTCAATGAAGGAAGGTCGGCACCCAGCATGCTGGTGTCGGATACAAGGATGATGTCAGCCTTGAGCAGTTCGCGGTGGTCTTTACAGAAAGCTTCGAGGCTGGGAGAACCAATCTCTTCTTCGCCTTCGAAGATGAATTTTACGTTGTGAGTCAGCAGGTTGTTCTTTACAAGATATTCGAATGCTTTCACCTGGATGAACGATTGACCTTTGTCGTCATCGGCACCACGTGCCCATATATGCCCGTCACGTACTTCGGGTTCGAAGGGGGCGCTTTTCCACAGTTCCAGCGGTTCGGCCGGCATTACGTCGTAGTGGGCATAGATGAGGATGGTTGGAGCTTCGGGATTGACATTCTTTTGAGCAAAAACCATCGGATTACCTTGCGAAGGCATCACCATGGCTTCGTCGGCACCTGCTTCCAGCAGCAACTGACGCCAGCGTTCGGCACAGGCCAGCATGTTGTCGTGATGTTCCGGCTGGGCGCTGATACTTGGGATACGGATGAGGCTGAACAATTCGTCCAGCATGCGGGATTCGTTTTCGGAGATGTAGGTCTTGATCATAAGCGAGGAAAACTCTTTTTCCGCTCCCTGATCCGTCGGAGGGGGAGCGGGTGGATTAAAAGTAATACATTATATAATAGGTAAGCCGTTTCCTTTCTCCCATTTCTTTGGGGCGGAGGAGAGGCCTCTTACAATTGCGTTGTCCGGTCTATCAGGTAGAAGTCCAGAATGGTCAGTGCGGCCATGGCTTCTACGATGGGTACGGCCCGGGGCAGTACGCAAGGGTCGTGGCGTCCGCGGGCTTTCAGGGTAGTATCCCGTCCGTCGATGTTGACGGTATGCTGCTCCATAAGCACAGTGGCTACAGGCTTGAAGGCTACGCGGAAGTAGATGTCTTGTCCGTTACTGATGCCACCCTGTATGCCTCCTGAGTGATTGGTATGGGTGGTGATGCGGCCGGCATCGTTGTAGAAGACATCGTTCTGTTCCGATCCTTTCATTTTCAGTCCTTTGAATCCGTCGCCGTATTCGAAAGCTTTAGCTGCATTAATACTTAGCATACCCGATGCCAATGCGGCTTGCAGTTTGCCGAAAACGGGCTGTCCTAGTCCGACAGGGCAACCTGTGATGACACAGGTGATGACTCCGCCTATTGTATCGCCTTCGGCTTTCACTTGGGTGATGAGCTGTTCCATTTCTTTAGCCTTTTCCGGATCAGGGCAACGTACGGGGTTGGTTTCTGTCAGATCCAGATTGTAAGCGGTGTAGTTTTCTTCCAGACGGATAGGGCCTACTTGCGAGGTATATGCGGTAATACGTATGCCAAGTTGGCGTAATGCCAGCTTGGCCAATGCCCCTGCTACGACGCGCGAAATGGTTTCGCGGGCCGATGACCGTCCGCCTCCCCGATGATCCCGAATGCCATATTTCACCCGGTAGGTGTAGTCGGCGTGCGAGGGACGGTATACTTCTTTCAGATTATCGTAGTCGTTCGAGTGTTGGTTTTCGTTCCATACGATGAAACCAATGGGGCAGCCGGTAGATTTTCCTTCAAAGATGCCGGAAAGAAACTCCACTTTGTCGGCCTCTTTGCGTGGAGTAGTAAGGTCCGATTGTCCGGGACGACGACGGTCAAGTTCTTTCTGTACGAAATCCATGTCAATGGTGATACCGGCGGGAAATCCGTCAATAACACCTCCGATGCCTTTGCCATGCGATTCGCCAAAGCTGGTCAGGCGCAGGATGTTTCCAAATGAGTTGAACATAGTCGATATGCTTTAAATAGGTTATATATAACTATAGTGTACTTTGATGCCTTTGTTAGATTTTATTTTTTCTATAAAGATAATGCTTTTTTGTGAAATCTGAACGTAAGTCTTGAAAAGTTTTGCAGAATGTTGAAGGATGGTACAAAGTAAACAGTCTTTTTGTTTTGGGACTATTTAGTTAAAAGGCTAGGTATTAGTTACTCTTTAATTCTCTTAAAACATAGAAACTTTTTGGTCTCTTATTTTAAAAAGGGTAAAAATAGAACAACTTTTTTGTGGAAAAGAACTTGTAGAAATCGTATAAAAAGTGTTATTTTGCGCCCTTAATGCAAAATAGAAGAATTAAGGTCTCCGTTGTGGAGATATTATTAACTAAAATCAAGTAGGTTAGAAAGTATGAAAAAAAGATTATTTTATTTATTCGCATTGATTTGTTCAATGAGTTTGTTCGTTGCTTGTAGCGACGATGATTCTACTCCGGCCGATTATTCACAGGTAATTCAGGATGAGATTGCCGGTGGATACAAGGGAGAACTGAAAGTGAACGTTATGGGACAGGATATGCCTTCTGCTTACCAGAAAATAATGGTAGAAAAGGCTAGTACTACTGCTATCAACTTGTTTATTACGGATTTTGCTTTTATGGGTATTCCGGTAGGTGATGTTGAATTATTGAATTGTGAACTTACTCCGAACGGTAATGCATATACATTTACTGGTACTACTACTGTTAAGGTAGAAGTAGCTGGCTTGGACGCAGATGTTGAAGCTCAGGGTTCTGTTGCAAACGGCACTCTTTCTTTAAATCTGAACATAAAGGCTATGCTTGGTTCGATGGAGCAGGATGTTAAAGTTACGTTTGCCGGTACTAAATTGACAGGTACGGAGAAGACTGAGGCTGATATTTTGACTTTTACGTTCGATAATACTGATGTTGTGACCGAGCAGCCTGTTATCAATGATGATAATACAATTACTTTTAAGGTTGTCGAAGGGGCTGATATCACAGCTTTGGTTCCAACTATTACAGTTTCCGAAGGTGCTACAGTGACTCCGGCTACAGGTGTGGCTCAAGATTTCTCGGGAGGTCCTGTAACTTACACTGTTGTTTCCGAGGATTATGGAAAGACGAAGACATATAAGGTCTCTGTATCTGGTACACAGAATATTCTAAAATATTCTTTCGAAGATTGGACTGTTGGTGATAAGAACGATACTTTGCTTCCGGAAGAATTATGGGCATCAAGTGCAGCAGGAGCAGGTATTTTGGGAGGCTCATTGCTGAAACAAGAGGCTAATGAAGATGGTACTTTTGCTGCTAAGCTGATTACTTTTGAGTATCCTGATAAACCCAATTCATTGATTCCCAAGATTACAGCTGGCTCTATATTTATTGGTGAGTTCGATATGATGCCGGCTTTTATGGGCGATCGTTTGTCTTGTACAAAGTTTGGCCTTCCGACTTCGACTGTTGGACTGAATGGAAAACCTGTTCGTTTGAAAGGAGTGTATAAGTATCAGGCTGGAGAAACCTATCTGGATGCATCTGATTATAATAACGTGATTGCGACAGAAGATGTTGACAAAGGTTCTATTGTTGCAGTCTTATACAAAGCTAAAGATGCTGAAGGTAAGGAGGTTACCTTGACTGGACATGATGTAAATACATCTGAAAATATCGTAGGTTATGCTTTTACTATTACAGAAAACACTTCTGAATACGTTTCTTTTGATATTGAGTTCGAGTATAAGAATGATTATGATCCGGCAGGCGAGTATAAATTTGCCATTGTATGCTCTTCGAGCAAAGATGGTGATTCGTTCAAGGGTGCCGGTAACAGCACGCTGATTGTTGACGAGCTGGAAGTTGTAGCAGAATAAATTGACTTGATTTCTTTGTTTCCTTCGAATACAGGAATATTGATTGCAAGGGGTAACAAAACTGATAACAGTTTTGTTACCCCTTCCTTGTTTTTTAACTGTTGACAGTTTGGCAAGAGTGTGATATTTTATTTCTTATAGATACGGATAAAGAGGATGACGACGTATTTGGTAAATGTAAATACCTGTCTGAACCGTCCGATAAGCAATGTAGCAAGTGTTGTCGATATTGCTCACAAACAACACTTGTATTGCTCATGAGCGACACTTGCACGGCTCACGAGCAACACAAGTGTGGTTCGCGAGCCACACTTGTGTTGTTCAGCGGGGGTATAGAAGGCTTATTTTAGCGGCATTAATTTAGAACCAATATCCGAATCCTACATTCAGATAAATGGGATACATAGCAAAGGTAATTGTATCAAAGTCTTTTTGGAAGATGTCATTCAGTCCCCACGTCAGGTCGGCATAAACATTCAAATGCTTGAATGCGCGCCATTCGCCACCCAGCTGCAATCCCCATTGGAATTTCCGCAGGTCGTCGCTGAAGTCGTAGGTAGCAATGCTTTCGCCTTCGAAGTTGACGCGTGAGCCTGTAGCATCAGGGGTGCGGAGGTGTCCTTCGTATACATTTCCAGAGAAATTGCCTTCAAGTAAGTATGAGAAGTAAGGGCCGGCTACCAGTTTCCAGCGTGGACTGATACGGTAATTGGCAAGAACAGGTATACTAAGGTAGTTGTTCTTTACTTTGGTTTTTACGCCTCCGGTCCAAAGCCCTTTCAATTCGCCTCCATTGGTATTGATAATCTTTATGTTATAGTTCTTCACCGTAGCTTCGGTTGTCATACTCTTGTTCTCCAGGCGTAGTCCGATGGTAAGTCCCCATATTTTTTTCGCATCCAGCCATTTGGTCGTGTTGCCTTCAATAGAGATAGCCATACTGGGGGAATATCCGTCTATACTACGTATCTCTACAGGAAGGGGAAGGGGAGAGGTTCCTCCGATGCTGAAACCTGCTTTCAGTGAATATTCCCAACCGTGCAGATAGGACTGGATAATGCTTTGAGTTCGTTCTTGCTGTGCCCATGCAGGTATGGTGGCCACACTTGACAACAGAGCTATTATGAGGAGATAATATTTTTTCATATGAATTGTAATTTAGTTAACTGTTTGATTAAAAGTTATTTTCCTGACAGATTACTTCTACTTCGTCAACATAAAGTGTGCTACCGACGGCTCCGTTGAAATAAGCACCGTCAACACTCGATGAGAATACGACGCCCAGTTTGTATTTACCTTGAGCAAGCTTTTCTTCATCAATACTTTTGCCTTCTTTTAATTCGAAGGGAAGGTCAAACTTAGTCCAGGTGTTGGTTTCGATGGCTTCTTCTTCAGGAATTCTAGCTACGGCAACCAGTGAAGGATGAGTCAATGCGTTGGAACCATTCAGCATAAAGGAGTTATCCGATGCTTCGTAGAAGATGGCGTAAATGTCGAAACGGTCCTTTCTGTTTTCGTTTGCCTGTCCTGATTCTGTGAAAACGCTTCCTGCTTTATATTTGAAGTAACCGGTCAGCCGTACAGGATGTTTGAAGAACTTGAATCCGAACTTTGTGGCTGCAGGAGCATCTTTCAGAGCATCACCCAGTTCAAAATTGCCTATAAACAGATTACCGGCGGCAATGTACATTTTTACCATAGCGCCAAAGCTACCGGTATCTTTGGTTTCCAGTTTGACGCATTTACCCATGTAGCCGTCAGTCGAGAGCATGGTGGGATAGCCGGTACGATCTTTAGCCATGCTGGTCAATTCGTATCCAGGATTTCCACTGGACCATTCCAGAATCTTCTTTGAATCACCTATTGTTGTTGGTTCGCTTTCCTCGTAAAGGATGTCGTAATTGCTGGTTGAACCTTCGAGCAATTGTTCGAAGCGATAAGTGGTAGGAAGTTCGGTCAGGATGATGTAGATGGTGTATACAGCTGTGTATTCTCCGTCTTCGGAAGTGACCGTGAAGGAGCGTGCATGTTCGCCTTCGCTGAAGTCGTATATGTTGCCGTTATCACCTTGCTTCTTTTCATTAGCTTCGATGGTTGCACCATCTGGTAAGGTAAATATCAGTTCTTGCTTTGAAAGATCAGCTCCTTTTTGTACGTAGAGCAATACTCTCTTTTCAGTGTTGCTTATGTTTGTCAGTTGTATATCCGGTCCTATACAGCCGTCTATTGCCGCTTCCATGTTCAGTGCTTCGTTCTGTATGCACGACATTGCGGTTATACCTATGCAGAGCGTAAGTATCCATTTTTTTAGATTCATAATTCTTTTCTTTTTTACGATTAATATTACCTATTATTTAGCAAGTTACAAAAATACTCCATTATTTCGGAATATTGGTTTTAAAAGGCCTCATTCTGCAAAAAAAGCCGCTGAATCTTATTGTTTTCTCTTCTATTACCTTTAAATTTGTATGATTATTGAATAATGATAGGATTTTTGTATGGACGAAATAGAAAGAAAAAAGATTATCAGGTTGGTAAAACAGGAAGTTGTTCCGGCTATCGGATGTACCGAACCTATTGCGGTTGCTCTTTGTGTGGCTCGTGCCACCGAGTTATTGGGTAAACGCCCGGAGAAAATTTCGCTGTGGCTTAGTGCCAATATCCTGAAGAATGCGATGGGAGTGGGTATACCTGGTACGGGCATGATAGGATTGCCGATTGCTGTGGCTCTGGGAGCCTTGATAGGGAAATCTGCTTACCAGTTGGAAGTGCTGAAGGATAGTACTCCCGAAGCTGTAGAGGAAGGCAAGCAGTTTATTGCCGATAAGCGGATATCGATTGCTTTGAAAAAAGATATTGCCGAGAAGCTGTACATAGAAGCTGTCTGTCAGGCAGGAGGTGATGAGGCTACGGCCATTATTGCGGGAGGGCATACCAATTTTGTGTATGAAGCCTGTAACGGACAGATACAGTTTGACAAACGTACAGCTTCGGGCACAACCGAGCAGGAAGAAGAAAAGCTTAGCCTGACTTTCCGTAAGGTCTACGATTTTGCAATGACAGCTCCATTGGATGAAATTCGATTCATTCAGGAGACGGCCCGTCTGAACAAGGCTGCTGCCGAGCAGTCGTTTGCAGGAGATTATGGTCACGGTTTGGGTAAGATGCTCCGTGGAAATTACGAGCATAAGATCATGGGCGACAGTGTCTTTTCACATATTCTCTCGTATACGTCAGGTGCCTGTGATGCCCGTATGGCAGGAGCCATGATACCGGTAATGAGTAATTCTGGCAGTGGAAACCAAGGCATCTCGGCCACGCTTCCGGTAGTGGTTTATGCCGAAGAGAATGGAAAGTCGGAAGAGGAACTGATACGCGCCCTGATGTTGAGCCATCTGACGGTGATTTATATAAAGGAAAGTCTGGGACGTCTTTCTGCTTTATGCGGTTGCGTGGTGGCAGCTACAGGTTCCAGCTGTGGCATCACCTGGCTGATGGGAGGCACATATGAGCAGATAACTTATGCTGTGCAGAACATGATTGCTAATCTGACGGGAATGATATGCGATGGAGCCAAGCCGAGCTGTGCATTGAAGGTGACGACCGGTGTGTCGACTGCAGTCCTTTCCGCCATCATGGCGATGGAAAACCGGTGCGTTACTTCGGTGGAAGGAATCATTGACGAGGACGTTGACCAGAGTATCCGTAACTTGACGAAGATTGGTTCGCAGGGAATGAACGAGACGGACCGACTGGTGCTTGATATTATGACAAGCAAGTAAATGAAGAACTAAAAATGAAGAATGAAGAATTTTTTTGTGTTCCCTTATTGAGCAGATACACATCAAACGAAAATTCTTCATTCTTCATTTTTAGTTCTTCATTCTTTTAGTGGCAGCATCCGCCTTCGCATCCGCAGTCGTCGCCACATTCGTGATCGCCGCAACCACCGCCGCAGCTTCCACATCCGCCGCCACAACCGCCGCTCATCATGCGGGCTACTTCAGCCAACTCTTCATTGGTTGCCAGACGGCTGGTTACTACTTCGCCTACGAAGTTCAGGTCGCATCCGGCCAGGGGATGGTTCATATCCATTACTACCACATCGTCCTTTACTTCTACCACACTGCCGTTGATGCGTTGTCCTTCGGCTGTCATCAGCGGAATAACGGCTCCTTCTACTACACGTTCGCTGTCGAATTTTCCATCTATCAGGAAAATGTTTTTCGGTAAATCAATAACGTGCTCTTCGTCGTATTCGCCATAAGCGTCGGCTGCTCCGATGGTGAAGTCGAATTTGTCTCCAACATTCAGGCCGGTCAGTTGGCTTTCGAAGGCGTCGAGTGTCATGCCCAATCCCGAAATGAACTGGAAAGGGTGTTCTGCAGGGGCTTCTTCAACGAAATCTCTTTCGCCGTCCTCTATTGAATACAGTTTATAGGCTACGGTGATGTATTTGTTTTCCATTTTTATAAAGATGATTTTAGTGAATAATCTTTTGTTTTACCGGGCAAAGATAGGAAACTTTTGGCTTATGTTGCAAAAAATGCCTACCTTTGACATACATTTCGTACAATGAAAAGGAAAAGAACAGACCGACGGCAAGTATATGATAAAGACAGCATTTATAGGTGTTGGGTATCGGGGGATGCAACTGTTCCGATTGTTGCGTTGCATTTCCGGCTTTCGGGTAGTGGCAGTTGCCGATCCGGCTTTAACGGATATCGGGATGCCCGATGTATGTTGTTACAATAGCGGCGAGGATGACTACCTGAATATGCTGGATGAGCAGCATCCCGACTTGGTATTTGTGGCCTCGCCTTGGCAGTGTCATGTGCAACACGCGCTGCACTGTGTGGAACATGGAGCCGATGTGGCTTTGGAAATAAAAGGCGGGTTGTATCTGGATGAATACCGGCCGCTGATAGAATGTGCCCGACGTGCAGGGCGCAAAGTCTATCCGTTGGAAAATACACTCTTCATGCGCGAGAATTTGTCAGTCTATACATTAGTGCGTGCCGGTCTGTTGGGCGAGATAGTTTATATGCGTGGCGGCTACCGCCACGATTTGCGTCGTTTGCTACTGGACGATGACGGCACGCTGGGCAACCGTGACAAGACGGAAAGCGTTTGGCGTAGCCGTTTTTATCAGGAGGAAAATGGCGATTTGTATCCTACGCATGGTCTGGCTCCGCTTTGCCTGATAGCAGGTATCGGGCGTACCGATCGTTTTAAGAGTCTTACTTCCTTTGCCTCAAAACCGGCTGGTCTGTTGCAGCGTATTCGTGATTTGGGCGGACCGTCGGATCAGAAAATTACCATGGGGGATGTCGTAGTAACCCAGTTGCAGACCGAAAAAGGTATTCTGGTTACTTTGACTCATGATACGACTTTGCCTCGTCCGCGTAGCCTTGATTTTGAGATACAGGGAACCAAAGGCATCTGGCAGGGCGACCGTCGGCAGATTTATATTGAGGGGTACAGTCCTAATGAAACCTGGGAGTCCGATGAGTCCTATATCAGCCGTTACGAACATCGTTATTGGCAGCATTGGGGACAGGAAGCATTGAGGGTAGATACCCATCACCAGGGGATGGACTATGTGATGCTGAAGGCACTGCAGGAAGATCTGAACGGTGGAGAAACTTATCCGGCAGACATTACCGACCTGGCTTTGTGGACTTCGGTCACTCCATGGTCAAAGCTGTCCATTGCCGAGCGGCGGACAATATACCTGAACGATAACAACTGATTATTTATCAAAACCAATCTATGATATGAAAAAAAGTACCAGTTTGTCAGCATTATGCCTGGCTTCGATGTTGGCCGTAGGCCTGTCTTCCTGTTCATCAACCCATGTTGAGGCTCCGGCTCCTCTGTTGCCTGTTCCTGAACCTAAACAAGTGGAATGGCAAAAGATGGAAACCTATGCTTTTATCCATTTTGGCCTGAATACGTTCAACGACCGGGAATGGGGATATGGTGACACACCGGCAGAGGTGTTCAATCCTGTCCGTTTGGATTGTGAACAATGGGCGCGTACGTTAGTGGCTGCCGGAATGAAAGGTGTGATACTGACGGCCAAACATCACGATGGTTTCTGTCTGTGGCCTTTTGCCGGGACCGATTACAGTGTAGCCAACAGTCCTTATAAAGATGGTAAGGGAGATATCGTACGTGAATTGTCGGAAGCCTGCAAGAAGTATGGGCTGAAGTTTGCTGTCTATCTGTCGCCATGGGATCGCCATCAGGCCAATTATGGAACACCTGAATATCTGGACTATTTTTATGCCCAGTTGCGTGATTTGCTGACGAATTATGGTGAAGTTTTCGAAGTATGGTTTGATGGTGCCAATGGAGGTGACGGATGGTACGGCGGAGCGAAGGAAACGAGGACCATCGACCGGCGCAACTATTACAACTATCCTCGTATATATGAAATGCTGGACAGCATCCAGCCGCAGGCTGTTATCTTTTCCGACGGTGGTCCCGGATGCCGTTGGGTGGGCAATGAACGTGGCTTTGCGGGGGCAACCAACTGGTCTTTCCTTCGTAAGGGCGAGGTTTATCCCGGCTATGACAAAAGCTATGAGCTTCAGTATGGTCATGCCGATGGCGATCAATGGGTAGCTGCCGAGTGCGATGTGTCCATCCGTCCGGGGTGGTTCTACCATCCCGAACAAGACAGTCTGGTGAAAACCCCCGAACAACTGGTCGACCTGTACTATCGCAGCGTAGGTCATAACGGCACTTTGTTGCTCAACTTCCCGGTAGACAGAAACGGTCTGATTCATCCGATTGATTCGGCTAATGCTGTCCGTTTCCATCAGATCATACAGGAAGAGTTGAAAACAAATCTGGTAGCTGGCCTTACTCCACAGGTGAGCGACGAGCGGGGCGGTGCTTATGTGGCTTCAGCCTTGACAGACAACGATTACGATACATTCTGGGCTACAACAGACAGTGTAGTAACGGCCGATATTACTTTTGCTTTTCCATCGGCCTTGCGGATGAACCGCATGCTTTTGCAGGAGTACATTCCGTTGGGTCAGCGTGTGAAGGCTTTTACGGTAGAGTATCGTGACGCATCGGGCAACTGGCAGCCTGTTGTGCTGAATGAAGAAACTACGACCATTGGCTATAAGCGTCTTTTGCGCTTTTCTTCTGTAGTTTCCGATGGCATTCGTATCCGGATTACCGACGCCCGTGGTCCGCTTTGTCTCAATAATATCGGGGTATATGATGCTGGCGAGCAGGCAGACAAGCTTTTTGAAGAAGTACAGGCTTCCAAAATGCAGAGTTTTCCTTTCACCCTCTCCGGTGTGAACGCGGAATCGGCTGCTGCAGCGTCCGACCGTGACGAAAAGACTACTTGTTTTGTTGATGGCGATCTGTTGATTGTCGATTTGGGCAGCGAACGTTTTGTTTCATCCTTCCATTTCCTGCCCGACCAGGGTGAACCTAATCGGGGGCTTATTTCCCATTATGAACTGTCTGTGGCGGATGCCGACGGGCAGCATGTTCGCAAGGTTAAAGCAGGTGAGTTTTCTAATATCCGTAACAATCCGGTTATGCAATCGGTCTATTTTACTCCGGTCAAGGCTCGTTACCTCTACCTGAAGGCTGTCCGTATGGTTACGGAAAATGAGCCGATGGGCTTTGCCGAAATAGCAGTGCGCTGACCTGAAAAAACAACGGAAAACGCTCAGAAAACAACGGATAATGATGAAAATCTTTCCAGTTTCGACAAGGTTTTGATGAAAAAACGATGAAAATCCAGCAAAAAACATCAGAAAAACTGCAAAAAACAGTGGAAAAACATCGAAAAATAAAGAAAAATTGGTCGAAAATAGGGAGTAATGATTACTAAAACAGTTGTTTTGTAGTAGATAATCATTTGATAATAAGGAAAATGATGAAGAATTGCGTAAAATAAGCGCAATTTTCTCCTTTATATATAAAGAAAGAAATAAAGAAAAAAAGAAAGATGTTGTTGTTATAAATGTGGCATGGAATGACAACGACAACGTCCCTGCCTTCCGGTTGGTTTTAGCGACTGTTCCTGTGGAACGGTTGTCTGGAACACTGGAGGGCAGGTTTGCTTTAGAAACGCGCCGCGTTTGTCGGGAAAATGCCCCGCGTTTGCAGGGAAAACGCCTCGTGTTTGTTCATCAAATGCGGGGCAACAGCCGGACAAACTCCAGGGGACTTGCTTGCAAAGCCGTGGCAGTCTCTTTTTGTTGCTCTTTTGTTAGTTCGACTTTTATGATAAAAGGAGACTTTTATGCGCCTTTTTCTTACGAATCTATAGAAAAATATCTTTTTTTTCTTCAAACTGCTTGTATATTATAAAAAATCACTTACCTTTGCGACACGTTAAGCAATAAAACAGTTGAATCGTTTTAAAAAAGAAAGATATGATGCTACATACATCCATTAACCTGGCAGTCCTGCATATTATTCGCGTCGTGGTCTTGAAATCAAGAGCGTGAGAAAGGTTTTGTGTATGTATCCATACCTGATGAAGATATTTTTTTGAAGCCTTTCTCACATACGAGAAAGGCTTTTTTATTGAAAGGAGAATAACGAAGATGAAACATCAGTTACGCAGTTCGTTCAGCACGCAAGGCCGCCGCATGGCGGGAGCACGTGCATTGTGGGTGGCCAATGGCATGAAGCGTGAGCAGATGGGTAAGCCCATTATTGCCATCGTTAATTCGTTTACGCAGTTTGTTCCGGGGCACGTCCACCTGCACGAGATAGGGCAGTTCGTTAAGGAAGAGATTGAAAAGCTGGGTTGCTTTGCTGCCGAATTCAATACCATTGCCATCGACGACGGTATTGCCATGGGACACGACGGCATGCTTTATTCACTGCCTTCGCGCGACATCATTGCCGATAGTGTGGAGTACATGGTCAATGCCCACAAGGCCGATGCCATGGTCTGCATCAGCAATTGCGACAAGATTACGCCGGGCATGCTGATGGCTGCCATGCGTCTGAACATTCCTACCGTCTTCGTTTCGGGCGGACCGATGGAGGCTGGCGAGTGGAAAGGGCAGCACCTCGACCTGATTGATGCCATGATCAAGTCGGCCGATACGACGGTGAGCGACGAGGATGTAGCCAAGATAGAGCAACATGCCTGCCCCACATGCGGATGCTGTTCGGGTATGTTTACCGCCAATTCGATGAACTGTCTGAACGAAGCCATCGGACTGGCTTTGCCGGGCAACGGAACAATTGTGGCTACGCACGAGAATCGTCGGAAACTGTTCAAGGACGCTGCCAAACTGATTGTGGAGAACGCTTACAAATACTACGAGGAGGGCGACGAGAGCGTACTTCCTCGCAGCATTGCCACCCGCGAGGCTTTCCTCAACGCCATGACGCTGGATATCGCCATGGGAGGTTCTACCAATACGGTGCTTCACCTGTTGGCCGTGGCCCACGAGGCTGGAGCCGACTTCAAGATGGAAGACATCGACATGCTGTCGCGTAAGACGCCTTGTCTGTGTAAGGTTGCTCCGAACACGCAGAAATACCACGTGCAGGACGTGAACCGTGCAGGTGGTATCGTAGCCATCATGGCCGAACTGGCCAAAGGAGGACTGGTAGATACCAGTGTGAAACGTGTAGATGGCATGACGCTGGCCGAGGAGATTGACCAGTACTGCATCACCAGTCCCAACGTCTGCAAGAAGGCACAGAAAAAGTATGCCAGTGCCCCCGGCGGTAAGTTCAACTTGAAGCTGGGTTCGCAGGATGCTTATTACAAAGAGTTCGATACTGACCGTGCCAACGGTTGCATCCGCGACTTGGAGCACGCTTATAGCAAGGATGGCGGACTGGCCGTACTGAAGGGTAACATCGCCCAGGACGGTTGTGTAGTGAAGACTGCCGGAGTGGACGAAAGCATCTGGAAGTTTACAGGTCCTGCCAAGGTGTTTGACTCGCAGGAAGCTGCCTGCGAAGGCATCCTGGGTGGAAAAGTACAGAGCGGCGACGTAGTGGTCATCACCCACGAAGGCCCCAAGGGCGGACCGGGCATGCAGGAGATGCTTTATCCCACGTCCTACATCAAGTCGCGCCATCTGGGCAAGGAATGTGCCCTCATCACCGACGGACGCTTCAGCGGCGGTACGTCGGGTCTGAGCATCGGCCACATCTCGCCCGAAGCGGCTGCCGGCGGCAACATCGGCAAGTTGGTGGATGGCGACATCATCGAAATAGATATCCCCAACCGCACCATTAACGTGAAACTGACCGATGCCGAACTGGCTGCCCGCCCCATGACGCCCGTCACCCGCAACCGCGAAGTGTCCAAGGCGCTGAAGGCTTACGCCAGTTTAGTGAGCTCGGCAGACAAGGGGGCGGTGAGACTGATATGAGAAAAATGAAGAATGAAGAACGAAGAATGAAGAATGAAGAATTTTGGTGGTTCTTCACTAATAAAGAAATTCTTAATTCCTCATTTACAAGAAATTTTTCATTCTTCATTCATCATTTTTCATTAAAAATATTCTTAATTCTTCATTCTTAATTCTTCATTTACAAGATGAAAGATACAATTACAGGCGCAGAAGCCCTGATGCGTTCGCTGGAACACGAGGGGGTAAAAACAATATTCGGTTATCCGGGTGGAAGCATCATGCCGGTATTCGATGCCTTATACGACCATCGGAAGACGTTGAACCATATTCTGGTACGCCACGAACAGGGAGCTACCCATGCTGCGCAAGGCTTTGCCCGCGTGTCGGGTGAGGTAGGTGTCTGTCTGGTAACCAGCGGTCCGGGAGCCACCAATACTATTACAGGCATTGCCGATGCCATGATAGACAGTACGCCGATGGTGGTGATAGCCGGACAGGTGGGGACGGGCTTTCTTGGTACGGATGCTTTTCAGGAAGTCGATCTGGTAGGCATCACACAACCCATCACCAAGTGGAGCTATCAGATTCGCCGGGCCGAAGATGTGGCTTGGGCTGTGGCACGTGCCTTCTACATAGCACGCAGCGGACGTCCCGGTCCCGTAGTGCTCGACTTTGCCAAGAATGCCCAAGTGGATAAGACAGAGTATGCGCCGGCAACAGTCGACTTCATCCGCAGCTACCAGCCTGTACCCGACATGGATATGGAGGCTATCCGCCAGGCGGCCGACCTCATCAACGCTGCCCAGCGTCCGTTGGTGCTCGTTGGGCAAGGTGTAGAGTTGGGAAATGCCCAAGCCGAGCTGTTAGCTTTCATCGAAAAGGCTGAACTGCCTGCCGGACGCACCTTGTTGGGACTGTCGGCTTTGCCTTCCGACCATCCGCTGAACAAAGGCATGCTGGGTATGCACGGCAATTTGGGACCGAACATCAATACTAACAAGTGCGATGTGCTGATAGCCGTAGGTATGCGCTTCGACGACCGTGTGACAGGCAACGTTGCAACCTATGCCCCGCAAGCCAAAATCATTCACTTCGATATCGACCCTGCCGAGATAGACAAGAACATCAAGACCGATGTAGCTGTGCTGGGTAACTGCAAAGAGACATTGCCTGCCGTTACCGAACTGCTGAAACCGGCCACCCACCGGGAGTGGCTCGACAGTTTCCGTACCTACGAAGAAGTAGAGGAAGAGAAGGTAATCCGTCCCGAACTGTGCCGCACTACCCGCGAGCTGAGCATGGGCGAAGTGGTACGTGCCGTGAGCGAGGCAACCCATAACGATGCTATTCTGGTGACCGATGTTGGTCAGAACCAGATGATGTCTGCCCGTTACTTCAAGTACACCCGTCCGCGCAGCATTGTCACTTCCGGCGGATTGGGTACGATGGGCTTCGGACTTCCTGCTGCCATCGGTGCTACGTTCGGACGCCCCGACCGCACGGTTTGTGTCTTCATGGGCGACGGCGGCTTGCAGATGAACCTGCAGGAACTGGGCACGGTGATGGAACAGAAAGCCCCTGTCAAGATGATTCTGCTGAACAATAATTATTTGGGCAACGTTCGCCAGTGGCAGGCCATGTTTTTCAACCGCCGCTACTCGTTCACGCCCATGTTGAACCCCGACTATATGCAGATAGCTGCTGCTTACGGCATTCCTTCGCGTCGTGTGATGGAACGTTCGGAACTGGCCGATGCTATCCGCGAGATGCTGGCAACCGACGGCCCGTTCCTGCTCGAAGCCTGTGTGGAAGAAGAAGGCAACGTGATGCCGATGACGCCTCCGGGTGGTTCGGTGAACCAGATGCTGTTGGAATGTTGAAATTGAAAACAAAGAATTATGACTGAAAAGACATTATATACCATTATCGTCCATTCGGAGAACATCGCCGGCTTGCTCAACCAGGTGACGGCTGTGTTCACCCGCAGGCAGATTAATATCGAGAGCCTGAATGTGTCTGCCTCGTCCATCAAGGGGGTGCACAAATATACCATTACCGTATGGACCGATCGTGACACCATTGAAAAGGTGGTAAAACAGATAACCAAGAAGATAGATGTGCTGCAGGCGCACTATTTCACCGATGATGAGATCTACCAGCATGAGATTGCCCTCTATAAGGTGGCAACTCCTGCGTTGGAGCAGACTCCGGAGGTTTCCAAGGTGATACGTAAGTATCATGCCCGTATTGTGGAAGTAAATCCGGTGTTCTCCATTGTCGAGATGAATGGTATGAGCGACGACATCACCTGTCTTTACCAGGAGTTGCAGACTTTCGGCTGTGTGCTTCAGTTTGTCCGTTCGGGCCGTGTGGCTATTACCACCAGTTGCTTCGAACGGGTGAACGAATATCTGGCTGAACGTGAGGCAAAGTATCTGAAGAGTAAAGAAGAAATGAGTAGACAAGTTGACGAGTAGACAAGTTAACAAGTAATGAGTCCCTTTTCCCCTCGTGGCCTCGTTAACTTGTCCCTTGTCAACTAAACTTAAAAACTAAAAAACTTAAAAACTAAAAATCCTCGACCTATGGACAACAAGATAGGAACCTATAATTTCGTAGCCGAACCTTTCCATGTAGACTTTACAGGAAGACTGACGTTGGGCGTGCTGGGCAACCACCTGCTGAACTGTGCAGGCTTTCATGCCACTGAACGCGGTTTCGGTATGGCTACACTGAACGAGGAAAACTATACGTGGGTATTGTCCCGATTGGCTATCGAGATGGACGAGATGCCCTATCAGTACGAGACTTTTTCGGTGCAGACGTGGGTGGAGAACGTCTATCGCCTCTTCACCGACCGTAACTTTGCCATTGTCGGCAAGGATGGACGCAAGATTGGTTATGCACGCTCCGTATGGGCCATGATCAGTATGCAGACGCGCAGACCCATCGACCTGATGGCCATGCACAACGGAAGCATTGTGGACTATGTATGCGACGAGCCTTGCCCCATCGAGAAACCTTCGCGCATCAAAATCACTGCTACGGAGCCAGTGTCTACGCTGAAGGCCAAGTATAGCGACATCGACGTGAACGGCCATGTGAACAGTATCCGTTACATTGAGCATATTCTCGACCTCTTCTCGTTGGAGAAGTATCGTACGGAACGCATCCGTCGTTTCGAGATGGCCTACGTAGCCGAAAGCTATTACGGCGACGAACTTTCTTTCTATCTGGACGACGACGGCAACGGCGTCTACGGTGTGGAAGTGAAGAAGAACGGCAGTGAGACGGTCTGCAGGGCGAAAATAGAATTTGGTCAGTTGACAAGTTAACAAGTTGATGAGTTGACAAGGGCATGCCTTGTTGCCTGTAGCCTTGTCCACTTGTTCATTAAAATAGAAAAAACAGAAATATTAACCAGGCGAAAGCCACAAATAAAAAACTAAAACAAAATGGCACAATTGAATTTTGGCGGTGTTATCGAGAATGTGATGACCCGCGAAGAATTTCCTTTGGAGAAAGCACGTGAGATTCTGAAAGACGAAACTATCGCAGTAATCGGATATGGTGTACAGGGACCGGGTCAGGCCTGCAACCTGCGTGACAATGGTTTCAACGTTATCGTTGGCCAGCGTCCGGGCAAGACCTTCGAGAAGGCGATTGCTGACGGATGGGTACCGGGCGAAACACTGTTCGGCATCGAAGAAGCAGCCGAGAAAGGTACAATTGTGATGTGCCTGCTTTCCGATGCTGCTGTTATGTCGGTATGGCCTTCGCTGAAGCCGCACCTCACAGCCGGCAAGGCTCTTTATTTCTCACACGGCTTCGCCATCACTTGGAGCGACCGTACGGGTGTAGTTCCTCCTACAGATATTGATGTTATCATGGTAGCTCCGAAGGGTTCGGGTACTTCACTCCGCACCATGTTCCTCGAAGGCCGCGGACTGAACTCTTCTTACGCCATTTATCAGGACGCTACGGGCAAAGCTATGGACCGCACACTGGCATTGGGTATTGGTATTGGTTCCGGCTATCTGTTCGAGACTACTTTCCAACGCGAGGCTACTTCCGACCTTACCGGCGAGCGTGGTTCGCTGATGGGTGCTATCCAGGGGCTGTTGCTGGCACAGTACGAAGTGTTGCGCGAGAACGGTCACACGCCTTCCGAAGCCTTCAACGAAACTGTTGAGGAACTGACTCAGTCGTTGATGCCCCTTTTCGCCAAGAACGGTATGGACTGGATGTATGCCAACTGCTCTACTACTGCACAGCGTGGTGCCCTCGACTGGATGGGCCCGTTCCACGATGCTATCAAACCCGTGGTTCAGAAGTTGTATGAGAGCGTGAAGTGTGGTAACGAAGCTCAGATTTCTATTGACAGCAACTCTCAACCCGACTACCGCGAGAAGCTGAATGCCGAACTGAAAGCCTTGCGCGAAAGCGAAATGTGGCAGACAGCTGTTACGGTACGCAAGCTCCGTCCGGAAAACAACTAAAGTCATTTAGGATTGTAGAAAAAACAGGGAATGCCCCGGCGTGCGTTGCACGGCTGGGGCATTCTTGTTTTATGGGGAAGCGTTTTGATATGTCTCCTCTTATAGTTTCTAATCTATCCCATTATTCCGGTAGTTAGCTCATGTTCCAAAAACGAGTAGACATAGTTGGAACTTTGGAAGTATAGTCCAGTTTCAGGATTGGATAGTTTGGCGTAAGTGTCCGATGTATACAGAGTGTCTACTGCGTCAATGAATGTCATGCCTTGTTTTTTAACGAGCAGTCTGATGAGGTCTGCTGCTACATGTTCTATCATGTAATCAATGTCGGTCATAATTTCCTAAGTTTAGAGATAGCAAGTTCTGTTCCAAAGAAATATTGGTAAGTAACGCCTTTGAAGTATTTAATACGATTAAGAAACTCTTTCATATCGATACTTCCGTCTTCCAGTTTTTGAATTTGAAAGCCCACTCTGTCATTTGCAATAGGTCCATAAATAACATCGTAGTTGTTATCGAAAGTAAAAGCATTCTTTCGGTTCTCAAATACAAAGTTGGCCCATTCTTCAGAATAATGTTCAAATTTGAGATATTTCAGATCGCCATTTTCCAATAGGGACTCATCAAATTCAAATATGGTTATTACAGGATTACCGCCCACAGTCAGTGCTCTGAATCTGGCAAGCTCTTCTGCTTGAATTTGATTGTCTGATAGATAGAATCCCCGTCCAAAATCTTTGCAGGGTTTGGATTTATAGAGGTCTATCTTCTCGATTTCAATATTGCTGCCGTGATATAGTTTCATGTAATAGCTCCTCCCTGACGATTTAAATAATGGGTCAATGAATCCAAAGCTTCGTCAAAACTGAGTGTATGCATGATGTTGTAATGCTCGTCTACAAGTTTGATACCGCCGAAACGTTTGATGTATCGGTAGGCTTGCATTTTATTCAGTCCGTTACGCTCGGCAAAATGTGAAATGAGAGAGAGCAGATATTCCGCTTTATCCCGGATGATGCTATGTTCTACAACGATGTCCATAGTGCTTTTATCCAATGGTTGCTTTGGCAAAAATAGCGAAAAATTGTTTGCTTTATTATATTTCCCTCATTATTTTCATGCTCGGATATTTTTGAGGATAAGATTGAAATTCTATCATTTCTGCCACACTTGCATTCCATGTGTTCCACACTTGCAATCCATTTGTTCCACACTGGTGTGGCTTGTGCAGAATGCTTGTGTTGTACGGCGGGGGGGTAAGGTGGTGTGAAACATCTCTCCACGCATTTGATTTCTTTTATCCGGAAATACCTTTCACGCTTTCACCGCCTTGCATTGGGGTGGCGTTCAGGCGAATGTGGTGAAACATGAAGTTTCACCACGGTGACGCAAATCCGCAAAAAAACGAAAGTTCTTCTTTCACCTTTCAACGCAATGCGCTTAGTATAAGTGATATAGGGTGAAACTTCGCGGCTATTTCGGTTGGTCTTGGCCTTTTACTTCCTTGGCAACTGGAACAGTAACAGGACCGGATTGTCTTCGTCTTTCAGTTCTTTGTACACGCGGGCAAATTGGTCTGCCAGTTCGTTATGAGGCAAAAGATTTTGGGCAATCACATTCCGCATCAGTCCTTTGAATAAGAAGGGCGGATAGGACTGGGCCAGCATGTCTGTCCCCTTGACGGCAAGATAATCGTTGCTTCCGCCGCCCATAAATTCCGTTACCCGTATAAAGCTGCATGGCTTCACGGTTCTTTCCTGTTTGTCTATTAAGAAAATCCACGGGTTGGTCTTGAAAATCAGGTAGTCTTCGTTTTCGACCATATCTTCAATGGTGTGGACGTATCCTTCCTTTGCGCAGAGTTGTGTAAACTCGAAAACATTCATCGGTTGTTCAAGCAGTTCCTTGGGCAGTGTCCTTTCACCGAAATCGATTGTGTACAGGGCTTTTACTTCTCCGTTGTCGGCTTTGTAAATGGTATAGTCAAAAGGCCAGGTGAACAGTACGCTGTGTCCTTCGGTGACCTGCCTGCCGGCGCTTACGCGATATATTGTTCCCTCTTCCTGAGCTTCTGCCCTCATGTATTTACCGTCGGGAAAAGGTATCTGCTTTTCCGTTCCGTTTTGCTCATCATATATATTGAAAATACGTTTGCCCAAGGGGGCTGTACTATAATAGTAAGTATAGCGGTCGGTTGTGGCAAAGTTCCGGAAATCGTCGGAGACGTTCCGTTCTTTGACAAATTGTCCGTCGTAGGAATAATACATTATTTTATAAGGCCGGTTGCACAGGACGGCCAGAAGTCCGTTTTGTATGCTGATGTCACTCAGGGCAACATATTCTTTCGGACCGTTGCCGATGTCATGAATGGCATTGATAAACTTTCCGTTTCCGTCGAAAATGAAGATTTTCTGTTGTCTGTTGTCCAGCAGAAACAGTGTGTCGCCAGCCATACAGATGGCATTGATACTCTGGATCAAGGAAGCGTCGGTCGTTTCAAGCGGCAAGATACGGGTTTGGGCAAAAAAGGCCGAATCAGTCAATTCGACTTTCTCTGTAGAGACTTTTAACGTTTCTTCTTTCTCAGATTGGTTGCTCTTGTTGGAGCTGCAACTTGCAAGCAGTGCACAGCAAGCAATGAGTGTTAGTAGTTTCTTTTTCATGGTTTTATTTTTTTTGTTGCAAATATGAGCAAATAGCAAGTATTGAGCAACAAAACGAGCGTGCAAAAACGTGCATTTTGTCTATTTAGGCAGAAACTGTTCTTGGGAAACTGTCTGTTGACATTGTTTGTAAGACTAAAATACGTATAGTTCAATTGGGTAAAGACATCTACTAACTACTACGCTACGAGTGCAACAGTTACTGCACTTGTAGTGCAATAACTACTGCACTGTGAGTGCACAGCCTACTGCACTATCAGTGCAGTAACTGTTGCACTGTTTTTACATAACTGTTGGCCGATTGTTACACTATTGCTTGATGTACTCCAGCAGCTTCTTGTAGAACGCATGTCGGCTCAGTGTAGTGGCTTCGCCCAGAATGACCAATTTCATGCGGGCACGGGTCATGGCTACGTTCATGCGGCGCAGGTCGGAGAGGAAACCTATCTGACCTTCTTCGTTGGCACGGACCAGGCTGATGAAGATGACGTCGCGTTCCTGACCCTGAAAACCATCTACGGTGTTGATGCTCATCAGGTCGCGGTAGGGGCGGAAGACGGCACTGCCACGCAGCTTGCTGCGCAGGTATTGCACCTGTGCCTTGTAAGGCGATATGATGCCGAAGTCGATGCGCTCGTCCAGAATGCGCTGTCCGCCGATGCGGGCGATGTATTTTTCTAATTCGCTGAGCAGCAGGTCGGCTTCCTGCCGGTTGATGCGGCCGAAACTTTCGCCTACAAACTCTTCCTTGAAGTCCATTTCCGAGGTGTCAATCCACGAGATGGGTGTGTCCCAGTCGAGGATGCTGCGGTGGCGTACGCTGGGGTCGGCCTGCAGTTGGCCGTCGTAGAACCAGTCGGACGAGAAGCGCATGATGGCTTCGTTCATGCGGTATTGTGTGGTGAGCAGGGAGACCGTGTTGGGCTTGCGGGCAACGACGGTTTCCATCAGCGTACGCTCCAGTCCGCCGCGTGCTGCTTCGTAACACTTGATGGTGGGCGGCAGTTGCTGGTGGTCGCCCGCCAGAATGACGCGGTCGGCCTTGCGGATGGCTATCCAGCAGGCGGCTTCGAGCGCCTGTGCCGCCTCATCGATAAAGAGGGTACCGAAGCGGCGGCCCGACAGCACGCGGTGGTTGCTGCTGACCAGTGTGGAGGCAATGACGTGAGCCGAGTCGAAGAGGTCGGCATTAATCTGCACTTCTAAGGCTGTGGCGCGGTCGCGCAGGCGGGAGATGCGGCTGCGTACGCCTTCACGTTCTTCGTAGGTGCCGCGTCGCGACTTGCCGTGCAGCTGGCGAAGCTCCTTGCGGATGCTCCACAGTTCGGGATATGAGGGGTGAGACTCGAAGCGACGCTCGTAGGTGAAGGACAGCATCTTGTCGTTGACCCGTGTAGGATTGCCGATGCGTAGCACGTTGACACCACGGTCCACCAGCTTTTCCGAAATCCAATCGACAGCCGTGTTGCTCTGAGCACACACCAGCACTTGCGGTTCGCGGTGCAGCGTTTCGTAAATGGCTTCGACCAGCGTAGTTGTCTTGCCCGTTCCGGGAGGGCCGTGTACGATGGCCACATCGCGGGTACACAATACCTTGTTGACGGCCGATTCCTGCGTGCGGTTCAGCCAAGGGAAGCGGACGGGATAGAGTTCGCGGAAGCCGGGCTTCAAAGTGCCCAGCAGTGTGTCGCGAAGTTCGGCCAAGCGGTTGCCTTTGGCCCGGAGAACATCGTTCAGTGCCTCGAACATGGTACGGTAGCTGGTTTCGTCGAAGTAGAGCTGCACGCCCAGGCGGTCGGCTCCCTGCACGTCGAGGATGGCACCCGCGCCGGGCATGACGACCACCATGCGTGTGTCGTCGGCATAGCTGACGGTGGCCTGGAAGTTGTAATAGTTGAGGCTGCCGTCCGCCGTCTGGCGGAAGAAGCAGACGGGGCGTCCGTACTCGAACGAGTGCTCGATGTCGGTATCTTCGGTGCGTGTCACTTCCAGCACCAGCTGGTTGAGCGAGTTGTAGTAGCTGCGTCCGGCCGTGGCGGGAAACCAGCACAGGCCACGCTTCACCTTGCGTGCCACGCCCATGGTTTCGGTCTGGCGGCGGAACTCTTCCTTCTCGTATTCGTACTCCATGCGCAACAGCAATTGCTGACGCTGCAGGTGGAGGCTGGGGCTGTTTGTCTCTTTTTCCTGTTTCATGAGTGCAAAGGTAGTCATTCTTTATTTTAATTCGGATAAAACTTATTCCATTGTTTTAGTTTTCACTATATTTGTACGCATAAATGAGACAGTTATGGATGTAGAAAAGTTTCACTTGTTTCTGATAGTGATGAGTGTCGTGGCACTGTTTGTGTTTGTGGCACTCTATTTTGTAAAGGCCGGTTACGGTATGTTCCGCACCTCGTCGTGGGGACTGTCCATCAACAACAAGCTGGCCTGGATGCTGATGGAGGCGCCTGTGTTTGTCGTGATGTTCTGGCTGTGGGGGCGTAGTGGCATGGGCTTTTCCATGCCGGTATATGTGTTTTTCCTGTTGTTTCAGCTTCACTATCTTCAGCGTTCGTTCATTTTCCCTTTCCTGATGAAAGGAAAAAGCCGCATGCCACTGGCCATTATGGTGATGGGCATTGTGTTCAATGTGCTGAACGGAATGATGCAGGCCGGCGGGTTGTTCTATTTTGCACCGGAAGGGCTCTATGACGGCGGTATGGATTACTTCCTGAAACCTCATGCCGTGGCAGGATTGTTGCTGTTCGTAGTGGGCATGGGCATCAACCTGCATTCCGATCATGTCATCCGTCATCTGCGCCGTCCGGGCGATACGAAGCATTATCTGCCTGCCCGTGGCCTGTACCGTTATGTCACTTCGGCCAACTATTTCGGCGAACTGGTGGAGTGGACGGGCTTTGCCATACTGACCGCGTCGCCGGCAGCCTGGGTGTTTGTCTGGTGGACGTTTGCCAACCTGGTGCCCCGTGCCGATGCCATCCACAAACGTTATCGTGAGGAGTTTGGCGATGAGGCGGTAGGAGGGCGGAAGAGGGTGATACCTTTTATATATTAACTCTGGTCTGCATCCGCTCGTATTGTCCGCGATTGGAAAATATGTTATATCTGAATCTTAAAGAAACATAGATAAATGAACTCTAAACTGTTTACCCCTGTAACCATAGGTCCGCTGACGCTGCGTAACCGTACTATCCGCTCGGCGGCCTTCGAGAGTATGTGTCCGGGCAACAAGCCTTCGGAACAGCTACTCGACTATCATCGCTCCGTAGCCGCGGGTGGTGTGGGTATGACGACAGTGGCTTATGCTGCCGTTACCCGTAGCGGCCTTTCCTTCGACCGTCAGTTGTGGATGCGTCCGGAGATTGTGCCTGGCTTGCGCCGTCTGACCGATGCCGTTCATGCCGAAGGTGCTGCGGCCAGCATCCAGTTAGGACATTGCGGCAACATGTCACACAAAAGCATCTGTGGCTGTATGCCCGTAGGAGCCAGTAGCGGCTTCAACCTTTATTCGCCTACGTTTGTCCGTGGCCTGCGTGCCGACGAACTTCCGGAAATGGCTCGTGCTTACGGCCATGCAGTGAATCTGGCGCGTGAGTCGGGCTTCGATGCTGTGGAGGTTCACGCCGGGCATGGCTATCTTATCAGTCAGTTCCTTTCGCCTTCTACCAATCATCGCAAAGATGAATTCGGCGGTTCGTTGGAAAACCGCATGCGCTTCATGGATATGGTGATGGACGAGGTAATGAAGGCAGCCGGCAACGACATGGCTGTATTGGTGAAGATGAATATGCGCGACGGCTTCCGTGGAGGTATGGAGCTGGACGAGTCGTTGCAGGTGGCGCAGCGGTTGCAGCAAAGCGGTGCCCATGCGCTGGTGTTGAGCGGTGGCTTTGTGAGCAAGGCACCTATGTACGTGATGCGCGGCGAGATGCCCATCCGTACCATGACCCACTATATGGATTGCTGGTGGCTGAAGTACGGAGTACGTATGGTAGGCAAATGGATGATTCCTACCGTGCCTTTCAAGGAGGCTTATTTCCTGGAAGATGCCTTGAAGTTCCGCAAGGCGCTCACCATGCCGTTGGTCTATGTAGGCGGACTGGTGGCCCGGCAGAAGATTGACGAAGTGCTGGATTGCGGTTTCGAGGCTGTGCAAATGGGTCGCGCACTACTTAACGAACCGGGCTTTGTGAATCGTATGAAGGCGGAAGAGAATGCACGCTGCTCGTGTCGGCACAGCAACTACTGCATTGCCCGTATGTACAGCATCGACATGGCCTGCCATCAACGGTTGAAGGAAGAGTTGCCGCCTTGCCTGAAGAAAGAGATTGAACGCATCGAAAGCAGGGGGTAGGCGTATGGATAAGAAGAAACTGGCTGTAATAACAGGAGCGGACGGCGGCATGGGGACTGAGATCACTCGTGCCGTAGCCCGTGCGGGCTATCGGGTAGTGATGGCCTGCTACAATCCGGCTAAAGCCGAAGTGCGGCGCAGAATGCTGGTTGAGGAAACAGGCAATGCCGACATTGAAGTGCGGGGCATCGACCTGGCTTCGCTGGAGTCGGTAGCTGCGTTTGCCAACCGCCTGCTGGAGCAAGGAGAAAGAATCTCACTGTTGATGAACAATGCCGGAACGATGGAAACCGGCCTGCACATTACAAACGACGGACTGGAGCGTACGGTCAGCGTCAATTACGTGGGACCTTATCTTCTGACGCGCAAGCTGTTGCCGCTGATGGGTGAGGGGAGCCGGGTGGTGAATATGGTGTCGTGTACGTATGCCATCGGGAAACTTGATTTTCCCGATTTCTTTCTGCGGGGCAAGAAAGGAGCTTTCTGGCGTATTCCTATCTATAGTAATACCAAATTGGCGCTGACGCTGTTTACCATCGACTTGGCACGCAGGGTTAAGGAGCGTGGCATTGTGGTAAATGCTGCCGATCCGGGTATTGTTTCGACAGATATTATTACGATGCACATGTGGTTCGATCCGCTGACAGATATTCTGTTCCGTCCGTTTATCCGTACGCCTCGTAAGGGAGCTGCTACAGCTATCAGTCTGCTGTTGGACGAGGAAGCCGGACAACGGACTGGTACACTGAATGTAAGTTGCCGTCCGAAGCATTTGTCAGATAAATATTTGCACCACTGGCAAATGGGAGAACTGTGGAACCGTACGGAAATTGTTGTAGAGAAGTGGCTATAATAAGTAAGCTGCGGCATAGAAGATGTCGATAGCTGGCAAAAAAAGTGTGTGCCAAATGAAGAAAGAGGCTCCTTCATTTGACACACATGTACTTTTATATGATAGACCGGCTATGCCGGTTGGTAATCTTGTGTATCAGATAGAAAGTTCGCGTAAAACGTTCACCAATTCCTTTTGGATAGGTTTGTCGTTCTTGATGGCTTTGGTGAAGGGGACATAAACCACTTCGTCGTGCTCGATACCTATCATGACGTTCCGCTGGCCTTCCATGATGGCATCGATGGCTGCTGCACCCAGGCGGCTGGCCAGGATACGGTCGTGTGCCGTTGGACTACCACCGCGTTGCAAGTGGCCGAGGATGGTAACGCGTACGTCGTATTGCGGATATTCGTTTTTCACACGTTCGGCATAGTGCATAGCTCCTCCGGTCAGTTCGCTTTCGGCTACCAGCACGATACTGCTGTTCTTTGATTTGCGGAAACCGTTCTTGATGAATTCTTCCAATTGGTCCACTTCTGTGCTGAATTCCGGGATAATGGCAGCTTCGGCTCCTGAAGCGATAGCGCCGTTCAGTGCCAGGAAGCCTGCATCACGTCCCATGACTTCGACGAAGAACAGACGTTCGTGTGAGGTCGCTGTATCACGGATTTTGTCGACAGCATCCAGAATAGTGTTCAGGGCGGTGTCATATCCGATGGTAGTATCTGTACCATAAAGGTCGTTATCGATGGTACCCGGCAGTCCGATACACGGAACGTCGAATTCCTGAGCGAAGATACGTGCACCGGTCAGCGAACCATCACCGCCGATGATGACGAGTGCATCGATGCCTTCTTTCTTCATGTTGTCGTAAGCCAGCTGACGGCCTTCGGGAGTAGTGAATTCCTTACAACGTGCCGTTTTCAGGATGGTTCCTCCCAACTGGATGATGTTGCTGACATTCTGGCTTCTGAATTCCTTAATCTCGCCGGTCACCAGTCCTTTGTAACCTCTATATATACCTTTTACTTGAAGTCCGTTGTAGATGGCTGCACGTGTCACAGCACGGATGGCTGCGTTCATTCCCGGAGCATCTCCTCCGGAAGTCAAGATTCCGATGCACTTAATTGTTCCCATAACAATCTTTTTTTAAGTTAATAATTCGCCACAAAGATACGAAAAACCCAAGGGCGTGACTGATAATTTACGTTAATTTCTAATTCCTGAAAAGGACTATTTCTGGCTTGTTAGTCTTTCTTTTATGGCATCCGATATTTCTTCCATCAGCCATTTGGGAGTAGAAGTCGCTCCACATATACCGATGGAGGAGGCGCCTGTGAGCAGATTGTTGTCTATCTCAGCCGCGTTGTCTATCAGATGTGAATTTGGGTTGACTTTCTGGCATTCGGCAAAGAGCATTTTCCCGTTCGAACTTTTCTTGCCGCTGACGAAAAATATCAGATCGTGCGAAGAGGCAAATTTCCGGATGTTGGGGATGCGGTTGGCTACCTGGCGGCAGATTGTATCGTAGTATTCGAAAGAAACACCGGGGGAGATGTGTACCTTGATATATTCTACAATACGTCGGAATTCATCGAGCGATTTGGTCGTTTGCGAATAAAGCCGGATGTCTTTGGTGAGATCCAGTCGCTGAGCCTCTTCCAGTTTTTCAATGACGATGGCTTTTCCGTTGGTCTGCCCAACAAGTCCAAGCACTTCGGCATGTCCGTTCTTGCCGTAGATGACGATTTGTTTGTCACTGCTTTCCTCTGCCATGAATTCCTGCTTGATTCTTTTCTGCAGCTGGAGGACTACGGGGCAGGTTGCATCAATGATTTCGATATTGTTGCGTCTGGCTATTTCGTATGTCTCGGGTGGCTCACCGTGGGCACGAAGCAGTACTTTGGCATTTTTCAGTTGTCTGAATTCCTCGTGGTTGATGGTTGTCAGTCCCATGTTTTCCAGCCGTTCTACTTCGCGGCTGTTGTGCACGATGTCGCCCAAGCAATAAAGAGTTCCTCCATTGGCCAGTTCTTCTTCGGCTTTGCGGATGGCGGTTACTACTCCGAAGCAGAATCCGGATCCTTCATCTATTTCTACTTTCACCATATCTTTGTCCTCCTGTCTGCCTGTTCAAGCTTTGGTAATCCGTTCGAACTGTTCCTTCAGCCATTCTTTTTGCTGTGTCAGTGACAGGTGGCTGTTGTCCAGCAATAAAGCGTCTTCGGCCTTTTTCAGCGGGCTTACCTCTCTGTGCTGGTCGATGTAGTCTCTTTGCTTTACGTTCTCCAGTATCTCGTCGAAACTGGCAGCTTCTCCTTTGGCTTTTAACTCATCGTAGCGGCGTTGAGCGCGTATTTCGGGCGAAGCGGTAACAAACACTTTGAGTTCGGCATCCGGAAATACGGTAGTACCGATGTCGCGTCCGTCCATTACAATTCCTTTTTCTTTTCCCATTGCCTGCTGTTGTGCTACCATTGCTTCACGAACAAAATCAAGGGTGGCGATCGGGCTTACTTTGGCCGACACTTCCATGGTCCGGATTTTGTTTTCTACGTTCACTCCGTTCAGATAGGTATCGGGGCGTCCGGTCTCGGCGTTCAGCCTGAAACTGATATGTATGTCGCCAAGCTGTGCTTTCAGTTTTTCCTTGTCGATTTCGTCCCCGTGGAAGATTCCGTTTTCGATGCTGTATAAAGTCACGGCACGGTACATGGCTCCACTATCGATATAAATGTAACCTATCTCACGGGCCAGGTCTTTGGCCATGGTACTTTTCCCGCAAGAAGAGAATCCGTCGATGGCAATTGTAATCTTTCTCATAAGAGTGTATATATAATAAGGTGTATTTCGATTTTGGCTTTAATCAGAATGTTTTTCGACATTTCGTTTAAAAATCCTGCCAAAGATACGGGTATTTTTAAAATATCTCGTTACTTTTGTAGCACAAAAGCAGATAAAGCCCTTTTAAGGATTAAAAAAATAAAAATGCAAGGTCTATTGTGTAAAAAAACACAGCCAAGCGTGAACATTCGTAGGAAAAGTGCTATATTTGCCCCAAATGAGAAACACTAAAATTATTATTATAGATTATGGAAATAAAAAAGACACCTAAGGCAGACTTGGAGAACAAAAAGTCTACATGGCTGCTTGTCGGTTACGTAATCGTGCTTGCCTTTATGTTCGTTGCGTTCGAATGGACGAAACGCGATGTGAAGATCGATACAAGCCAAGCTGTAACCGATGTTGTATTTGAAGAGGAAATTGAAATTCCTATCACCGAACAACCGGAAGTTGTTGCGCCTCCTCCTCCCGAGGCTCCGTCTATTGCTGAGACCTTGACGATTGTGGAGGACGATGCTGATGTAGAAGAAACTACAATTGCTTCTTCTGAGGAAACTGGCCAGGCTGTAGAAATCAAGTACGTGCCTGTTGCTGTAGAAGAGGAAGAACCGGAAGAACAAACAATCTTCGAGGTTGTAGAACAGATGCCGGAATTTCCTGATGGTGGTATGGCTGGTTTGATGCAGTACTTGAGCAAGAACATCAAGTATCCGACTATCGCACAGGAAAATGGTACTCAGGGTCGTGTTACAGTACAGTTCGTGGTTAACAAGGACGGTAGTATTGTAGACGCAAAAGTATTGAGAGGTGTTGACCCCTATCTGGACAAAGAAGCACTCCGTGTGATTGGTACTATGCCGAAGTGGAAACCGGGTATGCAACGTGGTAAACCCGTACGTGTAAAATACACAGTGCCTGTAATGTTTAGATTGCAGTAATAAAGTTTATATAAAAAAAGAAGAGGCTGCTTTAAGCAGCCTCTTTTTGTTCTCTCTTCTTTCAAGATAAAAAAGATCTATTTACTATGTTTACGGCTTCAGAGCTACTTGATATTGTAAGGGGGCATATTGCCGGATTGCAATTTACCCGTACTCCCAAAGGACTGTATGATCCTGTTTCTTATGTTTTATCGCTTGGTGGAAAAAGAATCCGTCCCGTCTTGATGCTGATGGCTTATAATCTGTACAGGGAAGATGTTAAGTCGATTTTGCAACCTGCTACGGGTATTGAGGTGTATCATAACTATACTTTGTTGCATGACGATCTGATGGATCGCGCAGACATGCGACGGGGTAAGGCAACCGTGCATAAGGTGTGGAATGATAATGTAGCCATTCTCTCGGGCGATGCCATGCTGGTGTTGGCCTATCAGTTTATGGCGCAATGCGCTTCCGAAAAGTTGAAGGACGTGATGGATTTGTTCAGTCTGACCGCTTTGGAAATATGTGAAGGACAGCAGTTGGATATGGAGTTCGAACAGCGTAAGGATGTGAAGGAAGGTGAATATATTGAAATGATTCGTTTGAAAACATCGGTTCTGCTGGCTGCCAGTTTGAAAATCGGAGCTATTTTAGGAGGTGCTTCGAAGGAAGATGCGGACGCTTTATATGATTTTGGCGTAAATCTAGGACTGGCATTCCAACTGAAGGATGATTTGCTGGATGTTTATGGCGATCCGCTTCGATTTGGAAAGAACATCGGAGGTGATATCCTGTGCAATAAGAAGACCTATCTGGTTATAAAGGCTTTTGAACATGCCAATACCGACCAGGAAGCTTTATTGAACGATTGGTTTACCCGTGAGGCTTTCGATCCGCAGGAGAAAATTGCTGCTGTAACCCGTTTGTACAACGAGATCGGAGTGAAGGCTTTGTGTGAAAATCGAATTGTGGAGTACAGCAAGCGGGCGTCGGAAAGTCTGAACCGGGTGAATGTTCCTGCGGAAAACAAACAGGAACTGGAAACGATGATGAACGAACTGATGCATCGTGAAGTCTGATAGGTTTAAACAGATGTAATGCCTTACCGAAGACTACCGAATACTGACCAGGCCAGAATCAGGGCTTTGAAAGCTGTCATAACGAAGGCGGATATGTGCAACGGCGATGCGATGGCCATATCCTGGAAGTCGTTGTCGGCGGCTAGGTGGTTTCTTGTGAAGTTTGAGGCAGCACAGCGTTACTATACCGAATGCTTTGCGAGGCAGGCAAAGGCTGGTCAGAAACACCAATCTAATGTAAAAATGGCTCGTTTGTATGTTTCACATTTCATTCAGGTGTTGAATTTAGCGGTAATACGTTCGGAAATTCGTTCATCGCATAAAGAATATTATGGCTTGGAACCACAAAGTTGTAATGTGCCCGATTTGTCATCCGAAACTCAACTGGCGTCATGGGGGCGAAAAATCATAGACGGAGAAACTCGTCGTCTGTCTCAAGGAGGAACGCCGATTTATAATCCGACTATTGCTAAGGTAAAGGTTCACTATGATATTTTTATGGACAGTGGTGAACGGCAGAAGGAGTATCAGGAGGCTACGGCGCGAAGTCTCGAAGCGCTTTCTTCGATGCGTGCCGAGGCAGATGAACTGATTTTGGATATTTGGAATCAGGTTGAACGTAAGTTCGAGGCGGTTAGTCCAAATGAAAAGAGACTGGACCTGTGCAGAAGTTATGGGCTGGTCTATTATTACCGTACCGGTGAAAAGCAGATAAAGTAAGTAAGATGATAAAGTTGGTAGATTCGCATTCGCATTTGTTTCTGGAAGAATTTTCGGAAGATTTGCCTGAAGTAATGGAACGTGCCCGGCAGGCAGGGGTAACTCATATCTTTATGCCCAATATAGACAGTACCACCGTTGAGCCGCTGTTGCGGGTTTGTGCTGCTTATAAAGATTTGTGTTATCCGATGATGGGACTTCATCCGACTTCGGTGAAGGATGATTATCTTCAGGAATTGGAAGTTGTATGCCGTTATCTGAAAGAACCTAATTCGTATGTGGCAATTGGCGAGATCGGTATGGATCTTTATTGGGACAAGACCTTCGTAAAAGAACAGGAGGTTGTGTTCAGGCAACAGGTTGAATGGGCATTGGAATACGGCCTGCCTATCGTGATTCATTGTCGTGAAGCTTTTGATTATATATATAAGGTATTAGCAGATTACAAAGCTACGCCTTTAACTGGCATCTTTCATAGTTTTACGGGAACACAAGAAGAAGCGGAACGCCTTCTTGAGTTTCAAGGGTTCTGTTTGGGGATTAATGGAGTGGTTACTTTTAAGAAATCGACATTGCCTGGTGTGTTAGCTCAGATTCCTTTGGAACGTGTGGTACTGGAAACGGATTCCCCTTACCTTACTCCGGTTCCCAATAGGGGAAAAAGAAATGAGAGTGCTTATGTCAGAGATACGCTTACCAAAGTTGCCCAAGTGTACGGCAAGACGCCGGAAGAGGTTTCGTTGGTGACTTCTGAAAATGCCTTAAAAGTGTTTGGAATGCTCAAATAACGTTCCGAAGATTTTAAAGTTTATTAATTTTGAGATATTATTCAATATAAAACGGGGAGAATGCACCGGAAGAACGAAAAAAAGAATACATTTGTAGCTGAAAACGCAGATTATTCGCATTTTTTTTGTAATTTGCACCCGATTTATAAGGGGCATTGATTAGGAGAGATGCTCGAGTGGTTGAAGAGGCACGCCTGGAAAGCGTGTATACCCCTAAAGGGTATCGGGGGTTCGAATCCCCCTCTCTCCGCAACAGACGATAAAAAGCGAATAATAAATAAACATAATAACAAGTAATTTAATTAATTAATCTTAAAAATTAGACACACAATGAAAAAGTTATTTGCAATTGTTGCTGTGATGGGAGTCTTAACATTTGGCTCAACTCAACTTGCTCAGGCTCAAGATGCTCCTGCAGCTGAACAAACCGAACAAGCTGCTCCGGCTGTTGAAGCAGCTCCCGCTGAAGCCGCTGCTCCTGCAGCTGTAGAAGCTACTGAAGGTGGTATCCACAAGGAATTGAAAACAAAATTCATCGAAGGTTCTGCATTCTTCATGAGTTTCGTTGCTATTGCATTGGTTATCGGTCTTGCATTCTGCATCGAACGTATCATTTATCTGAGCTTGGCTGAAATTAACACAAAGAAGTTCTTGGCTGCTATCGAAGCTGCTTTGGAAAAAGGTGATGTAGAAGCTGCTAAAGACATCGCTCGTAACACAAGAGGTCCTATCGCATCTATCTATTATCAAGGTCTGCTGAGACTTGACCAAGGTATTGATGTTGTTGAGAAGTCTGTTGTTTCTTATGGTGGTGTACAAGCTGGTTACCTGGAAAAAGGTTGCTCTTGGATCACATTGTTCATTGCGATGGCTCCGTCATTGGGATTCTTGGGTACTGTAATCGGTATGGTGCAGGCATTCGATAAGATCCAACAAGTAGGTGATATCTCTCCGACGGTTGTAGCAGGTGGTATGAAAGTGGCCTTGATTACTACTATCTTCGGTTTGATCGTTGCTTTGATTCTGCAGGTATTCTACAACTATATCCTGACTAAGATTGAAGCTTTGACCAGCGAAATGGAAGATTCTTCTATTACGCTTTTGGATATGCTCATTAAATATGACCTGAAGTACAAAAAATAATAATATATCTGCGATATGAAAATTAGAATTCAAAAAGTTTCAGGTTCTGTATTATTGGTAATGCTTCTCATTACGGTGGTAATACTGGGACTCTTCTTCTTCGGAGGGGAAACTCCTGTATCCCAACGGTTAGTCGCAGATACTTCCATGTCGGAACCTGCACAGACAGATGCATTGATTTACTGGATGTATATTTTGCTCGCTGTTACTGTATTCATTACGATAGCAGCTGCTATCTTCCAGTTTGGATCTAAGTTGGTTGATTCTCCTAAAACGGCAATTAGATCTTTGTTGGGACTTATCATGATTGTTCTGCTGTTGGTTGTGACTTATTCGGTAGGCAGTGATGTTCCCTTGGTAATACCGGGTTATGAAGGTACAGAGAACGTACCGTTTTGGTTGAAGATCACTGATATGTTCTTGTATTCCACTTACATTATGATGGGTGTACTCATCCTGTTAATTGTAGGTTTTGGAATTTCGAAGAAACTTAAATAATTTAGGAGAAGAATAAGATGGCAAAAGGAAAAAGAAGCACACCTGAAATCAACTCCAGTTCAACGGCGGACATGGCTTTCTTGTTGCTCATCTTCTTCTTGATTACTACTTCTATGGATACTGACCGTGGATTGGCAAGACGTTTGCCGCCACCACCCGAGGAAAACCAACAGAAAGATGATATCAAGTTGAAGGAGCGTAATGTATTGCAAGTCTTCTTGAACTTACAAGACCAGTTGATGTGTGGTGAAGACTATATTAACGTAGATCAACTGCGTGATAGAGCTAAGGAATTCATTGCTAATCCGAACAATGATGAAAAGCTTCCGGAAAAATATGCGGTAGAAGTACCGTTCTTCGGAACTGTTCAAGTAACAGAGAAGCATGTAATATCTTTGCGTTGTGACCGTGGTACTTCTTACAAGGCATATATCGCTGTTCAGAATGAGCTGGTTGCTGCATACAATGAATTGCGTGACGAAGTAGCTCAGGAAAAATGGGGTAAGAATTATGCTGATCTGGATGAAGTACAGCAAGAAGCAATTCGTAAAATTTATCCTCAGATGATTTCTGAGGCAGAACCTAAAAAGTACGGAGAAAAGAAGTAATGGGAAAATTTAATAAATCTGGTAAACGCGGAATGCCTGCGTTGAACACTTCTTCTCTGCCTGACCTTATCTTCTCACTGTTGTTCTTCTTTATGATTGTAACAACAATGCGTGAAGTAACATTAAAGGTTGAGTTTAAGGTTCCGCAAGGTACAGAATTGGAAAAACTGGAGAAGAAATCATTGGTTACGTTCATCTATGTAGGAAAGCCTACTGCCGAGTTCCGTAAGAAATTAGGTAATGAGAGCCGTATCCAGTTGAATGATAGTTATGCAGAGGTTTCTGAGATTCAGGATTATATTATTGGTGAACGTGCCAGTATGAAAGAATCTGATCAGCCTTTGATGACCGTTTCTTTGAAGGTCGATCAGGATACCAAGATGGGTATCGTAACCGATATCAAGGAAGCTCTTCGTAAAGCTTATGCATTGAAGATTAACTATTCTGCACAACCACGTCAGTAATCGTTAATCGGTGAATTATAAAAAGAGAGGCCGGGTCTTATTGATCCGGCCTCTTTTTTGCTATATCCTCTCATTTTCAAGTGACCAGTTTGTCCTCCTGTATCGTCATGATGATAGAGTGCTGTTTACGGTATGCTGAGTGGTTAACTGACGGCTTGTCGAGTGAATAGTTAGCGGCTGCATCTACTCGTTGACTTATGGCTTAGGAAGGAAATAATTAACGACTCAAAACACCTTGAAATATACTTGGAAAAATCTTCGGAACTGGGGCCGGATTTTTTCCCAGTTAGGAAAATAAAATTCCCCAGTTAGGAAAATATTTTTTCCTAACTAGGGAGAAAAATGGGGGTAAGTATTCTTATTTCACGTTGTATACTTCCCGATAGATAAGATTCTTTATTTCATCAAAAGCTTTTTCACATTCCAGATTACCGTATGCCATAAGGTGCATGGGCAGGTACGTGTCACCCGCTTTGTAAGGAGGTTGCAGGTACTCCTTTTCCCATAAGCTGAATCCTTGTCTCTGATAGAATCCGATGCGCCGTTTGGCCATTTCTTCTACAGGTGTTTCTACTTCCAGTACGATGGGACGGTGTAGTTCCTCGCAAAGTTTGTTTAGTACCGTTTTGCCATAGCCACCATTTCGTTGCGCAGGATCGATGGCAAAGTGCTCCACATAATAAAACTGTCCGAAATCCCAGTAAGTGATAAGTCCGATGGGGGCGCCGTCGCTCAATATGATGTTGTTATAAAAGATCTCTTTTGAGTCGGTATATTCCCGTTCTTCTTCTAAAGCGCGGTATTCGTCTGTCGGGAAAGACGCCACCAGCAGTTGCTCCATGTACTGATAATGCGGAGAGCGTGAGTCGGTGATACGTTCGAATGTAATCATAGAAATATGGGTTATAAGGTGATTATTTGGTATAGAAATCAATCATTCGTTGGATGGCACGCTGACATACGCGGCAGAAAGTTGGATAACTGTTGGTACGCATGCGGCAGTCGTCGGCCGGACGGTAAACGCCTTTCGAAGAATAGCCTCCGCCTTCGTATACGCCTACGGGATAAGTCTCGCTTTGCTCTGTCGGCGTAGGAACCGGTGTGCCCGGAGCCAGCATATCTTCCCACTTGGAGGCAAAGTCGACGCGGGTGGTGATGTTTTGTTCCCACGGCTCGATATCCAGCGGATACATGCCCGACATGACATCGTCATCGTAGAAGTATTCGTCGCCCAGTCCGGCAAAGCTATGGCCGAATTCGTGTACCACTACAGGACGGAATTGCGGATGATGGGCAGTTGTCAGTGTATACGAGTTGTAGATGCCTCCACCACCATACTCTTCGGTATTGGCCAGGATGATGATGTGTTCGTAAGGGATGCCGGCCAGTGCGTCGTGGATGGATTTTATGCGCGAGGTAGTCAGGTATCTGTCCGAATAGAACGTGCTGAAGTGTGAGCTGAATGCCGTGTGCTTCCATTCGCCCAAACGGGGAATACTTACGCCGCTGTCTTGCGAAGGGCTGGCAACGGCTACGATGTTGAAACGCGACTTCAGACTTTTGAACGGTTCGTGGGCAAACAGGCTTTCGCAGGCGATGTCGGCGTCCTGATAGAAGGTTTCTATTTCGTCGGGTGTATATCCTTCGGCCAGGATAGCTACGTCAATGCACTGTTCGGCGCTGCCGCTTTGCAGCAGATATTTGTGCGGGGTGATGTGCGACTGTCCTTTGTGGTGAATCAGGATGTCGTCGGGATTGACGATGTGCTTCAGCTTTGCCTGTACGTTGCGGCGCAGGTCGAACAGCGTAATTTCTACTTCAACCGGACGGAGCGGGTAGGGAATCAGGAAAGTATTTTCGAATCCCTTTACCGTCTGCTGTGCTTCGTCAGTCTCCAGCCATTCCTGAAAAAGTGATGAGAAAGATGTCTTGTAGATGGCTTTTCCGCTTTGCTGGTCTTTTACGACCACTTGTCCGTTTCCTTCCAGGGGCAATTCGTCCAGATGGTGTTTCCGTCCGGCCCATCCGGGCAGGGAGCAGAGTTCGTCCAGGCAGATTTCCTGTCGGGTTGCGTTTCCGGTAAAGATATAGTCCAGCCGAAGCGTCTTGTCGGCAAAATAGTCGTTGAAGTTTTGTGCAGATGCAGCCGCAGACATGCACAAACCTATCAGGAACAATCCAATTTTTCTCATATTCGTTAGCATTTATTTATATCCACAAAGATACGTGCTTTGTTTTGCATCTGCAATTTTATTTCTTTCTTTGTCATAAAAGTTATAAATCGGATAAAAAACGAGAAAAAAATGACTAACTTTGCACAAAAGCCGTGTGTGAACACGGGAATAAAGTAAGTTACTTATTAATCATTTGAATCGAAAATGGGACATCATCAATTGGATACTTTAGACGAACAGATCTTGAAACTGATTGCTGACAATGCGCGTATACCTTTTCTGGAAGTAGCCCGTGCCTGTAACGTGTCGGGTGCTGCCATCCATCAGCGCATTCAGAAGCTGACTAATCTGGGCATACTGAAAGGCTCGGAATTTGTGATTGATCCGGAGAAAATCGGGTACGAGACTTGTGCCTATATCGGCATTTATCTGAAAGATCCTGCTTCGTTCGATGCCGTGACAAAGGCATTGGAGGCCATTCCTGAAATTGTGGAGTGCCACTTTACGACAGGTAAGTACGACATGTTCATCAAGTTGTATGCCCGCAACAATCACCACTTGCTGAGTATTATCCACGACAAGTTGCAACCGCTGGGGTTGGCTCGGACCGAAACGCTGATTTCGTTCCACGAAGCCATCAAGCGCCAGATGCCGATTGTGGTGGAAGGCGAGGATGACGAGCTGGACGCTTGATTGTGCGGCTTGACAGGGATTGGCTACTTCTTTACGTAGTCGGTAAAGGCATAAGGGCAGGGATGTTTTTCATCGGCAGAATGAGACTCCCTGCTTTTTTCTTTCCATACGGCGGGATCGACGGTAGGGAAATAGGCATCGGCCTGTGGTGCCTCGTCGTCTATTTCGGTCAGGCACAGGCGGTCGGCCAGCGGAAGAGCCTGACGGTAGACGCTTTCGCCGCCAATGATGTAGATGTCTTCATCGCTGCTGCAATGTTCCAGCGCCTCCTGCAAACTGGTGAACACTTCGGCACCAGGACATACGGTGGCGGCGTTGGACGACAGGACGATGTTCCGCCGGTTGGGCAACGCGCCTTTGGGCAGCGACTCAAAAGTTTTACGTCCCATGACGATGGTGTGTCCGGTGGTCAGTGCTTTGAAACGTTTCAGGTCGTTGGGCAGCCAGAACAGCAGTTTGTTCTGGTAGCCGATGGCCATGCGGCGGTCGACGGCGGCGATGATGCTGATCATATATCTTAGGTTTGTTTCAGGGTTATACAGATACTTTTCCGGCAATGTGCGGATGCGGGTCGTAGTTCACCAGTTCGAAGTCCTCGTACTGGAAGTCGAAGATGTTTTTTATATCCGGATTGATGCGCATTTGCGGCAGTGGACGTGGTTCGCGCGTCAGTTGCAGCTTTACCTGCTCCAAATGGTTCAGGTAGATGTGTGCATCGCCCAGTGTGTGGATAAAGTCGCCTGCTTTCAGGCCGGTCACTTGTGCCATCATCTGTAGTAGCAGGGCATACGAGGCGATGTTGAACGGAACTCCCAGAAAGGTGTCGGCACTGCGTTGATACAGTTGCAGGCTCAACCGCCCGTTGGCCACGTAGAATTGGAAGAAGGCGTGACAGGGAGGCAGGTTCATGTTGTTGAGGTCGCCTACGTTCCAGGCGCTTACGATGATGCGGCGCGAGTCAGGATTGTGCTTGATGGTCTCTACTGCTTCGCTGATCTGGTCGATGAAGCCGCCTTGATAGTCGGGCCAAGAACGCCATTGAAAGCCGTAGATGTGTCCCAGATCGCCGTCAGCGTCGGCCCATTCGTTCCAGATGCGCACACCATGGTCTTGCAGGTACTTCACGTTGGTGTCGCCCCGCAGGAACCAGAGCAGTTCGTAAATGATGGATTTCAGGTGCAGTTTTTTGGTTGTCAGACAGGGAAAACCGTCTTCCAGATTGAAACGCATCTGATGTCCGAACACGCTGATGGTACCTGTTCCGGTACGATCGCTTTTCTCGACGCCTTCGGTCAGTATGCGGTTGAGTAGGTCTAAATATTGTTTCATTGCAAGGATATAGTTACTGATAGAGAGATTTCAACCCTTTCTTTCAGACGTTTATTGGTCCTGTAAATAGCTGTATTTCTGCTATTTCTATACCGAACCTATTCCGTCTTCAGAAACAAGGCCGTTGCAAAGTTAATTCTTTTGGTGATAAATCGGTACTGCCGACTTTAAAAAACTTAGTGGGCTTTCAGGAGGGGCTTTGTGGGATACTTGCACGGCTCGTGAGCCACACTTGCAGTCCATTTGTTCGACACTTGTGTTGTTCGCGAGCCGTGCAAGTGTCCCACAAACAGCGTACAGACAGGTCAGAGGAACGGCGTAAACAGGTTGCCGAACCATCCCACGAACTTTTTCCATGCCGAACGTTCTTTCCACACTTCGGGAGTCAGCAGTGTGCTGCGTCCTTTGTCATGTTCGAACATCTCGGTCAGTTCAGCTGTCGTTTCGGGGTCGAAGATAAAAGCATTGGTTTCGTAGTCGTAGCGCAGGCTGCGGCTGTTCAGGTTGGCCGTACCTACGGTACAGAAGCTGTCGTCCACCATCATAACTTTGGAGTGATGGAAACCGCCGTTGAACAGATATACTTTGGCTCCCCGCTTCATCAGTTTGTGCAGGATGTAGAAGGCCGCTTCGGGCGTAAACGGCACGTCGGATACTTTGGGCACCATAATCTCGACCTGTGTTCCTTTTTTCAGGGCGTATTTGAGGGCTTCACGAATGGATTTGGTGGGTACGAAGTAAGGATTTACAATCCGGATCAGGCTGTCGGCCGCACGTATGGAAGTGGCGTACGCTCGGCTGATGGAGCGCGGTGTTTCACGCGGCGTACGGTCTACAATCATGATTTCTTCGGCAATGCTGTCCGGCAGCTGGGGCGTGTCCGGAAAGTATTCCGGTCCGCCGATGTGTTGTCCGGTTTCGCGGTTCCACATGGTCAGGAAGATGCCCTGCAGGTAGCGGACTGCATCGCCGTCGATGCGTGCATGTATGTCGTGCCATTCGCCTATCTTGGGTAAACCTTTGATGTAATAGTCGGCTATGTTCATGCCTCCCGTGTAGCCAATCTTCCCATCGATCACTACGATTTTCCGATGGTCGCGGTGGGCGGCATGATTGAACCAGGGAAAGGTGATGGGGTCGAATTTTACGATTTCGATGCCTCGTTTGCGAATGGCTTCCAAATGTTTTTTCTTCAGCGGGCTGCTGTTCGACCAGTTACCAAAAGCATCGAACAGGGCACGCACTTCCACGCCTTCGGCCGCTTTCTGGGCCAACAGGTCGAACAGGGCGTTGGCGATGGAGTCGTTGCGGAAGTTGAAATATTCCAGATGGATGTGATGTCGGGCGCCGCGAATGGCTTCGAACAGGTCGGTGAACTTGTCGTGACCATTCATCAGCAATTCCACTTTGTTGTTATAGGTCAATGGGGCTCCCATTTGTTTCAGCCGGTTCATGACGATGCTGTCGCTGGTGCTTTGTGCATGCACATACCCTGCAAACAGAAGCAGGAACATAGTCAGGCTGACGGTGATATGTATTAAAACTTTCTTTGCCATTTTAGTTTTTTAAGTGGGCAAAGATATAACATATCATCGATAAAAATGTTTTTCCTTTACGAAAAAACGTTTATTCAAGCCAGCGAAGCTATTTTGCGGTACATCAGGAACAAAAGAACGCCCAAGGCTATCGCTATCGAACGTGGGTCGGCCTGTTCCATGCCGTTGGCTACGGTTGTGGTGAATGTTTCGCGCAAAGTGTCCCATACCAATTGCAGACCATCCATCAGGACAAACAGTACGGCAGCCAGCGTAAATCCGCCAGCCGTCCACAGGCGTGCCAGACGGCTGTTCCGGTTGGGCAGGTGGTGCATCACTCGTCTGCTGAAGCCGTTGTCGGCTACTTCCTGCCGGTTTTCGGCGAAGAAGTTTTCCAGTAGTTTATCATTATTTTCCGTCATAACCATTTTGCTTTAAGTAAGTTGCCATCTTTTCCTTGGCCCTCGAAAGGTGGCTTTTTACGGTTCCCGTGGGGCATCCGGTGATTCCTGCTATCTTTTCGATACTCTGGTCCTCCAGGTAGAACAGGGTGATGCAGGTACGTTCTATGTCTTTCAGTGTAGCGAGTGCGCGGTGCAGGTCTGTCTTCAGGCCTGTGTCTGGCTGTCGGGTGCTGCATTGGGCATCTACCCGCATAGTGTCCAGGTCGTCTGTCTCTTTCCGACTGCGAAGATAGTCATAATATTGGTTGTAAGCAATACGGTAGAGCCAGGTAGAGAAGCTGGACAGGTTGCGGAACGAAGCCAGATTGGTGTAGGCCCGTATGAAGGTTTCCTGTGCCAGGTCGTCGCTCAATTCGCTGTCGCCGCAAGTCTGGTTCAGGAAAAACCGCCGGACGGCCGACTGGTATTTCCTGACCAACTGGTCGAAGGCCCTGTTATTATGAAACACTACGACCTGCGCAATCAGCGATAAGTCGTTGAGTTGGTTCATCGTTGTGTTTCGTTTTGGGCGTCAGAATCATTTTCTTTTTTGGTATATTCCCCTTCGCGTTCCATTCGGCTGAAAGGGGCACCATTGTTACGTTCGGGTTGGGTATAGTAGATGACTACCTGTCCGAAACCTGTAAACATGATAAGCAAACCGATGCAGCCCAGGCCGAATTCGCCTGTCAGAGCCCACAGGAAGATGAACAGTCCGATGCCGAGGAAGATGTTTTTGATGCCACGGCTGCGCAAATCACGATTTTCAACCTCTTTGAAGAAATCGGGAGGCAGTTGTTGTCCGCTGGCCAGTGCTTGTTCGGCCAGGCGGTATTTGGCTTTCCGATTCTTGTAGCGGAAGTAGAAGATGATGAAAATGAGCAGTGCCGGCAGGCCGAACACGAAGATGATGGCAGTCATGGCAATGACGGTTTCGGGTGCTTTGTCGCCGAAGTTGAAGCCTACCCATTGCAGACCACTGCCACTGCTGTGATGGTAAGTTTCGTCGTCGTCGCTGGAAGTGCCGGAACCTTCGTAGGTAGTGATACTCAGCGTATCGATAGTCAGCTGTCCATTGATAACGGTGTCCATTAGTTCGATGACGCGTTTCTTCCCGTTGACGCTATCGGTTACGGTGCGGTTTCCGGCTTGTATTCCCAAGCAAATGGCGGCCATCAGGCCCAGAAGTAAAAGGATGCGTTTCATATTCGTTTGTTTTTAGTTTCTTTGGTTTCTTTGTCTGTTTAGACGGAACGTCCCCCCGACAAGGTTGCAAAGAAACGATTTTTTTCTGAAATATGTTTCAGCTTCCTTTTATTGAGTGCACTCTTTCACCTAAATGTTACTCAACTTTGATTTCGTCAATTTTCAATTCACAAACTCCAGTTGCAGTTGACAAGGCGTTTGAGGCAAACTGCCTCAAACAGCACTTTATCAAACAAGGCATTCCGGGCCTTGTAAACTTGTTGACTGACGCCTTGTCAACTAACGAGTTGGGCACTTGCGAAACCTAAAAATGTTATTGTTGACGAATAATGGTTGGAATCAACTCTTTGGTTCGTTGTTTGATAATGCAATCCCACAGGCAGGATTCATGCAGCAATAATATGGGAACGTATTTGTTGTAGTAGTTGAGGAACTGTTCGTCGAAGGGGACACATTCGCTGGCATGGTGATTATTGATGAGTTTTTTCCAGTTCCATTTATCAATAAACCTGTCTATAATCTCATAATTGAATTCTATCTCTTGAGAATCGGAAAGGCTGTTCCAATCCCAATAGTCTTTATAGGTTTCAAGATTTTCGGGAGTGAAAACCGTTTTGTTGGTACAGTATGAAAATACATTCCAGTTGATGCGGCTTTTAAATTGTTCAAGCATGGATGTTGTCCATATAATGTTGTTATTGTAGGAAATGCGATTCCAATTTACTTCATTTTGGAATTTTTCCAATAATGCCTCTGTCCACGGAAATTCTTCTGATACTTCTTTCCAAGCTTCTTCTTCGATTGTTTGATGAAGAAAATCCGATTTCACTGTTTGATTTGTCATAATTGCGATTTCGTTAATAGTTATGGGGCAAATGTTCATTGTAGCAGTCTCATTTTTTGTGACATGTTTAGGAAAACTGTATTTTTCGACTTGTAACAGGGAATGAGACAGCTCATTCTTACTTTTGTCGTTGCCAATCAGACAATATTAGTATTAACACTTAAAAATTTACAATTATGCCACTCTGGAAAATATCAGCAAGAAATAATTGGAATTGGGGTAAAGACATGGTGCTGACGAAAGGTATGTACATCGAACTTAGTACGCAATCTACAACGCCTCCTATCGGACAGCCTCAATATCAGGAAACGATTGCAAAAGCATTCAACACCAAGTATTCTACCAAGTTCGACAAATCGAAGATGAATGCTTCGCATCTCGTTTGTGAAAAGATGGGGTGAGGCTTTGCCTTTAAGAAAACGGCTCAATCCTCGTTGATGGAGGGTTGAGCCGATTTTATTGATTAGATACTTGTAGATATCAAAGAATTATCAGTTGTACTGCTTTACTATATCAGCTATTAATTTAGCTGCTATTTTTGCCCGAGTATTCCATGTTCCACTTCTACTTATTCCTATCATATTTGGATAATTGGGGGATATCATAATACCTCCTTCTTTTTTTTGAAACTTTCCCCAGGTATAATCTGAAATAGTTTGGGTTCCAATACATAGTATGGCTTTGGGTTTGATAAAATCTGCTATAAAATCCTGTATTTGATGAATGAAGATTTTTCGAATATCCCATTCTTCTTCACATGATTTAATTTCAGGAATAGCTTTGTTATTTATCATCTTTTTGAAAAGATTCTTTAACTCTTGACTCGATTTGGTTGCAATAGGATAGATATTTATAGCCATTATTTTTGATTCGATATCATTACTCCATTTGGGCCTTTTGAATGTTTGATATTCAGAATCAATGCCTAATTCTGCCACATATTGATATAAGAAATCTATAATATTAGCTGGAAAAGAATTTCCTCTGGCTTGATTGGTTTCCCACCATTGTCGTCTATTTTTACGTGCATTTCCTAACTCGAAAAATCCGAATGGCCTTTCTCCCGTATATACAAGATGAGCTCCATCTTTATTCCAGTCGCGATATTTTCCATGCGCAGGATTATAACCTAAGAATAGTATATCAGGTTTATAATTGAGATATCCGTCAATGGTAATTGCACCAGTGTATTCTGGATATATGTCTTGATTCTCTGTTAACACATCAAAATAAGGACGGTACTGCTTTTCTAAGTTATAAAATGCTTTACGGAGTTCTAATTCTTCTTTTTTCATACTTTTAGTTTTTTAAGAGTTATATGTTCTTATACATATTCCATAAGTCTTTCACCCAACTGTACATCTGTTTCCGTAAGGATTCAGGTTCCAGCACCTCGACCAATGCTCCGGCATGAAGTAATTCCATGGCAAAGTCGTAGGTAGGGCGAAGAGAAAGTTCATAGTCTGCATAGGTATCGCATGTGTATATTTCTTTTTGCGAAGGATGGAGTGGCAGAGTTCGAAGATAATTCTGATGTGGTTTGTAGGCGCGTAGTATAATTCGTTGCTCTTTTACCGTTTCATCGAGTACTATGCCGAAATAAGAGGAGAAGTATTCCCTTGCATCAAAATCTTTGGGTATGGTGAAATGTTGTTCTGTGAGTTGTACATTCACAATTCGGTCAAGAGCATAAACACGCAACTTGTTTTCATGGACGCTCAAAGCCAATATATACCATCGTTTCTGAAACATCTTTAGGCAATAGGGGCAGATGGGAAATGAGTGTTCTTTTTCGGTGATGAAATTTTTATAGGTGAGGACTACGACCATATTGTCTTTCATGGCATTGATGATGAATGCCAGGAAGTTTCTGTTTGAAGGAATTTCCTCTACTAAAATGCGGTTGTACAATGAGGCATGCTTTGATAGGGCATTGACAGTGCTATAAGTGTCAAGCAACCATCGGCTCAGTTTGCAGTCAGATAAAATCTCTGGATTTTCAATGTAATATCGGTAACCGCCTTTGGTATGACATTCTATGATTACGCCCAGTAAGTCCAAAATATTTCCTTTCCAGCGGTCGAATGTTTGGCGTGGAATGGGTTCACCACAGCTTAAGGTTTCATTGCGTACCCACTTTTCATTCAGTTCTTTTAAAGATATACCGCGTTCGCCTGCTTGATGCAGGGTATCGACTACCCAAATGTATTTATTTAGTATTGACATGGTATCAGAAAGTTTGCTATCCTTTTGTTAAGTTCTGGTTTTCAAATCTATAAAAAAACTACTTATATCAAAAATAGTTATGTGCAAAGAAAGGAGAATCCTGTCTCAAATTATGTTACAGGGTTATGAATAGTTTTCTTGGTTTCTAACTGATTTTACGTGAGTATTTGTAAATTCTGAGGTTTTGATAGGTTCAATATTTGAACTGTATAATACCTACATATAAGTACATCAGAAGTTTGTTTACTAGCATAAATAGCCTTATCTTTGCGCCCTCAATTTTAATCATATAAATCTTCTTTGGAGAAGTTGCGTCGCATCATGAAATTCTTTCTTCCCCTGTTGTTCTTGATGTATTGGGGAGGAATCACACTGTTCAACCACTCGCATGTGGTGAACGGGGTTATCATTGTGCACTCGCATCCCTTCCAAGCCAATCATCAGCATACGCCGGATCAGGCCGAGACGATATTTTTTCTCGGCCATTATACAGCTTCTTCACTTCCGTCGTTGCTGACGGCCGTTTCCTGTTTCTTGGTTTTGTTGAACGTATGGACGGTGCCCCGTGTGGTACGGCTTTGTCTGTCGCGGCAGGAAGACGGCCTTCGTTTGCGCGCCCCTCCCGTTTGTGTCTTCTGACTGACGCTATTTATATTTGTATGATCGGTAGGTGTGTCATGAATTCACTGCGGATTAGTTGAAAGCATCTACCCTTTTCCTCATTATTTTATTTATGTTTCGTATGTAATACTTCCTTGGAAGTTAAGAAGTTATAGAAGTTATCACTTCGCTTTGCTCTGTTAGAAGTTAAAGCCGATAGTCTTGCAAAAGGGAAATTGGCAGTATCTGGTCTATTGGCCTTTAACTTCTAAGCCCACCATAGTGGGCGATAACTTCTTCTAACTCCTTTAACTCCTGCAAGTTTTGCACTTGCGAAACTTAAGTTACTTATTATAGAAGACACATGAAAACGTATATTTTTCTTGTGGTGGCGGTGCTTTATGCACTGTTGCCAGCCACAACCTTTGCCGAAGACTTGAACAAATCGGATGCCAACATTGTGGGGCATGTACTTGAGAAACACTCCAAAGAACACCTTTCTTATATATCTGTTTCACTGAAAGGTACCACTATCGGTACGCTAACCGACGGAACAGGACATTACTTCCTGAAGAATCTGCCCGAAGGCGAGTTCGTACTGCAGGTCAGTGCCGTGGGATATAAAACTTTGACACGTAACGTTGTGCTGAAGAAAGGCGTTACGCTGGAAGAGAACTTCGAACTGGAAGAAGACCTCGTGGCATTGGACGGGGTAGTGGTGACTGCTAACCGCAGCGAAACAACCCGTCGTCTGGCTCCTACGCTAGTCAATGTCATGGACTTCAAACTGTTCGAGCAGACCAATTCAACCACACTGGCACAGGGACTAAACTTCCAGCCGGGTGTGCGGGTAGAGAACAACTGCCAGAACTGTGGCTTCCAGCAAGTACGCATCAATGGCCTTGACGGTCCTTATACGCAGATTCTGATAGACTCGCGCCCCGTGTTCAGTGCTTTGGCAGGAGTGTACGGACTGGAACAGATACCGGCCAACATGATAGAGAGAGTGGAGGTGATGCGTGGAGGAGGTTCGGCACTGTTTGGCGCATCGGCCATTGCGGGAACCATCAACATCATTACCAAAGAACCGTTGCGCAACTCTGCCCAGTTAGGACATACCCTTATGGGAGTGGGCGGCCTTTCGGTGTTCGACAATAATACGACCATGAACGCTTCGTTGGTGACCGACGACCATAAGGCAGGCATTTACGTCTTTGGGCAGAACCGTCAGCGCAGCGGCTTCGATTACGACGGCGACGGTTTCACCGAACTGCCCCAGTTGCGCAATCAGACGGTTGGCTTCCGTTCGTTTCTCAAGACGAGCACTTACTCCAAACTGACTTTTGAATACCATCATCTGCAGGAATTCCGCCGGGGTGGCAACTTGCTCGACCGTCCGCCCCACGAGGCCGACATCACCGAGCAGACTCAGCACAGCATCAACAGCGGAAGTGTGAAGTTCGACTACTTTTCGCCCAACGAAAAGCATCGCATGAACGTCTATGCCTCCGTGCAGCACATCGACCGCGACAGTTACTACGGTGGCGACCATTCGCTCGACGCTTACGGTGCTACTACCGACCTGACGTGGGTAGTTGGTTCACAATACGTTTACCACTTCGACCGTTGTCTCTTCCTGCCTGCCGACCTGACGGGTGGGGTAGAGTATAATCAGGATGCCATGCACGACAACATGTGGGGCTACAACCGCCGCATCGACCAGACGGTACGCATCGCCGGTGCTTTCTTGCAGAACGAGTGGAAAAACGACCGCTGGAGCTTCCTCGTGGGAGGACGTCTGGACAAGCACAACCTGATAGACCATGTCATTTTCAGTCCGCGCGTTAATCTGCGCTACAACCCGACAAAGGACATTAACTTCCGTGCCGCTTACTCCGTAGGTTTCCGTGCTCCGCAGGCTTTCGACGAGGATTTGCATGTGGAGAATGTAGGTGGCAGAGTGTCCATGATTCAACTGGCCAAGGACTTGCGTGAAGAAAAGTCGCGCAGTTTCAGCCTTTCGGCCGATATGTATCACCGCTGGGGAGCCTGGCAGGGTAACTTGTTACTCGAAGGTTTCTATACCGACTTGTCCGACGTATTTGCTTTGCGCGAGATTGGTACCGAGAACGGTATTCTGAAGAACGAGCGTTACAACGAAAAGGGAGCCCGCGTCTACGGCATGACGCTCGAAGGCAAACTGGCTTGGCTCAGTGTGCTTCAGCTTCAGGCAGGCGTTACCTTACAGAAAGCCGAGTACAAGGAAGCCCGCCAGTGGAGCGACGATGAGACTGTTCCTCTGGAGAAACGTATTTTCCGCACGCCCGATACCTATGGATATATGACGCTGACTTACAGTCCGGTGAAGCCGTTGAGCATTGCCCTGTCAGGTACGTATACGGGCAGTATGCTGGTAGAGCACCGTGCCGGCTACATCGAGAAAGACCGTGCCGAAACTACCCCCGACTTTTGGGAAATGAATCTGAAAGCTGCGTACGACTTCACGCTCTACAACAACATCACCCTTCAGGTAAATGCCGGCGTGCAGAATCTTTTCAACGCCTATCAGAAAGACTTCGACCAAGGCAAACTGCGCGACTCGGGTTACATCTACGGTCCCGGCCTGCCGCGTTCCTACTTTGCGGGAGTGAAGATCAGTTACTGATGTAGGGGTTGAATGAAGAAGCTTCTTTTCAGAGGCGCATGATGCGGAATGTATAGAATTCAATCGGATATACATTACTCGTATGCGGCATCTGGGAAGAAGCTTTTTTGTTCCTATACGGTTTCAGGTATGTATTTAGTTCTTTAGTTTTTGAGTTTGCGTTGCACAACTCCTTTTCTTTTTCTTATTTTGTTTCGCTTAAATTAAAAACACAAAACAATCTACACTTTTATCTCAAACTCGAAACGAATCATGAAAAAGAAAGAACACTTAACCACTTACATGGACCTGATTGTTCAACAGCTGGAGGCTGAAGGAAGAATCGGGACAGCACACGTTTATCGCAGTACGTTGCACCGTGTGCTTGATTTTACAGGCGGTCAGCCGCTCACCTTCGGTGAAGTAACTCCCTTTTGGCTGAAAGCTTTCCAGAACTATCTGCTGGGACGCCAGTTGCAGTGGAACACTATTTCTACCTACATGCGTATGCTGCGGGCGGTATACCTGCGGGCTGTCGATAGTGGACAGGCCAGCTTCCATCCGCGCTTATTCAAAGGGGTGTACACGGGCACACGGGTGACGGTAAAGCGTGCCCTCAGTGAAAGCGACCTGCGTAAACTGAATGAACCGGAACCTGCTGCACGCGAATGTAGTCTTGAAAAGACACGGATGCTGTTTCTGTTGTTGTTCATGCTGCGTGGCATCCCCTTTGTCGACGTGGCTTATTTGCGCAAGTGCGATTTGCAGGATAATGTCCTGATGTATCGCCGTCGTAAGACAGGAAGCTGGCTGACGGTGCGTGTAGAGCCGCGTGCCATGAGCCTTATCGAACAACTGAAGACGCCGGATGAATCTTCGCCCTATCTGTTCCCCTTTATCAACGGCACAGGCGCCGATGCTTACCGTCAGTACCAAAGTGCATTGCGAAACTTCAATGCACGGTTAAAGCGTCTGGGTTCATTGGCCGGTGTGAAAGGGAGCCTTAGCAGTTACTGTGCCCGCCATAGTTGGGCTACTATAGCCAACTATCACAACTATCAGCAGGAGCTTATCTGTAATGCGATGGGGCATTCATCTGTCAAGGTTACAGAAACCTACTTTAAGCAGCACACTGATGAACGTATCGGACAAATGAACAAAGAAATACTTTCACAGGTGTTTCGGGGGTAAGATTGTTCCCATACCGGATTGTAGCGGCAATCCAAGACAGGCTATAGCTGTGGTGTGGAAAGACTTTTTTATGGATTTTGGAGGTAGAGGGGGTTCTGTTACTTCATAGATAACAGATGTGTTTTATAATTAAATGCAAAGATTGCTTTATTTTTACAAATGAACAAATAAAAACTATGATTTAACACATGTCGTTAACATATTTATGCAAGGGCATATTTATGCAAGAATACTTGAAACGCAGGTGGCAAAGTTGAATGGAAAGAATACCGTGTTTCATGCAGTCGGAAGGTTAAACGGTAGTTAGAGGCATTTGACGTGTTACCGGAGGAGAAAATAAAATGACTGTTTTAACCTTTCACCTTCCGGTTGTAGTGGTATGTACTGACTTTTGCCGGCAAGTTTCGCCGTAAATTGTTTATGATGAATGGGTTGTGGTGAAAGATGGATACGCGGACTACGCGGAAAAGACGGACACACGCGGATTTTTATATCTTCCACTGAATCGGAGTGAGGTTTTATCTTTCACCATATTTACCTGTGTATCAGTGCGGAATTCTCTTGGTGAAAGCGTGAAGGCATTTTTCCTCTTTTTCTTTTTTATCCGTGTAGTTCCGTCCCTTCCGCGTAGTCCTTTAGATTTGCACCATAAATAATAAAGGCTGAAATATTATCTT
>ENA-ORSI01000041-ORSI01000041.1-human-gut-metagenome-genome-assembly--contig:-NODE-41-length-109418-cov-6.642054_pt1 | contig 109418 bp, 79 predicted proteins | sample MGYA00242187_ERZ509154 | MGnify/ENA primary metagenome ERZ509154 (study PRJEB26280, sample SAMEA2338627) | human gut metagenome | biome: human gut; feature: human-associated habitat; material: faeces...
TTCAGAACGTCGTGAGACAGTTCGGTCTCTATCTATCGTGGGCGTTGGAGTTTTGCGCGGCTCCGTCACTAGTACGAGAGGACCGTGATGGACAGACCTCCGGTTTGCCGGTTGTTCCGCCAGGGGCACCGCCGGGTATCCGTGTCTGGTCGGGATAAGCGCTGAAAGCATCTAAGCGCGAAGCCCTCCGCAAGATTAGAACTCCTTTGAGGGTCGTCAGAGACGATGACGTCGATAGGGCGCAGGTGTAAAGACGGCGACGTCAAAGCCGAGCGCTACTAATTGCCCGAAACTTTCCGTGTGTGGGGCTTATTCCTTGAGTTGTTCGGGTTTTGCTTGTATGAGGATGTCATACCATACGTTGTCCGGTGGAGTCCGGACATTCGGAAAAGAAATTTATGGTGGTGATAGCGACGGTGTTCCACCTCTTCCCATCCCGAACAGAGAAGTTAAGCCCGTCATCGCCGATGGTACTGCAATGCAATGCGGGAGAGTAGGCAGCCGCCTTTTTTCACATGAGGGACGTTTCCGGCAGTGAGCCGTGAGACGTCCCTCTTTTTTGTCCTGTCGGAAACGGGTGTTTTGCGGTGACGCGAGGTCCGACTTTTGTGTCGGCAGTGTCTTAGCCGGTTTACGCCCTTAATTCCGAATCGCATTATACTTCCATTATTATTTCGTGCTGCTGCAGCCAGATTGTATTCAGCTTTATCGAAGATGTGGCGAGCTACATCTTGAAAAAGATGAATACAGGATAACGGTAGCAGTGTGGAAGTAGGATGAGGAGATGACAACAAACATTAAATGTATAATAGCTGTTCTAATGTTCTCAAAAACCCAGTGCCGAGCAACAGTGGGTGACGTCGCACAGGGAGATGCCGAGACGTTTCATGTCGCAGTGACGCTTGATAGTCTTCAACGGATATTTCATTCCGTAATAGGCAGTCACCATCTGTATGCACGTCGGTCCACAGTCGTTTGCCTCAATCTGCCGAAATGCAGGCACGCGGCGTTTATGCCTCAGTTTTCCCTTTTTCGTTTTGTGAATATCCATTTATGTCTTTTTAGTCTTTAAAAATACGGTGGCAGATACCTTTAGCCTGCCACCGTAGATATTTTATTTATCTACATCTTTTTCTTAGGAAAGACGTTGAATCTGTATATGGCGTGCAGGAGCACATATCGCGGAGGAGTGTTGTAGAAACGCTCCACACGTCCCTGCGTGTTGATGCTGCGCTCCACCTTCTTCAGCTGGTGAAGTATGTCGAACGCGTCGGCACGGAGTGTGAGTTTGCCTTTGAGGAAAGAGCGGGTCAGCCGTGCGTTCCACACGAAGTTGTCGTCATTCATGTCAGACTCCTCATAGCCGCGGCGGCTGTAGACAGTGAAGTCTGTTTCAAGTACGAATTTCCATGGAAGCGACACTGTGCCTGTCATACCGTAATTGTAATTGTATGCGTTGATGGTTGTGAAATCATCGCGGTCACCGCTGGAGTTGGTCCATGCGAACGAGCCCTTCACACCGACGGAATGTTTTCCAAGGCTATAGCTGAAGTTGACATTCTCTGAAAGCACGGACGTCCTGACCGTACTTTTTACCGGTGCGGAAGCGAGATTGTCGCCAATCATATCAACACTGTTGTAATAGTTCCATGCTGTCGCGGAACTGAAAGTGAGACGTTTCTTCTTGTCAAGTGTTCCGTTGGCGTTCATGTTCAGATACATATTCCAGTTGCCGTTGACATTATAGAACGAATATTCCCTGCGTCCTGTCGCACGGTCGTATACATAACCCATCGCCACATCGTTTCGGCTTACGTTGAATCCGGCTGAAGGTCTGAAATTCAATATATTCCGTGTGTTGTTATAACTGATACTGAAGCTGTGTGACTGTCTGTTCTTAAGATTCCTGTTACCATAATTTGTGGTTACCATCGGATCGGAGTCCTGAACAAAGCTGACACCATAGAGCATGTTCGGGGTACTCATATCCATTTTATAATCGAACCGTATGTCCTCTTTCCAATCCTTAGTGTTCCATTTCATTGTAAAGGACGGATTAACAAGGATGTTGGTGCGTGCAAAAGCTGTATCAAGTTCCGCGCGCTGGTATTTCAGTCTTTCCCTTTTAACACGTGCAATAAGTGCAGGAGTGAAATACATACGCGACTTTTTATTATCATATACCTTTAATGTATAAGCGACAGTTAAAGTATGGGCATTCTCTATAAGAGCTCCCCGATAGCTGTTGCCCGCGTCCAATGAAGGCAGATATTCGCGCACAGAGGGAAGCGTGCCTATCGGATGTGTCGTGCCGATACCCCATCCGTCAATCTGCTCAAGCCGATACAGGCTTTCCTTTGTATTTATATAATCCTGATTGAAACCATAAATAAAAGTCAGATAGTCCGACTGCCCCAGACTGTAATGATAGTTGGCTTCAATATTATAACTATATCCTCTTGACGGAGTGCCGTCCTTAAAACGGTTGATAAAATCTGTAGATGCCGGATTCTCCCTGAAGAAATCAATCTGTTTCCTGTCAAAGTAATTATAGTCTCCGCCATTAAGGCTGCCGCTGACCTTGAAGCCCAACGCATCCTCACAATGAGGTATCTTTATCTTCATGTCTGCAGTCAGATATGTGTCCCATGTCTTTATTCTATAATAGCTGTTTTGTATCTGTCGGTTTATAAGCCTGTTGCGTAGTTCATCCGACAATACGGGGACTGACAAGACGGATATGAAATCATTGAAACCGTTCCATGTCTCTTCCGATGTGGCGGAAAGAATGTCCAGTTCCTGTTTCCTGTCTGTATAGCTTGCACCCTGACGTATGTCTATCGACACCCGGGCATCATCTCCGCCCGGCGTGAGATACAGTGTATGATTTGTATTGATAAATGTGTTGCTCAAATCGGCATCCTGTACATGCCGGTCATAAGTATTGCCGCCTGAAAGGAAGTTTGTGGTAAAAGTGTTCTGTATCACATGATTGTCGTAGCGTGAATAGTTGGCATTCCCGGCATAAGTGAAACGTTTCTTACGGTCGTCAATGTTGAGGTTCACGCCGAAACTCTTTGTCGTAAGCCTTCCATAAGGCATTTTGTCCGGAGTCCAGTCTGAGGTGCTTGGAGTAGTGAAATCATTCAGGTTATTTATATTTCCATAAAATGACAATTGGGAATGGTCGGTGGAACGCATGGCAAACAGTCGTGCCATATAAATATCGTGATTGGCTCCTCCGGCGTTTACATTGCCAATCCATCCGATGTTGTACTGTTTTTTCAGGTTAACGTCCATGACAAACTGTTTGTCATTAATGATATCCTTGCCCATGAACTTGCTGAACTCACCAGTTTTCTCATAAACCTTTACTGTATTGACAGCATAGGTGGGAAGATTCTCCAGCATTATGGTATTGTCGCCCTTAAAGAAGTCTTTGCCGTTGAGAAGAAGACTCTCCACGAAACGCCCATTCACATATATACGTCCGTCCGATTTCAGTTCCGCTCCCGGAAGCTGTTTTATGAGTGCGTCCAGCATAGACCCTTCTGCCAACTGAAAGGCGTCAGCATTATAGACCAACGTATCATCCTTGTGATAGAATTTCACTTTCGTTGCCGTGACGACAACCTCATCTATCTTGTGAACCTTCTGTTTACGTTTCATTGTCATCTGTGGCAGGTAGATATAAGTCTCCCGTCTGTGAAACTTTATATCTATAGGAAAAAACTGAGGTTCGTAGCCTTCGCTCTCGGCAAGCAGGATGTATTTGCCTTCTGTCTTAACTGGAATGCTGTAGCAATTGTATTTAGGTGTATACTCATACCAGGTTCTTGATGTATCTACAACAGCACTGTCTGTTGTCATTAGTGTTACCTTGGCATTATTCAACTCTTTTCTTGTCACATAATCTACCAACTGACCATATATTCTTCTTTCTCTGTTATCCTGTCCGAAGGATGAACATATACAGACCGTCATTAATATAAATATAAAACCTCTTTTCATAATTATTATTTTTTATTTTGTATGTTGCAAACAGTTATTGTATTTCTATGTCTATGTCAGACTACAGAATCTACATCTTTTTCTTAGGAAAGACGTTGAATCTGTATATGGCGTGCAGGAGCACATATCGCGGAGGAGTGTTGTAGAAACGCTCCACACGTCCCTGCGTGTTGATGCTGCGCTCCACCTTCTTCAGCTGGTGTAGTATGTCGAATGCGTCGGCACGGAGTGTGAGTTTGCCTTTGAAGAAAGAGCGGGTCAGCCGTGCGTTCCACACGAAGTTGTCGTCATTCATGGCAGACTCCTCATAGCCACGGCGGCTGTACATCGTAAGGTCGGTGTCGAGCTTGAATCCGAACGGGAGGTGGAGATAGCCGTACAGTCCGTAATTGTAGTCGTAAGCGTTGATGGCGGTGAAATCGCGGCGGTCACCGTCAGTGCCGACCCATGACACGGAGCCCTTGAAGCCTACAGTGTGCTTTCCAAGCGACCAGTCGAGACTGAGGGTCTCCGAGAGGATAGAACTTTTAACAGTGCTCTTAACCGGGGCGGCGGCAAGATCATCGCCTATCATGTCGACACTGTGGATGTATCTCCACGAGGTGGAAGAGTTGAAGTACAGGCGTTTCTTTTTATCCAGCGGACCGTTCATGGTGAATCTTGTGTCAAGATTCCAGTTGCCGTTCACATTATAGTAGGAGTATGTGCGTCGTCCCGTACTACGGTCATACACATAACCCATCGCCACATCGTTCTCGCTTATGTTGAAAGTCACAATAGGGGAAATCTTTATGGCGTGCTTTCTGTCGTTATAGTCGAGGCTGATGGTGTGTGAGCGTCTGTTCTTCAGATTCCTGTTGCCATAGTTTATGGTCGTCATAGGGTCGGAGTCGTCAACGAAGTCGAGAGAATACAGCATGTTGGGGGTGCTGCTCTTCATATTGTATTTAAGGGCACCGCCCCTCAGATAGTCCTTTGTCGTAAGATGCAGCTCGACCGACGGTTCCATCATCACCGTGCTGCGGCTGAAAGCCGTGTCTATACGTGCGCGGTGATAATCAAGTTTCTCGTTCAGTATATTCAGCTTCAATTCCGGTAGCAAGAGCATGGTCAGTTTGTCATTACGCCACAGGTCGATAAAGGCATTCACTGCAACGGAGTGGCTGTTGTCGCTTTCCACCGAGCTGTAGCTGTTCTTTCCGTCAAGCGTCGGCAGGTATTCCGTGACTGACGGCAGCGCGCCTATGGGATTCTCCGTGTCCGGTCCCCAACCGTCGAGAGTCTCGAGATGGTATAGTTTGTTGGAAGACCTGCTGCGTCCGGCACTCATGTTGTATTTGAAGTATAATGTCAGACGGTCGGAGAATACCATGCCGTAATAGCTGTTGAGATTTATCCTGAAACCTCGCGAGGGTGTGACATCGTTGTAGCGGTTAATAAAATCAGTAGAGCCGGTTCCTGATAAATAGTCTATGCGCTGATGGGTGAAGTCACGCATGTCGGACCCGAACAACGAACCATTGATGTTAACAGACAGGAAGTCACTGTTATGAGGCATACGCAGCATCATGCCCGTACCTATATTGGCAGACCACTGCTTGTTGTCATAGTAACGGTTTTTTATCTGACGGTTTATGAGACGGGCACGAAGATCGTCGTCAAGCACAGGAGCCGACAATATCTTTGAGAAATCCTCAAATCCGTCCCATGTCTCGTCAGATGTTGCGGAAGTCTGTGATATGTCATGACGCCTGCGGCTGTAGCGCGCTCCAAGGTTGAGGTCATACTCCACACGCGATGTATCGCCCTTCGGCTTCAGTTCCAGACTGTGGCTCGTGTTGAAGAACATGTTGCAGAAGCGGGCTTTCTGTACCTGACGGTCGTAGGTGTCACCGTCGGAGAGGAAGTTGGTCCGGAATGTGTTCTGAACCTCATTATTGTCATAATGTGTGAAGTTTGCGCTTCCGTTATATTCGTAACGTCCTTCACGGTCGTCCACGTTGACATTCATGCCGGCATTCTTTGTTGTGAGCCGTCCGTAAGGCATCTTGTCCGGTGTCCAGTCATTGGTGTTGGGAGTGGTGAAGTCGTTGATGTTGTTGATGTTGCCGTAAAGGGAGATGCGTGAGTGGTCGGTGGAACGCATGGCAAACAGGCGTGCCATGTAAAGGTCGTGGTTGGCGCCTCCCGCGTCTATGTTACCCATCCATCCGATGTTGTACTGCTTTTTCAGGTTGACGTCCATGACAAGCTGTTTGTCGTTCATGTCGCGGTCGAGAAACTCGCTCAGCCTTCCTGCCTTGTCGTACACCTTCACCGTGTTGACGGCATAGGTGGGCAGATTCTCCAGCATGATGGTGTTGTCTCCTTTGAAGAAGTCCTTGCCGTTGAGCAGCAGACTCTCCACGAACCGTCCGTTGACATATATGCGTCCGTCAGACTTCAGTTCCACTCCGGGCAGCTGCTTCACCAGCGCGTCGAGCATCGAGCCTTCTGCCAGTTGGAATGCGTCCGCGTTGTAGACAACAGTGTCGCCCTTGTTGTAGAACTTCACCTTGGTGGCAGTAACCACTACCTCGTCTATGGCATGCACCTTAGGACGTTTCATATATATGGTGGAAAGCACTCTGTTTGTCTCTCGCCGTCTGATGTCGCTTACCTCTATCGGAGTGTATGTTGTCTCGTACCCTTCCTTCTCAGTCTTTATGATGTAATTTCCTTCCTTGACGTTGAACCTGTAAAGTTTTCTCAACGTTATATATCCGTTGTCGTTCAGGCAGCTGTCAAGTGCCACACTGTCCGGAGACAGAAGTGTAACCTTAACATCCTCTATTGTCGTGCGCAGAATGTAATCCTGTATCGTGGCATAAATGTTGACACTTCGTTCTTTCTGTCCGAAAACATTGCAGGCGCACGAGAGCATAAATATAAACAAAATACACTTTCTCATAATGTTAGGTTTTTATAGGTTTCCTTTTAATAACATACAGAAGTACTTCTCCTCATGTTATTATGATATCATCAGAGTTTGACGCCTTTTTATGATATAAAGACGCTCGAAACACTAAATTCTAAACAAGATAGCAAAGAAATTAACGTTTGTTTTCTTTGCGTTGTATAAAAGGTAAAAATATGTTATAATATTGACTCCGGTATCAATATACACGAATCGTGTTTGAGATTTGACGTAAAACCGTCTTTGCTTTTATTTAATGTATAGGAGTAAACTGTAAGGTGAAAAGACAGCTTGGGCTGTCTTATGGCATTCGGTTTAACCCAAGCTGTGGTAAGAATCAGAGTTTAAGAGCGAGCGCAGCCATGATGGCGTCGTCCATATCATAGTATCTGTATTCTCCGAGGCGTCCGCCAAAGATTATATTGGGGAAAAGGCTTGCGGCGGCTTCGCGGTATCTGTTGTAAAGACGATGGTTGCGTGCATTGTTCACCGGATAATATGCCTCCTGCCCCGGACTCCATTGGGTTGGATATTCGCGTGTGATTATTGTGTAAGGAAGCTTAGGTTGCGTAGGACAGAAATGCTTATGCTCTATTGTACGCGTGTAGGGCACATCAGGCGATGTCTCGTTTATTACGGCAATGCCCTGATAGTCGGACACATCCACACGTTCGGTATGGAACTCCAGACCGCGATAGTCCAGCGCGCCGAAACGATAGTCCATAAGTTCGTCTATCATACCGGTGTAAACAATCTTTGGCGCACGCCCGAGCCAGAAGTCGCGTTGCTTGCAGAAGTCTGTTCCTGTAAGTGTCTCCACACCGTCGAGCATTCGTCTTACCATGGCATGATATCCGTTGGCGGGGATGCCTTGGTGTCTGTCACCGAAATAACGGCTGTCGAACGTTGTGCGTACGGGAAGGCGTTCTATTATCTCCGCAGGTAGTTCAGTCGCAGCACGTCCCCACTGCTTTTCGGTATAGCCTTTAATAAGCAGGTCGTATACCGTTCTGCCTATAAGGCTGACAGCTTTCTGTTCAAGATTTTCAGGATTGGGATAATATTCTTTCTCACGTTCTGCTGCCAATATGCATGGTATGTCGTCAGGACGCATTGCACCGAATATCTCATGGAAGGTCATAAGGCTGACAGGCATGTGATAGTATCTGTCGGCATTGCGCGCAATGACTGTATGCACGTAACTGTTGAAGTCGGAGAACCGTCGCACGAAAGACCACACCTGCTCATTGTCTGTGTGGAAAATGTGTGCACCGTACAGATGGACATTAATGCCTTCTGTCATCTTGTCGCGCACATTGCCGCCTACGTTATTGCGGCGTTCGAGTACCAGACATCTCAGACCTTTCTCTCTGGCTCGCCATGCTGTGACAGCTCCGTAAAGTCCGCTGCCTACAATTATTATGTCGTAATCGTATGAGTCCATATATGTATTATGTTTTAAATCATAAACAGATGCTCTAATTTGACAGCAAAGATAAGGATAACATCCGTGAATCTTATAACATTGATTGATTTTGAACAGCTAACCTACCTCTAAATTGCAATAACAAAGCAGAAGTTTGGCTGATAATGATGAAATATAATAGATGCAATCCTTTTATCACGTTAATTGCCATTCAAATAAGTCTTTTAAATAACCTTTTTTTATACTTGCAAAAGTATAAAGAAGATGTAGAACTGTAAAGTTTTCCGCTGATAATTTTGTAATTAAACGATTTGATTGTATCTTTGCAGCAACAGTTCTCGCCACGCCTCTCAACGATGCGTACCACGGCGAGACTTCGTTTTTTATAGATGTATATGAAATATGCCAAACAACCAATAGCACTATCGCAGCAACTCAAACTTTTAGAGCAAAGAGGTCTGATAATTCAGAATGAAGAAACAGCCTTAAGCCAACTTCAATCTATCAGCTACTTCAGACTTGCGAGTTATTGGCATTCTATGGAAGTTCCGAACTCTGACAAGCATCGGTTCCTCCCTGACAGCAACTTTGATGATGTTATTGAATTGTATCAGTTTGACAAAAAGCTAAGGACATTAGTTTTCGCATCCATTCAAGACATTGAGATTGCCTTACGCACACGAATCATTCAATGGTTCTCTTTAAAATACGGAGCGTTTTGGTTTATGGATGTAAGGCTTTTCAAAGACGAGGGCATATTTGCAAACTGTCTTGAGAATATACAAAAGGAAGTAAACCGTTCAAATGAAGATTTCCTGAAAGAACATTTCAAGAAATATAATGATCCGTCGTTGCCTCCTGTATGGAAAACTATGGAAGTTATCTCTTTCGTCACTTTATCCAAGTTATATTGTAATTTCAACGATACCGGCGTAAAGAAGCAGGTAGCAAAAAGCTTTGGTTTACCACAGTATCTATATTTGGAAAGTTGGATGAAATGCGCATCTGTTTTACGAAACTATTGTGCTCACCACGCACGACTTTGGAACCGCCGTTTTCCTATTATGCCTCAGCTCCCAAAAAGCTTGTCTCTTCAATGGATTGGTACAAAATGCATACGACCAATCAAACTATATGGTCAAGTTTGCTGTTTGGCATATTTGGAACAAAGCATCAATCCCAATAGCCAATTCAAAAGCAGAATAAAAGCTTTATTGTCAAACACTCCACAGACAATATTAAAAGCGATGGGCTTTCCTGCAAACTGGCGTGAAGAACCTTTGTGGAACGACTAAGCACAAACATTCAAAAATGTTCTTTTTGCAGGTTTGTGAATATTTAATGAGCCTGATTTTTGGAGAATGCCAACCAAGTGACAATATATCAACAATCTACCCGCAGATTTTTATGTCATAAAAGGCGGTAAAACGAGAAAGTGGGGATTCTTGTTGTCCCCACTTCCGATGATTTTCAATCTTCTGTTCAATACTTTACGCCGGTTTGCGGCTTAATACTCATCCTCGTTGAAGTATGTATTTCTTCGTGGTTATCAATGACATCAGTTAATACTATGTGATTTCGGGGACAGTTATTTTACCATAAAAAGCGATGAAACGCCATCGGCACAATCCCCTCATCACGTTAATTATCACTCAAATAAGTCTTTCAAAGAACCTATTTATACTTGCAAAAGTACAAAGAAGATGGTTAATTGCAAAGTTTTTCGCTTTCCATTTTGCTATTTCGCAATAAAATTGTACCTTTGCAACAACAGATTCCGCCACGCTTCCCATTGAACAGCGTACCAGGGCGGAACTTTTACTTTATATAGGGTTATGGAATACACAAAACAGCCGATAGATTACCCACAGCAAATCCAAATGCTGAAAGAACGGGGATTGATAATCAAAGACGAGAAGCAAGCATTAGAACAACTCCGAATCATAAGCTATTTCCGTTTGGCGAATTATTTGCGCCCGATGGAACAAGACAAGGAAAAGCATACCTTCAAGCCAAACAGTACATTTGAGAATGCGCTCAATCTTTATTACTTTGATAAAGAATTGCGGGCTTTGATATTTACAGTCATCCAGAGCATTGAGATAGCTTTGCGGACAAAAATCATACATCACGTTTCATTGAAATACGGTGCATTTTGGTTTACGGACATTAATCTTTGTACTAACCAACAAATGTTTGCTGAAAACCTTAACCATATACAACAAGAATTGCAACGTTCCAAAGAAGATTTCATCTTAGAACACTTTGCAAAATATACAAGTCCTACATTTCCACCTGTTTGGAAAACATTAGAAGTCGTTTCTTTCGGTACGCTCTCTAAATTATACTATAATCTATCAGATAAAGCAATAAAGAAACAGATTGCACAAGACTTGGACGTTCCACAACATCTGTATTTGGAAAGTTGGATTAAAGCCACAACCGTATTGCGGAATTGCATTGCTCATCACGCCCGTATTTGGAATCGCCGTTTCCCCAATATGCCACAACTCCCTAAACGGATGCCGAAAGCATGGATAAGCAATACACGCCTCCCCATGATGAAACTTTATGCCCAATTATGTTGCATTACCTACTTGCAGAACAGCATCCACCCTAACAATTCTTTCAAACAAAAGCTGATTGCACTTTTAGAAACACATCCCAATGTAGATGTAAAAGCAATGGGCTTTCCTGCAAACTGGCGTGAAGAATCTCTATGGAAAGACTAACAAAAACATTCAAAAATGTTTCTTTTCGTAGGTTTGTGAATATAAAAGGATGTCAATTTTTGAGGCAATCCACATAAATGTCAATATATCAGCAAGTTGCAGCGTTCCCAAATATTCACTTCTGATTGTTTTTGAATGTTTATGCTATGATATAAAAAGTGCAGTATAGTTCACTTTTACGATATGAAGAAAAGAAAAAGGTTGGCCGTTGCTGACCAACCTTAAATTTGGCAATATATCTTTTCTCAATAACTATCGGCCGCCCACTGTGGAAGTATAACAATAGCATCCAACTTCCCGTTTTTGACATCTTCCAATTTCAAATATTCATAATCTCCTTCAAGATGTGAATCTACGCTATCAAAACTACCCATCAATTTCACATTGGAAGGAAATCCCTCTATGTCGAAAGAAAGAAAATCTACTTCAGGGCCTGATTCATACCTTATTTTGGCATTATAGGTTTCAACCATTTCTTTTGCACTCAATCCCGTATGAATGCCATTGCTCATTTTCAACTTATCCGAATAAACTATTATCGTGTTGATTTTTGAACTGTAAATGTCGCACGAGTAATTTTGAACGTCAGGCTTTAACGCAACCATCAATTCATCGCCATTATATAGCAAGACGTATGGCTCACCTTCTGAAAGTTGGGCGAATTCGACTTCCGAGCGGTCAAAAAACTCATAAGTCTCATTCATTCCGTTTTCTGTAAAATCAGAACTTTTTGGATATAAAGAGGTTTGCGAACAATGGGTAAAAGGCAATCCGCCTCCACACTCAATGGTAAGTGCAGACCGTTCTTCATCAAGAAAGTCTATGCCTCTGCTTGACACTCTTATTTTGCTAAAATCAATGTCCTTTCCCTTTGAGGCAGAAACGACTTTTTGTGTACCACTTTGCTTGATACTGTCCGACTGCTCTTTACTGTCTTGAGGATTTGATGAAGAATTACAACTCCACAACATACATAATGCTGCAACTAATCCAATGCGGATAAAATTCAAGTGTTTCATATCGATTCTTTTTTATGATTAATCTTTCATTTCCTCTACTTTACGGAAAAACATATAGCATTTCTCCTTGTCGTTTGCATCAAAGGCTTTCAGGACTTCCATAGACTTGGTAAATCCAATAGAGTTTTCTTTAATTATATCCGTAATTTCCTCAACCGTCTTTTCTTCTTTCACGTTTTCAGTTGTCCTTATGATGGTTTCGCTTTCGGTAGATATTACTCCATTCAAGTATTGGCTGACCTGCCTTGAGCTTTTCACCTGTGCGATACGATTCATCGTACTTTCCGACCCTGATTTTTTCACAAGCACCACTGAAAGCAAATAGTTATTGTTATAATCCGAAACTATCTTCACTCCTTCAAACGGTGCGTTTTTATACATCCTTACAAGGAAGTTTTCTAATGCTATACGCTCTTGATTGTAGCTTTGAGCGAAAACATCCATAAATGCGGAAACAACTAAAATAAATAAAATCAGAACTTTTTTCATAGTTCGCCTCCTTTCTTGTTTATTACTTCTCTATTGAAATATTGCCAAAAATCTTTGTTGTATTCAACGCTTAAGTCTTTCCAAGCCATTTTATAAATTGGCCGATTGGTAGTAATTTGCATACCTTCTTTCCACATCTCCCAAATTTGATTTGGTATCATTCCCTTTCTCCACAAGTGATACTCCTCACTGCAAAGGTCAAAATATAATCGCATATACATTTGGGCCTTAGCATTTATGTGTTCAGTACCATTGAATATGCTTTCGGGCATGTTGATAAGTAACTCTTGATACCTCCGCGTATATTCGGAAAACATCAATATTTTGTTTTGTCGCCTATCTTTGTATTGAGTATATACAACAGTGATAACGGCGACTAAAAACATCCCTGTTTGCAATAGAATTTCTATCTCCATAATAGCTTTTGTTATATCTATAAAACACTATTGAATGTAAACAAATTAAAATAAGGAAGTATTGAAAATCATTATTCTTTTGGTTTTTCTTGCTCGATGACTATTGTCTTAAAATCTGTAAAACTTAATTTTGGATTAACACGTTCGATTCTTATATTTGAGAACTTACTTAGTGTACTTAAATCAGAGAAAGTAACATATCCTTCCTCAATATTCCCATTTGGTCGTACTAAAGAAGGGTCTTGATTGGAAGATCGTTGCGTATTAGGGATAAACACCATTCCAAGACTCATGGCCCCTCCCATGTAAATCTGGCCACAATTTGATAATGCCCAATTTCCCTTGTCGGATAATTTAATATGATCGCTATGCAGATCAAAATATTGTTCTGGATAAAACGAGCGACCAAATACCCATATTTGTATTGGTTCATGTGGTGGCACAAATTCATTTTCATATTCTCCAAAGTCATCAATCAATTTAAAACTTCGAGAACAAAATGACAACCATGCTTCAAGAGTGCCAAATGCATTAGTATGATTTGTCCTTAGATAATATGTTAAAATTGGATTATACGGATCACCTATGTTTACTTCACGTCCATCCATTCCTAGTTTACAATATTCTTTATATTCATTATAATCCATTGAAAGGGCACTCAAAGTTGAAATAAGCAAATCATACATTATTTTTGCATTTTCATTAATTGTGCATCTAATCGTTATAGGACATTCATATTTATCTTCGTCCTTTTTTGGACTACCAAGAGTTACATGAAAATCAAATAGTGAAGGGGCTATTTCGGCCAATTGAAAGATTAGGTGGTCTATTGCTTTAATTTCATTTTGCCGATTTAATTCTTGAAGCCTCATTTCCATAGCAAAAGTAGAACCTGCCAATTCCGCAGAGCCTCCTTTTGACTTAGTATAATTTATCAAATTATTAGTCGAAACAATAGCTCTAACATTGACCAAACATTTTCCGTCAACATAATTTTCAGAGAGGCATTCAAAACTTTTGATATTACCCGAAGCAACTGTGGCTATCTCATCTTTCAGCAAACTGTCATTTAGGATTTCTGTATGGCTTGAGACAAACACTCCAAATGCTTGCTCGATAGCACTTCTTAAAGCTGCTTGTATTGCCTCATCCTTATTTTTTCCATCAGCAAAGACTGTTAGTTGAACATCTCCACTTACTAATTGAGCCTTTTTATCTGTATTTGTTTTTTCTTTCTTGTTTTTCTTTTTTCTTTCTTTATTTGACTTCCATAATTCATCAAAAAGCTGTTGATTCCGTATAGAACGAGCACGTCGCTCTCTTGTAGAACGAACGGCATTATTCCATTCTGTAGAGCCACGATATGATTGCGCACAGATATCTGCAAACGGCAGACTTATCAACAGAATCATAAAAGAAACTGCTATTTTCTGAAATAAACTTTTAGTTACCATACCAATATTCTGTTATAGTTAATTACACGTGGTTGATGTTTCGCTCTTTCTACTGCAATATCACGACACGCCTTGATAATCAGCCGTTGGTTAGCTGCTCTTTGAGCATCCTGCGCCATCATCCGCTCGTGCCTGTCCTGATATTCTTGCACATATTGCTCCCATTGGCGTTTTTCACGCTCAATGTTGTCTTTATACTGCTGCATTTTGAATTCCCATTCCCTTTTATCTTCGATAAGCATCTTTTCCTTTATCTGCTCTGTCAGTTTCTGTGCGTCAGGAATACAGGTTGCCGCGAAATTGATTTTAGAAAGATATTCCATAGCCTTTTCAGCACCTTGCTTATTTGGTTGCTCTGCCCATATTGTCTGCGCTTGTTGAAGGCAGTATGCCCCATCTGCATTTATCCAATCATAATAGATGGACGGGGCTAATTCCGAACATTCCCTGTAACACTTGCTGCATACATTTGGTACGGATGAAAGCAAGGTTAATGCCTCCTCATAGTTTTGCGTACTTGCCAACTTCTTGGCCTCAGCTATGATTCCCTCACTATGAGTTTCATAATAGTCGACTATTTTCTGTTTACTTTCCTCCATAAAGGCTGTTATCTCCGCATTCCTCGGTTTTATGTTCTTTATGGCTGCGATATATGCCTTTGTTTCACTTGTTCCGACCCCCATTGCTGTTATAGTCATGGTGGAATAGAGTTTGTCGGCCTCAACATCCCCCATCATCAGAGTGATTTCCAATTTTTGTGAGATGCGTTGTGGCGGGCCTGCTACAATATCTTTCGTTATGACATTAATTCTTGCCGTAAGAATAAAACGTGTGATATATTCATTGTCTGCTACACCATTGGCAGTAACAATTTGCGTGAGTTTGGTATGAAGTAGTTTGGCTGCTTCATCGGACAAATCTTCATAAGGGGGAACATAAGGATTTATGGTAAGCCTGTCTACATCGTCCTTGAACTGCTGTGCATTGGCAACGGCAAAGAAAACAGAAACGAATAATAAAAGTACCGTTCTCATACGCTAAATACACTATTTTTCACCTAATACAAGAATTGCCTCACCTAATCCCCTCATCATCAACTTGGAAGTTATGTTATAAGGTGATTTACTTAAATACTTTTGCAGTCCCCTTGCAAAACTGCGAGCGTCCATATTGATACCTCTATCGTCTTTCAAAGGGATTTTCACTTGCTCAAATTGGGCAAAGTTCTCTGTCGCATCCGTCAGGTTGAACTGTTGGTTAACCGTGTTTTCCTGCATCCAAACTAAAATATGGTTGAGTAGCTCATCATTGTCATACTCACTTTCCAAATCCTGATCCCAATTATCCCACGTCCTTACCGTAAGCACAATTTCCCTGCCTTCTTTCTTCATCCTGTCATAAAATGCAGTAAGCTGCTTGTCAAATGGCTTGATTTGCTTATTTATGGCCTTTTCCAACAATAAAGGCACATCGTCTGCATAGTCTTGGCTTGTGCCTGTTGCTGTAGCTATACGTTTACTTGTATATGCGTCAAACGCTTCTAACGTGAAAGACATGGAAGCATCATTCAATACCCAACCTACTTGAATGATAATATCTGCCTTTGCCCTGCGTTTCAGCATATCCAACGGACTTTCTGTCAGTTGTGCGCCGCTCGACTTACTTAGTGTAGCATTATCTTCTGCCGTTCTCGTTGAAATGCTCTTCAATTCCATTTCGGCATCTTTGAGACTATATCCTAAGCCTGTCATCAATTCCCCGACTTTGCTTATTACAGGGTTTAACTCCAAATCCTCTTGAAAGGCTTGCTGATAGTTAGGAACTCGCACAGTTTCACCTTGATTCTCATAAGTAGTGGTAAAATAGCGTTGTGTACACCAATTATCACTTGGAAGAATCATTAATGTTGGCTTTTTCTGTGCAAAAACAGAGATGGAGAGCAAAGACAAAATCACAAAGGCTAACTCTCTACCATGAAAGACGTGATTGATTTGTGCCATAATGCAATAATTTAGTTGCATCTATGGCCCTGCGATGCGGTTTCTTTGTTTATATGTTGGGAGGCATAAAAGAGAAAAGCGAGGCCGCCATTCTTGACCCTTATCCTAAGCGTAGGGCTTCGACTCCCTGTAAGATGAATAAGGAGAACGGACAGCCCCACTTTGGATGTATTTCGTTAAGATACGAATACACACCAAGAGAGCGTCCTTCCCACATTATTCCGTTCTTACTTGTGAGTTGTCGAAGTTCACGCTTACGGAATAAAGCGAAAATGCGCTTTTTACCAATATGTCTGCACACTATTTGCTAATGTGCGCAACAAAGATACGCATTTTCTTTGGAAGAACGCTCAATAATCCAACAAATTAACTCTAAAAATCTAATAGGTCGTATGTTTCAAGCAACTCTTTTTCTCTGATGCCCAAGTATATTTTAGTAACGGACACATTGGAATGATTGAAAAGCTCTGATAACTTCATCAACGCCATATTAGCATTCTCACCTGCTGACTCAAAGACCTTTCGCCCAAAAGTCTTGCGCATTGTGTGGGTACTGAAATGTTCAATTTTCAAATTATACTTCTTTTTGATTTCCTTGAAAAGCACATTGATACGTTGTGTAGAGTAAACCATCTTCTTTTGAGATAAAAAGCACTTTTCGTTGTCATTTGTAATATGCAAAGCGTCATGGCACTGTTTGATATGCTGCTGAAAATCCAAATTGATTTTCACAACCCTGCGCTTGTTCGTCTTTTTCTCGTTGAGGGTGAATTTGTCATCATCAAGTAACATAGACCAAGTTAAGGTTAGAATGTCGCTGATACGCAACCCGAAGAAACACCCACAACCGATAAGGAGTGACATACGATAATTGCCATCCCTGTATAATTTACGGATAAGGCTTAACATTACATCCCATTCCATATAATCCGAAGTCTGATATTTGTGATTTGCTTGCTTCATAACATTCAAATTTGCTGATTATTTTATGTTTCTGAATATTTTTAATGCCTTATCGCTCGTAAGTCGCTTATTTTCAATCTATATTCAAATCTGTGGAGAAAGTGAATATGTTTGTTCAACCCTCTCTTTATAATCGGCAGTCTTTTCAACCTTGTTGTCTATCACGTCAACCAACATATCCAAATACACGTCCGTAATTACATCAACAACCTTGCCACGTTTGATAAACGATACCTCAAACAAATCTTTTCCTTCATTGTAGGCAACCTCAACAACGCCACGAAATTTAAAGCCCTGCACTTTGAAACGCAACCCATTGCGGATAGCCATTGGGGAATTGAATCCCCAAGACCAAACCACCATCAACTTTGCTTTGAGTATGCCCATTATGTATTGTGCCATTTCCATATTATGCAGCCATTTGAAGGTTAGTTGGAAGTATGATTGCCATCAACTCCGCTTTCTTTATCTCATACTGCTTGTTGGCTTCTTCGTCCTTGCTCCACATATTCTTGTGTACATTTTCGTATGTTGCCTTCCAAAGTTCACGCAAGGCATTTCTTATGCCTGAATCGGCAATTGTAGCAACCAACTCAACAAAATATCTCATATTCCCTCTTGCGTAGTCCATTGCAGGATGTGAATAATCTGCCATCATCCAATACCAATCGTGATTTTTCAGAGCTTCTAATGCCTTGTTGATTATTTCTATCGTTGCCATATCGTTTGACTTTGATTGTTATTACTTTGTTTCTTAATTACAATGCAAAGATATGACATTTACTGAATACAGGCAAATTTCTCAAGCTAAAGAGATCTAAAGAAATGACTTTTATTTATTACATATCATCTTTCTCTGTTTTTCCATTTCAGAACAATATAAAAAAGAGAAAAGAACATTATTATTCTGACTTGGAAAAGTAAGAAACGAAAAAATGGAGCTTGACAAAGCCCCATTCACTTAATCCACAATACCGATAATCCTTTCTTCCTTGAACCCTCGCCATGCCATCTTTTGAAGGTCAATGTAAGCGAACATTCCATAAAGGCGTTTCGGAATTCCTGTGCCTGCCACATTGGCTTTAACCGCATCCAATTGAAGTGTTCCGACTGCATACCTGATAGAACCGTCTAACTTCTGATAGCAAAACCTTACCACTTCACCACGCATCATACGCCTCTTCAATGTTTCAATCATCATTCCCTTGCTGATGGAAGTTGCCGCATCCATTTCAAAACCCATGCACTTGATTGCTGACTTAACTACGTTTGCGCTGTTAAATTGTATTGCTTTCATATTTACTTGCATTTAGTTGTTTCACTTGATTATCACAATGCAAAGGTATGACATTTATTAAACATACGCAAGTTTACAAAGCTAAAGAATCTAAAATAAATGATTTATATTTATTATTTGCCATATTTCCCGTATCTTTGCAAGAAAAAGTATATATGGAAGCAACGGAAAAGAAAGAACGCACGGTAATTCATTTGCAAATGGGTGATGTGCATGAGTATTACGGCAGCATCGCCAACATATATGAATTCCATTCTGCGGAAGAACTTGGAATAACATACGGCTCGCTGCGCAACTATGGTTTATCGCCGTCTAAGCCATACCAAAATTCAAAGTGTACCATTAGGAAAGGTGTGCTGCACCAAAAGGCAGGAGGACGAGGCAGAAAAAGTTGATTATGCTGCTCCTGACAACTCCTTCCGCAATTTATTGATAATGATTCTAAGTTCTCCTTTTTCTTCTAAGGTTGTTGCGCAAAAATAGTAGTGCGTAAATTCTTCCAACTCCGCATAAGGATCGTGATTACATACTTGTTCCTTTATCCCTTTTGTATTAATACCGTTCTCCTTACACCACCGATACAACTTTGATTTACCCACATTTATTCCTATTTTCTTGAATGCTGCGAGGTTTTCAGATACAGACAAAGAACAATCGTAGGCATTCCCTATCTCTTCATCCTTTAGTATTTTCCGTACTTTATTTTTCATCGCATTAGGCGATATTCCGTGCAACGCACAATATGATTTATCCACTTCAAACTTTCTTTTCTTCCGCTTACTTTGTAGCCGTATATCCTCCAAAGGCTTTTTTACTACATTCCGTGCAATATTTGCCAACACCTTGTTAGATAGAACTCTGTCAGAATTGTCATAGTAGTATGTCCGCTCGCAAATCAAGTTATACAACAGATGCTCAAATGTAATACTCGGCAAAATCTTCTTCATTATCAAACCTGCAATATACAGTTTCTTCCTGCGATTATCACCGTCACGCAATTTCTTTACAACTGAAAACTTTATTTCATCTCCGTTGTTTTTAATAAAAGAATTAATGTAGGTTTGGCGGTAAATTTCCTGATAATCTGACGGAATTAGGGCATATCCATCTTGATAATGCAGTTCTGTATGCGTAAAATATCTGTACTTTGTTCCATACTTATCTATCAAATCATAAGGAGAAAGTGAATTGACATCACTTATAAAGCCTCTGTCGGCTATGACCAAATCTTCTACTTCAATTACCGCATCATTATCTTTCTTTGCGGACTTTAATAGTTTTCCATTTGAGATTGATAATGAGGAAGAGAAAAGAGCATTATTATTCTGAAACGGAAAGTCAGAAGGCGAAAAAACATTATCCGTGACATACAGCTCACATTCGGCTTTCGCATTACCACAGAATTGTTGGCTTGGTGTCCGTCCGCAATTATCCTTAATTTCAATACCCTGAATATCTTTCCTTATGCTTTCAGCTATGCCATCATAAAGAGAATGATATGTTTCTACCGTATATATCGGGAGGCTGAACAAATAGCACAAACGGAATCTGTATTTATAGTTTGACTTCTCCGTATGATTGTTTGGAGTTGTGTAATACAAAGTTGGTTTCTTAACCAAACAATCCACAAAATCATTCATTTCAATGTCGCTGTCATCAATGTCAACAAATACCATATCAGCGGAAAGGAAGTTTGCATCTTTCTTCTCTGACAATCCAAATAATATCCCATTCGTCTTGAAACTATGACAAAAGCAATATCCTTCCTTTATCAATCGAGCAAACTCCTCAACAGTGATACTTTGCCGCTGATATTCCACCGAATCCCACTTTATCAAGTTCTTATCCGAATAAGACTGTGTGGAAACGCTAATTTCAAATTTCTTACTGTCCTGAAAATACATACTTGCGCTTTTACTGTCAATTATAATGGAGGGATAGTATTAGCCACCCCTCCCTTAACCTCATTTTTCATCAAAAGGCTTGTTCGGTATCTGTTTCCAATACTGTTTCAACCCGTTTGAAATGTGCTCTTTGTGAGACTCACTCTTGGAACGCCCTTTCATACTTTGGCTGATTTTCTGCTTTACAACATCATCTAACTCTCTGTACTGTCTTTTGCCCATATCTTCATTTTTACTTTTTTATTATATACTATAAATATAGCCAATGGTGAGAAGTTTATCAAGTATTATAAGTTATAATTACAATTTTTCAATAAATTATTTTTGATACACAGCTAACCGAAGTGATGCCTACCCCTCTTAGCCTTGAAAAACATAATAAGTGCGTGGATACGTATGCAATTATCTGTAAATCAACAAATAAAATCATAACAGCATCTCATTATAGCACTTATAAATCTTTCCCAAATAGAGGGGTAAGCCAACCCTATGCGGCCAAACCAACTTTCTTTAACTCTCGGATGTAATCAAGCAATTTTTCATACATCTGCCTATGTTGTTCTATCTGACTGCCTTTAAGCATATCTATTGATATATAAGTATTGTACTTTGTTACCGAAGGACTTAACTTTTCGCCTAGCAGCACCCCATCCGTAGATACACCCATCACGTTATTGCTCCCATCTTCGTATTGAGACCCCATGTAAACTAACATATTTCTTTTTAAAAAGTCAAGTATAAAACTCTCGGAATAATCAACATCCCCTTGTGCAAACCTCTCATTATACCGTTCAAAAAAATGTTTTTGGAAAAATATCACAGAGCTACCATCATCGGTAATCCATGCAACGTAAGGATATCCTTTGCGATAAAACATTAACATAACGGCAAATGCCATTCCGAATTTCTTATAATCACTCTTTCCGTGACAGAAGGGTAGAATTATAAACTTATTCAGACGTTTTGTAGTTATGTTAAATGGCTTGAAATATATTGTTTTACCACACTTTCCAAACTTCAGAACATATCGCCGATATTTATTATCGCCTAATTTTCGCTCCATCCTCGCAATAACTTCATTCTTAAAATCTCCTAACAACTCTGCTGCTACTTCCAAAAGACTCATTTTATCTACTATCATATCAAAAGTATTTTACTGTTAAACAACTATGATTTCTCGGTTTTCCTACACGCCGAAAGGTTTGACTTTAAGACACAGTGATGGCCGTACTACATACTCTCGTATGCAGACAAAGGCAATTAAATCACTAAAATTAAGTTGGTTAGATTGGATTAACTTGCCGTAGCGAAGGCAGGATAATAATGCTTCGACAAGAATTGCTGAACATCATCGTGAGTATACCAAAACTTATCGCCGACCTGATGAAAAGACAACAAGCCATCGTCACGATACTTTTTAAGAAGTTTGTCCTGAATACCTAAGACCTCTTTGATTGTTTTGTTCGTGTAAATCACAGTAGAAGATTGACACAACGACCTCATGCCCCTTACTTCGTCAGCAAGAGCATAAACACACTCGACAAGTTTGTTAAACTTGTCCACCTCAACGGTAACAGTCTGATTTTGGGGATTGCCGTAACTACGGCGCATGGAGAAAATCTTTTCCATAAACTATTTTATTTTTATAAGTTATGGACATTAGACCACCGTTTAAATAGTAACACGGTTGGCGGGTGACTTCTAAGAAGTTCCTCTCGGTAGCACACTTCACTACCACAATCTGCATGTCCTTCAAGATTGCGAGTGTAAAGGTAGTAAAAGATTGGCAGAAATGCAAATTTTTAAAGTTAAATAGTGTTTTATGTTTGGTGGTTTCAGAAATTTGTATAGACAAATCCGCATATACACCTTAATATAAACAACAAAGGGAGGCTGCGTTTTAGCCTCCCTTACTTTGATTACCTTATCCTACAACACGTTAAAGTTCAATTTGTCTTGTACTTCCTGCTCCAAAGTCTTAGGCATAAACTTTGCGTACACCTTTTCTGTCACTATAACACTGCTATGCCCCATCAATCGGCTAATCTTATGCACATCCACACCCCGATTTAATGCCCAAACGGCGAATGTATGCCTTGCAACGTGCATTGTGAGATTAAACGGCAAACCGATTTTGTCGCCTAATGTTTTGAGTGAAGTGAGTATTGCCCTGTTCTTGTTCAACCTCTGTCGTTTCCGCTCCTCTTTATCTCGCAGGTCAAAATCATCAGGAAGCAAGCCAAAAACAAACCTATCACTTACACTTTTTCCCTTCCAACGCTCCAAAATCTTGATAGCATTGTCATTGAGAAAGATTGTATGAGGCACATCCCCTTTATAGAGTATTTTCTTCAGTTCCCTTTTCTCAAAGTCAATGTTGCGCCATTCAAGCGTAATAATGTCAGAAATACGCAAGCCGCAAGCATTGAAAGAGAACAAGAACATATCCATATAATCTTTCGTTCTCGGATATTTCACATTATTATATAAAGAGACAAATGCCGCCATCTGTTCCTCTGTCAGATAATGCACTTCCTCATCTTCTTCATCTCCCAACTCTTTCTTTGTCGGCAAATACAGTTGGGCGATTGCTCCTGCAACCGAAGCATCCAACAGTTTATCAAGTACGGCACGCCTTGCGGCTTTGATGATAGGTGTTATCGTTTTGTTGATTGTGGCATTGATGTTTCCTTGCCGCTGCCGCCAAAAGATGTATTCCTTAATCAAGTCAACCGTAACTTCGCTTACATAGATGGAATCTTCCTTTTGGTAATCCATCAAGAACTGCCTGAACTTGTGCAACGAGCAATAAGCATTGTCACGAACAGACACGCCAACTTTGCCCAACTTATACTCCTGCTCTATTGTTTCTATGGCATAGTTCACAAAGTCAGTCTTTGCCGATTTGCCGTTTGGCCGCCCCTGTACAATCGCCCGAAGATTGTCTATCGTGAGCCTACTGTTCTTCTGCGTGAACTCATAGATTTGTTCGTCTATGCTGCGCCGCTTCTGCTCTAACTGATTATTCAGCCTTGCACTTTGAGGATGTTTCCTGCTTACAGCCTTGTTTGCCTCATCCCAATAAGCCTCCTCAATCCAAACGCCCGTTTCCGTCCGTGCATGTTTCGTGCCCATCACGTACTCAAGATAGATAGGCAACTTTCCGTTAGCATCGGGCTTCCTGTCCTTACGCAAATAAAACTTGCCCGTCAGTTTGCTTGCTTTTACTCTTCCCATTATTTACTATCCACTTTTTAGGAATATGCGATGCAAAGATAACGATTTTGGGGACAGTTATTACGCCTTAAAAGGCGATAAAACGAGAAAGTGGGGATTTTTATTGTCCCCACTCCCGTTGATTTTCAGTCTGTTGCTCAATACGTTACGCCGATTTTCGGCTTAATACTCGTCCTCGTTGAAGAGGAAATCTTCTTTTGTCGGATAATCAGGCCATATGTCCTCAATGCTCTCATACACGTCACCTTCATCCTCTATCTCCTGCAAGTTTTCAAGCACTTCGAGCGGTGCGCCGGAGCGCATGGCATAGTCTATGAGTTCATCTTTGGTTGCGGGCCAAGGTGCATCTTCAAGTTTAGAAGCCAATTCAAGTGTCCAATACATAATCTTTCTTTTTATATTAGGTTTTTTATGTACGCGCAAAAATAATAAAATTTATGCTATATGCAAGAAATAGTAAGAGTTTTTTCTGCTGTATTACTAATAAAATTTAAATTTCTTGCTAAAACAAACAGATAGTCTGATAGTCTGTTCATGAAAGCAAGTGATGTGTTATCATTTGCATTGCGCTCCGTCATCGACAGCATCCTGCGTTCCGCACGCCTGCACAATGCACGGCAGACATGGCTTGTGGCTGCCGCAGGGGCTCCCCCTGGAATGACGAACGAATGTAATGGAGGCAGCGAACTTTGCAGTCGGTCTATCTCATTCTCAAGACCTGCTACATCAGAAGCGGAAACAGTTGATTGTGAGAAACCGGCAAACTCGTTCCCTATCCGAAACAGCAGACATTGTATCTCGGAGATGAAGTCTTTGTCACGACCGTCCTCCATCACGGATGTAAGCAGACCGAGATATGAGTTGAGCTCATCCATAGTGCCATATAACTCAATACGCCAGTCAGTCTTGTATGTACGCTTGCCGTCTGGCAGCGATGTGGTGCCGTCGTCTCCGGTACGTGTGTATATCTTCATTGTCTTATATTAAAAGTTCACAATATAATTCTGTTTTATCCTTTTGTCGAAGAACAATATACCGCAGTAATACAGGTCGAATGTAACCCCTGTACGGCTGTCATTCATCATACTTTTCCATATCTCCCGCGCGGCATGGCTGCCTTTTATGCCCTCGAGAATCAATATGGAGTCATCAGGTATGTTGTCTATAAAACAAGGAGAGAACTCTCCGTGCACGTCTTTCAGATTAATGCGGAAAAGCAACGGCGACGGAATGCTGTCATATGGCTTGTTTCTTTCAACCGCCTTAATATCACGATAGTCAATCACCTTTGTCTTGCGGCATCCTGCATTTATGTATGTCATAAGTGCAGCGTCACTTTTACCGATATTGATAAATGTCATTGGCTGCTGATAATTGGCGATTCTAAAATACAGTCTGCATAACTTCTCGTCTGTCGAACCGATATAGGGAAACTTCTCTCTAAGGTCTGCATATGCATAATATGGATAGTGCTCGTTTACCACATATCGTATGAAACGATAGGCGGACGGTGACTGTACTCCAAAGCCACGACAATGGGTGATGCGGCTCAACCACGTCACCATCTCACGAAAACCATAACCATTCCAGACCACGTGCACTGATATATTTTGTTATTACGTTTAAATGTGTAAGCTTACTCCTATTTAGCGGTACGGAGACAATATCGGAATGCTGTCTATAGACCACCGAGTGCATCTTATCTTATGCAAAGATAATGAAAGGTGAGTTCAACAGCAAGATGGGAAAACAGAGTTTTACCGTACTTGATACTGCCAAACCGCATCTTATCTTATGCAAAGATAATGAAAGGTGAGTGCAACAGCAAGATGGGAAAACAGAGTTTTACCGTACTTGATACTGCCGAACCGCATCTTATCTTATGCAAAGATAATGCAAATGAGCGGAAAGAGAGCTTGCTCTTTGTTTCCCGAGTGCAGCTTATCTTATGCAAAGATACAATTAAATCGCATAAAATAATTAACAGCTTTCACAGTTTATTTAAACCACAATCAGTCATCAGAAGGTTTTAGCGTGTCATGATGCCTTATGTCAGGTGCTTAAACGCTCTTCAATGATTAAAAAAACATGTCTCATTGTTGTAATCCTTGACATAGCCAACATGTGGTATAATGTGAGTAAATTAAACCTCCAGTCATACAAATCACGCATAAAGTATGATGATTCGGAGTAAAACCAAAAATTGAATGCCGTATGTTTTGCGTTAAGACATATAATGCTTATATTTGCGATAACTGAAAATCTGAATCGTTATGAAGAAAATGTTATTTCATATTCCTGCGGCTTTGTGCCTTGCAATAGTGTTCGCGCTTGCGGCGTGCGAGCAGCCTGTGACTGGTGATGTAGATGACACGAAGGGTGAAGAACAGCTGTCGGAAGGCGACATTAACGTGAAATTCAATGTTTGCAACTTGGAGATGATGCCCTTTGACGACGCCGTTTATGCAGCCCGCAAGGTTACTGACATCCGTAAGGCTTGCACTCGTATTGAGCTTGCCGTGTTCAAGGGAGACCGCCGTGTGGCAATCGTTAGGCAGGATAAGGGTGAAAAAGTTTTCGGACAAGTGTCCCTGTCACTCGACGAAGGAGAATATACGGTAGTCGTGATAGCCCATAACGGTGAGGGAGCCGCAACGGTTACATCACCGAATGAGATAAAGTTCAAGGACAACAAGGTCACTGATACGTTTTACTATTGCGGTGACATAACGGTTGACAGTGATTCATCCTACGACCTTACTCTCAAGCGCGCCGTTGCCATGGTGAGGTTTGTGGCGGAGGATAAGGTGCCTGCTGGAGTCAGCAGGATGAAGTTCTATTATACCGGTGGAAGCAGCACCTTCGACGCCGTGAACGGTTGTGGAAGTGTGAACTCCCGTCAGACGGAAATACGCGATGTGTCCGACGCAGCCCATACGTCTTCGTCACATTACGACATATACACTTTCCCGCACAGCGACGACCGCCCGCTCAATATCACGGTGACTGCACTCAACGCCTCGGGCGGTATTGTGGATGAGCGTAAGTTTGAGGACGTGAAAGTAGAGCGTAACCAGATTACACGTTATTCAGGCATATTCTTCGGAGAGTCTCCTGGCGCGGGACGGTGCATATCCATTACCGTTGACAATGAATGGACGCAGGTTGACTATTCTTATTGAGTCTTCATGTCCGTCTGTCTCACCATAGGCGGTCCGTCAGACCGCCTATGATTCATTTTCGTCTGATTGTTCGCTCCCCATCCATCTTCCGCACTATTGCCGTCATAATTATTCCGGATTTTAACGATATAGCCGACGGAATGGCGTACAAAACCTAAGGGCAATATGTCATAAAGCCTTGTGCAATACTGATAAAGCATGACTGTTCGGAATAAAGGTGTCTTGTTCTTTATGCATTCGAAGGTAAATATTGCTGCGGTAATTTCAAATGGAAAAGAACATTAAAGCCGGTTTGGAGCATGATATAATATAAGCTGTAATATACACCTTATTTAATGTAGGCAGATTCTCTTGCTTCATCCGTATTACGTGCTGATGTCTGACGGTTTTTTATTCATCTTTTGTATAATACCAACACACATAATCTGGAAAAGCGACAGGCTGACTTACGGCAGTAGCGAGGTGGAGGAACGAAGCTCCTATAACCGGATAACAAAGAAGTTTTGGCTGTCTGACGGCAGATTCTGGTTTAATCATAATGCTTCAGATTTAATTCATGTATATCATGACGGCAGATATGCATAAAAATGGAGTGCGTCCCAAGCTTTCCATTCACTTTTGGGACGCACTCCTTTTCGGACATCCGATGTTACGGATATTGTCAACTTATCTTACAAGAATCTTCTTTGTGGCAGAGCCGATCTTAACTATGTAAACGCCTTCGCGCACGCTGACAGCATATCTTCCTGATACTTCACCCTTGAATATCTGCTTGCCGCCAGGTGTGTAAATCTCTGCCGTCGTGGGCGAGTCTGTAGTGAATACAAGCTCATGGTCTCCGCTCTCGACAGTTACTGTAGCGTCAGCGACTCCGTCTATTGAGGTTGAGATGGTGAACTGTACAAGTACGTCGGTAGCCTTGGTGACAGTGAACTTGTTGTCTACGATAAGCTTGCCGTTGGCTTTTGCCGCAGCTGCCTTGTATCCTTCAGCCGGTATTGCCTCCAGCCTTATCACACTGTTCTTCATCACCTTGTCGCCGCTCTTCACCTCGCTGTTGTCCTCATTGTAGAGCTTCACTTCACCGTTGCTTGTCGGTATTATTGTGACGTAGGCAAGGTCGCAGCCTGTGCCGTCGCCTTCAACGTCCAGCTTCCATCCCTTTGCTCTTGCAATGTCGCTTTCGGCATGGGATGCGTCGTTATCGTTGGCGCTTCCTGACTCGTTAACCCACAGTGTGTTGGTTGTGCCATATCCTGAGCTTTGCACCTCTTTCCATTCGTTGAGCGAATAATAGAAGTCGTTCAGCGTACATGCGTCCCAACCGTTGTTTCCTACATATACCAGTGAGAGCTCCGTCTGGTTACTGAGGTCAAGTCCGGTGAGGTTGTTGCTTTGTACAAGCAGTGTCCTCAGTTTCGTGTTGTTGCTCAGTTCCAGCTCTGTCAGCTTGTTGCCATAGGCAGACAGCTCTTCCAGTTCGCTGTTGTTGCTAAGGTCAAGTGACGTGAGACTGTTGCCGCTCACGTTGAGCGTCTTCAGTCTTGGCATACCTGTCACATCCAATGTGTTAAAGTAGTTGCCTTGCAGTATGAGCTTCTCCACCTTGTCGCATGCCCCGAGGTTCATCTCTGAGAGAGCATTGTTCTTCAGGTCTATGTTCACAAGGTCTTTCTGGTTCGACAGATTGAGGTCCTCAATGTAGTTCCCGTATGCTATGAGGTCGGTCAGCTTCGGATTGTTGGTCACGTCCAGACTCTCGAGTTCCGAGTATGCGCAGTCAAGGAACTCAAGGTCGGGCTGGTTGCTCACGTCAAGAGTACTGATTGCATTCATGTATGTCTTCAATGTGCGCAGTTTTCCGTTGTCGCTGATGTCTATGCCTGTTATCATGTTGTCAACACCGAATCCCGCATAGCTTGAGAAGTCGGCGTAGGTCACGTTACCCTTTACAATGACCTTTGTGCCTGTCGTGCCGTTGTCGTTTACCACTGCTTTTACAGTTTTGCCTATGACGTAAGGTTGGGGTTCTCCGTCTCCCCAGTCAACGGTTATCTCCGTTCCGTCCTCGTCGGCGGCAAGGAAATACTGCTGCACCGCACCGCTCGGCACCGTCAGTGTGATGGTCGGCTCGGTAGCTTTTACGAATACTGGTCTCACCGTTGCGGCGGCTGACACTACGAATATGGTGTCTTCCACCAGTTGTCCGTTTACCTCCATGCCTGCGAGCTTGAAGCCTTCCGCGGGCACCTGTTTCACCGAGATGGGGTAGCCGGGTTTCACCTTCTCGCCAACGGCTGTCCAAGTCATCAGGTCCTCGCCCATCTGAGTAAGCTCTACCGAGCCTTCTGCGGCTTGTTCCACGGTGAGTGCCACAGGCTCCATCGGTGCGCTGCCGTCACCCTGTACGTCTGTTCTGTATTGGTATTCCTCGCCTGTTATAAGCTCTGTGTCTGAAGTCTCCACTCCCGGAATGCCGTCAATGTATACGTTTGTCCAGCGCGATTCGCTCATGTGCGGAGGCATGGCGGCAAACGTGAAGTTCAAGGTCTGCGGTGTAATCCGATTGTTGTAGCGCAGGTCGAGTCTTTTCAGACCGTTGTAACCTATCTGGTCGTGCATGTCAAGAAACTCGATGGCTGTGTTTTTCGCGCTGACGTTAGCCAGATACAGCTTGCCTGTGAGGTCGAGACGTGCTATCTCCGTGCTGTCTATGGTTATGTTGCGCAGCAGCCCGAGCTTGCTTACGTCAAGCTTCTTTATTGCAGTGTTGCTTACATTCAGCTCTTGTATGTTCGTGTTGTTGTCTATGGCGAGTTTTGTCATCGGGGTATGGTCCACGCTGAGAGAGCGGAGCTTCTTGTTGTTCACAAGATTCAGCTCGGATATTTTTGTGTTCGATATTCTCAGCGCGTCCAGTTCCGGACATCCTGTTACGTCAATCTCGGATATCTCTATGTTGCCGCTGATTTCAAGACTGTTGAGTTTTGGATAGAAATCACCGATGGTAAGGTCCATCAGCGAACCGTTCTGTATGCTCAGATAGTTCAGCTCGGGCATGCTCTTTTCGTAGAAGTGCACTATGTCGCAGTCGTCCATGTGGACAGACACCAGAGAGTTGTTGTCCGCGAAGACAACCGTAGACAGTTCCGGATTGCGGTTTATCGTGAAGCTCTCCAGTTTTTCCATAGCCATCAGGTTGAGCATGACAATGTTGTTGTCGCTCAGGTCAAGCGATTTCAGATTGTCAAGACCTGTGAGGTCGGTGCCCTCATAGGTAAGCAGGTTCTTCTGGGCGTTGAGTCTTGTCAGTGTCTGCTCCCCATAGAACGCTATCGAGGTTATCTGCTGCTCAGGCACGTCAAGCGCGTTTATAGCCCCGTATATGCGTACCGTGTCACCGAGAAGCTTGCCCTCGACGTCCGAGTTTGTTCCCCACCACGTCTTGGTGCCTTTCTTCACCCTTTTGCCGTCGCCGAAATCCACTATTATGGAGTCACCCTCCGTCGGTTCGACACTGAATGTGAACGTTGAGCCATAATCAAGGCTCGTGCCTATTTTCACCATCTTCTCTTATGCGGAGAGGCAAAGAGATATGATGGCAAAGCCAAACATAAGTAACAATCTTTTCATACAAAAAATCTTAATTTTATGGTTTGTAAAAGAAAAATGTGTGATAAATTTATAATAAACCGTTCAATGTGTAATTTAATTAACATTTATTTAATCATAAATTAACATTCGGCTGTTTGGTATGGGAACACCATTGGATGCTTTGCGAACACTCCCTCGGATTGATGTATTTTTACCGTCATATTTCAGGTTTTATATCCATACTGTTTCCCAACGATATTATTACAGTCCGACAATCAAAAATCATGATTCTCCTATACATGATTTATATGACAAATTGCCATCATCCATTATTGGATTATGTCTCGGTACAGACATCAATATCTCGTGTAATCTTTAAAATATAGTAGCAATGTGAACAAGAAATATGTATCAAAATGGTCTCTTTGAATAGAGTTTTTTTATTATGTTTATTATCAATTAATTACAAGATAAAGCCCATACCTCACTTGCCTGTATGTATTATGTTCTATAAATTACACTTTTGATTATTGTTTTTATCATAAATTCATTATATTTGCACAAGTAATCAAATAGAGTGACAATGAAATAGAAGTTTAACAGGACATATTAGAAAAAGAAGTGTTTGCTTCTTGCTTGATGTATTCTGAAAATCGCCAATTAGAGGAATATAACCATCACGGCATGAAAGTGAATGCTTGCACCGTAGGGTGTGGGCTTCCTTGTTGTATGGTTATAGGTGTTTGGCGATACCTCAGAATAACAACAGGTTAAGCCTACACCTTTCTTTTTGTGGTATGGCTGCAAAAAGAACAAAAGATGGTAGATTTGAGAATTATCAACTTTCCGGATAAAGTCTTTAAGAAATATCTTATAGATACCTTTGACAAAGATGGTGATGGGGAAATATCACTGACAGAAGCATTGACTATCACTAAAGTTCTTTGCCCTCAAAAAGGTATCAAGTCTGTTGCAGGAATAGAGTATCTATCCAATTTGGAAGTACTTGATTGTTCAAGGAATGGGATTGAAAATATTGATATTTCAAAAAATAGAAAACTAAAGCATTTAAGTTGTTATAACAATCCCATATACACCCTTAACATAAAAGACAATCCCCTTCTTATCACCTTATATTGTGGAAATTGTAATATAGTTGAGTTGGATTGTTCTCAAAATATAGATTTAGAAATTCTTTCTTGTATATTTAATCCATTAAGAGAAATAGATTTATGGGAGAACAAAAAACTTACTTTGCTAAGAGTTCGCAGATGTTTATTGGAAGAACTGGAGTTGCGCAGTTTGAAAGAACTCCAATTTGTGGATTGTTCTGAGAATAAACTATATGAACTTCAGTTATATGAAAACAAAGAACTTACCTATTTAGATTGTGCTCGTAATGATTTACACAATGATTTATATGTAGGAGCAAATTTAAAGCTTAAACATTTAGATTGCCGAATGAATAGATGTTTAGACAGCATTACCATATCAGAAGGACAATATATTGAAAATGTGAGGTCAGATATTAAACCTATGACAGAATCTTATAGAAAATATCTTTCATGGAGGAATTATCAAAATGACAGCATTCCTAATACTTCATGGAATGACAAAGAGGATTGGGAGGACCAATTACTTGATGCTTTTGAAGGTGATGAAAGTAATTGTTGGAATATTGAATAACTAAAATTTTATAAATATGAATAGAAGAAGCATTTTTAGCATTTTCATTTTTTGTTTAGTACTAGTAGGCTGTAAGAATAATGAGTATGAAAACCAGTCCAATATTATTGGAGATTGGTATGTTTGCCAATATTGGGGTGAAGAAAAAAGAGAAGAAACTGATGTTTATGAACCTAAATCTGGTCCTATAAGGAATATTGAACATCCAGAGAAAACTCAAACCAAGCATTGGGATAACAGCTATAATTATGGAGAGAATATTATATCTTTCAAAGAAAATCAGTCCATGTTTGTCAACACCATGGATTTTGAATTTGAAAAATATGTAAGTTATATTTTAGATAATGAGAACAGTAAACTTATATGTATCAATGGAAATAATAAAGTTGTTTATAATTTATTAGAAGAATCAAATGCTATTATTCTATCAAGAGAGTATAATGGAACTTACGAGAGTATTGGTGTAAACTATGTAGATTTAAACTTGGGAGAAAGTGGAATCAAATATACCATAATAAACTACAACACAAAAGAATATATAAAGCTAAAAAGGATTAACTAATGGAATTCCCACTCGCATTTGGCCTGCAAAAAACAGGCTTGCCACTGATTGTAACATCGGGCAAACTAAAGAACTTGTGTTTTCTTATAGATACAGGTTCTAACTATAACACACTTTTTGACTTTGTGTATGAACACTTCAAAGATGAGTTTAAATTACTTGATATTACTCGTAGGATAATGGGAATCGAGGGACATTGCAAGGAAACTCCTGTTATAGAGGCTACGTTCAACTTTGATGGAACTGACTACACTTCCACTTTCTCTGTATTTGATGCTACTGATGCAATAATGCAAGTACAAGAAGAGGCCGGTTGCCAGATACATGGGGTATTGGGTATCCAGTTTCTCGTAGAGAACAAGTGGATTATTGATTTTGATAGATTGAAAATAAATACAAGCAATTATGGCGTTATATGACTGGTACCTGTACGATAAAGGGAAGGCATTTGCAAATTTCCTGTAATCCATACGCTTAGGGTTTTATGAATATACAAAAACTGAATTATCTAATATAAATACTCAAAGCATAATCGTGTACACATCTCTACTGTTGGATAGAATACATTGGCAGGATAATTACTGGTTGGAGTTCCAGTTGGAATTTCCTGATGGGTATTACCTGACAAATGTAGCCAACCAAAGTGTGCTTATAAAAGATTCGCTTACACATATAGTCACTGAACCAACAACTGAATTTGTATGGCAGGCATATCTCTTGAGCAACTCGGATAAGGTGTTTCATGATATGGATTGTCTCATTGTTGCTTTTTGTGATTTGTTATGGATGTATTCAGAGGATTATTTGTTTACATTTAAATGGGAACCAGACATCAACGTTGTTTTGGAGCCAAAGATATTTCTTTCAGAAAGCTACGCGAGAGTGGAGTGCTGCTGGATAAACGAAAATGAGTTGGGACTTTATAAAGAGATTTGTGAGTATGATATTCGGGATAATGTCTTTCAATTGACAAATCGCAAGTCCCACCTGTTGCTGCCTCCTTGGGGTAGTGATGACTATTATGAAAGTCCGCTTGAGAAGATACAGCCTTAATAGAATAAGTGGTGTCAATTAGAATAAAAAAGAGCATTATGACAAAAGAAGAATTACGTTCATTGACCATTGAGCAACTTAATGGAATGACAGAAGAACAACTTGACGTGGTTGCAAACCAAGTTATTGAACTTCTTGAAGAAGATGAGATAAAACAGCTTCCGAAAGAAGTGAGGAACAAACTCAAAATCTCACGGGAGGTAGGTTTAGGCAGTTGGAAAACATGGATTGCCTTAATCATTTCCGCCTTGGTAATGAGTTTGATGCAGTTAATTATGGGCAAGTAGGGGCTTGACATCTGAAAATGAATATGCCCTGTTTGAACCAGATGATACAATAAGAAAGACATCAAAAATTTGATTGTATGAACACGGAAAAAGAAGAAATATTCATCAAAATCAAAGGCGTTGGCTTTTGTTTCCTTCTTGATAAGAAAATGAAGCGCAACCTTATCAGCCCGGCATTAATGGCTTTCTTCAATATTGGGGAAAACAATATGCATACATTCCTTGAAAGTGATGCAAGGGAAATAGATACAATCCCTATCCGCGACCTCTGTTCCCCTGAATACTTCATCAACACCGATGATGTGTGCCATTATGTTGGGAAGCAGGTAGGAAGATGCAAGGACAACAAGCTGAGGGTATGCAAGGTGTTCTGCCTCGGATTTGAGCACGAGGGATGCACTCTCTCTTTCCCTTTCCTTCTTGACAAGAGTTTGGATGTGCCTGCCATATTAGGCAGAGAAGCATTCAACCGTATAACCAAAACGGTCATGAAGCATAAAGCAGAAACTTAGCACTCCAATAAGTGCATCCTATGGCTTAGTATGACTTTGCCATTATTGGCCATTATCAGCATTTGCATACATTTTCAGGAATAGCCCCTCTGAGATACGATGAATCGCGCCTCTACTGGCAGACAATAGGATGAAGTCAACCTGTGTTTTGAGAACTCACAAAAATTCCTTATCCTGAACTCGCGTATCCATCCATAACAAGAAATCGCCCACACCTCGGATGCTGATATGGATTTACTTTTAAAAATTAGCTGATTTGATGCTTGCTTCTTGCAGAATTTTAGTATTTTTGCAGAGTAACCAAATAGAGTGACAGTGAAACAGAAGTTTAACAGGACATATTAGAAAAAGAAGTGTTTGCTTCTTGCTTGATGTATTCTGAAAATCGCCAATTAGAGGAATATAACCATCACGGCATGAAAGTGAATGCTTGCACCGTAGGGTGTGGGCTTCCTTGTTGTATGGTTATAGATGTTTGGCGATACCTCAGAATAGTAACAGGTAAAGCCTACGCCTTTCTTTCTTTTTGTGGTATGGCTACAAAAAGGACAAAAATGGAAAGAATTAAGAGACAAGTTCAGAACGCCATTCATCTGTATGAGCGTCAAGACATCCCCGCCTTACAACAACAGTTATATGAGCTGTATTCCAATTTTAATCAAATTGGTGGAGGAAAGTTAATTATCAATTATCCGAATAAAGACCAACTGGCAGAATGCTTTACCATGATGCTTCGCTTCGATTGGATGAATGATAATGACATCCGTGAGGTTTGGGCGGAAAATGGATTTTACTGCATAATAGAGTATATGAATAAACAAGCAAATACTCCTATCGACATGGCAGTTGGCGCATTGAATCTTTTTTGCATTTATGTGTGGCGAGAGAGTACCTTAAACCCAAAGTGCAAGAAGTGCTAAACAAGGCAGTAATGTTGAAGAATCCTGTTTTCAAAGACCATTACATCAAAAATAGCGCAGATTATCTTATCGACCAATTCTTATATCTGTCGGCAAGAATGGTACAACCGCTGATGAAAATACACGGTGACATATTGCAGGGAAGTTACAAGAAAAAATATGATAACATATTACTGAATAGAGATATTGAACAGTGCTGCAAGCCAAACTCAATAATAGAAAAGGCATCTTTCATAGCTGCTGTAATAGGAACTGTTTTGGAGGATATATAATATGAACACGAAAGAATTAGACGCTTCATTGGTGCAGCAATTCACTATTGAATCTATGTTCAAGCCGTCATGTGATGCTTTTAAGCTAAAACTAAGCTGTGATTTGAATATTGCAGCACTGCAAGAACAAGCATACGATTATTGTTTGAAAAGCAAAGGCTTTCTGTGTTCGCATTATGTAGATGCTGATACTGCAGAAGGAAGATTCAGTTTGTTCATGAAAGCACACATGACTATGTATAAGGACAACGGGCTATGTAAACAGAACCAAGCTATGAAACATCTTTATAATAAAGATATTGACATTTTAATTCAACAAATAAGCATGCTTGTGATGCACGCCCAATTTAAAGATACAGATGATATATTAAATGTCAATGCAGAAATAGAAAGGCGTTCATTAGATCCCAAATCAGTATCAGTAGGAATTGGATTGTATGTATATTATACAATACTGATAAATAACTCATTAGATGCATTATCATACAACGAATTATTCATTAAAAGTTGGTATTGTTATTATGATAATTGGAGGGCACGAATACTCATGTTCAAAATGAATGGAAACAACTGGAAACTTCAGTTTAAAGGTGTTTTATTAGAATAAGCAATGCAAAATGTATAAGGAAACATGTAAATGAAAAAATATGTAGCACTGGTTTTATGCGCCTTACCTGTCCTGGTGGCAGGTATGGTGTTGTTTTCAATCTGCAGGAATGCTTCTGGCGGAAACGTTGTGACGAAGCCATGCAATGCCATATACCATTGGAAGACGCAATTCAAATTAAGCAGTTATGAAAAGGACTTTATAAAGGAGCATGATATAAAAAAGATGTATATCAGATTCTTTGATGTTGACTATGGGCAAGATAATGACGGACTGTTCAAGGCAATTCCTATTGCCACAACTTTGTTTCTTGACACTGTGCCAGCCGGAATAGAGGTGGTGCCTACTGTCTACATAACCACAAAAGCCATAAAAGCCGATACTACATTCGCCCAATTGATGTACAAAAGGATTATTGCAATGTCTAAGCGTAACAGAATAAACAATATGCATGAGATTCAATTGGATTGTGATTGGACAAACAGCACCAAGAATCACTTTTTTAAGCTATGCGCAGATTTACGCGACATGTTGCATAAAGACAGCATGAACCTCAGTGTGACTGTCCGGCTGCATCAGCTGAAAAAGGAGTGTCCGCCTGCCGATTATGGGGTACTTATGTTATACAACACAGGCTCACTGTATAATCCCGATGCAAATTCAATTTTGAACTATAATGACGTGAAGCCTTACTTAAACTCCAAAGTGGAATATGAATTGCCATTGGATGTGGCTTTCCCTATTTATTCCTGGGGTATATGGATGCGGGGAAATGACTTTATGTCCATTCTCCACAATACCGACTATACGGACAGACTACGCTACAGACAAACTGACAAGTGCAAATACGTTGTTTTAAAAGAACATTATTTAGAAGGACACAACCTTAAAAAAGGTGATATTATACGCTTGGAAACGTCTCCTTTTGAAGACATAATTAAAGCTAAAGAACTTGCTTTCTCTAAAATCAGGCGGCAACCTCGCAACATTATCCTGTATCACCTCGATTCATTGAACATCACCCAATATTCAAAAGAAAATATTCACCAGATTTATAAACACTGATTGATGAGGCACCCAATTTTCATTTTATTATTAATACTGTCATATCAAAATTCATTAGCTTGCGGTCCGTTCGACAGGTTATACTCGCCGGAACAATACTATACGTTCCGTATTTGCGGCAATAACATGAAAGGATTAAACAATCCACAAAATGATTTGCAGCCGCAATCAAGAAATGACATTAAGAGAAATTGCCTATATTGGAGTGAGATAACTTCTACATACATTCCTCTTTCTGACATAAAGGAAGTCGTTTATGACTGGAGCTATGAGCAGTTGTACCAACTGCATACTTGCGCTACCAACAGCAGCCGTTTGCAAGGCAACAACGCTTTTGCGAAATGGCTTATAAGACATAACGATACAGAGGTCACGTCTTATCTGCTGCTTGCAAAGAGGTGTGAGATGATACGTAGCCGGCAAAATTCAGAATGGTATTATCCTGTTGAGGGAGACAACGAAAGCATAGCATTGGCTGAAATATGCGCGCAAGCCAGAAGACAACATTCTAAAAGGCTTTTAGACCGCTATACACTTCAAATAATGAGATGTCTTATATCAATGCGGCAGTACAGCGAATGCCTGAATATTTGGATAGACCGAAAACGGGAATTCCGGAATAACATAATTTCTGATATGGCAAGAGGATATGTAGCCGGTGCATATTTCCATATGGGAGAAACGGAGAAAGCTAAAAGAATGTTTATCGATGTCGGGGATGTCCATTCTTATCTGTTCTGCGTTCAGATGGAGGGCAAGTCTTATAACTATATGGATTTACTGTCGTTATTATGCAAAAATGACATTGATGATAATAGGATTTTACCATTGACGCAGTATATAATTCACATGGCTGAAGTTGATAATGAAAATTGCGATTATACTGCATTAAACAGGCTTGCGGTGGAAACCATTCCAAATGTTAAACCTGCGTATAAAGCGGCATGGTGTTATATTGCCTCCTATACTTATGACAAGGAGGGAGAAAGCCGTATGGCACTTAAACTTATAAAGCGTGCTTCAAGATATAATGCCAGTCAAGACTTGAAAGATGCCATCCGTGTGTTCCGTATTTACCTGACAGTCAAATGTGCCTCTGAATATAATGACAGCTTGGAACGCTATCTTTACGGTGAACTGTCATGGCTACACCGTAAGATTGTTTCCAATTTGAATTCAAAGGTAGTTGTGGAAGCCTCAAATCAAAGGGACGGATTCAGTCAATATTATTGGAATGATATGATGAGGAAAATCATCATATCTCAAGTGGTTCCAAAGTGCATCTCTTCCGGATATAAAGTCAGGGCATTGCAGTTTCTTAACTATGCTGACAATTGTATTTGGAAAGTGAAAGGAGGTCGTGCGGATTGGAAAATATCAAACTTTACAAACGAGAACGAATACGATTATAGGACGGATTTCTTTATCAATCTGGACTCCATAGGGGTGAAGTATGTCAAACGGTTGGCATATAGGATGAAGAATCCGTTATGTGGTTTGGATCGTTTTTTGAGCAAGTACAGTTATAACGATATGAATTATCTCAATGAGATTATCGGTACACAACTAATTGCAGGAATGAGATATAAAGAAGCTATGCATTATCTCGCATTGGTTTCTGACAAATTCATTAGAACAAGGAATGTATATCGTACTATGGAATATGATGCATTTAGTTCCGACATCCGAATGAACCGAAAAGGCAAGTCTTACAAATTAGACTTTGCAAAAAAAATGTATGCGTTGGAAAGTAGGATAAAGGCAGTGCGGAATCCTGATAAAAAAGCGGAGCTGATGCTTGAATATGCCCGTGGACTGCAAAATTCCATAGGACGTTGTTGGAGGCTTACATCATACTATAAAGGAGAGTGGGTGAGCTATCCTTACTATAGTACGTATCAAAGACAATTGCGTGACAGTATAGCCAAAACATCCTGCAAAATAATAGATAATGCATTCAAACTGTTTACAGATGAAGAAAGAGCCGCGACGGCTTTATATAAATGGAACAGATATAAGACTGCGGTGACAGACTATCCGAAGACAAAGATGGCTCAGTATATACGAGGACATTGCGATGAGTTGATTGATTACCGTTGTATAAAAGATAAATGATTTTATATGATAGAGAAAGACTGAGTAAATTACAAATTCATGGATACAGAACGCTATGAGATTTTCATTCATGTCAAAGGCACAGGCTTTACATTCCTTCTTGACAAAAGAATGAAGCATAACTTTATCAGTCCCGCATTCCTGGCATTCTTCAATCTTGGAGAAAAAAGGATATATCCATCTCTTAATGATAAAACGGGAGATGTGAATACAAAACCAGCCGACGACAGCATACCTCCCTTTCTTTGTGAATATTCCATCAGTACTGAAGATATATTTCGTTATATAGGAAAGAAAGTCGGCAGGTGTAAGGACAACAAGTTGAGAACCTGCAAGGTATTCATGCTTGATTTTGAGTATGATGGTTCTGCTTTCTCTTTTCCGTTCCTTCTTGACAAGAGTTTGGTTGAGCCCGCTATATTGGGAGGAAAATCAATTGACAAAATCAAAGCCAGGTTTCCGAAGCTTATATCTCACATCTCAGACAAATTCTGATTGCCATTATCCCTCAGCTGTTTTCCCTTCCCTCTTTACAGTGTGTGGGGCAGTGTCGTGAAAGGACTTGAATGCAATATGGCGGCAGGAAGGCATGTGATGGGGAAGAGAAGGGGATTCTGAGAATGTCGGTGATGTTGCTCTCTGGTGTCATTCCGGGGCGGTCGGCATCGGATGTTGAGGCTAAGTGTGAAGTAAAAAATATTGACATATTTATTCTGCAAAACAGAAATGCGGCGGGTGTGCGGATGTGTTCAGGGATGTGTTTTTCCTTTCTGTGTCATGTCGTGCACGTCATTATATGGCGTCATATTTGTCCCAATTTCGTTGTTTTTGTTCTTTTCCGGTGTATGTTCATGTTGTCCGGTGGTCAGCTGAGGCGATTCTATGTTACCGGAAAGCCCGTTTTGTCTTACCAAATGTGCTTTTAAGTGTGCTCATAAAGCCTTTTTCATGCTGCGGGAAAGGCTTTTCCGTGCGGTGAAAAAGGGTTTCTTTTTATGCTATTCTTGTAATGTGCTGACAATCTGGAGGTTATGCTGATGCGCTGAAAACTGCGTATATGGCGGCAGATTGCCTGCCGTTTGTCTCTGCGCTGTTCTCAGCGGGTTTGCGGTGTACGGAAATTCGCTGTTTCTCCACTATGTGGAGGGATGTGCATATGGTTTTAAATACAAAAGGATTGTTTGTACTCTGACAATAAATTCAGATATATCAGTCTGCCTCACATCCCTTTTCCGCACCTCTGCCGTAATCCTTTCTCAGGCTTTTTCAGGTGTATCCTACAACATTCCCTATCATTATTGAATGCGGTCTGTATTAAACCCGAATCGGTCATTAGGACGTATATATTTGGATAAATCTTTATTTCACATACTCTCCGGGTTGTTGCCGCGTTCAAGTCGCCGGTATGCTACCCGTCCCACCGCACAGCATCGCGCTGCATATACGGTGAAGACGGGAGCCATACCGTGCGCTTCCAACTCATGAAAAAACCATAGCCTCCCTGCCGGTCAGGTTTTTCATCATTTGTTCTGAGTGTCCCATTTGTGGGTCTCGGTGCATTCCAGATAGAGAATCTTGTCTCCAGCCTGCATCCTGAATTTGCCTTTCTCGAGTATCCATTTGCCGTCCGCACCCACAAAGGCGAGGTCGCTGCCTTTCAGGTTGAACGACACGGTGCGCTTCTCGCCCGGCTTCAGCTCTATCTTTCTGAACGCTCTGAGACGCCGGTTCTCCGGAGTGAGCGACGCAACCATGTCGCGGCTGAAGAGCATCACCGTCTCCTTGCCTGTCATTGTCCCGGTGTTGGTCACGTCGACAGACAGAGTTATGTCGTCACCGGCTGTGAATGTGTCGACTGAAGTCCTGAAGTTGTCGTAGCCGAACGTGGTGTAGCTCAGTCCGTAACCGAAGGGCCACTGCACTGATATTACCGCGTCGTAGTCGTAGGCACCGTCCATCTTGTCCATCTCCTCGCTCACGCGATAGTCGTATGTGGTGAGAGCCGCCGGATCCTTCGGGTATGTATAGGGCATTTTAGCGCTCGGGTTGGTTTTCCCCGAGAGTATTCCGGCAAGCGCGTCCGCACCGTAGTTGCCCGGCAGCAGAATGTTGACGACAGCCTCCGCGAGCGGTTCGATGTCGCTGATGATGCGCGGCCGCCCCTCGTTGAGGATGAGCACGACGGGCTTTCCTGTCCGGGCGAGAGCCTTCACGAGGTCGCGCTGGTTGGCGGAGAGTCTGAGGTCGGAAAGGTTTCCGGGAGTCTCGCAATAAGAGTTCTCGCCTATGCACGCTATTATTACGTCGGCTCCGGCAGGCGCCTCCCCGGCTTTCTCTATCTCGGGAGGATTCTCCTCGTAGTAGTTGCCTTCCGGTACATAGGTCACTCCTTGCTCGAGCGTCACGTTGTCCTTGCCGAACTCGTCGCGCAGAGCCTCATAGATGGTGTTGTGGTCGGCTGCGTAGCGGTCGGCAATGTGTCCCTGCCATGAGTAGCTCCATCCTCCGTTGAGGCATCGCATGGAGTTGGCGTTTGGTCCGGTGACAAGCAGTCTTGTGCCTTTCTTCAGCGGCAGGATGCCGTTTCTGTTCTTCAGCAGCACCTCAGACTCGCCTGCGGCTTTCACTGCCAGTGCCTTGTGAGCCTCCGACGCGAACTCCGGGAAATCCTTCATGTGCGTCACGGGAGTGTCGAACAGCCCAAGCCTGTACTTCAGACGGAGCACGCGGCGCACGGCATCATCGATGCGGCTCATCGGTACACGGTGTTCCTCGACAAGCTCTTTGAGCAGAGTGCAGAAGTCGAGGTCGTAAGGTTCCATCGCCATGTCTATTCCGGCGTTTATGGCAATCTCTATAGCCTCTTTCTTGTCTGCGGCGACATGCTCGCGTGTATAGAGGTTGTTGATGTCTGCCCAGTCTGTGACGAGCATGCCGTCCCAGCCGAGTCCTTCCTTGAGCCAGCCTGTCAGAAGCTCCTTGTCGGCATGCATCGGCACACCGTTCACGCTTCCGCTGTTCACCATTATTGTAAGCGCGCCAGCCTCGACACAGGCTTTGAACGGAGCGAAACATTTTTCTCTCAGTTCGGATACGGGGATGTAAGCCGGCGTGCGGTCCTTTCCGGTCCTCGCCTGACTGTATCCCATGTAGTGCTTCACTGATGTGGCAATCCTGTCGGAAGGTATGTGGTTGGGGTCGTCGCCCTGAAAACCGCGTACCGCCGCGCTTCCCATTATGGCGTTGACGAGGCAGTCCTCACCGTAGTTCTCCCATACTCGCGGCCACCTGGGGTCTCTCGCCATGTCGACGGTGGGCGAATATGTCCACGGGCAGTTGGCAGCCCTGGTCTCGTAGGCGGTCACTCTGGCGGCGTCGTATGCCAGCTGCGGATTGAACGAAGCCCCGATGTTGATGTTCTGCGGAAACAGCGTCCCGCCGAGCGTGTAGGTCGTTCCGTGGTTCTGGTCGAGTCCGTAGATGCACGGAATGCCGATTTCCTTCATCGACACTTCCTGTATCAAGCCTATTATCTCCTGCCACTTCTCAGGCGTCTGGGCTATAGGTCCGGGCGCGTTGAGCACCGAGCCCACCTTGAATTTGGCTATGGCGTTGTGGAGCTTGTCCCTGTCGAGCCTGAACTCGCCGTCTTTCCATTCGCCGAGAACGTCGATGGAGAGCTCTGTCATCTGACCTATCTTCTCCTCGAGAGTCATTCTGCCCAGAGTCTTCTCAATCTTCCTCTCTATTTCTTTGTCCGGACGTATTGCCGGAGACACAGCCTGCGAGGCGCAGGCTATGCCGATGGTTGCCGTCAGAGTTATATTTCTTAATGAAATCATAATACTTTCCGTTTATTTTAAAACCACTGAATCGATGTATATACCGTGTCCGGTGACGATGAATCCGTCTTGCTCCATTATCATGCCGAGCACATCCCGGGTGAGTGTGAATTCGTATACTCCGGCTCCGTCCACGTCAGCCTTGTCGGCTCCGGGCAGTGCTGTCCACCATGCGGTGGTGGGTTGCAGCTGATGGTAGGTGTCTTCCGGATTTGTGGAATAGTGTATAGCCATGACCGTACCAGCCTTCACCGTGGCGAATACGTCCTTGTCTATGAGGTTGAACGTCTTGTTTGGGTCACCGTCAGCGAGCCCCCACGACACGTAGTGATGCCCTGACCATATCACCAGCTCGGTAGTTACGGATAGCGGCATCTGCTCAACAACCGACTTGCCTTGACAGAACCTCACCTTGCCTCCGTCTTTCGTGGTTCCTGTAAGAGTGTATTCGCCTTCGGCAAGTGTGGGGAAAATCATCCTTATCGTGTCTGATGTCTGATGGGTGAATTTCCTTATCTCCGCATCGCCTACTTTCAACGACGCTATCTTGTCGAGATTTATTCCGGTCAGAGTCCACTCCGCGTCTGCCCGCGCGCGTCCGGCTCCCGATGTGACGAGGGCTGTTTTGCTCACCGTGACAGTGTTTGCGCCGAACTCTTCTCCGTCCGTGTCTGTAAGGAAAACCCTGTGCACGCCGTCCTCAACGTCTGTCGGCACGGTGTATGTGAGGTGTGGAGTGCCGCCTTCTGTCGAATAGGCGGCAGGGGAGGGAGTGCTGTTGCCGATTCTTACGCTTCTCACCTGTTCGAGATTGTCGCCGTAGAGCACAGCCACTGTGCCCGGAGCTACAAAGCGTTCGTAGCCCTTCTCGGCTGACCAAGGGTCTCCGTCGAGTGGGTTTACCCTTATGAGTCCCTCGCGTGAGGTGGATTTCCCCTTCACCGTTGTCGCAACCACTTTCATCGTGTAAAGCCCAGCTGGCAGCCCGATGTCTATGCTGTCGCCTTCGGCAGCCTTGTCGCCGTCGATATACCATACCACGTCGGTGTAGTCGGCTGGTGTCACGGTGAGCGTCATCTTGAAGTTGGCGTCGCGGCTGATGGCGGCGATGACGGGCAGTTCCCCGTTCTGTCTGTCGGGGAACATGGGTGAAAGGATGTGCGGATCGTCATCCGGTCCTACCGTAGAGAACGGCTCGTCGTCGCTACAGGAAAGGCATATCATGCACAAAGTCAGCATTGCCGTTAATAGTCTCAGTATTGATTTCATAGTTGTTTCTTGTTTTATTATTATGAATTATTCAACGTCCCACCATACATGGGTGTTCCAGCTGTCCTTGCCGCCCATGCGTTTGAGAGCCTCGTCATATCCGGGTTTGTTGTAGGATGATTCGAGAGTAGGGTAGCATAGCCTTACGGGTATGTCCTTTCCGCCTGTGAGATATTGTCCGAAACCGTACTCGGCGGGCGATTTGAGGCGCGGATAGCCGGAGCGGCGCACGTTTGCCCAGCATTCTGCGGGGTTGGTGAAGTGCAGTATCCATGCCTGTGTGTTTATCGCGGCTTTAGCCTGTTGCTCGGTGTGACCTGTGCCGTTGCCGGCTATGTATGCGTTGAAGTCGTTGTCGGATATTCTGTCGTAGCCGTAGTTGTCGGCAAGGAAGTCCATTGCCGCGCGCACTCCTTTGCTGTAGAACCCTTCCACCGTACCTCCTGTATTCCATTTCTTCAGTGAAGCCTCAGCAAGAAGCAGGTTCACTTCAGCGCATGTCATCACCACGCCGGGGTTGTCGCCGCGGAGGAAGTTGTTTGCAAGCTTCGGCTCAGTCTCGCGTGCCATCGTGGTCTCTACAGACGGGTTGGTCTTTGCTATCTCTTTCATCATGTCGCTGTCATATCCTTGCGGCCACGGGTCGTAGGAGAAAGCTCCAGGCTGACAGGGGTTCATGGCTATGCCCTTACCGGTGATTTCGTCTGTAAGGTCTATCCGGTTGTCGGGGCTTGTCTGGCTCATGAGCCCGTCATAATAGAATCTGGCTATCATGAATGTGCGCGGGTCTTTCGTGTTGTAAAGCTGGTTGAAGAACGTGGAACACAGATAGCTCGGGTTGTTGGCGGGGTCGTTGCCGAACAAGAGCTGCGACAAGGCGTTGCCTCTGTAGTCGGTGTAGGAGTCTTGTCCGAAGCTGAACGATATGTCCATGTATTTTATCAGTGCGTCGTCAGAGCCCGATGTGAGCACTCCGCCTTCAGAGGCGAGCGCGTCCTCAAATTCCTTCCGCGCCTTCTCGGGGGCTACGTCGGATATGCGCATGGCGTAGCGTAGTCTGAGAGAATTGGCGAGCTTTATCCATTTAGCCACGTCTCCGTTGTATATCACGTCGCCCGTTATTCTGTCGTTGGCGGCGTTCAGCGCGGATGCGGCATCTTTCAGCTCGGTGAAGAAATCGTTGTATATGTCTTCCTGCGTGTCGTATTTCGGGTTGTATATCTCTTTCAGATAGCCTAACCCTGCCTCGCTGTATGGCGCGTCTCCGTAGATGTCCGTGATGACTGACATCATATAGACGCGGTAGATGCGCAGTATGGCGTTGATGTTCTTCCTGTTCTCATCCTCCGCGCTGCGATGGATGGCGTCTGTGAGGTTCTTTATGGCTTTCGGATAGAACGACGTCCATATCCTGCCCATCTCGTTGTTGTCCACCGTGTGGCGTCCTCCGTAGTTGGTGGTGTTCCAACATCCCATGAGCTGTTGGGTGAAGGCATACAGGTAGTTGCGGTATATCTCCACCATACCGAGGTCGCCGTATGTCTGCAGTTCGGCTGTCGTGAGTTGCGCGTTGGGGTCTATGCTGTTGGCTTTCGACTTGTCTGTGTTAAGGTCTTCCATGTAGCTGTCGCTGCACGATGAGCTTATTCCTGCCAGCAATGCCGCAGACAATATAATAAAAGTCTTTATCTTTCTCATTGTTCCCATGTTGGTTAAAATTTGATATTAACGTTTATGCCGTAGCTCTTTCTTGAAGGCAGAGAGCCGTATTCGAGCCCCATTCCGGTGGTGTTGTTGTAGTTGGAGTCCGGATCGATGTTAGGAATGTTTTTCCAGACAATGAACGGGTTTCTCGCAACAAACGATACCGACATGTCCTGAATCACTTTGCCCAGCCATTTCTTCGGCAACTGGTATGCAAGTACTATCTCGCGGCACTTCACGTAAGAGTTGTCGTAGATGAACATTGACGGTGCGTTGCGGCACACACTCATCCAGTAGTCCTCCGGATTGATGATGATGTCGTTCTTGCGGTAGGTTCCGTCGCCGTTGTCTATCACTCCGGGAGCTACGAATCCTCCCGTCGGCTTCCATTCGGACGAGCCCTTCGGTATGCCGGCTTCCTGACGCAGCTCTTCTGAGTGATACCATTCGTCGCGCCCTTTAAGCGTTGCCGGACTCTTTCCTGACTCGTGCGCGGCACGTGCGGACATAGAGTACAGGTCGGCACCGACCTTGATGTCGAACAGTGCGGAGAGTGAAAGGTTCTTGTAGTGCAGTGAAGTGCTGATGCCGCCTGTCCAGTCCCATGAGGCGTTACCGAGCACATGGTTGCTCTTGTCATACTTTGGCAGACCTGTCTGAGGGTCTATAAGGATGTCTCCGTTTTTGTTTCTCACGAAGTCGGGACCTACAATCGAGCCGAAGTTCTCGCCCACCTTGGCTGCTATCTGTACGTCGAGCCATGAGGCTTTCTCAAGTTCGAACATGTCCATATTGTCTACAAGCTTCTTCACTTTGTTGCTGTTCTTGGAGAAGTTGAAGTTCAGGTCCCATGCGAAATCGCCTGTCTGGACCGGGCGGGTGTTAAGAGTTATCTCAATACCTTGGTTCTGTATCTCTCCGGCATTTATGAGACGGTAGGTGTAACCGGTAGCCCAGCTGCTCGCAATTCCCATAATCTGGTCCTTGCTTATCTGATTATAGTAGGTGAAGTCAAGCCCGATGCGGTTGTTGAGAAACTTCGTCTCAAAGCCTATCTCAAACGAGTTTGTCCTTGTGGGTTTCAGGTTCTTGTTAGGTATTGTCTCATTGTTGATGTATCCGATGGTATAGCCCGGATACGTGAACTTTGATTTTGTGTATACCAGACCTAACTGATAAGGGTCGGTGTCACTTCCCACTTGTGCCCACGACATGCGTATCTTACCGTACGGCAGGATGTTTTTCCTGTTGATGAGTTCGGAAAACACGAAGCTGCCTGAGACCGAAGGATACACGTATACGTTGTTGTTCAGCGGCAGTGTGGACGACTGGTCGCCGCGCAGGGTGGCGTCAAGGAACACGAGACTCCTCCATCCGAGATTCACAGAACCGAACAAGGAGTTTATCTGTTTGCGGTAGCTGTTTTGCTCGATGCTTGTCTCGTTGAAGCTCATTATGGCTATGACGTCGGGTATCTGCATGTCTTTAGCTGTGTTGAGTGTGGTTTTGTTGTCCACCTTATATATGTTTCCGCCGAATGTTCCGGTGAAGTCGAAGTCGCCCCAGCGGTTGTTGTATGTCGCGAGAAGCTCGAAGTTGTACATCTTGTTCTCGAACTTGCTGTCCTGAAGATAACCCGATTCGTATCCGGGAGTGGTCGGAGCCTTGAAGTCCTCGAACGAGAACCAGTTGAATTCTGCACCTGCCGTGCCCTTAATCTTCAGATGGGGATTGATGTTCCACGTAGCTGACGCATGCAGACGGAACAGGTCTTTGTCCGAGTTATTGGAGTTTTTGTATACGTCCCAGTACGGGTTCACGTTGTAGGGATCCATTCCGTTCCAGTTGGAATATTCTCCGTTCTTGTCCTGATAGGTGCGCAGCCACGCCTGATTGTATGTCGTAGCAAGTGTCATGAGGTTCTTTCCGATGTTCGACTTGCTGTCTCCCAGAGCCGGACGGTTCTTTACTCCTTCGTGCGTATAGTTGACAGAGAAGTCAAGATCCACCTTTCCCAACGTGGAGTTCGACCTCAGATTGAATATGTCGCGGCTCATGTTTGTGTTTGGAACGATGTCTTTGTTTCTCATGTCGGTGAATGTGAAGCGCATTCCGGTGGTCTTGTTGCTTGACGAGACGGTGAGTGTGTTGTTGGCAGTCACACCTGTGCGGAAGAAGCCGGAGATGTTGTCGGGAATTATTAGGTAAGGACGCTTCACCCCGTCGAAATATTCCAGCATGTTGCTGCCGTCTGCCTTTGGACCCCAGCTCTTGTTTGTGTTGGACACAGCGTCAATGCTGTATGTGCCGTTGCTGCCCATACCGTATGTCTGCTGCACGTCGTTCCATCTGGAGAGCTGCCTGTCTATGGTCAGCGTTCCGTTGTATTCTACGGAGAACCGTTCGCCTTTGCCTGCCTTCTTTGTCGTGATGAGAATCACGCCGTGGCTTGCGCGGCTTCCGTAGAGGGCAGATGCCGCCGGACCTTTCAGCACCGACATTGTCTCGATGTCGTCGGGGTTGATGCTTGATATGCCGTCTCCAAGGTCGTAGCCGCCTGATGTTCCGGCGCTGCCAAAGTTGGTGTTGTCCAGCGGCACGCCGTCAACGACATATAGCGGCTGGTTGTTTCCGGTCATCTCTGTGTTGCCTCTGAGCAGCACTCTTGTCGAGCCTGACGGTCCGCCTGCTGTCTGGCTCACCACGAGACCCGCCACACGGCCTGCCATCGAGTTGATGACGTTTGTCTCTTTAGCCTTCTCGAATGCTTTGCCGTTCACTTCGTCGAGTCCGTATCCCAGAGCCTTGCGGTCTCTCTTTATTCCCAACGCTGTGACAACCACCTCATTGAGCAGCTTCGAGTCTTCCTCAAGCACTATTGTCATCGGTTTTGCCGAGGCTGTCACCTCCACTGTCTTCATTCCGATGTAGCTCACAACGAGTGTGGCTCCGCTTCCTACGTTCAGTGTGAAATTGCCGTTGATGTCGGTTAAAGTACTGTTTGTCGTGCCCTTCTCAGATATGGAGGCACCTATGATAGGACCGGTATTGTCTTTTACGATACCCGTCACTTTGATTTGTTGTGAATCGATCTGCATCGGAGCAGAGCCTGTCGCGGCTGACGCCTGTGCCATTACAGGCATGCCGCCGGCAAGTGTTCCGCACAACATAATCCTTGAAAAGAAACTTACATTCATGCGTTTAAACTTTAATTATGTTCAGTCAGTTTTATCCAGTCTACATACATGGTTGCCTTTGTCCCCTTCTTCAGAGCCGTAATGCTGCCGCTGTCGGTTATTCCGGTGAACGTTCCTCCCACGGCAAGGTTGAACAGTATGAAGAAGTTATCGTGGAAGTAAGGATTTTCTTTGATGTCGAACGAGTGGAAAGGTTTGCCGTCAATGGATATGGCGGCGCGCGTCTCGTCCCACGTAAGCGTGTAAGTGTGATAACCGCCGTCCTGGAGGCTGGAGCCGACACTGGCGGCATGGTATTGCTGTTCGTGCGATGCCGGGCTCTTGCCGAAGTGTATTGCCGTGTTCACACGTGATGAGGCTGTGCCGGTGGCAATCCCTTCCTTGTCGCCCATCTCCATTATGTCAATCTCTCCGCAAGCCGGCCATTCCTTCCCGTTGTCGCCCATCATCCAGAATGCGGGCCACAGTCCGTCTGCCGTCTTGGGCAGTCGGATGCTCGCGCTGAGCGTGCCGTATCTGAAGCTTTTCTTCCCCTTGGAGTTTATTCTTCCCGATACTATCTTGCCGTTCTTCCATTCTGCCGTCAGCATGAGCACGGACCTGCCGCCGTCCTTTCCCACCTTCACCTGCTCAGGGCTGTATGCCTGCAGTTCCTCGTTGGTCCATCCGGCTTCGTGGGTTTCCTTTGTCCATACAGAACTGTCGAACGTCTTGAAGTCGTCGAAGAACACCACGTCCTCTTCCGTTCCTGTGGCTGCGCCATTACTGTCGGAGTCTTCCTGTCCGGAAGCGCATGCCGTAAATACCGCACATATAAATGTGAGAGTAAGACTTACTTTTCTGTTCATTGCTTGTTTGTTGTTAAGGTTATGATAAATTTATGACATTAAGTTTTCGGGTCTTCTGTCTCAATCCGCTGTCAAAAGTAGTAAGCCTTTCCTTATATGAGGGTTTGATGGCTGTTATTTATGGGTTTGATTCTTGTTATTTTTCATAATACGCTCGCTGTCAGTATAATAGAAAAGGTTTGAATGCCGTTTTTTCTGCATTCAAACCTTCATCTCAGCGTGTTCAGAAGTAAGTCTTAATCTGTTTCTTCCGCATATCGGCTTGGCTGTATGCCAAAATACTTCTTGAAGACGGTGCTGAAATATTTCACGTTTATGAATCCCGTAGCCTCTGACACATCCACTACCGAACCGCCGTTTTTAAGCAGTTCCGCAGCACGTTCAAGGCGTATGATGCGTATGAACTCCTGCGGAGCTCTTCCGGTGAGCGATTTCAGCCGGCTGTAGAACAGCGTGCGGCTCATCGCCATCTCCCTGCACAGCGCGTCGATGCTGAAGTCTGTGTTGCTTATGTTGTCCAGCACGATGTCTGTGGCTTTCTCAACGAACATCCTGTTATTCTCAGACAGAGACATCACATTCGCCTCCCCGTCCTCAGTGGAAGCCGCTCCCTGACTGCGGTCTTTATCCATAGAGCCGGTGGCGTCGGTCTTTCTGACCGCATGACGGAGCAGACAGTCGCGCATGCGCCGCCTGTTTTCTATCATGCCTTTAATCTTCAGCTTCAGTATCTCGGTGCTGAAAGGTTTTGTGAGATAGTCGTCAGCACCCTTCCGCAGACCTTCCACCACCGCCTCGTGGGTTGTCTTTGCCGTCAGCAGTATTATCGGAATGCCGGAAGTCTCGGGCTTTTCCTTCACGATGTTGCAGAAGTCGTCGCCTTGCATGCCGGGCATCATGACGTCAGATATGATGAGGTCGGGGTAGGCGGTCTCCATATATGCGAGCGCTTCGGCTGCGTTGGGCTTCTCCACCACCCTGTAGTCAGCCGAGAGAGTCTTGCACAGATAGTGCCGCAGGTCGTCGTTGTCTTCCACGACAAGTATTGTCTCACCGTTGTCGCCGTATTCGTTGTATGCCGGAATGTCGGAGGGCAGCACCTCGTCCAGTATGTTGTCGAAGGACGACTGGCGCGAGCCAGGCACCGCCCGGGCGAATGTCCTGTCGAGCGTGACGGTGAATGTGGTCCCGACACCTTCTTTGGAAGAGAACCTTATCTTGCCGTTAAGGAAGCTGACGACGCGCTGCACCTGCAGCAGTCCGAACCCGAGACCGTGCTCCTGCGACTCGTACGCGTTTCTGGCGCGGTGTATGTCGGAGAAGATGTGCTTGTGCTCGTTCTGCGGTATTCCTATGCCGGTGTCCTCTATCCTCACGGTTGCCTTCTTGTTGTCGGCGGTCATGCTTATCCTTATGCTGCCTCCGTTGCCGGTGTATTTGCATGCGTTGGATATGAGGTTGTCGAATATGATCTCGAGCATGCGCTGTGTGGCTTTCACGCAGACCTCGTCCTCGGGCAGCGACAGCGACATGCTCAGTCCCTTCCTGTCGCATACCGCCTGGAAACATGCGGCTTCTTCCGTGAGCATCTCGCAGAGGTTGACCGGCACAAGCCTCGTTCTGTTAAGGTTTCTTCCTATCTTTTCAAATTCAAGCAGCTGCGATGTCAGGGAGTAGAGCTTCCTTATGTTGGTGTTTGCCAGCCCGAGCAGATACCTCGCCTTGTCCGGAAGGTCGGTCTCGTTGAGCAGGTCCTCCAGCGGTGCCATGACCAGAGTGATTGGCGTGCGTATGTCGTGCGATGTGTTGACGAAGAAGTTTATCTTGTCGTCATAGTGCCGCTTCTGCATCTGATACAGCTTGTAGCGTGTGGCAAAGTATCCTATCAGTACCAATATAATAATGTAGCACAGCCACGCCCACCACGACATCCACCATGGAGGGAGTATGGTCAGCCCCACGGTTTTCTCGTCTATCACCTTTCCCGTGCTCTTGCTCATGCTGCATACGCGGAACGTGTAGCTGCCCGGCGTCACGTTCTTGTATCGTGCCGACTGCGCCCTGCCGGCGTCGCTCCATCCCTTGTCGTAGCCCTCAAGTATGAAGCGGTAGACTATGTCGTTCTGGTAGCGCAGGTTTATCGATTCGAAATTGATGTCGAAACTGTTCTGGCTGTGTGTGAGCCTTATTTTTTCTGACGCGAGCATATTGAACACCGAGCTCATGAACTCGGGGTCGTTGCTGTAAGGCACGTCCACGTCGAACTTCGTGATGCGCAGCGGCGCGTCATAGTCAACCCTCGTTATTTCAGACGGATTCAGCTCCACCGCGCCGTTGGTGCTGCCGAACAGTATCCTGCCCGAGGCTGTCATGACGCATGAGGCTTTGTTGTATTCCTGGCTTATCCTGCTTATGTAGTTCAGGTTCCATATCTCCCCGCCGTTCATAACAGCTATTCCGTTGCCCGTGCTTATCCATATCCTGCCTTCCGAATCGCGCTTCAGACCGAATATGTCGTTTGACGGCAGACCGTCGTTAGAGGTGATGTGCTTCTTTATTTTGCGCTTTAAGAAGTCGTAAAGCAGTATTCCTCCGCCCTCGGTGCCGAGCCATACGGTATGGTCGTTGTTGAACAGCATGGATATGATGTACGCGCTCACGTTCTTGCTCATCTGCTCCTTTGCCGACGCGAAATGTCCGATGCGTCCCGTCCTTTTGTCTATGATGTAGAATCCGTCGGACGTAGCTGCGGCTATGCGTCCCTTTCCTAATGTCTCGAAAGAGAATATCTGTTTTACGGCGTACGTCCTTCTTAGCCGCCATCTGCTGTCCAGGTGCATCAGGTCACCGTCTATGCTGCCCACCCAGTAGTCGCCGTCGGTGTCTTTCTTTATGGAGAATATGTAGTTGGAAGTGATGTTGTCGGTCTGCCTTGTGAGATGTCTCGTCACGTTGCCTTTGCTGTCTGTGACGAATATTCCGCTGGCGTAAGTGCCTACAGCCATCTCTCCTCCGTTGCCGCGGCACAGCGACACGCACACCTTTCCGGGCAGAAGGTGCCGCCATGTGCGGTTTGCCGGACTGTAGACACTTATCCCTCTTTCGGTGGCAAACCACATGCTGCCGTCCTGTCCTTCGGCAATCGACTTCACGTTGTCGTTCACAAGCGACTGCCTTTCCTTGTGTCTGTGCGTGATGAAGGTTATCGGATACTTTGAGAATATCACTTGTGAGACACCTCCAGTATAGCTTCCTATCCACAGATTCCTCTGACTGTCCTTGAACGTTGTGTATATGCCGCTGCTCGTCAGGCATGCGTCGCCGCCGCTGTCGTCGGAGTCTATGAGCCTCTTTATGCTCATGTCGCTGTAGCTGTAGGTGAATATTCCGCTTCCGTCTATGCCCACTATCAGTGTGTCGGAGTCGTATTTTATTATCGAGCGTATCGGGTTGTCGAATATGTCCGTGGCTGTCGGCACATGCGTCAGGGCTCCTGTGCCAAGGCTCAGTATCCACAGTCCGCTGTTGAACGTGCCAATAAAAAGATTGTTCCTCTCTCTGTCATAATACAGGGTCTGTATGCTCTTCCCGTCGAGAAGCCCTTTGACGTGTCTGCCGTCGGTGTCCGTGATTCTCAGTCCTGCGGTTGTTCCCAGATAAAGAGTGCCGCCCAGAGACACGATGTCGTTGACGTCCAGTCCTGCGATGCATTTCCTCACCCTGTTGTTTTCCGACGCATAAAGTCCGGAGGTGAGTCCGAACAACTCCTTTCCGTCCTCCGTTATATGATATTTGTTAAGGGTTATGTTGCCGGATATATACCTTGACAGTTGTGTTTTCAGCTCAAACCTGTCATACACGTCAGAATACTGATACACCTTTCCCGTGTTGTCATATGCCAGCAATGCTCCGTCGGGCAAGTAAAGGAGCTGTATTATCCTTGCCGCAAGGTCACCGTAGTTGTGCTCGTCCGACAGTCTGTAGTTCCTCATATGCTGTCCGTTGTATCGGTCTATGCCCGATTTCGTGCTTATCCATATGGCGTGATGCCTGTCTTCCACTATCGAGTAGACACGCTGGCTGCTCAGTCCGTCGGCGTTGCTCATGTGTCTTACGCTTGATACGGTGAGGCTCATGCCGTGGCATAACAGCGGTTTGCAGGCTGCGAGGACGGACATCAGTATGCAGGTTAGTAATATCTTGTTTCTCATATCAGTAAGTATTGACTTGATGTGTGTGTGATTCATGCACATAAGTAGTAATGACAAAGATACAAATAAAATAATTACACAGGCTTCAATGAGCACAAATTTTTACCCGTATGCGGTGCGGTGACGCTTTAATATGATGTTGTGAGCCGGTGACGGGTGCGTCAGTTGTCGCATCACATCGCTGTACGCGATGGCAGAGCGTATGAAAAAAAGACGGTGTTGTGAGCCGTTGTGCGATATAAAATCTTACCTTTGCATCCGCAAGTCAGGCGCGTATGCCGTATGGTTACAATGTTTTTATTATCGTTAAAAGTTCAGATTACAGTCATATGTTAAGGGTATTGTTGTTTATAGGAGCCGGAAGCTTTGCGGGAGGAGTGGCGAGATACGTGCTCTCTCACACAGTGCAGACCGGTGTCACCTCCGGTTTCCCGTGGGGCACAATGGTTGTCAATGTTCTCGGATGCTTCGCCATAGGTCTGCTCAACGCACTGTTTGAGCGCGGGCACGTCATGAACACCGACCTGCGCATGTTCCTCACCACGGGTTTCTGTGGCGGTTTCACCACCTTCTCCACCTTCATGCAGGAGAACTGCACCCTGCTTTCCGACGGCAGGTTCGTTCATTTCTCGCTCTATTCCATACTCAGTTTTGCACTCGGACTGTTCGCGGCATTTGCCGGACAGTTTGTCGTCAAGGCTGTGTGAGTGTCAGTATGCAGGACGGATGTGCGGCAGGCGGTTTTTCCCGAACATCCCTTTGCCCTCCCGTTTTTTATGTCTTTTTAACGGAGTCAGTCCCGGGAAGCCTTTCCCATATGTTAAAACGCTCTCCTGTTTTTCTCCTCCAGCACCTCCGTTCCAGAGATTCTGCGGGGTGGGGAGCGTGCTTTAAGGTTGAACCCATGGCATAAATAGACAATGCCGCTGCCCGTCCCGGTATGCGGAAAAGCCTGTTTCATGGTGCTGGACAATGCTTGTCATGCCGTGAAACAGGCTTTCCTGCGGCACGAAACGGGCTCTTCCGCGTTACAGGAACGGCTCTTCCGTGTCACAATATCGCCACTTTTGAAGCATAAAGTAGTGTAATCGGTTGACTGTCAATTATATACGTGTTATGCTGTAAAAACGGAATATTCCCGGGAGAAAAGCTCCTCCGGATGCTAACTGCGTTAAATCGGGGTTAATGAATGTTAATTCATGATGGCTGATAAAAGCCTTTCTTTTGATTGCCAGAAATCAGTCTGTATGTTGCGAGGGTATGTCCTGTAGTACTTTTCACGCTTTATCGCGACTATGTGTTGTATTATCTATGAGTCGCTTTCTTTGTGAATTTTACCCTTTATTCATGTTCCTGTCGTACGCATGGTTCATTGCGTATGGTCAGAAGGGGGAAGATGTTTCTGGCATATATTGCAGCACTACTTCATATATGTATGTGTCTGTTTACTGGCTCAGGCATTGCCGTCGCTACACGCATGCTCGGGTGCGGAAGTGAAAAGTTATGCGTGAAATGCAATAAAAGTTAGACTGGTTGGCAATAAAAGAGAGAAAGCGACGTTATTAGTACGTGTTTAAACGCAAAATAATAACATTCATCCTCCTTGCGCTTGCCTCCTTGGGAGCGCGCGCGCAGTATGACGTGTCGTTCAGTCATTATTTCGACATGGAGCCTTCGTTCAATGCGGCGGCTGTGGGCAAACAGTCGAAGCTGAACATTACGGCAGCCTATGCCATGGACTTTGTCGGTTTCGAGAACAATCCGCAGACAATGTATGCGGCGGCAGACCTTCCTTTCTATTTCCTGAAGGGTCTGCACGGAGCCGGTCTGCAGTTCATGAACGACAAGATAGGTCTGTTCAGCCATCAGCGTCTTACCTTGCAGTATGCCTACAAGCATAAGCTCTTCGGCGGAACGATAAGCGGAGGACTTAGCGTAGGACTGCTCAGCGAGAGCTTTGACGGTACGAAGCTCGACGCGGGAGAGGCTGGCGACCCGGCTCTGCCAAGCTCAAAGGTGGAGGGAAGCGGCTTCGACCTGGGCGTGGGACTGTACTACATGCGCGGTCCGTGGTATGTGGGAGTGTCGGCGCAACATCTCAACGCGCCCCTCGTGGAGCTCGGAGAGACCAACGAACTGCAGATTGATCCGACATATTATTTGACGGGCGGATACAATATAAAACTGCGAAATCCGTTTCTAACAATAAAACCGTCTGCGCTCGTACGCACCGACGGAGTTGCCTGGAGAGCCGACATCACAGGCAGGCTGATATACACCAACGACAAGAAAATGATGTACGGAGGCGTTGGCTACAGCCCCACCAACTCGGTGACATTCATGTTCGGAGGCATGTTCCACGGAGTGATGCTCGGCTACAGCTACGAGTTCTACACATCGGCGATAAGCCCCGGCAACGGCAGTCACGAGCTGTTCATAGGCTATCAGATGGATCTCAATCTGATAAAGAAAGGAAAGAACAAACATAAAAGTGTGAGAATATTATAGGAAATATGAATAAGAAGAACAACAGTTTGACGGCATTGCTCGCTCCGGTGTTCTGCCTCGTGCTCGCCGGATGCTTCGGCGGACGCATGGCATCGTCCGGACGGGGTGGCGAGGTGGTGGGCGTGAGCGGCAAGGCTTTCACAGAACCTACACCTTACGGCATGGTCAAGATAGACCGGGGCTACCTGCGCATGGGACTGGAGAAGGGAGACAGCCTGTGGGGTATGCAGACTCCGGTGAGAGACATCTCGGTAGACGGCTTCTGGATGGATGAGACCGAGGTGTCGAACGCAAAGTACAAGCAGTTCGTGTTATGGGTGCGCGACAGCATCGTACGCACCCGTCTGGCTGACCCTTCGTACGGAGGCGACGAGACATACATGATAACCGAGGATGAGAACGGCGACCCCGTGACTCCTCACCTCAACTGGAAGAAGCCCATACCGCGCAAGCCCAATGAGGACGAACTGCGCGCCATAGAGAGCGTATACACCACCAATCCTGTCACAGGAGAGAAGATGCTGGACTACAGACAGATGAACTATAAGTATGAGGTGTACGATTATACGGCGGCGGCACTGCGTCGTAACAGGCTCAACCCGGAGGAACGCAATCTCAACACAGACAATACGGTGAATCCGGACGAGGTGGTCATGATATCGAAAGACACGGCATACATCGACGACGAGGGACGCATCGTCAGGGAAACAATCAACCGTCCGCTGAGCGGACCGTGGGACTTCCTCAACACTTATATAGTAAACATCTATCCGGACACCACATGCTGGGTGAACGATTTCCGCAACTCGGACAACGAGATTTACATGCGCAACTACTTCTCCAGCCCTGCCTACAACGACTACCCGGTGGTGGGAGTCACCTGGGAGCAGGCTAATGCGTTCTGCGCGTGGCGTACCGAGTATCTGCTCAAGGGTCTCGGACCGGAGGCGCGATTCGTGCAGAGATACCGGCTTCCCACAGAAGCCGAGTGGGAATATGCCGCCAGAGGCAAGGACGGCACCGAGTTCCCGTGGGAAGATGAGGGCGTGATGAGCGGTGAAGGGTGTTTCTTCGCCAACTTCAAGCCCGACCGGGGCAACTATACAAAGGACGGCAATCTCATCACAAGCAAGACTGGAATATATGCCTCGAACAGTAACGGACTCTACGACATGGCGGGCAACGTCGCCGAATGGACGAGTACGGTCTACACCGAGGCGGGAGCGGAGGCGATGAACGACCTCAACCCGCAGCTTGAATACAACGCGGCGAAGGAAGACCCTTACAAGATGAAGAAGAAAAGCGTGCGCGGCGGCTCGTGGAAAGACCCTGAGTCGTACATCCGTTCGGCATGGCGTACGTGGGAATATCAGAACCAGCCGAGGTCGTACATCGGATTCCGGTGTGTCAGAAGCCTTGCAAGTACATCAAGTGGAAAACAGAAAAAGAAATAAACAGCAATGACTGAATACAGCAAATACAACATTGTCTATCGTCTGCAGAAGTGGATCGACAGCGTTCCGGGGCAGACTTTCCTCAACTATGCTTACAGTTGGGGAGCATCAATCGTTATTCTCGGAACATTGTTCAAGCTGACCCACCTGCCCGGAGCGAACATCATGCTGTTCGTAGGTATGGGAACTGAGGTCATCGTGTTCTTCATCTCGGCGTTCGACCGTCCGTTCGACAAGACGGCGATAGGCATGGATCTGCCCACGCATGTGGAGGATGAGTATGACGGAGACGACGCTGAGGGCGCGGAGAATGATGAGGCAGCCGCTGCCGTTGCGCCTGTACAGCCTGCCGTGCAGGGAGGTACAATCATTATAGGTACGCCCGGAACCGCACCCGCGGCGGCTGTGGCTGATGCCGGAAAAGGCGGAGCTGCGGTGGCAGGAGGCATTGCAGGCACCGCCGTCGTGGCTGGAAACTGGGTGGCAGGACAGCAGCAGAACGGTGAGGAACTGGCTGAGGCGCAGGGCAATTACATCGAAGAGCTGAACCGGCTCACGGAGACTCTGCAGAAGGTATCGGAGCAGAGCGAGCGTCTCACACGCGACAGCGAGGAGATGGAGATGCTCAACCGCACGCTCACTGGCATATGCCGGGTGTACGAGATGCAGCTTAAAGGAGCCAGCCAGCAGATTGGAACCATCGACCAGATAAACGAGCAGAGCCGCAAGATGGCACAGCTCATAGAACAGCTCAACGGCATCTACGCACGCATGATAGAGGCGATGACGGTCAATATGCGCGCCGCCGCGCCCGACAACGCCCCAAAACAGTAACCGCAGACCGAACCGCCCGAGTCCGGAAAGGACTGCGGGACGTGATATTAAAGTATAACATAAATGGCAATAAAGAAACGACCGATATCGCCGCGCCAGAAGATGATCAACCTGATGTACGTCGTCCTCATGGCAATGCTTGCTCTAAACATATCCACCGAGGTGCTCAACGGCTTCTCAATCGTTGAGGAAAGCCTCAACAGGACAACCTCCAACTCGTCCAAGGAGAACGATGCCATATACCGGAACTTCTCCGAACAGATGAAGGCGAACCCTCAGAAGGTGAAGGAATGGTTTGAGAAGGCGACGGCGGTGAAGCAGATGAGCGACTCGCTATACAACTTCGCGCAGCAGCTGAAGACCGAGATTGTGCGCATGGCAGACGGGAAAGACGGCGATGTGATGAACATCGTGAACAAGGAAGACCTTGAGGCTGCCAATCAGGTGATGCTTGCTCCCGGCACGGGAAAGGGCAGACGGCTCTACGATGCCATAAACAGCTTCCGCACGCGCATAGTGTCCATGGTGACCGATCCGCACCAGCGGAGCATCATTGAGAGCAACCTTACCACCAGACTGCCTAAGAACGCTGTCACAATGGGTAAGAACTGGCAGGAGTATATGTTTGAGGACATGCCCGTGGCAGCTGCCGTCACGCTGCTCTCCAAGCTTCAGAGCGACGTGCGCTACGCCGAGGGTGAGGTGCTGCATACGCTTGTCTCCAATGTGGATATGAAGGACATACGTGTCAACCAGCTCAATGCGTTCGTCATACCTGAGTCCCGCACCGTCATAAGCGGGGACCTTTTCTCCGCCCAGATAGTCATGGCGGCTGTCGACACGACCCAACATCCGGAGGTATATGTGGGAGGCAGAAGGATAGACGGCAACACTTATCGGTTCACGGCAGGCGGAGTGGGAGAGCATTCGTTCGGAGGTTACATCACGATGAAGAACGCCAACGGCGACATCATACGCCGGGACTTCACGCAGAAGTATACGGTTGTCGGTCCGAGCGCGACCGTCTCCGCCGACCTTATGAATGTACTCTACGCCGGATATGAGAATCCAATAAGCATAAGCATCCCTGGAGTGCCGCTCAGCAGTGTGTCGGCGTCAATGTCGGGAGGCTCGTTCCGCTCCATCGGAATGGGACGATACATAGCCCGTCCTACGACAGTGGGACAGGATGTCACCATCACCGTGTCAGCCAATCAGAACGGACGCACGCGCCAGATGGGCAAGTATGTGTTCAAGGTGAGGAAACTTCCCGACCCGACAGCTTATCTTCAGATTGGCACCGACCGCTTCAAGGAGGGCGGACTGCCTAAGGCTTCGCTCATGGGAGTGAACGAAGTGAAGGCTGCTATAGACGACGGCATACTCGACATACAGTTCCGTGTGCAGAGCTTCGAGACCGTGTTCTTCGACAACATGGGCAATGCCGTGCCGATGGCTTCGGACGGTGCGTCGTTCAGCAGCCGTCAGAAGGAGACCTTCAGGAAGCTTTCGAGAAACAAACGGTTCTATATCTCGCGCGTCACTGCGGTGGGACCGGACGGCATAACGCGCCGTCTGCCGGGCTCGATGGAGGTCATCGTGAAATAGAACTGAACAGGAATAACAGAAAAAGAACATACAACGAGTATATATATTATGAGAAAACTAATGTTCATATTGATTGCGGCATGCCTCGCGCAGAGCGTTTCGGCACAGCCTGAGGCACGCCGCAGGGAACAGCGGCAGGCAGCCGCGGCAAGTGCCAACGCCCTCTCCACGAGAGCGCAGATATCGTTTCCCACGCAGGCTCCTATGAACGAGGATGTCGTATGGAGACGCGACATCTACCGTGAGATAGACCTCAACGATGAAGCCAACGCCGCGCTGTATTATCCGGTTGAGCCGCTCGGGTCGCAGATGAACCTCTTCACCTATATATTCAAGCTCGTGATGCGTCGCAGCGTCACGCCATACGAGTACAGACTTGACGGCAACGAGGTGTTCGACGAGTCGGCGAAGGTGAATCTCATGTCGATTCTCGACAACTACCACATATTCTACGAGCGCACCGACAGGGGCATACGAATCGACGACAGCGACATCCCGTCGCGCGAGGTGACGGCATACTATGTCAAGGAAAGCGCATATTACGACCAGGCTACGGCTACGTTCCACACAAAGGTGACGGCTCTCTGTCCGATACTACGCCGTGAGGACGACTTCGGAGACGCCGCAACCTCCTATCCGCTCTTCTGGGTGAAGTACGACGAACTGGCTCCGTTCCTCACCCGTCAGACCATCATGACGAGCAATCTCAACAACGCAGCCACCATGAGCGTGGACGATTATTTCACCCGCAACATGTATAAGGGCAAGATATACAAGACATCCAACATGCTCGGAAAGACTCTTGCGCAGTACTGTCCTACAGACTCGGCTATGTCGAAGGAGCAGAAACGCATAGAGGGAGAGCTGAAGGAGTTTGAGAAGAACATATGGGGCGACCCCGTGCGCAAGGATTCTCTCGACAGCATAGCAAAGCTCGACAAGAAGGAACTGAAGGCTGTGAAGAAGAAAAACCGCAGGTCGGGCGGAACGTCGAAGACTGTGAAGAAGAAGAGCAGAACGTCTTCAGGCTCGTCGTCTTCGTCGTCATCGGCTCGTGTCACGGTGCGCCGGCAGCGTCGCTGACATGTGTCTGACGGCAGACATGCCGTGAGTGAGACAACCATATTATTAACACCATAAACTCAAAGGCTTATGAAAAAGATTTTTATACTGGCATGCATCATGATGACAACCTTGTTTGCGACCGAGTCATCCGCACAGATCAAGTTCGGACTTAAAGGCGGTCTGAACGTCACAAGCATGAACTTCAGCAAGGAAGTACTTGATGCAGGCAACCGCACCGGATTCTTCATCGGTCCGACAGTGCTGTTCACACTGCCTGTCGTCGGTCTCGGCATCGACGCGTCGGCAGTCTACGACCAGCGTGAGGCAGAGCTGAAGTATGGCGGAAAAGAAAGCGACAAACTGAAAACCCAGGCTATCAACATTCCGATAAACCTGCGCTACGGATTCGGACTCGGCAATACCGCCAGCCTGTTTCTCTTCGCCGGACCGCAGTTCGGGTTCAACGTGGGCGACAAGCATCAGTCTCTCTACAACGATGTCGCCTCATGGAGGCTCAGCTCTTCTAACTTCAGCGTGAACGTCGGTGCCGGAGTCATGCTCATAAACCATCTGCAGCTGTCGGCAAACTACAACATCGCGTGTGGAAAGACAGGTGACGTGACGGTGATTGACGCTGCAACCGCCGCCACAGAAAGCATCCTTTCGTCGAAAGGACGTTCCAATGCATGGCAGATTTCTCTGGCATATTATTTCTGAAAAAACTTTTTCTCGCATAATTGGAAGACCCGCTCATGCGGGTCTTCTTTTTTATACAGGCATGTATCATGAATTAAACGCCATCGGACTGTGCACTCTTCTGATAAGACAAGGATATAGTCGTATCCTGAAAAAATTATAATGTCGGTTAATCTGATACGGTTGCTTATAACACCGTAATATGTGTCCCGCCGTCATCGGCGTGCCGTCCGGAAATAAAAAACAACACATGAGAAAACATGCCTCATATAGTTTGCCGGATTAGCCATAAATAAGTAATTTTGCAATACTTATGGTTTACGCAGACATCATACTCCCACTTCCTCTCGAAGGCGTCTTCACCTATTCCGTGCCCGACGGCATGACAGCCGCCGTGAAGCCCGGGATGAGGGTCGTGGTGCCTTTCGGTCGCAGCAAGAAATACATCGGCGTCGTACTCAGGACGCACGGAGAGGAACCGTCGTTCGACGTGAAGGACATCCTCTCTCTGCCCGACCCGCACCCCATTGTCACCGGTTTGCAGCTGCAGCTCTGGCAATGGATAGCCGACTACTACATGTCGCCGCTTGGCGATGTGTTCAAGGCTGCGCTGCCTGGCGGACTGAAGGACGAGGACGGATACCGCCCCAAGACGGAGCGTTGCGTCACTCTGCCCGAGAAGATGCGCTCCGGGCAGTCGCTGCATGTGGCTCTCAACATGCTCGTGCAGACACGTGCCAGAAAGCAGAGGGAACTCTTCGAGTGCTTCCTTGCCATGAGCCGATGGGACGAGGCATTCTCCGGAGGCTCGCGCGATTCCGTGACAGAGCTTACGTGTGAGGAACTGCTGAACGAGGCGCACGCCACCACCACTATCCTGAACTCTCTTGTTACGCGCGGCTTTCTCACCATATACGAGCGTGAGGTGGGGCGTGTGGGCAACGGCGGCGAGCCTCATCCCGAGAACATGAAGACGCTCGGAGACGCCCAGCGGAAGGCTTTTGACGAGATACAGGACACGTTCAGGACAAAGAATGTGACGCTGTTGCACGGCGTGACGTCGAGCGGCAAGACCGAAATATACATCCATCTCATTGACAAGACGCTGCGCGAGGGCGGTCAGGTGCTCTATCTGCTGCCGGAGATTGCGCTCACGGTGCAGATAATGAAGCGTCTGCGCAACGTCTTCGGCGACCGCCTGGGCATATACCATTCCAAATACAGCGACGTCGAACGGGTGGAGATATGGAAGCGGCAGCTGTCCGACAATCCCTACGGGGTGATACTCGGCGCGCGCTCGGCGCTCTTCCTGCCTTTCAGCAATCTCAGACTCGTTATTGTGGATGAGGAACACGAGACGTCGTTCAAGCAGCAAGACCCTGCTCCGCGCTACCATGCGCGCTCGGCGGCGATAATGCTCGCGTCGATGTGCGGAGCCAAAGTGCTGCTCGGCTCAGCCACTCCTTCGGCGGAGAGCTACAGCAACGCGCTCACAGGCAAGTACGGACTGGTGAGCATAATGACACGCTACAAGAACATACAGCTGCCGGAGATACAGGTGGTGGACGTCAAAGACCTGCGCCGCCGCAAGATGATGAACGGTCCGTTCTCGCCCGCTCTGCTCGCGGCTGTGCGTGAGGCGTTGGCTGACGGACGCCAGGCGATACTCTTCCACAACCGCCGCGGCTTCGCTCCGATGACCGAGTGCCACGTGTGCGGGTGGGTCCCGCATTGCGACAAGTGCGATGTGAGCCTCACTCTCCATAAGTCGCTCGGACGCCTTACGTGCCATTACTGCGGCAGTGTGTTCTATGTGCCCGACCGTTGTCCGTGCTGCGGCAGCACCGACCTGCGCGCTCGGGGATACGGAACGGAGAATATCGAGGACCGGGTGCGCGACATCTTCCCCGAGGCACGTATCTCGCGGATGGACCTCGACACCACACGCACGCGCAATGCGTACGAGCGCATCATCGGCGAATTCTCTTCCGGACACACCAATCTGCTCATAGGCACGCAGATGGTGAGCAAGGGTCTCGACTTCGGCAACGTCGCCGTGGTGGGCATTCTCGACGCCGATACCATGCTGAACACCCCCGACTTCCGCGCCTACGAGCACGCCTTCATGATGATGTCGCAGGTAGCCGGACGGGCGGGACGCAAGGGCAGCCGTGGAAAGGTGATTCTCCAGACACGCAATCCGGAGCTGCCCGTGATAGGAGAGGTGGTGAGAAACGACTTCAAGACGTTCTACAAGGATCTCTTCGAGGAACGCCGCATGTTCCGCTATCCTCCGTTCAGCCATATAGTGTGTGTCTATCTGCGCCACCGCGACGCACGTGTGGCTGACGACGCTGCCGCCTACATGGCTCGTCTTCTGCGTGCCGCGCTCGGCGACAGGGTGCTCGGTCCCGACCGTCCGTCGGTCGCCCGGGTGAAGACAATGAGCATACGGAAGATTCTCATAAAGCTTGAGAACGGCATAAGTCTGCCCCGCGTGCGCGAGTGTCTGCGCTCACGGCAGTCTGTTCTGATGCAGAACAGACGCTATGCCACGCTCGAGACCTACTATGATGTGGATCCGCTGTGAGCCGTCAGCCACTGATACGCTCCACTGACGCGGTGTCCTTCCATGCCGTTTCACAGTTTGTCGGGAGTAAAAAATTTTGACAGTACGGATTCATGAAATAGAAGTGAACGAACGTTAAAAGCGACTTTGTGGCTCACTTCAGACACTCTCCGTAAGATGAACGGCAGCTGCTGATGCGTAAAAAATAATATACGGGGTAATGAAAAGTATATTCCTGCCATGCTGGAAAGGCTCTTCCGTCATACGGCAAAGCCCGTTCGGTAATACGAAAAAGGCTCTTTCGTGATGCGAAAGAGCCTTTTTCATGTGTCAGAACAGCGTTTTTCAGTTCTGTGTTTTGTGCATTATGCTGATATACAATGTGTTATACTGCTCTTTAATAAAAACGCTTTTATGCCGCCATTTCGGTGTTTCTGAGTATCACGCGCATTCTCGTGAAGTTGGCGTTGCTCTTTTTCACACCCGCGCATGCTGGTTTTTCGCAATCCCGGGCAGTTTTTCCCTCTTGCCGTCCTGGCAGAAAGAGCATGCCGCCCGTCGATTCACAGCTTTATGTCAACGCCCAGACCGATGACGCGGTTGGAGCGTGTGAACGAGTCGCTTATTTTCATCGATGCGCTTGCCTGCACCTTGTCATAGTCTCCGTAGAGCGTCTGGAACCATGCGGCGTTTATCTTCACCTTGTCCGTCACGTTCACCCCGACACCCAGTCCGTACGACCATGAGCTGACGTTATAGCTTATGTCGTTCATTGCCTTGTCGTTGAAGTCGTAGCATGTGCGCTGTGCTCCCGCGCTCACCTGTATGTATCTGTTGATGTCATACTCCGCTCCGAAGAGATATTCGTTGGTGTCGCCAAGCATGTACCGGGTGTATTGCTCCGTGTCGGTGTCGAAGTAGCGGTGATAACCAGCCATGACGCGCAGCGAGGGAAGCACCTCATACTGCGCTCCCACGGTGAGAAGGGCAGGCGAGTCCTCCGCCACCTTCCTGCCGTCGGCATATTTGTCGAGCATGCTTATGTTCTCTGCGCTGAGGCTGTTTGCCGATTTGTTCTTCAGACGCATGCGGGTCTTGAACTCATACTTGGCTGCGAGGTTCAGCCTTCCAGCCTTGAAGTCCACTCCGATGATGGGTGCCACGCCCCAGCCGCTTTGGTCGCAGTTCAGCTCTATGTCCTGTGTCATCATGGCGTAGCCTGTCATCTGCGCAGCCTGAGCCCTTGCCTCGGCAGCCTTGTCGTCGAGTCCGGCAGCCTCATACATGCCCGCCGCCTGATTGAGCGAAGCCGCGAGCGACCCGAAGAAAGCCGGAGCGGCGGTCATGGAGAGCTGTCCGCCCGTGCTCTGTTGCAGTGAGATGTTCTTCACGTAACCGTAGTAGTTGGCGGTGCCGTACAGCATCCGCAGTCCGCCATACACCGAGAGGTTGTCGTTTATCTTGTATGAGCTTCCGAGAGTGAAGCCATAGTAGTACTGCCTTCCGCGCATGAAGGGGTCCATGGAGTAGCCTCCGGTGAGCTGTGTGCCCATCGGTTCGAGGCTGCTGTTGATGCCTGCGGCGAGCAGGGCTGCCGGAATGCCTGCCACGACACCCTCGAACGAGCCGAGACCATTGTCGAACTCACACTTTCCTCCGCCTCCTGTTATGGCGAAACCGAACTGGAATGTCCAGTCGTCCTTGACGTATGCCGCCTGGAACGACGGCACTACCGGCGCGTCGGCGACACCCTTGAACTTGTGGGCGTAGCCGTTGGCGGCTGTCGCCGGGTTGTTCACGTTGTTCTTGAACAGGTCGCCGTAGGCTGTTGTTATGGTTCGTGTCTGGTGCACGTTCTGCAGGTTTATGGACAGATGGAAACCGTTTTCGAGGAAAGCCACGCCCGCCGGATTGCTGTATACACCGTCGATGCCGATGGCGGCGTCGCGCGCCGGATTTCTCAGGAAGATTATGTTCTGGTTTGTGTTTGTGAGTATGCCGCCCGCGAATGAGCTTGCGCAACATGCGGCAAATAGAGCCGCGAGGGCTAATTTTGATTTATTCATCTTAATATTGTTTAAATGATAGGTCGCAAAGTTAATTAAATTGCTCTTTAATACAGTAAAAGATGTTTTGTGTTTAATGAATGTTAACTAAAAAGAAACGGCATGCTGCACAAATGATTGTATGTGTGCAACATGCCGTTGTCTTATATGACGTATGTGTGGTCAGCCTCAGTTGTATCCCCACCTGTTCTTCCGTTTCGGACGGTCGGGCGTCTTTTCATACTTCTTCAGCTCCGGATAGGATATCCGTGTGTGGTAGATGGCTTTGAGTCTTTCTATGAGCACCTGCTTCGCCTGCTCTATGTCGTGGAACGTTATGGGGCAGTCCTTGAAGAATCCGTCAGCCATCTGGCTGTCTATTATCTTGTTTACGAGCGCGGATATGCTCTCTTCGGTGTATGTGGGGAGTGAGCGCGAGGCTGCCTCCACGCCGTCAGCCATCATGAGTATCGCCTGTTCGCGCGTGAACGGGTTGGGTCCCGGATAGGTGAACGGTGTCGGGTCCACATCCTCGTCGGGGTGTTTGTTCTTATAGTTTATGTAGAAGTATTTTGCCATTCCGCATCCGTGGTGGGTCAGGATGAAGTCTTTTATTATTCCGGGCAGTCCCGCCTTCTCCGCCATCTTCACTCCCTCGGTGACGTGACTTATCACTATGCGCGCGCTTTCCTTGTCTGATATGTTCTCGTGAGGGTTCACCCCAGCCTGGTTCTCGGTGAAGAACACGGGGTCGGACATCTTTCCTATGTCATGATAGAGTGCTCCCGTGCGCACGAGAAGGCTGTTGGCGCCTATCTTGCTGGCTATTTCGGCAGCCAGATTGCCCACGGTTATGGAGTGCTGGAAGGTGCCGGGGGCTGTCGCGCTGAGGTCGTGAGGCAGTCCGCGGTTGGTGTTCGACAGCTCGAAAAGCATGACACTGGATGTGAATCCGAACGTTTTCTCGATGATGAACATAAGCGGATAGGACAGAAGCACGAGCACGCCGTTCACGCAGAAGTGGTAGTACATGTCGCCGTCAAGCATCGGGAAGTCAGTGTCCTGTATCATCTGGAGGGCGAAGTATACGGCTGAGCTGCCCGCGGTGACGAAGAGCGCCGCCTTGAAAACCTGCGAACGGTGGAGCAGTTCGCGCAGTGAGTAGATGGCTATGAGTCCTGACACAATCTGGATGATGATGAACTCATACTGGTATTTCACCGCCGTGGTGCAGATGAGAATCATCGTCACGTGTGTGACGAACGCCGTTCGCGAGTCCATGAACACCCTCACGAATATGGGAACGATGGCGAACGGAATGATGTAGACGCTCAGGAAGTTGTGCCGCATGAAGAACGACACGATGACGGGGAATATCGTTATCAGCGCGTAGAGCATGGCAATGCTTCGCGGTTTGTCGAAATAATCGCGGCGGAACAGTCCGAGATATGCCGTGAAGAGCATTATCATGATGGTCACGAATATGGTCTGACCTATCAGGATTGACGTTATCTGGTTAGCCGATGCGCCCCTCCGCTGCATCTCCCGTTCGAAAGAGCTGAGCACGCGGTATATGTGTTCGTCCACAATGTCGCCCCTGTCTATTATCTTCTGTCCGCTCATCACCATGCCGCTTGCCGACGGTATGCTGCTGAGCAAGTCGCTGCGCTCTGTCTCGTTGCGCTCCTTGTCGTATATAAGGTTCGGTTCTATGTAGTTGTTGAGGTCGCATTTCTGGAGTATCTGCCTCTGTTGGGCAAGCCGTTCGTCCATGAAAAGGAACTCATATGCCGTCATCGTGGAGAAGACATAGGTGATGCGGGTGCTCTGCGCGTTGGTTCCGTCCACTATCCTTACCATGTTCGACGAGTCCTTGTATATCTCGTTGTATTCCGGAGTGTCCATTATTCCCGACTGGTAGATGCGGTGCAGCCTGTCGGCTATTATTTTCAGATAGTTCGCCGGAAGCCCCGGTATGCCGTTGCGGAAATCGTTCCACAGCTTCTTGAGCTCAGTCTGCTCCACGTTCTTGTCGTAGTTGTAGTACGGCTGATAGTTTGCGAGCACCGAGTCTTCCTGTTGTTTTATTATCTCATCGGTCTTGTAGATGGGGAAGTCGAACTTTGCTATGAACGAACTGTACATCCACGGCTTGCCGATGTCGTAGCGGTAGTGCTTGCTTTCGGTCCTCGGCAGCGACCACACTATTACAAGTACGGTCACGGCAATGAGCGAAATGCGTATTATTATGTTACGGAGGTTTTTCCCTCTGTTTTTGTTCTGTATGTTCATAATGGGTGTATTAATTTGTTTCCTTTGCGAAAGTAATAAAAAACTGACAACATTTGGAAAATTTATATTACTTTTGCAGGAAAATTATAGATAAATAATTTATTTTGCATTCAATGTCAGAGAATAAAGTCAGAGTGCGTTTTGCGCCCAGCCCAACGGGACCGCTGCACATCGGCGGAGTGCGGACCGCACTGTTTAATTATCTCTTCGCGCGTCAGCATGGCGGCGAACTTGTTTTCAGAATAGAAGATACCGACTCAAACCGGTTCGTTCCCGGAGCCGAGGAATATATCATAGAGTCGTTCCGCTGGCTCGGAATTAAGTTCGACGAGGGTGTGTCCTTCGGTGGCGAATACGGTCCTTACCGCCAGAGCGAGCGCAGGGACATCTACAGGAAGTATGTCGACATGCTGCTCGAAAAGGGCATGGCGTATGTGGCTTTCGACACTCCCGAGGAGCTGGAGAAGAAACGCAGCGAGACGGCAAACTTCCAGTATGACGCCCATACGCGCATGCAGATGACCAACTCGCTCACAATGACACCGGAGGAATGCAGCCGTCGCATAGCCGACGGGCAGCAGTATGTGGTGCGTTTCAAGGTGGAGCCGGGACAGGAGGTGCATGTGGACGACATGATACGCGGTGAGGTGGTTATAAAAAGCGACATCATCGACGACAAGGTGCTTTACAAGAGTGCCGACGAACTGCCTACATATCATCTTGCCAACATTGTGGACGACCATCTGATGAAGATAAGCCACGTCATAAGAGGTGAGGAGTGGCTGCCGAGCGCACCGCTTCATGTGCTGCTATACAGGGCTTTCGGCTGGGAGGACACCATGCCGAAGTTCGCTCACCTGCCGCTTCTCCTCAAGCCGGAAGGCAAGGGCAAGCTCTCCAAACGCGACGGAGACAGGCTCGGATTCCCCGTCTTTCCGCTGGAATGGCACGACCCCAAGACGGGCGACGTGTCCTCCGGATACCGCGAGAGCGGCTATTTCCCGGAGGCGGTGGTAAACTTCCTCGCTCTGCTCGGGTGGAATCCAGGCACTGAGCAGGAGCTTTTCACGCTCGACGAGCTTGTCAGTCTCTTCGACATAACAAAGTGTTCGAAAGCCGGAGCACGCTTCGACTATCAGAAAGGAATATGGTTCAACCACGAATATATACTGCGCAAGAGCAGCGAGGAGATAGCAAGGCTCTTCGCACCCATCGTTGCCAACAACGGCGTTGACGAACCGTTTGAGCGCGTGTTGAAGGTAGTGGAGATGATGAAAGACCGCGTGAGCTTCGTGAAAGAGCTGTGGCAGCTCTGCTCGTTCTTCTTCATCGCACCGACGGAATATGACGCCAAGACCGTAAAAAAGCGTTGGAAAGCCGACTCGGCAAAGGTTATGGGCGAGCTGGCTGAGGTGTTGGAAGGCATCGAAGACTTCTCCGTGGAAGGTCAGGAGCATGTTGTCATGGCATGGGTGGAGTCGAAGGGCTACAAGCTCGGTGACGTGATGAACGCTTTCAGGCTCACTCTCGTGGGCGAGGGAAAGGGTCCCGGCATGTTCGACATATCCGCTTTCCTCGGCAAGGAAGAGACTCTGCGCCGTATGCGCCGTGCCATTGAGGTGCTGAAATAGGCAGAACAGTCATACCGCCTTGCGCTTGTTGCATGCTGGAAAGGTGTTTCCCGCACACAGAAAGCGGTATTGCCGCGCTACGGGAATTGACATACGAGATTATGATAAAAATGAGAATGGAGAACGTTGTCCGACGTTCTCCATTCTCATTTACGTTCTTTATTGTTGCGGAAGTTCCATTTTTCATGCATCCGGTGTCATATTCTTGTGCGTCATATGTTGAATTCTTATGCCTCGGATGCTGCATTCCCATGTCTCTGTCATGGCATTTCCGTCACCGGTAAGAGATGATGTGGAGAGCCTTACTCCACAATCACCTTGCGCGTCTTTCCGTTTTCGCGTACGATGTTCACGCCCTTCTGCGGCTCGGAAAGCCTCATTCCGCTGAGTGAGAAATACTCTTTCACACTCTCACCGGTGCTTATGCCGCCTATGCCGTCGGTAACATCCTCATTGGTTATGGGTCTTATTATAGGGTCGTCGGTCATTCTGAGCACCCTGCGTCCCGGTCTTCCGGTGAACTCCATCGTGCCTATGTACATCAGACGGTTGTGTACGGACGTTGTGGAATTGTGCGCGTGGAACGCTATGCGCATCTTTCCTTCCTTGTCGGTGAATATGGTGTGGTGTCCTGTTCCCACAAGATCCTCTACCCGGCACAGTATAGGCTTGCTGTATTTGCCCCATGTCGGATTGCTGAGAGATGACGTTGTGGCGCATCCCACGGCATAGTCCTGACTGTTGTAGTCGTTAGCCGAGTAGGTGAGATAGTATTTGTTCTCGAACTTAACCATGTTAGGTCCCTCGCATACCCTGCCGAGCAGTTTCTCCCAAGGCAGTGTTACGTTGATGCATTTCTTCAGTGTTCCGTCTATCGGAGTCATGTAGTCGTCCTCCAGCTCGCACATCCATATGCAGTTGCCGTCGGTGAACCGTACGAAGAAAAGGTAAGCCTTGCCGTCGTCATCGAAGAAAACGTGCGAGTCGATGCACTTCTCCGAGCCCAGAAGATTGTTCATCTGGTATGTGCCTTGCTGCCTGAACGGTCCGAGCGGAGAGTCTGACGTGGCTACGTAGAGATGCTCGTTGGCAGAATAATACATATAGTATTTGCCGTTCTTATGATAAACCTCCGGTGCCCAGAACCATCTTTCTTCGGTCGTCTGGTTCCTGTTCAGGGCGAGTCCCCGGTATTTCCAGACATACAGGTCGTCGGAAGTCCATACCTCGATACCGTTGGCGTTGTGCGTACCGTAGGCATAATAAGTGTCTCCGTCGAGCAGAACGTAAGGGTCGGCAAGCGGCACCTTGCTCTTGGCTCCGTCTGCGAGGACGTTCACCGCATACATTAACAATGTGATGAGAGTTGTGAATAAGTACTTCATAAATTAGGTTTTTTAATTTGATGTTTATATAAAATAAGCTTCGGCTCGGCAGTATCAAGTCCGGTAAGACTTTGTCTTCCCTCCTTGCTGTTGCACTCGCCTTGCATTATTTTTGGCAAATGTACGAAAAAAACGCCACAAACAGCTAACTGCCGTGGCGTTTTTACAATTATAGCATGATATTTTATCCGATGCAGGCATTTATTGTCTGTCTCACACGTTCGGCTGAGGTGACTTCCGTCGATGTCTCGTCAGCGTCTTTGCTGCCCATGAACACGCGGCTGTTGATGTAGTCCATGCCGCTTCTCACCTTTGTTCTTGCGGAGAAATGATACTCTCTGAGTGATGTGAGAGAGCGCAGATGCGCAATGTTGTTCTCGTTTACGCCGCATCCGGCGAGCAGTATTATGCGTCCGTCAGCCTGTCTGTCGAGTTCCTTCAGCAGCTGTGCACCGCTCAGGGCGTCGGGTTGCTGTCCGGAGGTAAGTATGCGGTTGAAGCCAAGAGAGATGATGTCCTCGAGAGCCTTCTGCGGATTGCGGCACATGTCGAAGGCTCTGTGAAACGTCACCGACATACCTGCAGCGCACCGTATGAGCTGTCTGTTTGCCTCAATATCCACCTCTCCGTCTTTCGTCAGACATCCGAACACCACACCGTCGGCACCGAGTTCCCTGCACACGCCTATGTCTTCTGTCATGCGCTCGAGCTCGAGCGGAGTGTAGAGAAAGTCGCCTCCGCGCGGCCGTATGATGATGTGCAGGCGTGTGGACGTGAGCAACCGGCGTGCGGTCTTTATCTCTCCGTACGACGGAGTGGTGCCTCCCTCGGGTATGCCGGCGCAGAGTTCCACACGGTCGGCGCCTCCTTCCTGTGCCGCCAGACAGCTTTCCACACCGTTGGCACACACTTCGAATCTGTAGTCCTGTCTACTGTCCATATCCGGCAAAATGTTTGCGGTGAGTGTGTCAGAGCTTTTCTATGACGCGCGCCATGCGCTCCAGTCCTTCAATCATGCGGCTGCGCGGGCACGCTATGTTTATTCTGAGGAATCCCTCTCCTGCGGTCTTGCCGTACATCGTGCCGCTGTTCATCATGACGTGTCCCTCGCTGATGAGCCTGCGGTTAAGCTCGTCGGAGCTCATTCCGGTGCTGCGGATGTCCGCCCATACCAGGTAGGTGCCTTCGAGCCGTGTTATTCCTATTGCCGGCATGCGTTCTCTGAAGAACCGGAGCAGCTCCGTGTAGTTGCCGTAAAGATATTCGTTGAGGCTGTCGAGCCATTCTCCGCCCTCGTTGTAAGCCGCCTGAAGAGCCACGACACCGAAAGGATTGACGTCGCATATCTCGTTTATGTTTATGGCACGGTCTATCGTGCGTCGCACGTCGGCGTCGCACGATATGATGTTGGCAATCTGCAGTCCTGCGATGTTGAATGCCTTCGTGGGCGAGTTGAGCGTTATGGAGTTGTGCAGGCACTCGTCGGATATTGACGCGAAGGGCGTGTAGCTGTTGCCTTTCATTATAAGCTCGCAGTGAATCTCGTCGCTTATCACCTTCACACCGTGCCTCATGCATATGTCGTTGAGGCGTCTCATGTCCTCTGGCAGCCACACCCGTCCCGCCGGATTGTGCGGGTTGCAGAGCAGGAACACCTTTGTGCGCTCGTCGGCAGCCAGCCTTTCGAATCCCTCAAAGTCTATGTGATAAGTGTTGTCCTCATATATCAGCGGATTCTCTGCTATGACGCAGCCGTTGTTGCGTATCGAAGAGAAGAAGCAGTTGTACACCGGTGTCTGTATGATGACCTTGTCTCCCGGTTCTGTAAGTGCCTTTATGGTAGCCGATATGGCAGGCACCACGCCGGTGGTGTAGATTATCCAGCTGCGGTCGATGTTCCAATTGTGGCGTCTGCCGAACCATCCTGTGATGGCGTCGTAGTAGCTTTCGGGTACGATGGTGTATCCGAACACACCGTGCTCCATTCGTTTTCTGAGAGCCTCGGCTATGCACGGCGCCGCCTTGAAGTCCATGTCTGCCACCCACATGGGCAGAACGTCGTCCTCCTTTGCCGTGTCCCACTTCACGCAGTCGGTTCCGCGGCGGTCTATAAGAGTATCGAAATCGTATGTCATAAGTTTTATTTTAGGATGAATGGTATGTCATGCGCCATACCGCCTTGTGCGTCATTGTCTTGTGCGTACGACGCAGTCGGCAGGCTTGCGTATGTTTTCGTCGATGGTGACTGAGCCTATGCTGTCGGCGACTATGAGTCCCGAAGTAGGGTTCTTTATGTTTTCTATGTGTCCTCTGATGTCTGCGCGCACTGTTGAATACTCGAACGCGCGGTCGCATGCGGCGTCGAAGGTGCAGTTCTCAAGCACCAGATTCTCCGCGTAGCACAGCGGTTGCTCGCCCGCTATGTGGCAGTTGACGAGGCGCAGGTTCTTGGAGTGCCACCCCAGATACTCTCCGTCGAGCACAGAGTCGTACACCGTGACGTTCTCCGTCTCCCAGAACGAGTCCTTGGTAGTTATGCGTGCGTTGCGTATCTCGGCGTTCCTCACATACTGGAACACATACTTAGCGTCGCTCTCCAGTCCGTCCACAACTATGTTGCGGCTGCCCATGAAGGGGTAGGTGCCCTCGTGCAGGGTGACGTTGCGTATGTTCAGACCGTCGATGTTCCAGAAAGTCTCGTCGGCATCGTTTATCTTCACGTTCTCGAGAGTGAGGTTCTTCATCTCGCGGAAGAACTTCGGACCGTCTATCACGCTGTCCTTCATGGTCATGTTATCCGAATACCAGATTGCCGATCTTGACTCCGGAGCGAAGTAGCAGCGTGTGATGAGGCTTCCCTTCACGTGCCACCACGGGTACTTGCCGTAGAACCGGCAGTTGTCAGCCTCTATGTCGCTGCAGTGTTTTATTCCCGACTCGCCGTCGGTGATTGTAACGTTCTCGAGACGCACGTTGTGTATTTCGAACAACGGGCGTTCTCCTCCGAAAGATCTGTCCTTTATTGTTTCCATGTCGTGTTGCTTGTGTTTTATGTTATGATATGTTGTTGCGGAGCCTCCGGTGTCTGGCGGCGGCGTTCCGTCTGTGTGTGTTCTCACGGGTGCAAAAATAAGAAAAAACACCGTAAGCGAACATAATTATATTACGGAAAAGGCAACCCCTATTACTGATGTGTGCCGCCGCATGAGAGCGCGGCGTCCTTTATTGGAGAAAAAAAGGTGCGGACAACGCTTCCGCGTCCACACCTTTATACTGTTGTCTGTATGTCCCGGTATTACAGGTTCGGGTTCACCTTGCTCCATTCAGCTATCGGCGGAACGATGTTAAGCGTAACAAGCTCGTCGCGCATCTTGCAAAGGTGCTCGTAGCTTGCGTCGAGTTTGGCGTTCTCCTCGGCTGTTCCCTGCGGCACTTCGTAGTGAGCGCCGGTGGTGTCGAGCGTTGTGTTCATAGCCATCATTATGTGGTTGTACTTGCCGGTGTTGACATATGTGCCTACCGGGAAGCGGAACTTCTCACCGCCCATCACCGCGCGTATCATCTCTACAGAGAGGTATGCCGGGCTCTGGAACGAAGACCTGCCGCGCAGCTCGATGATTTTGGCGCCGCCCTGTGTCACGTCTTTCTTCATCTGCTCCCATTCAGCCTCGGGGAACTCGTCTGTTCCGATGATGTCGGTGAGCTTTCTGTCGTCTATAGTAACGTGTGAGCCGAACACTGCCATCTGCTCTCCGTGTCCGCCGTATGTGGCGCATCCCTTCACTTCGCTCTGCATAACGTTGAACTTCTTAGCCAGCGCGCTCTGCAGACGGGTTGAGTCGAGGGCAGCCAGAGTGGTTACCTGAGACGGTTTCAGACCTGAGTAGAGCAGTGTGACAAGACCTGTGAGGTCAGCAGGATTGAAGATGATGACAACGTGCTTTACGTCCGGGCAGTACTCCTTGATGTTCTTTCCCAGACCTTCTGCAATCTCGCAGTTGCCTTTGAGCAGGTCTTCGCGTGTCATGCCAGCCTTACGTGGAGCTCCGCCTGAGGATATGATGTATTTCGCATTGGTGAATGCTTCCTTGGCATCTGTGGTTGCTGTGATCTTTACATCGCCGAAACCGCTCTGGCGCATTTCCTCTGCAACACCTTCCGGAGAGAAGACGTCGTAAAGACAGATGTCACTTGTCAGACCCATTGTCAGTGCTGTCTGAACCATGTTTGAACCAATCATACCGGCTGCGCCGACGATTGTAAGTTTCTCATTAGTTAAAAATGCCATGATGAAAATTATTATTTATGTTTGTAATGTTGTTTTTTGGGGTGCTCCGTTCCCGCCTTCCCGGCACGTGTTGAGAGCCGTGCGGCAGCCCCGGTGTATCTACGTGCAAAGATAATAAAAATTGGTCTATCAGCTGTATTTATTTTGTTTTTTAATTGTTGTTTATTCTTAAAAACGGCGGGGAGCGCGGGGCTGCCGTGCCGCGTAGGCTCAGGGACGGGGCGGCAGGCTGTGAGACGGGTGTGCGGCATGTCTTCCGTAGGGCGGACGGAAGAGGTTGCGGCGAGGCTGGGGAGCGGTGTGGGAACGCCGTTATGGTGACTTCGGAGCATCGGTCATCACTTTGCATAATTATGCGGAAAACGCCTCCGCGACATGCATGAATATTCACCGCCGTTCGACGAGAATGGCTTCGCGCCGCGCAGACGGCTTTCCGGCTGCAAATACGCGAGTTTTGAGCATGACGGCAAAGTGTCTGATAATAAGCCGTTTGTGCTGTATGAGATGAAAACAAAGCCAGCTACGGTGTGCGGAACGGGCTTTATGGCGTCGCGGAAGAGGCTTTCCCGCAGTGCGGGACGGTGCTTTCGGAGGGATGGAAGGTGCTTTCCGGAGGTGTGAGATAGGCTCTTCAGTGTTGTTCCTGAGTCTTCGCGGACGCATATCCGTGTAAAAATACGCTTTTTATACATATATTATAATATGTCAGTATCTGTTTCGCGATTTTATTTTGTCATAACTTTTTACCGACGTTTACGTATATTTATGCGATTTGCGGAAAGGTGTCAGTGTTGCGTCAGGGTGTGTAATGGGGGAAGATTGCGGTGGTGGCAGGTGAGTTTTTACATCAGTTTATTGGGCATCATTGTGCCTCACAGAGTAAAAGGCGTGGCGATGGCAGGTGGGTGTATGCCTTGGTTTATTGCGCATGGTTGCTTGTGAGACGCAAGATTTTGCGTCTCTACTTTGGTTGACTGCGTAAAGTGGCGCGTTGTTTTATTTAAAATGATGATGGCGTCCGCCTTGTAGAGACGCAAAATTTTGCGTCTCCCGAGGGAAAGGTGCGGTGATTGCAGGTGGGCGCATGCCTCGGTTTTATTGCGCATGGTTGCTCGTGAGACGCAAGATTTTGCGTCTCTACTTGGGTTACCTGCGTGAAGTGGCGAGGTGTTTACATGTGTGGGACGGTGCGGGTGAGGGCGGCAGTGCGGAAGAAAGATGAATAGCCGGCAATAAACATTAAATGTACAATCAGCGTACTGATGGCATGTTGGGGTTAAAATAACGTGTGGCAGTATGTCACAACCAGTCGCGCAGCCGCTCACGTATGGCGTTCGACTCGCTCAGCATTCTGAGAAACTCCTGCGCCGAACGCTTTCTGTAGACATTCTTCAGCACGTGCACACATCCTTCCATTCCGTTTCCCGGCATGTCGATGGACACGGCTTTCACGCCCTGCTCGTTGTGGATGGTGGCTTCAGAAAGTATTGTCACCATCTGGCTCTGGCGTATGAGTTTGAGCAGGATGTTCACCTCGTTCAGTTCTATGCGCACGTTGAGCCTGCCCTGAAAGGCAGACGAGATCCTGTCGAAAGCGTTGCGCGCCTGCAGTCCTTTCGAGGGCAGGGCGATGTCGTAGTGGGTGAGGTCCTCGATGGTCGCTATGTCGTGTCCGGCGAGCGGATGGTTGTCCTGCACTACAGCCGCGAGATGGTTGCCGAAGAGCACGTGCGACTCAATCTCGTCGTAGTGCTTGGTGGGCTTGAAGGCGAGTACGAAGTCGAGCTCACGGTGTCCGAGCCTCTCCATGAGGTCGGTCATCGGACCGTAGCATATGTTCAGCTTCACCTGCGGATATTGTTTCATGAACGTTATCAGCGTTTCGGTGAGAATCGGGCTGAATGTGAACGTCACGCCGATGTCCAGTGTTCCCGTGAGCAGATGCTGCAGGTCGTGAATCCGGTCGATGCATGCGTCGGCGGAGTGGAGTGTGTTGCGGGCGTAGGGCAGCAGTTCCTCTCCGGCTTCCGTAAGACTCACGTTGTGGCTGTTGCGTGTGAACAGTTGCGCGTTCATCTCCTGTTCGAGCTGCCTTATCTGCTGCGACAGCGTGCTTTGCGTTATGAACAGAGCCTTTGCGGCTTCGGAGAAGTTGAGTGTTTCGGCTGCCTTTACGAAGTATTTCAGCTGTCTTAGTTCCATGTCGGTTTCTTTTTTCGGTGAGTCTGTGTCGTGTTTGTTAAGACTTGTCTTTTACAAAGATAATGCAAGGTGAGTGCAACGGGAAGACGGGAAAACTGAGTTTTACCGTTCTTGACATTGCTGAACCGAAGCTTATCTTATACAAAGATAATGCAAACGAGCGGAAAGAGAGCTTGCTCTTTGTTTCCCGAGTGCCGCTTATCTTATACAAAGATACAATAATATTTATCTTGTCGCCTGAAAAGACATCTTTTTTAATAAGAAAACCGGTATTGTGGCACCCACCACCATACCTATGATGATGAACGTGCATGTGAATCCGTTGTACGCCAGAAGATAGAGATAATGGTTGAACACCGGCTCCTCGCTGTGGTAGAGACACATGAGCAGAGCCTCTATGGTGTGGTAGGCATACATTCCCGGAATCATGGGCAGCAGGGCGGGGAAGAAGCATGACTCCGCCGGACTCTTCGTGAAGCGCGTCAGGAACACCGCCACGATGCCGATGGCGAATGCCGCTATTGCGCTCGCGGGGATGATGTGAGTGTGGAACACGCCGTTGTTCATGAGCAGGAACCTCACAGAATGCCCCACGGCGGCTGTTATGGCACAGTAGAGATATGTGCGTCGCGGCGGATTGCTTATGCTCGAGAAGCCTATTGCCGCAATGGCTGCGAAGAATCCGTCCTGTAGTATCTGGAATAGCATAATGTTGTTTCTTGTTAAGATTTCAGTGATGTTTTCGGTCTTGTACACCGTCTTCCGGTGTCGGGATGGTCAGGCTGCGCGTGGACGGTCAGAACAGACTGAGGTTCATCAGCAGCAGTCCTGCGCACAGACCAGCCGACAGGCATGCCGTGAGCACGGCGGCGTCGGTAAGTCTGCCGAACATGCATATGTAATGGCCGTCGAGCATGTCGCTCACCGAATTGATGTAAGGAATGCCCGGAATGAGGTAGAGCACGCTCGTGCCTATGGCAATCTCCGGTGTGGCACCCCATCCGAAGAGATGGCTTCCTGTGCATATGACGGATGAGAAGAACGCCGAGCAGAAGAAAGTGAGGCGCACGTCGGCTTTCGCTCCGAGCATTATCTGCTTTAGACGGTAGCCCGCGAGCGTTGCTACGAACACCGTGAGCATTGCCGCCGCGTCGCCTCCGAAGAGACGGCAGAAGGCAGCGTTGGCGAGCGACGCGAGCAGAAGGACGAGCCATTGGTTCTCTGGCGGAGTGCGGCTTATCTCCTCAAGCTCCGTACAAGCCTTGTCGAAGTCAGCCCTTCCGTCGGCAACGTCCCAGCTGAGCTTTGAGAGCCGCGTGTTGATGTTGAAGCTTATGCCACACCTGTGTATCCTTTTTATGTTGCTGTAAGACTCGGTGTGCTCCTTGTCCCACACCGAGAGATGGATGTGTGCCGGCATCACAGCCATGTCAGACTCCATCCCGAACGTCTCCGACATGCGCCGGATGTTCTTCTCTATGCGTGCGCATGTGGCTCCGCAACCCATCAGCCATGCCGCATAGTCGGAAAGAAACATGCATACTTCCTTCGTCGATGGCAGGCTTCCGGGAAGTGCCGAAGTGTTACATACAGTCTTGCTCATCTGCCAGATATTCGTCACCGGGACAATAAAAAAGTTCTGTATCCTTGCTTATCTCAAAGAAGTGAGGGTCGCCCTCCTTGTTGCCGCATTCCTTGCGGAAGTTCTCTATAGCCCTGAAAACAAATGTAAGAGCCAGCACTCCTACGATGATGATCCATGTGATAATGTAGATATTCATAATCGTTCTGTTATTTTTACCGGTGCAAAGGTATCGCCATGAACGGGGGTACGGAATGTTTTGCTGACGGAAAAAACGATAGTCGCTATAGAGAAACGCAATGTTGGTGACTCCGCAATATTTTGCAGGTATGACGATAATATGACAAGTGAATGAGGAAAAGCGTGGAACAATTGTGCCGTTTTCTGCAAATTTAAGTCCATGTTCCTCTTTTCATGGTAACAAAAGGCTGTGTCCTGTATTGTGCAAATAAGGATTGCGCATGTTTGTAATAAGAAAAAGTGAATGCCGCTAAAGGCAAAAATGAAGGGCTGGAAGCAGAATCCAGCCCTTCAAGGAGTGTTTTTTCAGAATCAGGTGTAGTCTTTTCGCGTCACAGAGTGATTTTGAGCGACATGTTCTCACCTGTGTTTCCAGCCACGCTCGCTATGTATACGCCCTTGGGAAGACTGCCGAGCGACACGTGCGACTTGTTTCTGACGCTCATTATCTCCTGCCCTGTGGAGGAATGGAGGGCGACGGATTTCAAGGTGCTTCCGTCGTGGGCGCGGAGCGTGCGCGTGGTGTTGTCGAACACTACACGGAAGTCTGCCGCACCGGTCTTGTCTATGCCCGTCGAGAAGAAAGTGTTGTCGCGTATGCTGCGTATTTCCTCTGCAGAGAGCAGACCCTTGAAGAAGTATAGCTCGTCAATCTTTCCGTGCCAGTAGTCTTTGTTGTTCTTATGTCCTCCAATGCGGAAACCGCCCTGGCAAGCCTCGAAAGCGTTGGTGGCTACAGTGAGGTCGCGCTCACCGTCTATGTAGTAAGTCACGTTGCGGTCGACGGGATTGCACACTACAGCCACGTGCTGCCAGACACCCCGCCTGAACGATCCGTCGGATGCGGGATTGTGTCTGTTGCCGAGGAAATTGTTGAAAAACATTCTGGTGTCACCGCCAGACTGAGGCGTCTCCAGGCGTGTGTAGAGCAATATGCGTCCTGTTCCGTTGTGGTCTTTCTGCGCGAGCAGAATCTCGTCGCGGAAAAAATTGCCGTTCTCCGCAGTGCCGGAGGTGGGCACGGCAGTCTCCTCATCATATACCCACGCGCATATGGTGTACTGCGTGTCCTTGGTGTTCACGGTGCCGGTGGTGTTGAAATCCAGATACTGAGCGTTGCCGTTGAGCGACAGAGCCTGTCCGAACCTTCCCTCGGCAAAGCTGTGCCCGTTGGAGGACAGCGGATAGTTGTTGGGCGACTTGTCCGTAAGGTCGCCGTCGAACGGATAATAGAACAGCAGTTCTTTCTCCGTGTCAGCCATCTCCTCCTTAACCTTCAGTCCGACGCTTTTTGCCCAGTTGTTCCACAGAGTCTTCATTTCCCTCACCTTGTCGGGATGCTCGGCTGCCACGTTGTTGGTTTCGGAATAGTCTGTGGAGAGGTCGAACAACTGCCATCCGCCGTTGCGCAGTGACGTCATCTTCCAGTTGCCCACACGCACGGCGCGTCCGTTCTCATGCTCCCAGAACAGAGTGCGCTCACCGTTCCATTCACCCTCACCGCTTATCAGAGGCAGCAGACTGCGTCCCTCGGCGGCGAGCGGCTTAATGGAGTGTCCGTTGTAAGTGGACGGATATTCGGCGCCAGCCAGCGCGATGCATGTAGGCATGATGTCTATGAAGTGGCAAGGCTCGTTCACGATGGAGCCTTTTCCGCTCTTCATGCCTGCGGGCCAGTGCACAATTGTGGGCGCGGCGATGCCTCCGTGGAACGACTCCGCCTTCCAGTAACGGAAAGGCGTGTTGATGGCTCCCGCCCATCCAGTGCCGAGATAGTTGTAGGACAGCTGGTCGCCCGGCGTCCTCGAGTCGTGCGTCACCATCTGTCCGTCGCGCGTGCGGTCGTGTCTGTCGAACTCGCCTATGCCGTAATTCTCTGATGATGCGCCGTTGTCGGAGGAGAATATTATTATGGTGTTGTCGTATTCGCCTGTTTCCTTAAGCTTCTGTATGATGCGTCCCACGCCCTGGTCCACACAGTCTATCATAGCCGCGTGCACCTCCATGTTTGCCGCCTGAAACTCCTTGTCGGTCTCGTTCTCCCAAAGGCGTCCCGACTCATTGCGCGAGACGGGTGTCTGCTCAGGACTTATCAGTCCCAGTTCCACCATGCGTGCGTAGCGTTTCTCGCGCATCACGTCCCATCCTTCGTCGTACATCCCATCATATTTCTTTATGTCTTCCGGCTTGGCGTGCAGCGGCCAGTGAGGTGCGTTGTATGCCACGTACATGAAGAACGGCTCCTCCTTGGCGGAGAGGTCGTCGAGCAGGTCTATGGTCTTGTCTGTGATGAAGTCGGTGGAATAGAAGTCAGACGGTATTGCGTCGGTGTATATAGGTTCTTCGTTGTGTACGAGCGAGAACGGGTCGAAGTGGTTCACGACGCCCCATATCGTTCCCCAGTGCTCGTCGAATCCGCGGTTGCACGGATAAGTCTCAATTGGAGCGAACGGCCGGTTGTTGAATGTGTTCTGATGGGAGAGCCATGCCATCTGGTCGGCATTGTTGCCTATGCCCTGCGTGAGCGACAGATGCCACTTGCCGGTCATGGCAGTGTGATAGCCGGCGGTCTTGAGAACCTCGGGTATGGTGACGCATTCGGTGTTGAGACTCTGTCCCATCGCCATGATGCCCGCCTGCTGTGCGTAGAGTCCTGTCATGAGTGCGGCTCTTGACGGGCAGCTCCGTCCGGCATTGAAAAACTGTGTGAATCGCATTCCGTTGTTTGCAAGGCCGTCGAGATTGGGCGTGTGTATCTCTCCGCCGAAGCATCCGAGATCGGAATACCCCATGTCGTCCACCATGATGACCATGATGTTAGGCCGCCGGTCCTCAGCCTGTGCGGATGCCACGACAGGCAATGCGGCAGTGGCTGACAATAGCAGTTGTCTGGATTTTCTGATGTTCATAATAGATGTTATAAATTAAATGTGATACGTAGTAGCTTCAGTCAATAATCCGGTTTCGGGTTGCGGACGGTTCGTTAGCGGAATGCCCGCGTATGGTATATATTGGAATATGTATAGTATTTATGCTATACAATGATAATGTAAGGTTATTGCAACGGCAAGATGTGAAAGCAATGCTTTACCGTACTTGACATTGCCGAGACGCAGCTTATCTTATGCAAAGATAACGAATTATTCGTATAAAAGGATTATTTTCGTATAAAAAAGAACTCAAAGAGACCGGAATTTCGGTAATGGTGGCAACAATTACGTTGTAGCAATAGGGTCATCGGTGTCTGCCGTTGCGGTCGGAGGATGCCGGTCAGGGTTAAAATATATTATGCAAGTGGTGTTGATAAGAATAAATTTTGTAAGTTTGCAATTACGGTTAATCAATAAGGAGAATTTATGAAAAACGTAATAGAAGAAAGACTCAGACGACTGCGTGAGGTGATGAGGCGCGAACATCTCGCCGCGTTCGTGTTTCCCGGCACCGACCCGCACGGCAGCGAGTATGTGCCTTCGCGTTGGGAAGGACGCAAATGGGTGTCGGGGTTTGACGGGTCGGCAGGTCTTGCGGTGGTCACGACGGACGCCGCCGCGCTGTGGACAGACTCGCGCTACTTCATAGCAGCCGCAGAACAGTTGCGCGGCACGGAGTTCGTGCTGATGAAAGAGAGTGTGGAGGGCACGCCCGATCCGGCAGAGTGGATTGCCTCCAGACTGAGCGGTGCGACATCTACAGAGGTGGGAATAGACGGCATGAGCAGCAGTGCGGCAACGGTAGAGGCACTCATCGCTGACCTGCGCAAGGCGGGCGGCATCACCGTGCGGACAAATCTCGATGTGCTGGAGGAGATATGGGACGACCGTCCGGCACTGCCGGAGGGTGCCGTGTGCGAGCATTGTATGGAGTATGCGGGCGAAAGTCGTGCGGAGAAACTGCGTCGCATACGAGCCGCGTTGCGCGAGGTGCATGCCGACGGAATGCTTATGTCGGCACTTGACGACATAGCATGGACGCTAAACCTGCGCGGGAGCGACGTACACTGCAACCCGGTGTTCGTGAGCTATCTGCTCATAGCGCACGACAGGGCGACGCTGTTTGTGGACCGCAGAAAGCTCTCGCCCCGGATTGAGGCGGCTCTGAAAGCCGACGGGGTGCGTACGGACGACTATGCCAACGTGGCGCGCGGACTGAAGAAATATCCCGAATACAACATACTTATAGACCCTGATGAGACAAACTACACACTATATAAGGCTGCGGCGGTTCACAACGTGATAAGACACACGTCACCGGTGGCGGCGATGAAGGCTGTGAAGAACGCCGCCGAGATAGAGGGGTTCCGACGCTCTATGGTGCGCGACGGTGTGGCACTGGTGAGGTTCCTTATGTGGCTGAAGCCTGCCGTGGAGCGTGGCGGGCAGACGGAGATGAGCGTGAGCGAGCGTCTGCGCGGGCTGAGGGCTGCCGACCCGATGTACAGAGACCTCTCGTTCGACACCATTGCCGGTTATCAGGAACACGGTGCCATAGTGCATTATGAGGCTGACGGAGAGAGTGACGCCGCGCTGAGACCTGAAGGTATGATACTGATAGACAGCGGGGCGCAATATGCCGACGGCACTACGGACATAACGCGCACGGTGGCGCTCGGTCCGGTGACAAACGAACAGCGGCGTGTGTATACGCTCGTGCTTAAAGGACACCTGCAACTGCAGAACATGAAGTTTCCCTACGGAGCGTCGGGCACGCAGCTCGACGCGGCGGCGCGCATGGCGATGTGGCGCGAGGGTATGAACTATCTGCACGGCACCGGTCACGGTGTGGGCTCATATCTGAACGTGCACGAGGGACCGCATCAGATACGCATGGAATGGCGTCCGGCACCGCTCGTGCCGGGAATGACCGTTACAGACGAGCCGGGACTGTATCTTCAGGGCCGCTTCGGAGTGAGGACGGAGAACATGCTGATTGTGAAAGACTATATGGAGACGGAGTTCGGACGTTTTCTGGAGTTCGAGCCGCTCACGCTCTGTCCGATAGACAAGACGCCGATAATTGTCTCTATGCTTACTGACGATGAGCGGGCGTGGCTCGACGATTATCACCGTCGTGTATACGAAAGGCTTTCTCCGCATCTTCTTCCGGACGAACGCCAGTGGCTTGAGAATGCTTGCTCGCCTCTCTGACAGGTATGTGGCTCAGGCAGGTCAGCCATTTGTCGGACGTGTCTGAGCCATGTTCATACCAGTCTGCGCTTCACTACGGCTGGATTTCCGGCGGCAAGCGAGTCGTCAGGAATATCGTGCACAACCACCGACCCGGCTCCGATGATGCACCGGCGTCCGATTGTGACGCCCGGACAGATGATGCATCCTCCGCCCAGCCATGTGTCCTCACCGATTGTTACGGGGAATGCAGATTCCTGACACTCGCGCCTCTCTATGTGGTCAATGGGGTGATGGGGAGTGTATATCTGACATGCCGGACCTATCTTCACGTTGTCTCCTATGCGTATATATGCTCCGTCGAGCATCACGCAGTTGTAGTTTATGAACACATTGCTGCCTATGATGATGCCGTTGCCGTGGTCGCAGTGGAACGGCGGACACACTGTCGACGACTCGGGTATGCCGGGTATGAGTTCCTCTATTACGCTTCGGTAACCTTCGTCGTTGATTGTCATTGTCTGCAGACGTGCGCACAGCTTTTTGGCATGAATCAGACTCTCATGTATCTCACCCTTGTCAAAGCGGTACATCTCACCGCTCCTCATCTTCTCAAATTCTGTTTTCATAGTTATGGTATTGGTTTGTTATGTGGCAAAGATAATGCAAACGAGCGGAAAGAGAGCTTGCTCTCAATTTCCCGAGTGCCGCTTATCTTATACAAAGATAATGCAAACGAGCGGAAAGAAAGTTTGTTTTCAATTTCCCGAGTGCCGCTTATCTTATGCAAAGATAATGCAAACGAGCGGAAAGAAAGCTTGTTTTCAATTTCCCGAGTGCCGCTTATTTTATACAAAGATAGTGAAAGGTGAGAGTAATGGCAAAATAAAAAAGCGTCGTTTTTTTTATTTTTCCATAGCCGAGCCGCCTCCTGTCTTATGAAAAGATAGTGAAAGGTGAGTGCAATATCAAAATAAAAACAGTGTTGTCATATATAATGAGCCCCTGCAAACAAAGCAGGATCTCATTTGTTTTGTTATTATTTTATTATACGTTTCACAGCCTTGCCATCAGAGATGTAAATGTTTATTCCGCGTGTGGGACCGTTGAGTTTTCTGCCATGGATGTCATAGTATTGTCCTGAACCTTTTGCAGAGGAGGCGTTTACAGTATTTATGCCGGTTTCGATTTTGTCTTTGAGACGCACTAACTGCCAGTTGCGCGTGTCTGCACCCACACTGTTGCCATACTCCTCAAGACCTACTACGGTACCGGCTGTGAGTCCGGACCTTTCGAGATCGAAGGCATTGCCCGAAGCATTGATTATCTTGTAGAAGAAATCCTCTACCGGTTCTATGGCAAACGTCTGTCCTTCGACGGCATTGCCGACGGTCTGTAAGGCATAGCTGCCGCTGTCCGTTATGGTCTGACCCTCTGCGTTTGTCAATGTGTATTCGTCGCCGTGCTTCTTTAATGTCCATTGCTGGCACGGGTCTACCATGTCGGCAGGTTCTATGGTCACATTGCCGTCGTGTGCCGAGAGAGCCATGTTGCAGTTGCTTTGTGGAACTATCAGATAAGTGCCATTGTCTTCAGCGTCCTGGCTCTGAGTCTCCATAGTGTAGGGAATTATAAGTGTTATTATGCTCTGTGCAGGCAGACTGACTTTTACCAGCCCATCCTCGTTGGGAGAAGAGTTGTTGTTTATTTCACGCATGTATGCGTTTTCCATTGTGCGGTATGACTTGATTTCTCCGTTCACATGAACATCGGGGAGCTTTATCTGATGGCGTACCCTTTCGTCGGTATTGTTGAGTGTCACAATGATAAGGGTGTCTTTTTCCGGGTTTACAGCAGCCAATGCCTTGTTGGAAAGCGCAGTAACCATTGTGTAGCCCTGACGTATGAACTTCGTTACATGTTGGCGCACGTAGTAATTGGGCACGCGTTTTGCGCTGTTCTCATTGCTGAAGCTTGCCTGCACCGTGCACCACTGGTCGTTGTCTTTCTCTATATACTGCCAGTCGAGCCATGCCGAGGGCAGAATATAGTGTATGTCGTCGAAGAACTTCTGGCAGAGTTTAAGGTTGCCGGACAGTCCTGAGCCTCCGTCACCCACTTCGCTCATCCATATCGGCTTGCCTGCGGCACGTGCAAGCGAGCCTGTCTGACTGCGTGAGCGGTCGTTGGCTTGATAGGTGTGGGTGTTCCATTGTCCCACCATATCCATGGCGTTATTATTAATGTAGTATTTGAGTGTCGTTACGCTTTGGGACGTCCATGACCCATCTGCACTGGATATGATGGTGTTGAGTCCGCTCTCTTTCAAAATGGGGGAAAGCACTTTCAGGAAGTTTACCTGTGATGCGGTGCTGAAGTAGCACCCCTCCTGCTCGCCATTCGCCCTCCATGTGTTCAAAGCCGGTTCGTTGAATGGTTCCAATGTCTTGAACTCTATACCGTAGGTGTCCTTATAATGCTTGCATACGTCAACCAGATAGTTTGCGAAGTCGTCGTAATATTCAGGTTTCAGATTATCCTTGAACAGTGAAGTGTTGCCTGCACAGCATCCGCTGTAGGTCATCCACCATGGCGCACTGTTACTGAATGCCTCGAATATGGCATCGGGTCTCTTCTCTTTTATCTTGAGCATTATCTTGCGTTGTGCCTCGTCGCGGTCCCAATGATATTCTCCGCCTGGTTCATCCAGGAAACCTTCCATCTCGGCTCTCAGTCCTTTGCCTTTAGCCATGTGGTGCGGATCGCAGTTTGTGTTAAGCGGATCGTCTCCGCCACCGATGTTATATCTGAAGATGTTATAGTTTAGTCCGGTAGGGCTTACCATCCATTCTACTATTTCATCTATTTTATCGTCGCTCCACTTGCCGCACATATTGGCCCACCAGCGGAGGCTTACTCCCCAGCCTTCTATTTTCTGACGTGTGGCTTGAGGGTGGATAGAGTATGAAATGGTGTTTTCTTGTGCCGGTGCGTGTGTACACGCTACCATACCGATAGTTAATAGTAAATATAGTGGTTTCATAGATGTTATGTTTTTAAAGTGTTGAAGTGTTATTTTAATGTTGGTTTAACGAATTATAAATGTCTGTAAATTTGGCGGTTAGTGAGAATGGTTTTACCTTTATGGAAAATTATTACAAGCAATAATCGTTATGCTTACTGAAAGCAAATTTATATAATTATTTCGTGTTGCAGACGATTTTGCTTCACTTATTACCAATTTTTAAGCGTTCCGGTTTTGGTGCTGTTATGGAGAAATATACTCTGAAATATGATAAAAAACGTTATTGTCTGCGCGATTTTACAATGCCAAAGACAATCAATACTTGTATGAAATCGGCGTAATGATTAATTTTGTGCTCAGACATTTAATAAAAAACGATATATGAAGAAATATAAAATAGGAATACTGGGAGCGGGATCCATTGCCCGCGCGATGGCGTGGACGGCAGGGCAGATGGAGAATACAGTGGCGTATGCCGTGGCGTCGAGGTCTTTGGAGAAGGCGCGCGCGTTTGCCGTAAACCATAATGTGGAGCGGGCATACGGTTCGTACGAGGAGATGCTGGACGACCCGGAGGTGGATCTGGTGTATATCGCCACGCCTCATTCCCACCACTATGAGCATGCACGCATGTGCATAGAGCGCGGCAAGCCTGTGCTGTGTGAGAAAGCATTCACAGCCAACCTGCGACAGGCAGAGGCTTTGCTGAGGCTGGCACACGAGCGTAAGGTATTCATCACCGAAGCCATATGGACCCGTTACATGCCATTCACAAAAACGATTAACGCTATGGTGAACGACGGCACGATAGGCACACCGATGACGCTGACCGCACATCTGAGTTATCCCATTACACATAAGGAGCGCATACGCAGACCGGAACTGGCTGGCGGCGCGCTGCTTGACATAGGTCTGTATAACATAAACTTCGCCCTCATGGCGTTCGGCACGGACATAAGTGAGATTTCCTCAGCGGTGATAAAGTCGGATGAGGGCATGGACTTTCAGGACAGCATAACGTTCAAGTATGCCGACGGCAAGATGGCGGCACTTCAGTGCAACGTGTTCTGCGCGGGCGACCGGCAGGGCATTGTGTGCGGAGACAAGGGCTATTTCATTGTCGACAACATAAACAATCCACAGCGCGCCGACATCTATTCTGCCGACCACAAGCTGGTGCGCACCGTAAGCTGTCCGCCTCAGATAACCGGTTATGAATATGAAGTACAGGCATGCATCGACGCGCTTGAGCACGGCAGACTTGAGTGTGAGGACATGCCACACTCCGAGACTCTTCGCGTGATGGGGCTGCTTGACTCGCTGCGCATGGAGTGGGGCGTGCGCTATCCTATGGATGACGCGGAAGTGTGATGTCATCGTAAATATTGCAGAAAGACGACAACGGACGGACGCCATTACGGGTGTCCGTCCGTTGATGTTTATAAACAGACATATTCTATACGTAGAAAATTAGGACAAGAATCCGGCTTTATTGTTATTATTTGTGTATGAGTGATAAATAAACGGAAAAATAAGTCTGTGTCTTAGTGACGTGTTGCGTCGGAAAAACATTTATCGTATATTTGTCATACCTTAACTAAGCTGATGTATCACTTTAAACCTTTCGATTCTTATGGATAAACGCAATCTTATGCTGCCGGTGATGGTTGCATGCGGCATGCCTGGTTTTTCTCAGGAAAAGCCCAATATCATAATTGTGAATGTTGACGATATGGGTTATTCTGACCCATCCTGTTATGGCGGAGACTACGTAGAGACACCTAACATCGACCGTCTGGCGGCAGAGGGCATAAGGTTCACGCAGTTTTATACGTCGTGTCCTATAAGCTCGCCGTCGCGCACGGGCTTGACCACGGGAATGTATCCCACACGTTGGGGCATCACCACATTCCTTCAGGACAGGGCAGGAAATGCGGCAAACGAACAGAACGATTTTCTTGACCCTTCAGCCCCTTCTATGGCAAGGGCGCTGAAAGCCGGAGGTTATGCCACCGGACATTTCGGCAAATGGCACATGGGAGGAGGCAGGGATGTGAAAAACGCTCCGTCAATAACCCGTTATGGCTTCGACGAATACTCATCCACATGGGAAAGTCCAGACCCAGACCCTAAGCTGACTTCGTCCAACTGGATATGGGCTCCTACTGACGAGGTGAAACGATGGAACCGCACGGCATACTTTGTTGACAAGACACTCGATTTCCTGTCGCGGAACAAGGGAAAACCATGCTTTGTCAACCTTTGGCCGGACGATGTGCACACGCCTTGGGTTTATGAAAACGATGAGGCAAGCCAGAGGGAATCAGCCGAGTCGTTCTCCATTGTGCTTAAAGAGCTTGACAATCAGATAGGACGTCTGATGCAGGGACTTAAAGATTTGGGCATCGACGACAACACCATCGTTATATTCACAAGTGACAACGGACCGGCACCAGCGTTTGACGGACACCGCACAAACTCACTCCGCGGACAGAAGGGCACGCTCTATGAGGGTGGAATAAGGATGCCTTTCATCATCCGGTGGCCGGGAGTCATAGAGCCGGGACAGGTGAACGGGCAGTCGGTATTGTGCGCGGTGGATCTCTTCCCGTCGCTGTGCGCAATCGTCGGAGCAGATTTGCCGTCGGAATATAGGCTTGACGGAGTTGACATGAGTGCTACGCTGCTCGGCAAGGAGCAGGCGGTGCGTGAGTCACCTTTGTTCTGGGAGTTCGGAAAAACGAAGAAGGACAGAGTCAGCCCGCACATCGCTGTAAGAGAAGGCGACTGGAAACTGCTCGTGAATGCAGACGGAAGCAGCGTGGAACTCTACGACATGAAGAATGACTTCAACGAAACTGTAAATCTCGCAACATCAAACCCGGAGACCGCCGGGAGACTCAAGCAAAAAGCCATAGAATGGTTTGGCGAGGCTTACCGCCAGTATGCCGACCATATCATACGTGTTTCCGCCGACGGTGACCCGACCTGTGCCGGAGACGCATGGGAGAATGCCACCACATTGCAGCATGCCGTGGAGACAGCTTCTCAGTTTCCGTCGGCACAGATATGGATGAAGCAAGGGACATATGATGTGGAGGCTTCTGTCAATATAGACGATGTCGCAATATACGGAGGGTTCGATGGAACTGAAAGACTGTTGTCAGAACGCGACTGGAAGGCTAACCCTACGGTAATAGACGGTGGAGGAACAGTGTCGCCGTTGCGCAACTTCGGACTGGACAGGACAGTGCGCACAGTGCTCGACGGCATCATTGTGCAGAACGGCATAAGCGGTTCAGCCGATAACGGCAGCGGCAACGGAGGAGGAGCGATACTTGCCAATGGGGCGAAAGTGAGAAACTGCATATTCAGAAACAACCGTACGGCAGACGGGAAAAACGGTGCTGCTCTGCACTGCCACATGGGAACAGTGACGATAGAAAACAGTCTTTTTGTGAACAACTCGTCTACCGGCAACGGCGGAGCTGTGCAGGTGGGCGGCGGTGTGACGGCAAAGATAATAAACTGTACGTTGGTCAACAATACGTCGTCCGGTCCGGGAGGTGCGTTCGGCACGGGCAATGACGCTTCCAACATCAATATATACAACACCCTTGCATGGCACAACACCGGTGGGGACGGCAGTCCAAGCAGTTACGGACAGAACACAAACAAGGACGGAGGAGGAAAAATCGTGTCGATGAATTCTGCGATAGAGAGCGACAGCAGAAAGTTCGCGGACGGAGATGACGTCAACCATATAATGCTGTCAGACAACAATACACCGGACTTGCAGAATCCTTCTCCGGTAACCGGATACGCCGGTGCGGACATGACAGACGGAGAATGGGGCGCATACTCTTATGCTCTTTCGGAGCAATCCTTATGTGTTGACGCAGGAAACGCGGCTCTCACGTCAGGTCTGGAATACGATCTGGACATGCGGAGACGTCTGTCAGGAAGGCAGATAGACATCGGATGTTATGAGTATGACAACGGAGAGCCTTCTGTGACATCGCCTGTGATACGCGTCGCTGTTGACGGTGACAATGCCTGTGACGGGGCGTCATGGGATAGAGCCACTACCATTGAGCGTGCGGGAGAGCTTGCCGGGATGTATGCTACAGCTGTCGATGTGTGGATGAAAGAAGGGACATATGTCCTTGACCAAACCCTAAATGTGGACAAGCTGCGCATATACGGAGGTTTTGACGGAACGGAAACGGCATTGGAAGAGCGCGACTGGAATGAGCACCATACCGTGATTGACGGTGGAAGAAAGATATCGCCGTTGAGGAACTCAGCCCTTGAGTCTGAGGTGAATACCGTTCTTGACGGACTTATAATACAGAACGGTGTCAATCATGATAATGCTAACGGCAACGGCAACGGTGGCGGCGCGATACTCACCAACGGTGCGAGAGTGAGCAAATGCATATTCAGAAACAACCGTACAAAGAACGGAAAGAACGGCGGGGCTTTGCATTGCCACGTTGGAAAGATACACGTGGACAACTCCCTTTTTATAAACAACACCTCATCCGGTAACGGGGGAGCTGTACAGACAGGAGGCGGAGCGACGGCAGAGCTTGTCAACTGCACGTTCTCAAACAATAAGGCGGCTTCTTACGGCGGTGCGTTGGGGACGGGCAACAGCACATCTGCCGTCAACTTGTATAACTGTATTGCATGGAACAACATGGGGCATGGCACATATGAAAGTTACGGGCAAAATGCTGATATTGACGGAGGCGGAAGCGTGAAGTCGGTCAATTCGGCGGTGGAAAGCGTCAGCCGTAAGTTCGGCGACGGTGACGACAGTGGTCATGTTGTGCTCAACCGTGACGTGACACCTGCCTTTGAGGCATGTTCTTCAGTGTCGGGCTGTTCATATGATGAGGCTTTATGGAGTGACATAACCGGCTCGTCATACATGCTGACGGAAGGTTCCATATGTGTGGACAACGGCAATGACTCTTTCGTTGAGGAAAGGTATGATCTTCGCGGAAACCTGCGCATAAGCGGAGAGTGTGTAGATATGGGAGCTTATGAGTTTTTTCCGTCTACGGCTGTGGATAGGCCGGAATACAGAAAGGCCGGTGTCGTGTATAAGAACGGTAGACTTGTCTTTACCGGAACTGATGTTGGAGACAGCTTCGCTATATATTCGCCTGACGGCATCGAACTGCGAAGGGGAAAGATAACGTCAGACCTTTTCCATATGAAATATGATGGAAGAGGTCTTATTCTTGTGAATCTGAACGGAAATGTGTCCAAACTGTATGTATATTAGCAGGAATGATAAACCCAGACACGGTCATCGGACGTCACACCTGAGTGAAGTTTGTGTTATAGAAGAAGTTCGGTATGTGTCCTGATGACCGGTCTGGAATTGATCGGTATGTGAGAAAACCGCACGGTTAAATAACGAGTTTCATTGTCTCTACCGCAGATCCGTGCGTCACTTTCACTATGTATATGCCACCAGACTTGAGCGGCAGCCTTATCTCATTCGCATTGCCGTTTTGCGAGACGACTTTCGTGCCGTCTGTCCTGTAAACCTCTATCCTGTCTATCCGGTCTGTTGTGGTCAGGTGCAGAATACCGTCGGCATAGCTGTATGAAGGCTTTTCCGCGTCGGCATGACTTATGGATGACATTTGCAGGATGTGTTTCATTCCGGCAAGGGCGTCAATCTTTCCTTGTCCGAAGATGCCGTCGGGCACGTCACCGGTGAATCTGTCATGCATGGACGTTTCCTTTATGGTACTCATCACGTCCTCATAGGTGAGCGAAGGCTCTGCCTCAAGCCATAAGGCGATGATGCCTGTCACTACGGGTGTCGCCATGGACGTTCCGCTTGCCGTGCCCCAAGTGTAGGTGCGGTTGTAGGTAGGGTCTTTCACGGTCGCCACCTTGTCGGCGTCTTTCACATAGTAGCCGCTTGCGTAAGAGTTGAACGACGACACGACGGCGGCTCCCGGAGCTGTGACGTCGGGTTTTATGCGTCCGTCGAAGGTCGGACCTTTGCCCGACAGAGGATATATGTCACCCTGTGTCCATGGTTTCTCGTGGGTGTTTCCTGATAAGTCGTTATATGACGTTTTGGACACATATGCCCCTACTGCCACGGAGTTGAACCCAGTGGCTGTGGCGGCTATGGTGCATGCGTTTGTGCCTTCGGTATACCCTTCACGCCCGGATGAGCCGAATTCGCCGTGGTCGCTGTTTATCATGTATCTTCCGTTCTCAGACTTGAGGACAATCTCCCATGTCTCGTTCTCCGGCATGCCATATACCATGTTCACGCTGAAATAAGGATTGCCGTTGGCTGGATTCGCCGACACATATACGCTCATGCTCCCGTTGTCGGTGCTCTGCGTGCCGAAGTCGTCAATGCGGTAGGATTGCCGTTTGCCGCTTTCGAATGACTTGGTGAAATAAGTCTCGTCCGTGTTCTTGTCTTTCAGCGACAGCGTGAGAGTATATTCCGAGCCTGCCACACCCTCTACAAACAGGTTGTCACGGTTGTATGAGGGCAGAATCCAGAAGCTTTTCATCATCGGGTTGTCCTTGTCAAGTGTCCCTTTAAGGGTGGAACGCCTGTGTCCCTCGTTGCCGGCGGCGATGGAGAGAATCTTTCCTTTCTGTCCCTTCATGAGGTTGTCTGTCAGAACAGTGAACGCATCCGTGCCGTCCTTGAAGCCAAGCACGGTGCCTATGCTCAGATTGATGGAGATTGGCTTCTGCACCTTCTCCGCATATTTCAGCAGCCAGTCCAGTCCGTCAATTATTCCCTGCTCGGTCTTGTTGGTGGACACGAGCACGATGTCTGCCTCAGGCGCCACTCCGAGATAGGGTCCGTCGTAGCTGCCTGTGGCTATTCCTGCCACATGGGTTCCGTGAGTGTCGCCGGTGAGTTCCATGTCTCTCGACACAGAAGCCAGTTCTTCGCCAGTGAGATATTCCTTGCCGTAGCCGTAGCTGCTGTTGGTCTGCATGAAGTTATTCTGGTCCCATACAGCCCGTATGCGGCTTTTTCCGTTGCTGTCTCTGAAGTTTGGATGTCTGAAGTCAAACCCCGCGTCGATTATTCCGACCAGAACACCGTTGCCTTTATACGCTGTGTCAATGCCTGTGGCGGAGTGCACGGCGTCCACATTGGTTAGTGTCCGCACATTGTCCATCATGGTGCGCACCTCCTGTCCGGCGTCAATCTCCTCGACGTCGTTGTCGTCAGCCAGAGCCACTATGCTACTGACAGGAACTACAGCCGTGTAGACATCTCCGCAGCCCACGTTGAACCTCACACCGTAGACCCTGCTCAGGCGTTCCTTGTCGGCGTTCTCGCGTAGCCTTATGAAGAGGTTTGCCACAGCATCCGCCGCGACACCGTCCTGCGTGCCGCGTTTCTCTGTAAGCCTCAGTGTGGAGGCTGACAGCTTCGGACTATATGTCCTGACTCTTGTCTGTGCGCCTGCGCCCAGCAGACACAGTGACAGTGCCAGTGTTAACAGTGTTTTCCTCATATCTGTGTTAATAAAGTCCACGATGCGCGCTGTCACAGCGTCACCGTGGACTGAAGTTGAAACCTAATCTATATTACTTAACTATGATTTTATGGCTCTGCCTTGAATTGCCTGAATAAACGGTGACAATGTAGAGTCCTTCTGCCGGAACATACACGCTGCCTCCGTTCACAACGCTGTCGGCAACGGTCTTTCCGTCAATTGTGCTTACTGTGATGCGGCACGGCTTGTCATACTTTGCCGAAACGTAATGTCCGTTCACAGCTATGCCGCTTTCGCCTGCGGTTGTTAAGCCTGATATGGAAGTAGCCTCGCTGTTCTGCCATTTCAGAACCGGATAGCCGCCGTTGATGTTCTTTGTGTCGGCAGTCCATATGTCCTGACCGTTGTCAAGCTGGGCGATAAATTCCGCGCTCTTCATCTCGTCGGCTGTCTTGGCTGTTACGCCCGGAGTCTCATCAAACGCCGCGTCTGCCATTTTGAGATAGAAGCAGTCAGAAACCTGCACACCGTCGTCATATGACCCTATCACCGCGCCTGAGTAGTAAGCGTCTGCGGACACCTTTCCAACATTGTAGCAACCGGTCACTGTTCCTTGAGGCAGATAGCCCACAATGCCTCCGGCGAACATTCCCTTGCAAGCAATGGAGCCTGTGTTGTAGCAGTTTGTCACTTTGCCGTCCAGATCTACATATCCTGCTATGCCGCCGATATTCATCTGCGCGTCTATTGTGCCATGATTGACGCACTGTGATACTTCTCCTCCAAATACGTTTCCTACTATTCCTGCCTGTCCCATTCCGCCTGATATGTCCATAGAAGCATAGCTGACGCAGTTTGTCAACTTGCCTCCTTTCATCGCTCCCACAAATGTGCCGGTGACATCGAGACCTTCAACTTTGGATTTTGCGCCCACGGTGAGGTTCTTCACTTCAGCGTTTCCTGATATGCATGCAAAGAGTCCTGTGCCTCCTACAGAATTGTTCGGATTCGGATCGACGTAATATATGTGGATGTTGTCAATAGTCTTGCCGTTGCCATCGAACACACCGAGGAAATACTTCGATGCGTCTACCAGCTGATTGCCGTTCTCTTGGTCAACATACTCGTCGAAGAATCCTATAGGGTCGAATTTAAGCCCCTTGTCGGCTCCCATGTCGAGGTCGTCGGTCAGTTTGAAGTACTTGCCTTCATATGTCTCCCCGGCTTTCACCTGTTTAGACAAGTGTGCGAGCTGTGAGGCGTTCTCTATAAGATAAGGGTCGTTCTGCGTTCCGCTGCCTGCTGTCCACGGGCTGGCAGTGCCGTCCCATACCTGTGCGCCTGCTGTGGCTGCAAGTATTATTCCTAACAAGAGTAAAAATGTTTTCTTCATAATAGTAAGTGTTTAATGTGTTGTGTATATAATAATGTGAATGTATGATGGTCTTGTCTTTCTGCGGACTTCGCGCTAGTCGTTTGAGGGTGTTGCGCCGCATTGTGAGACATGCGAATGCCGTAATGCCATGTGCGTGCGTTCTTCTGTCATGTGGCTTTAGCTGTTCCGGCTTATGCGTGTTCCGGCAGGCTTCGCAGCAATGTTCGCCATGACGTTTTGCCGTATGTTCCGCCTTATGTCCGCCGTATATGAGATGTCGTATTCACACATGCGTTCAGTCGGAAGCTGAGGGCAGGCATTTCATTGTGCCGGTTGCCGGTTGCCAACATGTTTTCCCAATGATGTGATGTCTCTGCTTTTCTGTGTGGAGAATATCCGGTTGGCGTGATGTCTGTGTTTGTCCTGTTTTATGAGAATGATGTTTATGAAAATATGTCTGAATCATCACCGGAGGTGATTTCCACAATAGTGTGATACATGTGTGGATTTCGCAAATTTATGTATAATTATTTCTGTATCAAAATTTTTACAGAATTTTACCAATAATAGCGTATTTCAGTTGAATAAAAATCGCGTAACAAGTCTGACAGTCTGCATTTACGAGATTTTACGAATCATGAGAACGATGCACGATGTCGTGGGGCATACACACCACCTCCGCATCCGGAGAGGTCGTTCCGGTGCGGAGGTCGGGAGGTTGATGGCACGTCAGCCGTCATGCTTCCGGTGCCATTGTATTTGTGACTTTCCGTGGTTTGCGTCCGGATGCGTCGTCATCCGTTTGCAACCACTCTGCGTTCTGTCTCCAATGCTCTCGGGAATATGATGTTGTTCTCGATGTGTATGTGCTCATGAAGTGCGTCGCGGAATGCGCGCAGGCGGCTCATGAGGAGTCTGTAGCTGTCGCATGCGTCGTCGGGAGCGGTGAAGTCTGAGGTCAGTCCGGCTATTGTCACGAACCGTTCGCCTTCCGCGCTGTGCTCGCTTTCCATCACCCCGATGGGGTAAAGGATTGTCCCGCAGTGGAACGACTCCGCCTCACGGTGTTCCGCCTCCGCCTGACACAGCTCATAGATGTATGGAAACAGCACCTGCTCTTCCTTTCCCAGATGGTTCTCGAGGTCGGCAAGCGACTGGCGGAAGAGATGTCTTATCTCTGCCAGTTCGGGATGGTGGGCTCCATGGACAGATGTCACCTTGTCGAGAAGCTTCTCTATCTGAGGACCTACGGTCCTGATGTTGCGGTGATGTATCTTCAAGACATAGTCCACGAGCAGGTCCAATGGCCATGAGGCAAAATCCTTCACGGCGGCGGGAGCGTCGTCAGCCGCGTTGTCAAGCTCATGCGCCACAGCCTCGGGGTCGAGTCCGCGGGCGCGGCATGCCTCAGTGAACGGTGTGCTGCCGTGGCAGCAGAAGTCTATGCCATGACGCTGGAAGACAGATGCCGCCGCGAAGTTGGCAGCCACGATGCCGCCTGTTGTCTGGTTGTCATAGTTATTATTTGTCATGATGAAAGTTCTTTTCAGTTTGAAAGTCCGAATTTGTCAAGGTCTTCCTCCACAGTGCCGATTCCGGCTATGCCGAAGTTCTCGACAAGCACTTTGGCTACGTTGGGCGAGAGGAATGCCGGAAGTGTCGGACCAAGGTGTATGTTCTTCACTCCGAGACTCAGCAGCGCGAGCAGCACGATGACGGCTTTCTGCTCATACCATGCTATGTTGTAGACTATGGGCAGGCTGTTGACGTCGTCGAGCCCGAACACTTCCTTCAGCTTCAGTGCTATGACCGCCAGTGAGTAACTGTCGTTGCACTGTCCTGCGTCGAGCACGCGCGGTATGCCCTGGATGTCGCCCAGCGGCAGTTTGTTGTATCTGTATTTGGCGCATCCTGCGGTGAGTATGACCGTGTCTTTGGGAAGACGCTCCGCGAAGTCGGTGTAATAGTTGCGGCTGTTCATGCGTCCGTCGCATCCAGCCATGACCACAAACTTGCGTATTGCTCCGCTCTTGACAGCCTCTACAATCTTGTCGGCGAGCTGGATGACCTGATTGTGGGCGAATCCGCCGGTTATCTGTCCGTGCTCTATTTCCTTCGGCGCCGCGCATTTCTTTGCCAGTTCTATTATCTCGGAGAAATCCTTATGTCCGTTTTCGTCTGTTTCGATGTGGCGGCAACCAGGGAATCCTGTCGAGTTTGTGGTGAACATGCGGTTCTTGTAGTCGGCGTTGGGCAGCGGCGGAACGATGCAGTTGGTCGTGAAAAGTATCGGACCGTTGAACGATGCGAACTCCTCGCGCTGCTTCCACCATGCATTGCCGTAGTTGCCTGCGAAGTGTGCGTATTTCTTGAATGCCGGATAATAGTGTGCCGGGAGCATCTCTCCGTGTGTGTAGACGTCGACGCCTGAGCCTTCAGTCTGCTCGAGCAGCATCTCAAGGTCTTTGAGGTCGTGTCCGCTGATGAGTATTCCGGGACGGTTGCGCACGCCTATGTCTACAGTCGTAGCCTCAGGATGCCCGTAGGACGATGTGTTGGCAGTGTCGAGCAGAGCCATTGCGTGCACTCCCACCTCGCCTGTCTTGAGTGCAAGCTCCGTGAGCTCGGCTACGGACATGCGGTTGTATGCGGTCTCGGCAAGCGCGCTTTGCATGAAGTGATGTATGGCTGTGTCGTTGTGTCCCAGACGCATGGCATGCTCCACATATGCCGCCATGCCTTTCAGTCCGTAGACAATGAGTTCCTTGAGCGAGCGTTTGTCCTCGTCGGTCTCGTGCAGCACGCCCACCTCGCGGGCTTTAGCGTCGTAGTCGTCGCGTGTGCCGCTCCACGTCACCTCGTCTACATGAGGCAGTTCTATACCGTGTGCCGCAGCCGTGTCTTTCAGAGAGTCGCGCAGCGAAAGGGCTTTGTCCACGCGGCGGCGTATGCTCTCGATGTCGAAGTTGGCATTTGTGATGGTGCTGAAGAGAGCGTCGACGACAAACCTGTCGACCTTTGCGTCGACGTCAATCTCGTTCTTCCTGAGTGTCTCGGCTACCGCAGAGATGCCTCTTGTCACGAACAGCAGCAGGTCCATGCTGCATGCCGTGGCGGCGTCCTTGCCGCACACGCCTTTCATTATACACCCTGTGCCTCTGGCTGTTTCCTGACATTGGAAACAAAACATCTTATTTTCCATATCTGTCACTGTTTGTTTGGTTTTGTTATTGTATGTTTTCTTTTGTATGAATGTTTTTTATTATTTTTGTATAAGCTAAGCTTCGGCTCGGCAGTGTCAAGTCTGGTAAAACAGTGTTTTCCCGTCTTGCCGTTGCACTCGCCTTGCATTATCTTTGTCCGGCAGCATGCTACGGTCCGGCAGTGAGGCTCTGTTCCCACCTGCCTCTTACGCAGCGGATTTTTTGTAAAGATGATGCAAATGAGCGGAATGAGAGCTTGCTCTCAAAATCCCAGATGCAGCTTTTCTTATGCAAAGGTAAACCTGCGAAAACGCTCAAACTGTATCAAATGTTACAGTGGATGTGAAAAATAATTAAAACTGACTATATTATGGAACTGACACCCCTTCTTAAGATTATGCCGTTTCGCGGAATGAGTGAGACGGAGCTTGCCTCGCTGCTCTTTGGCGGGCATGGCAGTGTGCGACGGTTTGCCTCCGGAGACTTCATCGCGTTGCAGGGCAGCCTGTGCCGCGGACTATATGTGCTTGTGAGCGGCAGGGTGAGGGCTGCTATGGTGAACGCGGACGGCAAGGAGGTGACCATCGAGGAGATTGAGGCACCGGCTCTGCTTGCCTCCGCTTTTGTCTTTGCCACGGAGAACAGGTTCCCCGTGCAGATATCGGCAATAAAGCCTTGCGAGGTGTGTGTCGTAGGTAAGGACCGCCTGACGGAGGCTATGAGCCGTGTTCCGTCGCTCATGTCGGGATTCCTGACGGACATCAGCGACCGCAGCGCATTCCTCGGCAGGAAACTGAATGAGTTCGCACTGCTCGACCTGAAGAAACGTATTCTTGAATATCTGAAGACAAATCCGGTGATACGCAACCAGCGCGAGGTGGCTCAGCGTCTGGGTGTGACAAGACCGTCACTGGCGAGAGCCTTGTCTGAACTGGCGAAAGAGGGGAGACTGCCTGCGAGTAAGGGAGCGTCGGAATGACATGACGGCGAGTCTGCCACCGTATGCTTCCCGGTTTGCGCGGTCATGCGGGATAAGCTTATGCCTCATTTTCACGGTCTGCCGCTTATGCTCTCTTGTGCATGCTCCAGCCACCGTATGCCGTGCCATTGTAAAAGCGACGGAGTGAGACAGTAGATTAACACGCGGTGTGAAATTACCTGGTAAGAGCGAAATATGGTATAACAAAAGCGAGGATGAGGATAACGTCAAGTCAACGAGAATCGTGCGGAAGCGAGCAGACTGATGTCTGACGGTGTGTACGCGAATTTTAAAGGTATGGATATAATGTGTTGTAAATAAGTGTGTTGCGTGTTTTGTTCTTGAAAACAAATCATGTGGCACGGTGAAAAAGCCTTTTCCATCATACAGAAAAGCCTTTATGGGCAGGCGAAAGAAGCTCTATCGGAACGTGACACAGCCTCTCCGGGAACGGCACATTGAACGGTGAGCCGACGGAAAGAATGTGTACGGTTCGTAAAAAGGACAGATTCTGCGTTTTTCAGATGAAAAAAATGACGCATTATATGGCTTCCGTCGAAATCAAGGAAATAAAAAACCGGTGGAAGAGAGTGTCTGAGCAGATACTCAATATCTGTTTGCCGAAAAATATTTGTCAATATTTTTTACTTCACACAGTGCCTCGTTCCACCGGTGTCTGACGCATAAAGAATGCGGCAGCGTGTACGCCATAGCGTAACGTTGCCGCATTGCAGGTATTATCGTAAGTTATTCATACTTCTAAATGTTGTCCAGGCTCCATATCTCTTTTGCCGCGCGGACAATTTTGTTGAAACGTTTTTCTATGCACGACTTGTCCCAGACAGGATGTTCTCTGTCCCCGACAAACTCCATTATCTCTTTTTGCTGGTTGAGCAGATTGTCCGTGCCATATGTCCGGAGCTTGTCTGCAAACGGACGGTTGCCCAAAGAACTGTTCTGCCTTCCAGCCATAAGCATGAGGTTTCCGACACTGTTCATCCATTCTCCGGAAACGATGCCCTCCTTCGGATTTTCCTTGTCCGCATAAACACCGTATCCGTTCTCCAAAGGAGAGTCTTGCGTCTGAGGAGCTATGTGCTCAATGCTTTTGTCGGAGATGACATCCTCATACGTAATCTTAGGTATAGGATAGTTGTCGTTACACAGATATTGTTCGTATCTCCACAGCAGGTAGTTGTCCACAGGATTGCGGTAAAACCATCCGCTCTTGATGTGGCTTATCATCTCGGCATCGCTCCAATATCCCCACCACATGTCGTTGTTGAGCTTCTGTTTCACATCGTCTATTTGCCTGTCAAAGCTTTCCGTGTAGTAAGCATTCTGAATGACGTTATGCAGTCTGCCCTTTATGTCAGCCCTTCCGCCTCTGACCAGTATGCGGAACGTCAGATTCTCCATCAGCCTGATAAGCCGCATGTACACTTCGTCGCTGACATCAGACAGTCTGGCTTTTATGAGCATGGGATATGAGTAAGCCATGTTGTTCATGCATTTCAAGTTGGCTGTATAGAAAGAATTGTCCTGCTCTATTTGCCTGACAATTGAAAAAGCTCTGGAGAGTCCGTTCACAAAACGTTTTATTTGTATTGTCAGCTTGTCTTGGGGAATGGATTTAAGCCAATCTTTAACCTCACTCACGACTTTATCACTATAATATCCGTTAGGTCCGGTAGCCTTCCAGTAATAATTGAGCACATTGTCCTCATCCACGGTAATGAGAACAATGTCGCGGTATATCTCCTCAAAAGCATTTTCTATATAGGCTATTCCGTCACTGTCGTTCCCCTGTCTGAAAAGCTGTAACATGAAATATGCCTTGAGGACTTCCAGATTGGTGAGTTTCTTTCCTCTGTCGTTCTGGTAGGCGAAAATCTGTGCCGCCTGAAGCTTGTCCTTGACAATGAATGTGGTGAGGGATGCGTTCTCAAGCGTGTCTGCCCATGACAGCATCTGCGGTACGGACACTTTGCTCATTTCATCCTCAAAGTAGGTGCGCGCATTGCGCATTGCAATCCTTGACTTGGAAGTGAGTTCCTCTTCATGGACAGACTCTTTATATTCTATGATTGCATCGATAAAGAAATTGTTGTCATAAGAAACGGTCGTGAATTTAAGCCTGTTGGATGTGTTGTCTTTCAGATAGCGGTCTGTTATGTTATTCAACAAGCCGGTTATGTCATCCGCGTTTCCTGCATTGATCCATTCATCTTGCCTGTGCCTTATGGCATTAATAAGTACACTGAAGAAGATGACGCATGTGGTAAGACGCTGTTGCCCGTCGATTATATATAATGTATTCTCGCTTTTTTCAAACAGGAAATGTCCCAGAAAATAATTCTTTCCACATTCCATCAGATTCTCAACAAACTGTGATAACTGCCGTTCTCCCCACGTGTAGGCACGCTGGTATTCAGGTATGACGAACCGTATGTCGGGTTTCGCGAATAAATCTTTTAGTGTTGTAGACTTCATAACGCTGTAAGTTTAAATAAATATCTTGATGGCTGAAGGCGAGAAGGCTCCGGCGTCTGCCAACGCAAGACGTGATATTACGAGCCATATCAATTGCAACGGGCGGAAGTGTTCAGTTGGCGGTCCGGGCGTCTGCCGGCGGAAATCATAGCCAAAGCCCTGCATGTGCGGTGTCATCTGTCATTCAACCGTTCATCTTCTCTATCCAGAATCTTACTCTCTCAGAAACCGTACCGGCGTCAGTGGACGGCACTTTCTCCAAGACCACATATCCGTCATCGTTGATATCCCTGTCCTGACATCCCATTCTCTTCAGTGCGTTCTTCAGCATATCCAAGTCTCCGTTTCTGTTGGCGAAATGTATGAGGACATTTCCGCTGTTCCCGTCTTCAAAGATATCCATGTAGAGAGTCCTTTCTCCGTCCGAATACATCTGGCAAGCCAGCATGTCCCAATACCATATGAATGTTTCCCAATGCTCATGTGAGCCTACGGCTTTCTTCCATGAGGCGGTACGGTGATGGCGTTTTATTATGTCCTTCAGCTGATTCACATTGTCTATGATATATTGCTGCATATCCCTGTCAGACTTGAACGCCTCTGAAAAATGACCTTCAGCTATACTGCAATAAGGCTCTGCCAGATACTGCCACCATTGACCATGGCTTCTGCGTCCGCCCTTTTCTCATTTCAATGGCTTTGAAAAATCGGGGTCGCTCTCATACGTTGCTTGGATATAATATTTCCCTTGCCAGAATCCTACGCCAATGACTCCGGGGTTACCGTTATTGTCCGTCATCCTGAAACCGTCATATTGGTCGGTCATTCCTTCGACGCGCCATCCTTCTTCTTCCCATTCAGACAAGGCTTTGTCCCATAAGGCGGTGTCTTCAGGGAGAGAGGCTGTGTCTTGCCTCATGCCGTCTTCCGCATCAGGCTTTGTTTCCGGGATGGTGTTTATGCACGCATCGGCAAGTGAGTTGGAAAGCACGTTCAAATCGACAGTTATGCGCTGTCGCTCTTGTTTCGTTTCGCTGTCGTCGCTTTTTGCATGTCGATAGGCGTCGGAAAAGTTTTCGAGCATGCTTAGCCTGTGAGTGTCGTCAAACTTAACGTCATCTCCATACAGATCTTTGCGGAACGCATTCACAATGGAAAAAAGACAGTCTAACAACTGGTCGGGTGAGTTGCTCCTGTTCTTACGGATGACATTCTGTTTTTCATCATCAGGACAACAATGCTCGATGAGTTCTTTAACCGAGCTGCTTACAACGGCTATGTATTTCGAGTCGCAGTGCATCGCAACATAGGATGTCTGGAATTCAAGGCGTATCTTTTCCTCATCCGAAAGCTTGTGGTCCTTTATCACGTCATACAATGTATGAAGATAGTCTTTATAAATTCTGAGTTTCTCTTCAAGGACCTTGGCGGCTCTCTCACGTTCAACGTCATTGTCGCTCTGACCACGGAGCAGAATCATTGTTATGATAGCGGTTATCACCACTCCGAGAACAGCTGCAAACATCTCATACCATAGCTCTTTCTCTGTAAACAGACGCAGGTATATTGCAAAGAAACATGCCATAGCAATAAGTATGGCTGTTATTGTTATGATTTTATATTGAGTGAATTTGTTCATGTAAAGTATATTATAAGTTTTATGTACAGAAACTTGCATATAGCAGCCATATCGGGACATTATGATGACATGTCCCGATATGGCTGATGGGTGTCAGCGTGCGGGACAGCTGTTTATCTTCTTTCCAAACATGTCATAGGTATCAAGCCATGACCCTTTTCTCACTACGAATGTGTCGCTGATTATGCTTACAAACATGCCGACAGACTCCGGAATGCTTTTGATTTTCCTGCCGAACTCATTGTACAGATCATGCCATGAGCCTTTGTGTACAATGAAGAACTGTGAACCCCATCCCAGCATCATTCCGATGCTCTCAGGAACGGTCTTCTGTTTTTTCCCACGGTCGTCGTAAATTTCGTACCAGCTGCCGTGACGCTCAATAATAGAAATGGCCATAATTGTTATCAGGCGGTCGTACAGTCCCTTTTGACCTTTAAATAAAACACTGAAGTGTGGAACTGCAATGCTACCACGTCTTAAGTCGGAGGTCGTAGGAAAACCTTTATTCAGGATATGGTAATAGCAGCCCACGCTATAGCGCGAGAACCACTATGCTCTCTCTCTGAATAAGTCTTGAATTTCCTACGTTCCCGACTTTGAGATAAGCATAACGCTTCTTTCTGATATGTCTTGGGTAGAGTATTCTCTATCCGGTTACAAGTATATGGATTTTTTTGTAAAGTTGGTCTATATAGCGATGTTTTAATTTGTATATTATTTTATTAAATCCGGTTTTACATCAGAACTCCCGGGCTGATATTTACATTCTTGCAGTTTTTTCTGCGATCATCCGAACAGCTGATATAACATTATTTTCCGTTTCTTCTCGCTTCCGCCAACCTTGTTCTTGACAATGACAGATACCGATATGTCTGGCAATAGTAGCTCTGAAGAGGAGCCAAGATGCTATGGTTAAGAAATAATACAGTTTTTGCGGTATGATGTGATTTTGATTGGAGGTGGCTTTATGTTTGCCTGTTACTTTCTAATCAGGTGTTTAAGGATTTATGGCATAATATATTAATGTATTATATGATAAACCTATGGAGATGAAGAAAAGTTGGCATGAATGGATAAAAAATAAATGGGAAAAGTTGTCGGGTTCAAAAATAAAGTGTAATTTTGCACCGCATTTTGTGGCGGAAGCCCGAAAAACAAAAAATATATCATAAATAATTAAAAACAAAAATAGCATGATAATTGTACCAGTTAAAGATGGTGAGAATATCGAAAGAGCTCTCAAGAAGTTTAAGAGAAAATTTGAAAAGACAGGCGTTATGAAGGAACTGCGCAAGCGTCAGCAGTATAACAAACCGTCTGTGCTGAAGAGGCTCAAGATGGAGCATGCCATCTATGTACAGAAATTACGCGCAGCAGAGGATTGAAAAAATACCTCTGAAAATTTGGTAGTTTGAATTTTATTCTGTATATTCGTTGCCGAAATATATTGTGGTTTGAGCAACGGATTGATGATGATAAAGGAATTTTTGAACTATCTGCAGTACGAACGTAACCGTTCTGCGCTGACAGTGAAGAGTTACGGTGAGGATGCGAGAGCATTTGAATCGTATTTCAAAAATTTGGATACTCATCTCTCTTGGGAATCTGTCGATTCTGATATTATCCGTGACTGGATGGAGAGCATGATGGATAAAGGAAACACCGCAGCTTCAATTAACAGACGATTGAGCGCAGTGCGTTCCCTTTATCGTTTTGCGTTATCCAGAGGCTTTGTGGAACATGATCCTTCGCGTGGTGTTTTCGGACCGAAGAAGAACTTGTCGCTCCCTTATTTCCTTAGAGAAGAGGAGATGGACAGGTTGCTTGACCCGGGAAGATGGTCGGACGCTTATGGTGATGTGTGTCTGCGCACCATGCTTATGGTATTCTATGAGACGGGTGTGAGACTCTCGGAACTGACGGGACTTGATAACGCATCGGTGGATTTGGCGAACAGTGAGCTTAAGGTTACCGGAAAGAGAAACAAACAACGTGTTATTCCGTTCGGTGACGAGCTTCGCGAAACATTGTGCACATATATATATAAGCGTGACGCGGAGATGTCTGGCGTCGATGGGGTGGAGGATGCTTTTTTCCTTACTTCAAAAGGACGAAGATTCAGCAATGCTGCGGTCAGACAAAAGGTCAAGGCCGCGCTCGCAACTGTCTGTACTCTTAAAAAACGCTCGCCGCACGTGCTGCGGCATTCGTTCGCCACAGCAATGCTCAATCATGATGCAGGACTGGAAAGTGTGCGGAAGTTGCTCGGACATGAAAGTCTTTCCACAACGGAGATTTATACGCATACGACTTTCGAGCAATTGAAGCGTGTATATTCAAATGCCCACCCAAGGGCTTAACCTAAATTAAAAGGAGGTACTATGGAAGTAAAAGTTCAGTCGATACATTTCGACGCTACCGAGAAACTGCAGGCGTTCATTGAAAAGAAGACAGCCAAGTTGGAAAAATCATTTGAGGACATCCAGAAAGTAGAGGTGCAACTGAAAGTAGTAAAGCCCGCCACTGCACTAAATAAGGAAACAAGCATGACCGTGTCGGTTCCGGGGAACACTTTGTTCGTTGAAAAAACATGTGATACTTTTGAAGAAGGAATAGACCTTTGCATCGATGCTATGAGGGTTCAACTGGCTAAATTTAAGGAAAAACTGCGCGAAAGATAAAAAAAACTCGCAAAAGTTTTGGAGATTAAAAAAATAATGCCTATCTTTGCAGCCGTTTTAGAACAAGTCCTAAATGATAAGCCTTACGGCTGCAAGGATTTGCCTCTTTAGCTCAGTTGGCCAGAGCACGTGATTTGTAATCTCGGGGTCGTTG
>ENA-ORSI01000042-ORSI01000042.1-human-gut-metagenome-genome-assembly--contig:-NODE-42-length-109170-cov-19.316199_pt1 | contig 109170 bp, 74 predicted proteins | sample MGYA00242187_ERZ509154 | MGnify/ENA primary metagenome ERZ509154 (study PRJEB26280, sample SAMEA2338627) | human gut metagenome | biome: human gut; feature: human-associated habitat; material: faeces...
ACACGTTTCCAACTCGAATTCTGCTTTCGGGATGCCAAGCAACATGCAGGAATAACAAACTGTCAGTCTACAGACTTCAGGAAACTGGCATTCCACTTTAATGCATCACTTGCAGCGATAAACCTCGCCAAGGCTGCCTGTAAGAAGATGGGAATAAAATATTCCATATCATCATGCAAGTCAGTCATACACAATGCTTACATGCTTGAACGATTTATTTGCGTGTCTGGGATTGAACCAAACACGCAATTAATTGACAAACTTTTCAAAGAACTCATTTTATTTACTGCCAGAGCCGCTTAGGCTGGGCTAATTTTTAACGAACTATTGATTAAGAGAAGCAACAGAAAATAAAGATATTATAGATGGAAAAAGGAACATTACATTCTTGCCCCGAATTGATTGACTATATCAACCACATCGGATTTCTGCCACTATTACGCATGGGCATTCCTAGATGGTCGGCCGAAGAAATAACGGATGAAGATTGCCAGTATACCCGCCTGCCCGATGGCGGATGGGAATGGCCGCTGTGGGAATGGAAAGGTGCTATCCTGCAGGAAAGTGGTTGTGCATACGGTAAGTTTTTCAATCGTAAAGCTGCCTTTATCAGTCGCGAATGGTGGCCTGACTTCTGCAACTACCGTCGAAGCGTTTTCCCTTCCCCCGAAGAGGGAAGCATCGAAGAAGCTATTCTTGATGTTTTAAAAACAGAAGGAAGCCTTATCACCCGTGAACTTCGCGCTGCATGTGGCTTCACTGGAACTAAAATGCGAAGCCGATTCGATGCTTATCTCACTCGCCTGGAAATGGGCGGATACATCGTTACACAAGACTTCATCTATCCTCGCGACCGCCACGGACACGAATACGGCTGGGGATGGTCGCTCTTAACCACTCCCGAAGCACTCTTCGGACGAGAAGCTTGCCACCCCAAACGCACCCCACAGGAATCACGCCAACGAATGCTTATCCAGTTAAAAAAAATATTGCCTGAAACTTCACCAAAAGTGTACGACTTCTTGTTGAAATAGTTCCCAAAAGTCAAACAAACCAATAAATAGACTACTTCTACAAGAACAATGTCAGCAAAGGAATGGTCAACACCGAAAGCAAAGTTGTAATAAAAGTTCCCTCGGCCATAATAACCTCCCCTTTAGCATATTGAATACAAAACAGTGTTCCATACGAAGCCACAGGCATAGCTGCCAGCACCACATTAATATTGGCAATAGTATTGTCGACACTGCAAAGGCGTGATATGTATAAGATGAACAGAGGAATTAGCATCAAACGCAAAGCCGACATAAGGTAAATGGCTACATTACCGAACATCCGAAGGACAGGTACCCGAGCTATCGACGACCCTATGATGAGCAAGGCTGCAGGTACGGTTACATTGCCCAATAATACAAAAGGTGTGCTGACAACACGGGGAGGCACCCATCCCGTCAGTACAACAAGGATAGAAAGGTACGAAGCAATCATAGCCGAACAATAAAGAGTATGCCAATTGAAACGCATATTGCCCTGGTCACCCGAAATAAAAAAGGTGCCAAAAACAAAAATCAGCAAAGTGCTTGGAAAATTAAGGATACTGGCATAGAATACTGCATTCGGTCCGAAAATAGAAGCAACAATGGGATAACCGATAAAACCAACATTACCGAAAGCCAACATAAAGCTATAAATTCCACGGTCGGCCGCCTTGACAGGCAAATAACGAGGAAGCAGAAAAGCCGCACCTATCAACACCACATAAGTGGCAAACCCCACGAGAAGCAAGGGAACGATGAATGTTTTGTCAGGAAGCGTATCGCCCATCACCGATGAAAGTATCAGGCAAGGACACGTTACATTAATAACCAATCCCGAAAGCTTGCGGTCAAAATCCGCATCCATCATCTTCTTTTTACTCAGATAATAGCCGACGACTACCAGTACGAACAAGATAATCATCTGCGTTACTATTGCATCCATAAATCTTTTTACCTCCTAAAAAACTGGCGCAAAGATACAGATTATAGAATTTGGATATTCTCCACTCGGGCGGAAAATTGATAGCTAATATACTTTCCTCCTCACACTCACTTTACAGAAAAGTCATTGAACACCAGCCTATCCGTATCGTAACCACGCCGACGGAGTTTGTCAAGAAGTTCTTGAAGTACATTATCTGGTAAAGTCGCCTCACGACTCATAATCCAAAGATACTTATCGCTGCTACTTCCTACCAGCACATAACGATAGTCGGGATCGATGTCGAGCACATAATAATCAGCATAAAACCACAAGAAGAACGATACTTTCAACTTGCCCGGATCAGCAGCATCAGGTTGTTTGGCTTTTCCTTTAATCTCTTTGTACTTGCCGTCTTTATAACCAGCATTCAGCACTTCAATCCGTCCGTTATCAAGCAAGGTATAAGTAGCTGTCACCCGATTCATTCCCTCTTCAAAGCGATGATCATAACGTGCTATCTCGTACCATTTTCCCATAAAACGAGTCACATCGAAAGTCTGCACCGTCCGGTTGTCAATCTCCTTACTTGCAATATCAGAGCCACAACCACTCAATCCTAAGATAGAGCACAAAAGAATCAGAATGTTTTTCATACGCTTTCAAGTTTATTATGTGTAGAGAAGTCAACAAAATCGGTAATGTCACACAGTTGCCACCAGCATGTGCCACTCACTTCTCTCGTTCTACTCTTCCTATTGACAAAGATAAAACATTGCAGACACACAACCAAACAATCAGCCCTTGAATATTACGCAAACTTTACGTAATTTTGCCAACATCTTTTGTTCAGAAAATGAAAATCTACACATGGAATTATTAGTATACAAAGCATCCGCCGGGTCAGGAAAAACATTCACTTTGGCCGTCGAGTACATCAAACACCTGATAGCAAACCCAAGAGCCTACCGGCAGATTCTGGCTGTGACCTTTACCAACAAGGCCACTACCGAAATGAAGGAACGTATCTTGCAGCAACTGTACGGTATCTGGCAGGCCGACCCCGCTTCCGATGCCTACCTGAAGCGTATAGAAGAGGACCTCGCACGCCATCACCAGACAGGCATGCCCAAGCCCTGTACAACCAGCGAACTGAGGCAACGCGCCGGCATGGCTTTACAGTACATTCTACACGACTATAGCCGCTTCCGCGTAGAAACCATTGACTCCTTTTTCCAGTCCGTCATGCGTAATCTTGCACGCGAGCTGGAACTGAGCCCTAACCTGAATATCGAACTGAACAACAACGAAGTATTGAGCGATGCCGTCGATACCCTTATCGACCAACTCACTCCCACCTCACCCGTATTGGCATGGCTTCTGGCCTACATCGACGAACGTATTGCCGACGACAAACGCTGGAATGTATCTGATGAAATAAAACGATTCGGACGAAACATCTTCGACGAAGGCTACATTGAACGTGGCGAAATGCTGCGCCAGAAATTACGCGATCCGCAAGCCGTCAGACTTTATCGCGACGTGCTGCGTGAAATGCTGACAGATGCCCTTGAACAGATGAAAGCTTTCTACGATCAGTTCGTCGGCGAACTCGAAGCCCATGCCCTCACCTCCGACGATCTGAAAGGAGGGACACGAAGCATTGGAAGTTATTTCCGTAAATTGCGCGATGGAAAACTGGCCGACAAAGATGTATTGAACACTACCCTGAAAAATTGCCTCGACGACCCGCAAAACTGGGCATCGAAAACATCGACGCGCAAAAAAGACATCATCCACTTAGCCGAAAGCAGTCTGATGCCCCTTTTGCGTGACTCAGAAAGACTACGTCCACAACGCAACCAAACAGTAAATAGTTGCCGCCTCTCTCTACAACATCTTGACAAACTACAGCTGCTAAACCACATAGACGAACAGGTACGTATCCTTAATAAAGAACAGAACCGTTTTCTGCTGTCCGACACGAATGCCTTGCTGCATCGACTGCTGGGTGAGGGCGACTCATCATTCGTCTTCGAAAAAATCGGAGCCAGCATACACAATGTGATGATCGATGAATTTCAAGACACCAGTCGGATGCAATGGGACAACTTCCGCATGTTGTTGCTTGAAGGCCTCGCACAAGGTGCCGACAGCCTCATCGTGGGCGATGTCAAACAATCCATTTATCGCTGGCGCAACGGCGACTGGAGCATTCTGAATAACCTTGGCAGTTCTACCAACAAAGACTCTTTTGGTTCCAACCGTTTTCCCATTCGTGTGGAAACGCTGAAAACAAACCGTCGAAGCGAAACCAATATCATCCAGTTCAACAACCATTTCTTCACCCAAGCCGTCGATTATCTGAATGCTCTGCACTTGGACGAACTGCACGAAGAATGCCACCCACTGAAGAATGCCTATGCTGATGTCGCCCAAGAATCACCACGCAGCCTGTCGCGCGGCTATGTAAAGGCCAGTTTCCTTGAACCCGACAACGACCACAACTACACTGAACAGACTTTGATTGCATTAGGCAACGAAGTACGTCATTTACTCGATAGCGGTATACTGCTAAACGACATCACCATACTGGTACGTAAAAACAAAAACATTCCTCTCATTGCCGACTATTTCGATCAGGAACTCCACCTGCCTATCGTCTCTGACGAAGCTTTTCGTCTTGATGCATCCGTAGCAGTCGGCATGCTGATAGATGCCCTACGCATCCTGCTCGATTCTGATGACAAAATATCGCAAGCCTCGCTTGCGACAAACTACACCCAATACGTGGCTACCTCCCCGGTTCAATGGCATCAGTTATTCGCCGAACCGAACTCTGGCATACTGCCCGAAGCTTTCTGTGCACACACCGCAGAACTTCGCCTCATGCCTCTATACGAACTGTTAGAAGAACTATACAGCATCCTGCACCTCAACCTCGTCGCAAAGCAAGATGCCTACCTGTTCTCCTTCTTCGATGCCGTGACACAATATCTGCAAGACAATCCTTCGGACATCGGTCACTTCATCCGCCATTGGGAGGACACACTATGTGCCCAGACAATCCCTAGTGGCGAAGTGGATGGCATACGTATCCTCTCTATTCACAAATCGAAAGGACTTGAATTCCACACCGTGCTCATCCCATTCTGCGACTGGAAACTGGAAAACGAAACCAACAACCAGCTTGTCTGGTGCCAAGCGCCTTCTGCCCCCTACAATGCACTTGACTTGGTTCCCGTTACCTACAGTCCTCTCATGGCTGAATCTGTTTACCGTTCCGACTATCTGGATGAACGCCTTCAGTTATGGGTCGACAACCTGAATCTATTATACGTAGCTTTCACCCGCCCCGAAAAAAACCTCATCGTATGGAGCAAAAAGGACCAGCGTGGCACTGTAGCCGAATTGCTGGCCAACGCACTTCCTTCCGTAGCCAAAGCCATCGAAGGAAGCCTGTGGGACGAAGAATTCGCTACGTTTGAGAGTGGTTCTCTATGCCCTTCGACCCTATCCGGACAGGAAAATAAAACTTCTGCCAACAAGTTGGCTTTCAGTCCCCATAAACAACCGGTACGTATGGAAAGCCTGAAGCACGACATCGAATTCAGACAATCCAACCGCTCAGCCGATTTCATTGCCGGTATCGATGAAGAAGAATCTGCACAACGTTTCATCAACCGCGGACGCCTGCTTCACACCCTCTTCTCAGCCATCGAAACCGAAGCCGACATTGACAATGCAGTCTCACACCTTGTAGCCGAAGGTGTCATCGGCCACCAAACAACCGCAGACGAAATCAGAGAGCTTACCAGACGTGCCTTCTCCCTACCCGAAGTCAAACAATGGTATTCGGGAGAATGGCGCCTGTTCAACGAGTGCGACATCATCTGGCTTGACAACGGAAAACTGCTTAACCGCCGTCCCGACCGTGTAATGATGAAAGGAGATGATATCGTGGTTGTCGATTTTAAATTTGGTAAGCCTAGTAAACGATATAACCGACAGGTTCAAGACTACATGCGCCTGCTGGTACGTATGGGCTACACTGCCTCTCACATAAACGGTTACTTGTGGTATGTAGACATGCAACAAGTAGAAAAGGTAGATTTCGAGAAACAAGAAAAAACAAAAAACAAATAAAATAAAAATTCAGCAAGATGCAAACTTTCCTCCAACTGGTAGCCCACGACCTTTATCATAAGATAGGTAATGACCTGTCACGCACAGCCATTGTCTTCCCCAACAAACGTGCCAGCCTTTTCTTCAACGAATATCTGGCAGCCGAAGCCGACCGTCCCATCTGGTCGCCTTCGTATGTCAGCATCAGCGAATTATTCGGTCAGCTATCCCCCCTGAAACTTGGTGACCCCATTCGCTTGGTATGCGAACTCTACAACATATTCGTCCAAGAAACCCATAGCGACGAAACCCTCGACGACTTCTATTTTTGGGGTGAATTATTGATCAGCGATTTTGATGATGTCGACAAGAACCTTGTAGATGCCGACCGCCTTTTCACCAACTTACAAGACCTGAAAAATCTGATGGACGACTATAGCTTCCTCGATCACGAACAGGAAGAAGCCATCCGCCAATTCTTTCAGAACTTCTCTATCGAAAAACGTACGCTGCTGAAAGAACGTTTCATCTCCCTTTGGGACAAACTGAACGATATTTACCATCATTATCGCGACAGCCTGACCCAACTGGGCATTGCTTACGAAGGAATGATGTATCGCAACGTACTCAAACAACTTACAGCCGACTTCAATGCCGGTATCCCTCTGCTTCCCCGCTACGATCGTTATGTCTTCGTAGGCTTCAACGTATTAAATAAGGTAGAGAAAGCCTTCTTCTCCCTTCTGCAAGAGGCTGGCAAAGCTCTTTTCTACTGGGATTACGACATCTTCTACACCCGTCTGCCTCATGAACAGCAGCCACCCTATACACACGAAGCAGGTGAATTCATCTTGCAAAACCTCAAGATTTTTCCCAATCAGTTACCCGAATCGGTTTTCGACACCTTGCGGAGCAACAAAAAAATACAGTATATCTCCTCTCCCACCGAGAATGCACAGGCACGCTTCATTCCTCAATGGGGTCAAAGCATTGACACTACAAAGAACCTGAAAGAAAACGCCATTGTTCTTTGTAATGAAGCCCTTCTCTTGCCAGTGCTTCACTCGCTCCCGGCAGACATTAAAGACGTCAACGTCACCATGGGATTTCCACTGGCACAAACACCTGTGTACAACTTCATCAACGCCCTTGTCGAACTGCAAACCTCCGGCTATCGCACCGATACGGGCCGCTACACCTACGAAGCTGTGCTTAACGTGTTGAAGCATCCCTACACCCGTCAGTTATCCCCTTCGGCTCCGGCACTCGAATTGTCGCTTACACGCAACAACCGTTTCTATCCTCTTCCTTCCGAACTTAAACAAGATGCTTTTTTGGAGAAGGTATTCACCCCACAAAACGGCATTCAGGCTTTGTGCACCTACCTCATTGAGATGATACAGGAAGTAGCTGTTCTCTACCGCCACGAAGACGATTCGTCCGACTTATACAACCAGCTCTACCGCGAATCGCTGTTCAAAGGTTATACTCTTATCAATCGTCTGCTCAGCCTGATCGAAGATGAGGTATTGACTTTACGTCTCGACACCCTGAAACGGTTGCTCAACCGCCTGCTGGTTTCGGCCAACATCCCTTTTCATGGCGAACCTGCCATCGGACTTCAGGTCATGGGAGTACTTGAAACACGTAACCTAGATTTCAAGAACCTGCTTATCCTCTCACTGAACGAAGGCAAGTTGCCCAAAGCCGAAGGCGAATCATCCTTCATCCCCTACAATCTGCGCAAAGCTTTCGGCATGACTACCATCGAACACAAAAATGCTGTCTACGCTTACTATTTTTATCGACTCATTCAACGTGCCGAAAATATCACCCTGCTCTACAATACTTCTTCCGACGGGCTGAACCGGGGAGAAATGTCACGTTTCATGTTGCAGTTTCTCATCGAATCGCCTCATACTGTTACCCACAGTTACCTCGAAGCAGCTCAATCACCTAAGCAAGGTCGCACCATCCAAATTGATAAAACCGATGAAGTAATACGTACAATGTACGCCACCTACAACAGCCGTCTCCATCCCGAGCGTCTGCTATCCCCCTCGGCTTTGAACTCTTATCTGGACTGCCGACTGAAGTTTTACTTCCGTTACATAGCCGGCCTTAAAGCACCTGATGAAGTCAATGCCGAAATCAATTCAGCTCTGTTTGGAACTATTTTCCACCGTTCTGCCGAACTGGTATATACCGACCTTACCAGCCACCAGAAGGAAATACATAAAACAGATCTCGAACAATTACTCAAAGACGACGCACGACTGCAAGAGTACGTCAACCGAGCTTTTAAAGAAGAGTTTTTCCATGTACCTCCTCAGGAAAAACCTGAATACAACGGAAGCCAACTCATCCACGCACGGGTCATTGTTTCCTATCTGAAACAACTGCTCAGAAACGACTTGCAATATGCCCCCTTCAGCATGGAAGCTATGGAAAAGACTGTAAAAGAAAGTATCGAGATTGAGACCTCCAAAGGAAAACTATCAGTAAACATTGGTGGCACTATTGACCGTATGGATAGCAAGGATGGTACTTTGCGCATTGTTGACTACAAAACAGGAGGCTTACCTAAGACACCTGAGAACATTGGACAGCTTTTCACCCCTTCTGAGAATCGCCCGGGTTACATTTTCCAGACCTTCTTGTATGCCGCCATCATGTGCCGCAAACAATCCCTAAAAGTAGCACCCGCCCTTCTCTATATCCACAAGGCTGCTTCCGACACCTATTCGCCGGTTATTGAGATAGGTGCTCCGCGTCAGCCCAAAATTCCAGTACTCAACTTTGCTCTTTACGAAGACGACTTCCGCGAACATTTACAAGCCTTGCTGAACGAGATATTCAATCCGCAAGAACCTTTTACCCAAACTGATGACACGAAAAAATGCGAATATTGCGATTTTCATAAATTATGCTGGGGATAAGTTGAAGTACGGAACACAATGCATAATGCCACCTATATGGCTTTATGCATCCAATTAAAAAACTTATTCAATATGTTAAAATAACAATATGAAATTAAAAAGCACAAATATGCTTTCAGTTTAGTATATTTAATTACTAAATTATCAACCAATCGTAACCGTTTAAACAAATGCTTTAATTTTATTACAAACAAGATTATTGAAAATTTACCATTTTGAAATTAATACCATATATTTGCCGTGCATTTTGACACAAATAATAGGTATTACAGGAAATAAAGTTAATCAAGATGGTAAAACAAGAACTTTTTAACAACAAAACAAAGGAAAAGAGAGGACTATACGATCCGTCTTACGAACACGATTCATGTGGTGTAGGAATGATTGTAAACATCCACGGAAACAAAAGCCACGAATTGGTTGAATCGGCTCTGAAAGTGCTTGAAAACATGCGCCATCGCGGTGCTGAAGGTGCTGACAACAAGACTGGCGACGGGGCAGGTATCATGTTGCAGATCCCCCATGAGTTTATCTTACTACAGGGAATTCCCGTGCCCGAAAAAGGCCGATACGGAACAGGTATTCTATTTCTTCCCAAAGATAAAAAAGATCAGGAAGCTATTCTTAGCATCATCATTGAAGAGATTGAGAAAGATGGACTCACATTGATGCACCTGAGAAATGTACCCACATGTCCCGAAATTTTAGGGGAAGCAGCACTGACTGCTGAACCGGACATCAAACAAATCTTTATTACCGGATTCACCGACAGCCAGACAGCCGAAAGAAAACTATATATTATAAGGAAAAGAATAGAAAACCGCATAAGAAGGTCGGACATTCCTACCCGAAACGACTTCTACGTATGTTCGCTATCGACCCAGAACATTGTCTACAAAGGCATGTTATCGTCTATGCAATTAAGAGGGTACTTTCCTGACTTGACCAACAGTTACTTCACCAGTGGTCTGGCTTTGGTTCATAGCCGGTTCAGTACTAATACTTTCCCCACTTGGGGACTCGCCCAGCCTTTCCGCTTGCTGGCACACAACGGCGAAATAAACACCATCCGAGGAAACCGCGGATGGATGGAAGCCCGCGAATCGGTATTGTCCACCCCCACATTGGGAGACATACGCGAAATACGCCCCATCGTACAACCAGGTATGAGCGACTCGGCCTCGTTGGACAATGTGCTTGAATTCCTAGTCATGTCCGGTATGAGTCTGCCTCATGCTATGGCCATGCTCGTACCCGAATCTTTCAATGAAAAGAATCCTATCAGCGAAGACCTGAAAGCTTTCTACGAATACCACTCCATCTTGATGGAACCATGGGACGGTCCTGCCGCTCTGCTCTTCAGCGACGGTAGATATGCTGGTGGTATGCTCGACCGAAACGGTCTCCGTCCTGCACGCTACCTCATTACAAAAAATGACACGATGGTAGTAGCCAGCGAAGTAGGTGTAATGGATTTTGAGCCAGGCGACATAAAAGAAAAAGGACGCCTTCAACCCGGAAAAATCCTGTTGGTTGACACACATGAAGGACGTATCTACTATGATGACGAACTGAAGCGCCAACTGGCTGAAGCCAAGCCTTATCGCGCATGGCTTGCCACCAACCGAATCGAATTGGACGAACTGAAAAGCGGAAGAAAAGTTGCACATAGTGTACCTCATTATAGCGACATGCTCCACATCTTTGGATATACCCGCGAAGATATCGAAAAAATTATTCAGCCCATGGCCGAAAATGGTGCCGAGCCCGTAAGTGCCATGGGTAACGATACACCATTGGCTGTATTGAGTGATCGCCCACAATTGCTGTTCAACTATTTCCGCCAGCAATTCGCTCAAGTCACCAATCCGCCTATCGACCCAATCCGCGAAGAATTGGTCATGTCGCTCACCGAATACATCGGAGCTGTGGGAATGAACATCCTGACTCCTAATGCCGAACACTGCAAAATGGTAAGGTTGAACCACCCCATATTAACCAATACGCAACTTGACTTGCTTTGCAACATTCGCTACAAAGGATTTAAAACAGTAAAGCTTCCTATGCTCTACGATACTTCCAAAGGAAGAAACGGTTTGCAAGAAGCCATTGCCTCGTTGTGTAAGCAAGCAGAAGAAAGTGTCAATGAAGGAGTTAACTATATTGTTCTGACCGACCGTGAAGCAAACGACGCACATGCCCCCATCCCTTCACTCCTGGCCGTCAGTGCAGTACATCATTACCTGATTTCTGTAGGCAAACGTGTACAAACAGCCCTTGTAGTAGAAAGTGGCGAAATACGCGAAGTTATGCATGCAGCCCTGCTGCTCGGATTCGGAGCCAGTGCCCTGAACCCCTATATGGCTTTTGCTGTACTCGACCAACTGGTGGCCGACAAAGACATCCAGCTGGATTATGCTACAGCCGAGAAAAACTACATCAAAGCCGTATGCAAAGGTTTGTTCAAAGTGATGAGTAAAATGGGTATCAGTACCATCCGTTCTTATCGCGGTGCAAAAATATTCGAAGCTGTAGGGTTGAGTCAGGAATTGAGCGATGCCTACTTCGGTGGACTGAAATCATGCATAGGTGGTATCGGTTTGGAAGAAATTGTCAAATTCAGATTCAGAAATCCCCATCCTCAAATAGAGGGCTCGTATGCCGAAAGCGAAGATACGACAAAAGCCGGTAAAGAACTTCTGCCCAACGCAGGTATCTACGCCTTCCGTAAAGATGGCGAAAAACATGCATGGAATCCCGAAACCATAGCTACCCTGCAATTGGCTACACGTACGGGAAGTTACAAGAAGTTCAAAGAATTTACCCGCTTGGTAGATGAAAAAGAACAGCCTATCTTCTTGCGCGATTTCCTGGATTTCCGACATAATCCCATCGACATTAACCGTGTAGAGCCTGTCGAATCCATCGTGCGAAGGTTTGTCACCGGAGCCATGTCGTTCGGTGCCATCAGCCAGGAAGCCCACGAAGCCATTGCCATTGCCATGAACCGTCTGCACGGACGCAGCAATACCGGCGAAGGAGGAGAAGACAGCTCACGCTTCGACAACGAAACCAGAAGTGCCATCAAGCAGGTAGCTTCCGGACGTTTTGGCGTGACAACCGAATACTTGGTCAATGCTGACGAAATCCAAATCAAAGTGGCCCAAGGTGCCAAGCCTGGTGAGGGCGGACAATTGCCAGGATTCAAGGTAGATGAAGTCATAGCACGCACTCGTCACTCCATCCCGGGCATCTCGCTCATCTCGCCTCCACCTCATCACGACATCTACTCTATCGAGGATTTGGCACAACTGATTTTCGACCTGAAGAACGTGAACCCGCACGCCAAAATCAGTGTCAAGCTGGTTGCTGAAAGCGGTGTAGGAACCATCGCTGCCGGTGTGGCAAAAGCCAAGGCCGACTTAATCGTCATCTCTGGAGCCGAAGGAGGCACGGGAGCATCACCGGCATCAAGCATCCGGTATGCAGGTATCTCGCCCGAAATCGGATTGAGCGAAACGCAACAGACGCTGGTATTGAACGGTCTGCGAGGACAAGTCCTCCTGCAAGTAGACGGACAATTGAAGACTGGACGTGACATCGTACTGATGGCTATGCTCGGTGCCGAAGAATATGGATTCGCCACTGCCGCCCTGATCGTACTGGGGTGCGTGATGATGCGTAAATGTAATCAGAACACATGTCCCGTAGGTGTAGCCACCCAGGATGCCGAACTTCGCAAACGCTTCAGAGGACGAAGCGAATACCTGGTGAACTATTTCACTTTCCTGGCACAAGAAGTACGCGAGTATTTGGCCGAAATCGGAGTCGAAAGAATGGACGACATCATCGGACGGACGGATCTCATCATCCGAAGTAAACGCGATTACAAGAACCCCAAGCATGCCTTGCTCGACTTCTCGCAATTGCTTACCCGTGTAGAGAACGGAGCTGCTATACGCCACGTCACCGACCAACAACACGGCATCGACCACGTAAAGGATGTAGAAATCCTCCACGCTGCTGCCGAAACATTGGAGAACCAGAAAGAGATCTCCTTAGAATATACTATCGCCAACACCGATCGCGCCTGCGGTACCATGTTGTCGGGAGCCATCGCCCAAAAGTATGGCGCTAAAGGGCTTCCGGAACATACCCTGAATGTAAAGTTCAAAGGTTCGGCCGGACAAAGTTTCGGAGCCTTCTTGGTACCAGGTGTCAACTTCAAGTTGGAAGGCGAAGCCAACGACTATTTGGGCAAAGGACTCAGCGGTGGACGCATTGCCGTATTGCCTCCTGTTCGAAGCAACTTCGAAGCCGAAAAGAACACAATTGCCGGAAACACCCTGCTATACGGTGCAACCAGCGGAGAAGTATACATCAACGGATGTGTGGGCGAGCGATTTGCCGTACGTAACTCGGGAGCCATTGCTGTAGTCGAAGGTGTAGGTGATCACTGCTGTGAATACATGACCGGCGGACGTGTCGTTGTACTGGGTAAAACCGGACGAAACTTTGCCGCAGGTATGAGTGGAGGCGTAGCCTATGTATGGAATAAAGAAGGAAATTTCGACTATTTCTGTAACATGGAAATGGTAGAACTCTCGTTAATCGAAGAAGCATCGTACAGAAAAGAGCTGCACGAACTCATCCGGCAACATTATCTGTACACCGGTTCGAAACTGGCACGCGTCATGCTCGACGACTGGACACACTACGTCGACCAGTTTATCCAAGTAGTACCTATCGAATACAAAAAGGTATTGCAGGAAGAGCAAATGCGCAAGTTGCAACAGAAGATTGCCGACATGCAGAGAGACTATTAAACGATAAAGGAACAAAAGAAGCAAAAACTTCCTTCCCAGACATGAAACCATCGTCTTTAATATCTAATGAAGCGAAGCGGAAAGATAACTTCTTTAACTCCTAATGAAGTGAACTTCATAAACTAATGACAACATGGGAACCTCAAAAGCATTTTTAAATATACCCCGCCAGGAAGCGGGTTACAGACCGATAGAAGAAAGAATCACCGACTTCAGCCAGGTAGAGCAAACCCTGAACAGCCACGACCGTAAACTTCAGGCCAGCCGGTGTATGGATTGTGGCGTACCTTTCTGCCACTGGGCATGCCCGCTGGGCAACAAAGACCCGGAGTTTCAGGCTGCTCTCAGCAAGGGAAAATGGGAAATGGCTTACAGAATATTATCGCAAACCAACGACTTTCCTGAATTCACCGGCCGAATATGCCCTGCGTTGTGCGAGAAGTCGTGTGTATTGAAACTGTCATTCGATGCTCCTGTCACTATCCGCGAAAACGAAGCAGCCATAGCCGAAGCCGCCTTCCGCGAAGGCTACATCCGTCCGCTGAAACCGGTAAGAAACGGTAAGAAAGTGGCAGTCATCGGTGCAGGCCCTGCCGGACTAAGCACAGCTGTCAGACTTAACGCCCAAGGATTCGAAGCCACTATCTTCGACAGGAATCCCATGCCGGGAGGACTGCTGCGATACGGCATCCCCAACTTCAAGCTTCCTAAAGAAATCATCGACCGACGCATGAAGCTTCTCAAGGAAGAAGGCATCCACATGGAAATGGGAGTAACCGTTGATGTAGAAAAGCTTCCGGAAGGATTCGATGCCTATGCATTGTGCACCGGTACTCCCGAAGCCCGCGACCTTAACATTCCCGGACGAGACCTGAAAGGTATCTACTTCGCACTCGACATGCTGGCACAGCAGAATCGGATATTGGACGGAGAAACCTTCCCGAAAGAACAACTGGTGAACGCTCATGGTAAGAAAGTGCTCGTTATAGGTGGTGGAGACACTGGAAGCGACTGTATCGGCACCAGTATCCGACAAGGAGCCGTAAGCGTCACTCAGATCGAAATCATGCCCCAGCCGCCCGTAGGATACAATCCGGCCACTCCTTGGCCCCAATGGCCTGTCGTGCTGAAAACAACTTCCAGTCACGAAGAAGGCTGTATCCGGCGGTGGAGCCTGAATTCGAACAAATTCATTGGACGGAACGGTCGTGTAACCGGTGTCGAAGTAGAAGAAGTAGAATGGATTCCGGCTGCCGACGGCGGACGTCCCACAATGAAACCCACCGGGAAAAAAGAAATTATCGAAGCAGATATGGTACTTCTGGCCATGGGTTTCCTGAAACCCAAACATCCGGAGCTTCCGTCCAATGTTGTGATAGTCGGCGATGCCGCCACAGGAGCCTCGCTCGTCGTGAAATGCCTTGCTGCCGGACGCCGTGCTGCTAAAGACATCGAACAGATGTTATCCGATAAGGAGAAATAAATTCATCACTAACCTTCAACAAAAAACGTAAATATTATGTGTGGAATAGCCTGCATCTTCAATATTAAACATCAAACGCCAGAACTGAGACAAAAGGCTCTCACCATGGCGAAACGCATACGCCACCGCGGTCCCGACTGGAGCGGAATCTATTGCGGCGGATCGGCCATACTGGCACACGAGCGACTCTCCATCGTTGATCCTCAAAGTGGAGGACAGCCGCTCTTCTCACCCGACCGCAAACAGATTCTGGCTGTAAACGGCGAAATCTATAACCATCGCGACATCCGGCGCGACTTCGCTGGCGACTATGAATTTCAAACTGGTAGCGATTGCGAAGTTATCCTTGCCCTATATCGCCGTTACGGAAAGGACTTCATCGAACATCTAAGCGGTATCTTTGCTTTCGCCCTTTACGACGAAGAACGCGACGAATTCCTCATTGCCCGCGACCCCATTGGTGTTATACCTCTTTATATAGGTAAAGACAAGGATGGTACCGTCTATTGTGCCAGCGAACTGAAAGCTCTGGAAGGCATGTGCGACGAATACGAACCATTCTTGCCCGGCCACTACTATTGGAGCCGCGAAGGAGAAATGCGCCCTTGGTACAAACGCGAATGGACTGAATACGATGCAGTCAAAGACAACTATACCGATAAAGCAGATAACGAGACACGCACTTCTGCCGCCTCGGCCTGCGATCCCGAAGCATATCGCATGCAAGTGTCAGCCATTCGTACCGCCCTTGAAGATGCCGTTCGCCGCCAGCTGATGAGTGATGTTCCTTACGGAGTACTGCTATCAGGCGGTCTTGATTCTTCCGTCATCTCGGCTGTAGCCAAACTTTATGCCGCCAAGCGTGTGGAAACAGACAGTACCCAGGCAGCCTGGTGGCCGCAACTGCATTCCTTTGCCGTCGGACTGAAAGGAGCTCCCGATTTGGAAAAGGCACGCCTCGTGGCCGAACATATCGGAACCGTACACCACGAAATCAACTATACCATTCAGGAAGGACTGGATGCCATCCGCGATGTTATCTACTACATCGAGACATACGATGTGACTACCGTACGTGCCTCTACTCCGATGTACCTGCTGGCTCGGGTCATCAAGTCGATGGGTATCAAAATGGTACTGAGTGGTGAAGGAGCCGACGAAGTTTTCGGAGGCTACCTCTACTTCCACAAAGCTCCTACTCCACAGGCCTTCCACGAAGAGACGGTACGCAAACTCTCCAAACTCTATATGTACGACTGCCTTCGTGCCAACAAATCCCTCTCGGCATGGGGAGTAGAAGGACGCGTGCCATTTCTCGACAAAGAGTTCCTCGATGTAGCCATGCGTATTAACCCTGCCGTAAAGATGTGCCCGGGTCATACCATCGAAAAGAAAGTGGTGCGCGACGCATTTGCCTCACTCCTGCCCGACAGTGTAGCCTGGCGACAGAAAGAACAGTTCTCAGACGGTGTAGGCTATTCCTGGATAGACACTTTGAAAGCTATAACCGCTTCTGCCGTAAGCGACGAACAAATGGCACATGCTGCCGATCGTTTCCCTATCAATCCGCCACAAAACAAGGAAGAATACTATTATCGCAGTATTTTCGAAGAACATTTCCCCAGTGAATCGGCAGCCCGCTCGGTACCCAGTATACCCAGCGTAGCATGTTCGACCGCCGAGGCTCTGGCTTGGGATGCCAGCTTCAAGAATCTGAACGACCCCAGCGGCCGTGCAGTTGCCGGAGTTCACGAACAGGCATATTGATAAATCTCTCCATCGTAAATCTTAAAAAGAACCGTATCTTTCCTTAATATAGGATAAAGATATGGTTCTTTTGCATTTTTATAGTATGCAAACGTTATCCTTACAACCAATAAACTGTCTACAATGTAGTTAATCACCTACTATCACACAATCCGAAACTTTTATCAATAGGACCAAGATACATAAAAAGGCTCTCCTCTATTCTGAAGTATTCCAGAAGTCATACTTTCAGATTGTAGAAATATATCCCCTATAATATTCCAATCTGAAACCTAAACACACAATATCTATTCATCTTGAAAGTAAAAGCTAAAATATTTAGAAAAAAGACAGGGATACAAATATAAAATAATCAAAACGTCGTATATTTGCATTGAAATAAAACAAAAAGATATACTAATCAATTATTAAAAGACAAAATGACAAGAGTGGTTAGATTTACTAAAATGCACGGAGCTGGAAACGACTACATCTATGTAGACACCCAACGTTACCCTATCGAGTATCCGGAAACACTTGCCATCAAATGGAGTGCTCCGCATACGGGAATAGGCAGCGACGGACTGGTGTTGATCGGATCATCGGAAAAAGGTGATTTCAGCATGCGCATCTTCAATGCCGACGGCTCAGAAGCCAAGATGTGCGGAAATGCCAGCCGATGCATAGGTAAATACCTCTACGAACATGGACTGACCCACAAACAAGAAATCAGACTTGAAACCTTGTCGGGCATTAAAATCCTGCAACTACATGTCAAGGACGGCAGCGTAAATTCCGTTACTGTAGACATGGGGATACCTGCCGACGAACCGGTCGACTACGACGGACTAGGAGCCAAACCGATGAAGGAACGTCCTATAGTTGCCGGAGGAAAACAATGGATCGGTACCACCATATCAATGGGAAACCCACATCTGGTGATCTTCGTAGAAGACCTTAACGAAATAGATATAGAAGATGCCGGACCGAAACTGGAAAATCATCCCTTATTCCCCGGACGAATCAATATAGAATTTGCCCAAATTCTGGAAGACGGAAAAATCAGAATGAGAGTATGGGAACGCGGTTCGGGCATTACTCAGGCCTGTGGTACAGGTGCATGTGCTACCGCCGTAGCTGCTTGCATCACCGGACGTTGCGGAACAAAATCGGACATCATCATGGACGGAGGAACCCTTACTATTGAATGGAATCAAGAAACCCGACATGTACTGATGACAGGAGAAGCGACCCAAGTCTTCGAAGGAGAAATTAATATAGAAGATTGAGAAACAAAACGAGCTTTGCTCGTTCATTCAATTGACAGAAACTTAATTCAACTAACCAAATAAAAAAGATTATGGCTTTAATAAACGAACATTTCTTAAAATTACCTGGTAGTTACTTATTTTCAGATATAGCTAAAAAGGTAAACACATTCAGGATAACACATCCCAAACAAGATGTCATCCGTCTGGGCATCGGAGACGTTACCCGTCCACTGCCGCAGGCTTGTATCGAAGCCATGCATAAGGCAGTGGACGAGATGGCCAGCGAAAAAACGTTCCGCGGATACGGACCGGAGCAAGGATACGACTTCCTGATCGAAGCTATCCTTAAAAATGACTTTGCCTCCCGAGGAGTCCATCTGTCACCGGCCGAAATCTTCATTAACGACGGTGCAAAAAGCGATACCGGAAACATCGGCGAACTACTACGTTGGGACAACAGCATGGGGATTACCGACCCAGTATACCCGGTATACGTAGACAGTAACATCATGTGCGGACGTGCAGGAGTATTGGAAGAAGGAGGCCACTGGAGCAATGTCACCTATCTTCCCTGTACCGAAGAGAACGGATTCATTCCGCAAATCCCCGACCGACGCATCGACCTCATTTACTTATGTTACCCCAACAATCCGACCGGTACTACACTGACCAAAACGGAACTGAAAAAATGGGTAGACTATGCGCTGGACAACGACACCCTGATCGTATTTGATGCAGCCTACGAAGCCTTCATCCGCGAAGACGACGTGCCCCACTCCATCTACGAAATAAAGGGAGCCAAGAAATGTGCCATCGAGATACGAAGTTTTTCGAAAACCGCCGGTTTTACCGGGGTACGCTGCGGCTACACCGTAGTGCCCAAAGAACTGACTGCCGCCACTCTGACTGGCGACCGCGTAGCCTTGAACAAGCTATGGAACCGCCGCCAGTGCACCAAGTTCAACGGCACAAGCTACATAACCCAACGGGCTGCAGAAGCCATCTATACCCCCGAAGGCAAACAACAGGTAAAAGCCAACATCGACTATTACATGGAAAATGCCCGAAATCTGAAAGAAGGGCTCGAAGCTGCCGGATTAAAGGTATACGGTGGTGTCAACGCTCCCTACATCTGGCTGAAGACACCTCAGGGAATCAGTTCCTGGAAATTCTTCGAACAAATGCTCTACGAAGCCAATGTAGTAGGCACTCCAGGAGTAGGCTTCGGCCCCAGCGGAGAAGGATATATACGGTTGACAGCCTTTGGCAAACACGAAGACTGTACAGAAGCGCTGAAGCGCATCAGGAAGTGGCTGGCATAAAAAAGAATTTCTTTTTTACTCACTTTAAATAGTTTTAATAGGTATGAAAACAGGAAGATTGAAATCAGGAGTAATAGCCATCGCGCTATTATCTGCAGCTTTCGGAGCAAAAGCACAGGACAAAGTAGAAGCATCGGTCGGCGCCGACCTCGTAAGTGGTTACATCTGGCGCGGACAGGACTTGGGAGGCGTCAGCATACAGCCCAGTGTAACACTGTCCTATAAGGGATTTTCATTGGGTGCATGGGGCTCGGTTGGATTGGAAAGCTCCGATACCAAGGAAATGGACCTTACGTTAGGGTATTCTACAGGAGGTTTCAGCGTATCGGTTACAGACTATTGGTTCAATAGTGGAAATGGTTATCTGCACTATGGCGCACACAGCACAGCACATGTGTTCGAAGCTCAGGTAGGATATGATTTCGGTCCGCTGGCCGTGAATTGGTACACCAATTTCGCAGGTGCCGACTACACGAAATACAATGGTGACCGCGCCTATTCTTCTTATATCTCGGTAGCTGCCCCCTTCAAACTTGGCGGACTGGACTGGAGCGCAGAGATCGGTGCCACTCCATGGGAGACAGCCTTCTACAATGCAACAGACAATTGTCCGGGATCCAACGGCTTCACCGTATGCAACGTCAGCCTGGAGGCAAGCAAAGAAATCCGAATCACCGACAGTTTTTCGCTTCCTTTGTTTGCCAAAGCCATCTGGAATCCACGTACCGAAGGGGCCTACTTCGTAGCCGGAATAAGTTTCTAACACAATCATAAATAGTTTAAGGTATGAAAAAGATTGAAGCTATCATCCGCAAGACCAAATTCGAGGAAGTGAAGGACGCACTGCTCGAAGCGGATATCGAATGGTTCTCCTACTACGATGTCAGGGGAATAGGAAAGTCCAGAGAAGCCCGTATCTACCGTGGTGTCATGTACGACACCAGTTCTATCGAACGTATTCTTATCTCGATTGTAGTGCGTGACAAAAATGCCGAGAAGACTGTACAAGCCATCCTGAAAGCAGCTCAAACGGGCGAGATAGGCGACGGACGTATCTTCGTCATTCCCATCGAAGATGCCATACGCATACGTACTGCCGAACGAGGCGACATTGCCCTCTACAACGCCGAACAGGAAAAATAGCACGCAACTCACAAACCACACAAAGACCAATTACAACAAATACAACTAAAGTAAAAAGATTATGGATACAACAACTGATACACTGGCGCAACTGGTTTCGGGCGTCAACACCGTATGGATGCTATTGGCAGCCATGCTGGTATTCTTCATGCAACCGGGTTTTGCATTGGTAGAGGCTGGATTCACTCGTACAAAAAACACTGCCAACATCCTGATGAAGAACTTTGTGGATTTCATGGTAGGTTCACTCCTTTATTGGCTGGTAGGTTTCAGCATTATGTTCGGACTGGGCGATTTCTTCGGTACGCCCCACTTCATGAGCTTGCTGTTCGACAGCAACGGTCTGCCCGATCCTGCCTCACTCCCTACCGAAGGCTTCCTCGTATTCCAGACCGTATTCTGTGCCACTTCGGCCACCATCGTTTCGGGTGCCATGGCCGAACGTACTAAATTCTCCATGTATTTGGTTTATACTATCTTCATCAGTGTACTGATCTATCCGGTATCGGGCCACTGGACATGGGGTGGCGGCTGGCTGATGAACGGCGATGAAGGTTCGTTCATGATGAATACGTTCGGAACTACTTTCCACGATTTTGCTGGTTCTACAATTGTACACTCCGTAGGTGGCTGGATTGCTTTGGTCGGAGCAGCTATCCTGGGCCCGCGCCTTGGCAAATACGGAAAAGACGGAAAGTCGAAAGCCATCCCTGGTCACAACTTGACTATCGCAGCCCTGGGGGTATTCATCCTGTGGTTTGGCTGGTTCGGATTCAACCCCGGCTCACAACTGGCTGCCGCTACAACCGACGATCAGGTAGCCATCTCACTGGTATTCCTCAACACCAACCTGGCAGCCTGTGCCGGTGGTTTCATGGCACTGCTGGTAAGCTGGTTCAAATATGGTAAACCGTCACTCTCACTTACCCTCAACGGTATCTTGGCCGGCTTGGTAGGTGTAACAGCCGGATGCGATGCCGTATCGCCACTGGGAGCTGTTATCATCGGAGTCATCTGCGGAACTTTGATGATCTATTCGGTAGAGTTCATCGACCGCGTACTGAAGATTGACGACCCCGTAGGAGCCAGCTCCGTACACGGCGTATGCGGATTCACCGGAACCATACTTACCGGACTGTTGTCTACCAGCGAAGGTCTGTTCTACGGTGCAGGCTGGGGATTCTTCGGAGCACAGGTATTCGGTGCAGTAATTGTAGGTAGTTGGGCAGCCATCATGGGCTTCATCATCTTCAAGGTGCTCGACAAGATTCATGGTCTGCGCGTACCGGCACGTATCGAAGAAGAAGGACTCGACATCTACGAACACGGAGAGTCGGCCTATAACTGATAGCTTAATCCCGGGCGGGCTTGGCCGCCTTCCCGGAAACCAGATAAAAAAGAAAATCTTTATTCTAACACATCATTTTTAAACCAACAAATTACAAAGGTATTATGTCAAAACTGAGATTCAGAGTAGTTGAAACGGCGTTCAAGAAGAAACCCGTTGCAGTGGCAATTCCTAAGGAACGACCCTCGGAGTATTTTGCCAAGTATGTTTTCAACAAGGAAAAGATGTTCAGGTATCTACCCAGTAAGATTTACGCCAAGTTGATTGACGTCATTGACAACGGTGCCCCGCTTGACCGCAGCATTGCCGATGAGGTGGCTGCCGGAATGAAGAAATGGGCCCTTGAAATGGGAGCCACCCACTACACTCACTGGTTCCATCCGCTGACCGAAGGTACAGCCGAAAAGCACGATGCCTTCATCGAACACGACGGAAAAGGAGGCATGATGGAAGAGTTTACCGGCAAACTGCTGGTTCAGCAGGAACCGGATGCTTCGAGCTTCCCCAACGGTGGAATCCGTAATACGTTCGAGGCACGCGGCTACTCGGCATGGGACCCGTCGTCACCCGCTTTCATCGTAGACGACACTCTGTGTATTCCGACTATCTTTATCGCCTACACTGGCGAATCGCTCGACTATAAGGCACCGTTGCTGAAAGCACTGCGTGCCGTTGATAAGGCTGCCGTAGAGGTATGCCACTACTTCAACCCCGACGTCAAGAAAGTATATGCCTACCTGGGCTGGGAACAGGAATATTTCCTGGTTGACGAAGGTTTGTATGCTGCCCGCCCCGACTTGCTGATGACCGGACGTACACTGACCGGACACGACTCGGCCAAGAACCAGCAGTTGGAAGACCATTACTTCGGTGCCATTCCGCCCCGTGTGGCAGCCTTCATGAAGGAACTGGAGATCGAAGCGCTGAAACTGGGTATCCCCGTAAAGACACGTCACAACGAAGTGGCTCCCAACCAGTTCGAGCTGGCTCCTATCTTCGAGGAGTGCAATCTGGCTGTCGACCACAACATGCTTATCATGGCACTGATGCGTAAGATAGCACGCAACCACGGCTTCCGCGTACTGCTGCACGAAAAACCGTTCAAGGGAGTAAACGGAAGCGGCAAGCACAACAACTGGTCGTTGGGTACCGATACCGGCATTCTGCTTCACGCGCCTGGCAAACAGCCCGAGGACAACTTGCGTTTCATCACGTTCGTAGTCAACACACTGATGGCTGTCTACCGTCACAACGGTCTGTTGAAAGCCTCCATATCGAGCGCTACCAACGCACACCGTCTGGGAGCCAACGAAGCACCTCCCGCAATCATATCTTCTTTCTTGGGCAAGCAGCTGAGCCAGGTGCTCGAACACATTGAGGAAAGCACGAAGGACGAACTCATCAGCCTCAGCGGCAAGCAGGGCATGAAGCTGGACATTCCGCAGATTCCGGAATTGCTGATCGACAACACCGACCGCAACCGTACCAGTCCGTTCGCCTTCACCGGAAACCGCTTCGAGTTCCGTGCCGTAGGTTCCGAGGCCAACTGTGCCAGCGCCATGATCGCCCTGAATACTGCCCTTGCAGAACAGTTGACAGACTTCAAGAAAGACGTGGACGAACTGATCGAAAAAGGCGAACCTAAGATTTCGGCCATCCTCGACGTCATCCGCAGATACATCAAGATCTGCAAGCCCATCCATTTCGACGGAAACGGTTACAGCGACGAATGGAAAGCCGAAGCTGCACGCCGCGGCCTGGATTGCGAAACAAGCGTCCCCGTCATCTTCGACAACTACCTGAAACCGGAAAGCATCGCCATGTTCGAGTCGACAGGCGTCATGACCAAGAAGGAACTCGAAGCCCGCAACGAAGTGAAGTGGGAAACTTATACCAAGAAAATCCAGATTGAGGCTCGCGTATTGGGTGACCTGGCCATGAACCACATTATCCCCGTGGCCACTCAGTACCAGACCGAACTGATAGACAACGTCTACAAGATGAAAGAACTGTTCCCGGCAGAAAAAGCAGCCAAACTTTCGGCCAAGAACCTGGAACTGATAGAGGAAATTGCCGACCGCACCGCTTTCATCAAAGAACACGTGGATGCCATGATCGAGGCCCGCAAAGTGGCCAACAAGATTGAATGTGAACGTAGCAAAGCCATCGCCTACCACGATACCATCGTTCCGGCCATGGAAGAAATACGTTACCACATCGACAAGCTGGAACTGATTGTGGACAACCAGATGTGGACGTTGCCCAAATACAGAGAACTGCTGTTTATCAGGTAACAGACACAAATCTATAAAAACATCGGCATTCAGCCTCCTCATCACCGTCTGGCAGTCAAACAGACAGAGTCGGCGAATGCCGGTTGAAAATTCTTTTGTTGGTTGTTTTAAGTTTATAAAGGGAGAGGTGCCGTGAGGCAGTTCTCCCTTTGCTTTATGCCGTACATACTATCCGCCTGTCGTCCACAACCGGCGTTTCCTTCGTTCCCTTTTAATGGGAACTCCAGTTTCCCTTAACGGGAACGGCAGTTTCCTTTAATGGGAACTCCGGTTCCCTCTAATGGGAACAGCCGTACCCACAAGTGGGAACCGGCGGTTCGACCAGAGAAAACCGGAGTCTGCCTAAATCTTCAGTATTCCGAATCGGTTTATTCTACGATTTCGGCGTCTTCAATGTCGCGGCGAGTCTTCAGCGAAGCGGTGCCTGCAGGCATGTCAGCCTTCGGACGACGGCGCATAAACATGGCCCAGTTCAGCAATTCGGAAGCCGCATACACCAGGCTGCTTACACCGATAATGATGAAAGCCGTAGAACGCACGCCCGTAGGATTGAACAAAGCCACCAGCCCGGCTATCAGAATGAGCGACGGAACGACGTAAAATCCTGCCGGAACGGGCACCCAGCGACGGGCACTGACCAGCGAAGCAATCTGCTGGACTCCACCCATCAGAAGCACGAAGCCCAAAACATACGTCAGCAGGTCGGCAAAGAATCCCGGCATAATGATGAGCCACAGGCCAAACAACAGACTGCCCACCCCTTCGACCGGAAAACGGCGGCGCAACTCTTTGTCCTGTGCAAAATATCCGATAAGGCTGATAAGCGAAGGAACCAGAAAAACGACTCCGATCGTTATCACAAAATAATCGCCTGCACGGTCGGGAAACAGCACCAGCACCAACCCGACAACCAGCGCGCACACGGCACGCAGAAATGAATAACTTAATCCTTTCATAACTTCTATTCTTTTTTTGCGAAGATACGCTTTTATCACAACAATAGAACACATAACAACCGAAAAAAGATTGCTGGAGACAGCAATTTTACAAGAAACTTGGAAAAAAATTCCTCCAGCATTTGGAGTTTCCAACAAAATGACTACATTTGCCATCGTAAAACAACAAAAAGACAATGAAAACAAGATTCGTAAATACATATTGGTGGTGGCGCCCGTTACAACTCCTACAGTCGTAAGGGAGCAGCGCTCGTATGTATATATGTAATCAGTAACTGATATCGGAAAGAGCCCTGCCGCACTTGCGGCAGGGCTCTTTTTCGTTTATCACACTCTCAACATCCGAATAATAACTCTACTAAAACCATACAGATATGACTTTCTTAGTTGACAATCAAGGCTATTACGGCGAATTCGGTGGCGCCTACATCCCCGAAATACTCCACCGTTGCGTAAAAGAACTTCAGGACACCTACCTCGACGTGCTGCAAAGCGAAAGCTTCCGCCGCCAGTACGACCAGTTGCTCCGCGACTACGTAGGCCGTCCCTCCCCACTCTACCTGGCCCACCGCCTTTCGCAGCAATACGGATGCAAAATCTATCTGAAACGTGAAGACCTGAACCACACGGGAGCCCACAAGATAAACAACACCATCGGACAAATTCTGCTGGCACGCCACATGGGCAAGAAACGCATCATTGCCGAAACCGGTGCCGGACAGCACGGCGTGGCCACCGCCACCGTATGCGCCCTGATGAACATGGAATGCATCGTCTACATGGGCAAGACCGACGTAGAACGCCAACGTGTCAACGTCGAGAAAATGAAGATGCTGGGTGCCACAGTCGTACCCGTCACCTCGGGCAACATGACCCTGAAAGACGCCACCAACGAAGCCATCCGCGACTGGTGCTGCCATCCGCAGGACACCTATTATATAATAGGTTCCACCGTAGGTCCTCACCCCTATCCCGACATGGTGGCTCGCCTGCAGTCGGTCATCAGCGAGGAAATCCGCAAACAGCTGCTCGAACAGGAAGGACGCGACTATCCCGACTACCTCATTGCCTGCGTAGGCGGCGGCAGCAACGCGGCCGGCACCATCTACCATTACGTCGACGACCGCCGTGTGCAGATCGTCCTGGCCGAAGCCGGAGGCAAGGGCGTGGAAACCGGTATGACTGCCGCCACCATTGCCTTAGGCCAACTGGGCATCATACACGGCGCACGTACTTACGTCATTCAGGACGAAGACGGACAGATACAGGAGCCTTACTCCATATCTGCCGGTCTCGACTATCCCGGCATCGGCCCTATGCACGCCAACCTGGCCAAACAGAAACGCGCACTCGTCCTGGCTGTCAATGACGACGAAGCCATCCGTGCCGCCTACCAGCTGACGCGCCTCGAAGGCATCATTCCCGCCCTGGAAAGTGCCCATGCTCTCGGTGCTTTGGAAAAGGTCAACTTCCGTCCCGAGGACGTAGTTGTGCTGACCGTTTCGGGCCGGGGCGACAAAGACATTGAAACTTATCTGAAATATAATACATCTTCGTTCAACACCTCAAATACAACTGCACTATGACCCCAACTACATTTCGATACAAGACCGTCAGCCGCACCCTGCTCGGCGACCTGCACACGCCTGTAAGCACTTACCTGAAGGTGCGCGACATCTTTCCGCAAAGCGCCCTCATGGAGAGTTCCGACTATCACGGAAGCGAAAACAACCGCTCCTTCATCGCCCTCTGCCCGCTGGCAAGCATCAGCATCGACCACGGCACAGCCATATTCCGCCTGCCCGACGGCCGGCGCGAAGAACGGGCCGTGACCGACACCTACCGGGTGGAAAATGCCATCAACGATTTTCTGGGCCGCTTCCGGGTAGAGGGAGAGTACAGCAACTACTGTGGCCTGTACGGCTACACCTCGTTCAACGCCGTCCGCTACTTCGAGAACATCCCGATAAAAGACAGCCGCGAAGCCACCAACGACGCCCCCGACATGCTGTACATCCTCTACAAGTACCTGATTGTATTCAACGACTTCCGCAACGAAATGATGCTTCTCGAAATGCAAGGTGAAGGCGAAGAAAGCCAGCTCGACGTGGTGCAACGGGCCATCCACAACCGCAACTACACCGCCTACGACTTCCATGCCTCGGGTCCCGTCACCTCGCCGCTCACCGACGAGCAGCACAAGGCCAACATCCGTCGGGGCATTGCCCACTGCCTGCGGGGCGACGTCTTCCAGATTGTGCTTTCGCGCCGCTTCGAACAACGCTTCACGGGCGACGACTTCAAGCTGTATCGCGCCTTACGCAGCATCAACCCTTCGCCCTATCTGTTCTACTTCGACTTCGGCGGATTCCGTATCTTCGGCTCTTCGCCCGAAACTCATTGCCGCATCGAGGGAGGTCGCGCCTACATCGACCCCATTGCCGGAACGACCAAACGTACCGGTGATCCGCAGCAGGATGCCGCCAACGCCCGCTACCTGCACGACGATCCTAAAGAGAATGCCGAACACGTGATGCTCGTCGACCTAGCCCGCAACGACCTCTCGCGCAACTGCCACGACGTCAAAGTCGACTTCTACAAAGAGACACAATACTACAGCCATGTCATTCACCTGGTCAGCCGTGTCAGCGGTACGCTGAACGACGATGCCGACCCCGTCAAGGCATTCATCGACACGTTCCCGGCCGGCACACTGAGCGGTGCTCCCAAGGTGCGCGCCATGCAGCTGATCAGCGAACTGGAGCCCCACAACCGCGGCGCCTACGGCGGCTGTATCGGATTCATCGGACTGAACGGTTCGCTCAACCAGGCCATCACCATCCGCACCTTCGTCAGCCGCAACGGCGTACTGTGGTTTCAGGCCGGCGGAGGAATCGTGGCCAAGAGCAACGAAGAATACGAGCTGCAGGAAGTGAACAACAAACTCGGCGCCCTGCGGAAAGCCATCGAAATGGCCGAGAAACTATAAACCACAACCCTTACAAAAACAACAAGAACCATGATAGCCATCATCGACAATTACGACTCCTTCACCTACAATCTGGTACATCTGGTGAAAGAGCTGGGCGCAGAAACCTGTGTGTTGCGCAACGACTGTTTCCGCCTGGACGAACTGAAACGTTACGACAAGATCCTCCTGTCGCCCGGTCCGGGCATCCCCGAAGAAGCTGGCCTGCTGATGGACACCATCCGCACCTATGCCGAAAGCAAACCGATACTGGGCATCTGCCTGGGCGAACAGGCCATAGGCGAAGCCTTCGGTGCCCGGCTGACCAACCTGAAAGAAGTATTCCACGGCGTACAGACTCCCGTAAAGATACTCCGCGCAAATGAAGACTACCTCTTCAACGGCCTGCCCGACGAGATTCTGGCCGGACGTTACCACTCGTGGGTAGTAAACCCGACCGACCTGCCCGACGCCCTGGCCGTTACCGCCGTCAGCCCCGAAGGCCATATCATGGCGCTGAAGCACCGCCAACTCAACGTACACGGCATCCAGTTCCACCCCGAATCGGTACTGACTCCCGAGGGAAAGACAATCATACGAAACTGGCTCCGGCAATAACCGCTCAAGACAGCGCGAACCCAAAGAAAAATTCTCTATACAACATACACTCAACAAAGAAAACATTATGAAAGAAATATTATCCCGACTCTTCAACCACGAAGAACTGACCTCGGCAGAGACCCGGCAGATTCTGCTCAACATCACCCGCGAGATGTATCCGGAAGCTCAGATAGCCGCCCTGCTCACCGCCTTCCAGATGCGCGGCATCACAGTCGACGAGCTGATAGGATTTCGCGAAGCACTGATGGAAACACGAATTCCCGTCGACTTCAGTCCTTATCGCCCTATCGACATCGTAGGAACAGGTGGCGACGGTAAGAATACGTTCAACATCTCGACCTGCGCCTGTTTCGTCGTAGCCGGTGCCGGCTACAAAGTGGCCAAGCACGGCAACTACGGAGCCACTTCGGTCAGTGGTGCCAGCAACGTCATCGAGCAGCACGGTATCCGTTTCACCAACAATGCCGACACCCTGAAACGCAGCATGGACCGATGCAACATAGCCTACCTGCACGCCCAGCTTTTCAACCCGGCTATGAAGTTTGTCGGCCCCGTACGCAAGGCATTGGGTGTCCGCACCCTGTTCAACCTGCTCGGACCGCTCGTCAATCCATGCCGTCCTGCCTACCAGCTGCTCGGCGTGGCCGACCTTGCCCAAATGCGCCTTTACACCAATGTATTTTATAAACTGGGCATCGACTTTGCCGTGGTCAACAGCCTGGACAGTTACGACGAAATCTCCCTGACCGACGAGTTCAAGGTAATGACCCGCCACTACGAACGCATCTACCGCCCGCAGGCTTTGGGCTTCAGTGCAGCCCGCCCCGAAGAACTGTTCGGCGGCAGCAGCAAGGAAGACGCCGCCCGCATCTTCGACAACATCCTGCACTGCCGTGCCACACCGTCACAGACACAGTGCGTAGTGGTCAATGCAGCCTTTGCCATTCAGGTGATGGAGCCGGAAAAGGAAATCGAAGAGTGCATCGCCATCGCCCGCGAATCGCTGGAAAGCGGGAAAGCACTGAATACACTGAAAACATTCATCGAAATAAACAGCTAAGGACATGAAGGATATACTATCGCAAATCATCGAGCACAAAAAGACAGAGGTACAGGCACAGAAGCAGGCCATCGGTCTGGAGCAACTGCGCGAACAGGTGAAGGAGCAACTGAAAACAGATAACACCCCCCGCCGCAGCATGAAGCAGGCACTTGCCCAATCGGCAACCGGCATCATTGCCGAGTTCAAACGCCGCTCTCCTTCGAAAGGCTGGATCAACCGACAGGCACAGGCCGACCTCATCCCTCCCGGCTACGAAGCGTCGGGAGCAAGTGCCCTGTCCATTCTGACAGACGAAACATTCTTCGGCGGTACTTTGGACGACATACGCACGGCACGCCCACTCACCCGTCTGCCCATCCTGCGCAAAGATTTCATCATCGACGAATATCAGCTGTTGCAGGCACGCCTGGCTGGTGCCGATGCCGTCTTGCTTATTGCTGCCTGCCTGACCTGCGAGGAATGTGCCACACTGGCCAAACAGGCTCATGCGCTCGGACTGGAAGTCTTGCTGGAGCTCCACAGCGAAAGCGAGCTGGCATATCTCAGCACTGTAGCGGCCGACATGGTAGGCATCAACAACCGGAACCTCGGAAGCTTTGTCACGGATGTAGCCAACTCATTCCGGATAGCCGACCGGCTCAGGCAACAGACCTCGGCGTTACTTGTTTCGGAAAGCGGCATCTCCAGCATGGAGACCATACAACGGCTGCGCGCTGCCGGCTATCGGGGCTTCCTGTTGGGAGAAGTCTTCATGAAGCACTCCTCACCCGCCGAAGCCCTGAAACAGTTTCTTCAATCAGAAATACAACCGCGTGTTTAACTACTAATTTATCTTCAAACAACTATGATCATCAAAGTCTGCGGAATGACCGATGCGGAAAACATCCGCCAAATAGAACAACTGGGAGTAGACATGATAGGCTTCATCTTCTACCCCAAGTCACCCCGCTATCTGTACGGCATTCCTGAATATCTTCCACAACATGCCAGGCGAGTCGGTGTCTTTGTCAATGAAAGCAAGGAAAACGTCTGCGTCTATGCCGACCGTTTCGGCCTGGACTACATACAGCTGCACGGCAACGAATCGCCCGAGTATTGCCGTTCGCTCCGCCAGCAAGGACTGCAGCTGATCAAAGCTTTCTCCATCGCTTCGCCCAAAGACCTGAACAGCATCTCGGCTTTCGAAGGCATATGCAGCTACTACCTGTTCGACACGAAAAGCGAGAAATTCGGCGGATCGGGCAATCAGTTCGACTGGAACCTCCTGCACCGCTACCAGGGACACACTCCCTTTCTGCTGAGTGGAGGCATCAACCAGTACAGCACACAGGCGATAAAGCAGTTCCATCATCCCCGACTGGCTGGCATCGACATCAACAGCCGCTTCGAAACATCACCCGGGCTGAAGGACGTAACGCGCATAAAAAATTTCCTTCAGACAATCCGGTAACGGACATTATCAACCCCCATTTATGTATAACCCTATAAAAAGAATATTATTATGAACCGCATCAACCAGCTTTTTCAGCATAATCCCCACAACCTGCTTTCCATCTATTTCTGTGCCGGTTGCCCCAGCCTTGAAGGTACTGCCGACGTCATCCGCACACTCGAAGAAAACGGTGTCGACATGATCGAAATCGGCATTCCCTTCAGCGACCCGATGGCCGACGGTGTCGTCATACAGGCTGCTGCCACCCAGGCACTGCGCAACGGTATGTCGGTACGCAAACTGTTCGAACAGCTGCACGACATCCGCCGCCATGTCCGCATCCCGCTCATCCTGATGGGCTACCTGAACCCCATCCTGCACTACGGATTCGAAGCCTTCTGCCAGCAGTGTGTCGCGTGCGGCATCGACGGCATCATCATTCCCGATCTTCCTTTCCGCGATTACGAAGAACATTATAAAGACATCGCCCAAAAGTACGACCTCCGCATCATCATGCTCATCACCCCCGAAACCTGCGAAGAACGCATCCGTCAGATCGATGCCCATACCGACGGTTTCATCTACATGGTTTCCTCGGCTGCTACCACAGGTGCCCAGCACGATTTTGACGCACAAAAGCAAGCCTATTTCCGCAAAATCGAGGATATGCAACTGCGCAATCCCCGCATGGTAGGCTTCGGCATCAGCAACAAGGCCACCTTCGACGCCGCCTGTGCACATGCCTCGGGAGGCATCATAGGCAGCCGCTTCGTCACCCTTTTGAACGAATCGGACGGCGATGCCGGCAAAGCCATCCGGAAACTGAAGACTGACATCGGTCTTTTGCAACCGGAATAACCCCACAACAGCCCTGCACAGCCAGAAAGACAGACCTATCAATGGCATATTTCCACACGTATTACAGAAATGTGTCATTGATACCTGTAAACAAAAGTGGATTTTTAATATTTTATATTAACTTTGCCGCTGAAATAAAAAGCGATATGTCTATGCAGATAAATTGTCCTTCCGTATTGTTGATTTATACCGGCGGAACTATTGGCATGATAGAAAATCCGGAAACCGGCGCACTTGAGAATTTCAATTTCGATCATTTACTAAAACACGTTCCCGAACTGAAACGTTTCAACTATCACATCTCATCCTATCAGTTCAACCCTCCTATCGACTCTTCGGACATGGAGCCCGCCTTTTGGGCAAAAATCGTAAAAATCATCAGCTACAACTATGATTATTTCGACGGTTTTGTTATTCTGCACGGTACCGATACCATGGCCTATACCGCTTCTGCCTTGAGCTTTATGCTCGAAAACCTGTCCAAACCTGTCATCCTGACCGGCTCGCAACTCCCCATCGGTACACTGAGAACCGACGGAAAAGAAAATCTGATCACTGCCATCGAAATTGCAGCCGCCAAGCATCCCGACGGCACGCCTGTCGTACCGGAAGTCTGCATCTTCTTCGAGAACGAACTGATGAGAGGAAACCGTACCACCAAAATCAATGCGGAAAACTTCAATGCATTCCGTTCCTTCAACTATCCCTCGTTGGCCAAAGTCGGCATTCACATCCGTTACAACGAGCATCTGATTCGGCGTCCGGATCCTACACGTCCGCTAAAACCGCATTATCTGTTCGACACCAATGTAGTAGTCCTCACCCTTTTTCCCGGCATACAAGAAAAAATCATTCATTCCGTTCTGCATGTACCGGGCCTGAAGGCTGTTGTGCTGAAAACATTCGGATCGGGCAATGCACCGCAAAAAGACTGGTTGATCAATTTATTGAAAGACGCCACCGAGCGCGGCATCATCATTGTCAACATCACCCAGTGCCAAAGTGGAGCAGTCGAAATGGAACGCTACGAAACAGGTTTGCAATTACTGCAGGCCGGCGTCATCAGCGGCTACGACAGTACGCCCGAATGCGCTGTCACCAAACTGATGTTCCTCCTGGGACACGGACTTAGCCAATCCGAAATACGCTACCGGATGAACTCCTGTCTGGCAGGAGAAATAACCAAGGAATAACCACACAAAAGTTACTTTCCTTCTCCTTCCTTCGTCTGTCTAAACAGGCGAAGATATCCTCTTTTTCCCTTGTCCGTAACTTTATCCTGTTTTCGTATGCCCCATGCAAGTGGGTATACGAAAAATAGGCCCTGTCTCCCGACAAGGCCTATTCACAACACAAACACAAAATAAAACACGACAAAACTACTATGCAATCTATCCTGTCTATGCCGGGGAGGCATAAGTATCTATCTAAGTATATTCACATACACCAAAGATAAAATCAGGAAGATTAGCCTCTATATAACAAATGCGGGGAAGCATTTGTTTTTCCAATTTCCTTAAAAAATGTTATTTTATTGAATTCCTCTTTCTCTTAACTTCAATTGCCAGTTCCATGCCGAACGCAAAGTATCTTCAATAGTGCTTTCTGCCTTCCAGCCCAACTCTTCATTGGCCAAAGCAGGATTAGCCCATACTTTCTCGATATCACCGGCACGGCGACCTACAATCTGATAGTTCAATTTCACACCTGTTGCTTTCTCAAATGCATGAATCAGCTCCAATACAGAAAGTCCGCGTCCTGTTCCAATGTTGAACACTTCTACTTTTTCTTTCTGCTTCTTTTCCAGAATTCGTGCAATAGCTACAACATGTGCCTTAGCCAAATCAACCACATTGATAAAGTCGCGGATACATGAACCGTCAGGAGTATCATAGTCATCTCCGAATACGCTCAGTTTCTCGCGGATACCAATGGCTGTCTGAGTCAGATAAGGAACAAGGTTTTGAGGCACACCGTTCGGCAGTTCACCCAACAAAGCAGTAGGATGAGCACCAATCGGATTGAAATAACGCAGCAAAATAGCATTGATAGGTGATCCGGAAGCAACAGTATCACGGATAATCTCTTCATTGATCTGCTTCGTATTTCCGTAAGGAGACTCAGCCTTCTTGATCGGAGCCTGTTCTGTTACCGGCAATTCATCCGGCTGTCCGTATACCGTACACGAAGAAGAGAATACAATTCCTTCCACTCCGTGCTTGGGCATCAGCTCCAGCAAATTGATCAAAGAAACCAGATTATTACGATAGTACAGCAAAGGCTTCTGAACAGATTCACCCACAGCCTTGCTGGCTGCAAAATGAATGATCGCCTTTATACCTTTATATTTTGCAAACACGGCATCAAGTCCGGCAAAATCCAAACAATCCAACTTTTCAAAAGCTGGACGAATGCCTGATACCTTTTCGATATTATCTACAACATCTGCACTCGAATTCGACAAGTTGTCTACAATAACAACATCGTAACCTGCATTCTGTAATTCCACCACAGTATGAGAACCAATATATCCAGTTCCACCTGTAACTAAGATTCTTTCTTTCATAAAAAAATAGATATTTAGCCGTTAGCTTTTCAATACGAACGCAAATGTAGAAAAATAAATCAAGAAAAAACAGAAAGAAGAGAAAAAAATAAAAAAAACGCGAATGACAGCCCTTTTCGCGGCCATCATTCGCGTCCAAATTCACATTATGATCGATTAAATTTTCACTACACCCGAGAAGCCCATAAAGGCCATCGCCAACAAGCCGGCTGTAATAAGTGCAATAGGAGTGCCCTGCATTCCTTTAGGCACGTTCACCAGGCTCATCTGTTCGCGCAGACCGGCAAACAGTGTCAATGCCAATCCAAAGCCCAATGCTGTTGAAAAAGCATAAACCACACCTGTCAGCAGATCATAGTCTTTCTGGATAACAAGGATCGCTACACCCAGAATACAGCAGTTCGTCGTAATCAGCGGCAAGAATACGCCTAATGCCTGATACAAAGAAGGAGATACCTTTTTCAGGATGATCTCCACCATCTGAACCAATGCTGCAATCACCAGGATGAAGGTAATGGTCTGCAGATAGCCCAGGCCGAATGCGTCGAGAACATATTTCTGAATAAGGAATGTCACAATGGTAGCAATCGTAAGCACAAACGCTACTGCTGCCGACATACCCAGTGCCGTATCAATCTTCTTGGATACACCCAAGAACGGGCAGATTCCCAAGAACTGCGACAATACGATGTTGTTCACAAAGATTGCCGAAATAAATATCAATATATATTCCATACTTTCTTCAATTGATCGTTAAATTCATGATTCATTCTCCTTGTTTCAGGCCTTCTTCAAACGGTTTACCACAGCAATCAGATAGCCCAATGCGATAAATGCACCCGGAGCAAGAACAAACAACAGCATACCGTAGTCTTCCGGGAAAACAGTCAGACCGAATATCTTGCCCGTACCCAGCAACTCACGTACAGCTCCCAGAAGAGTCAGACCCAACGTGAAGCCCAGACCCATGCCCAGACCATCGAACATGGAAGCCAACGGACCGTTCTTGGCCGCAAAAGCCTCGGCACGTCCCAGTACAATACAGTTCACCACAATCAAGGGGATAAACAATCCCAGTGTTGCGTACAGTCCGGGAACATAAGCCTGCATAATCATCTGCAGCAATGTCACAAACGAAGCGATAACGACAATAAACGACGGAATACGTACCATATCCGGGATCAGATTCTTGATCGCTGAGATTACGACGTTGGAGCAAATCAGCACAAACATCGTGGCCAATCCCATGCCCATACCATTGATTGCCGAAGAAGTAGTACCCAAAGTAGGACACATACCAAGCAGAAGCACAAACGTCGGGTTTTCCTTGATAACCCCGTTCATCAATACTTTAAAATTGTTCATAGCTTTCTACTCCTTTCATTAATTAACGCTAACCGAGTCCGTAGCAGCAGAGTCGGCATCATTAGCAGGTTCAACATGTTTTTGTGTAGCGCCCGTTGCACCGTCGGCCGTATTCTGGCCAGCATAAGCCGCATAGGCCGCATTCACTGCATTCAGAAAAGCACGTGAAGTAATGGTAGAAGCAGTAATGGCATCTACCTGACCGCCATCTTTGCTCACGGTCAACGGAGTCTCTCCCGGGTTAAGTCCTACGATATCTCCCTTATTGCCCTTCTTAAACCAGTCGGCAGCTTTCGAGCCAAGTCCCGGAGTTTCGGCATGAGCCAACAGAGAATAATCGATGATCTTGCCTTCGGCATCAAATCCGACCAATACTTTCAGTTCACCGCCAAATCCCATAGACGTAGCCTCAACAGCTGCTCCAATATATTCTCCGCCTTTTGTAGCCGGATAAACAGCATATTGTACTCCGTTCACTTCCTGAATTTTCTTTTCCGCTATCGGGTCATTGTCAAATCCGGGAACAACGGCACTGACAGCGTCGCTCAATGTTTTGGCATTGGCTTGCGCAATGGGTTCTTTTGTCAGTTCATTGACATAAGCCAACAATGCTACAGAAACGGCAGTCACACCAGTGAGCACCAGTAACATATTCTTTAAGGATGATTCTAACTTTTTCATTTCTTTTTCGCTACCTCCCCAAAGCGTTTAGGTTTAACATATGTATTGATCAAAGGAGTGAATGCATTCATGATAAGAATGGCAAACGACATACCCTCGGGATAAGCACCGAACAGACGGATAATGACCGTCAGCAGACCAATGCAAACACCATAGATCAACATTCCTCTATGATTCATCGGCGAAGTCACATAATCGGTAGCCATGAAAATAGCACCCAGCATCAGACCACCCGAAAGCAGGTGTACTAGACCAGACGCATACTTTTCAGGATCAACCCAGTGCATGATCGAGCTGAATACAAATACTGTCACAAGAATCGATACAGGAATATGCCAGGTAATGATTTTCTTCCACAGCATATAAGCCAGTCCGATGAGCAGTGCCAATGCGCTGACCTCACCGATACAGCCACTGTTGTTACCAATCAGCAGGTGGAAAGACTGCGGCAGGTCGCTCAACGACATTCCGGGAGCGCCGTTGATCACACCTTTCATAATAGCCAGCGGAGTGGCAGTTGTCGTAGCATCCGTATAAGCCATCAGTTGTCCTACTTCCGGCCAGCTGGTCATCTGCACCGGGAAAGAAAGCAGCAGGAATACACGTCCGGCCAAAGCAGGATTGAAAGGATTACATCCCAAACCGCCAAACGACATCTTGGCTACGCCAATGGCAAAAAGTGCACCAATGATAATGATCCACACAGGCAGGTTGGAAGGCAGGTTGAATGCCAGCAGCACACCGGTTATGATGGCCGAACCGTCTGTAATGGTTGTATGAGGGTTCTTCAGCAGATACTTGCCGATCACCCATTCGAAAAAGAGACAGGCTAGCACCGAAGTAGCAGTAACGATCAGTGCTCCCAGTCCGAAGAAATATAGCGACACCAGAAAAGCCGGGATCAGTGCCACAAGCACCCCGTACATATTCTTCTTCACGCTATCACCTCCATGCACATGGGGTGAAAGGGATACAATTAACTTATTCATAGATTTGTGCTAATTTATTTTTTTACTTGGCGTGCACGTATCATGGCACCGACCTTTGCCTTGCCCAGACGTATAAAGTCCAGCATAGGACGATTGGAAGGACAGGTAAACTGGCAGGAGCCACATTCTATACACGACATAATATCTTCTTTTTCCACTCTCTCGAAATCGCCATGAGCCGACACAGTTGCAAGCAAATAAGGTTCCAGACCCATCGGGCAGGCTCCTACGCACTTGGCACAACGGATACAGGGCTGAACACTGCCACGCTTGGCTTCCTTATCGTTCATGATAAGTATGCCCGAGCTTCCCTTGGCAGTAGGAACATCGGTATTCACCAGCGCCTTACCCATCATCGGTCCACCACCGATAATCTTACCGGTATCTTCCGGCAGTCCGCCGCAAGCGTCAATCAGCTGCTTCATCGGCGTACCGATACGAGCCAGGAAGTTAGACGGCTTGGCCAGCGACTTTCCGGTCACTGAAATCACACGCTCAAACAGCGGTTTGTTTTTCTGAACGGCCTGATATACCGCAAAAGCTGTACCTACATTCTGCACCACAGCTCCTGTAGAGATAGGCAGTGCACCGGCAGCCACCTGACGTTTGATGATGGCATCGATCAACTGCTTTTCACCTCCCTGCGGATATTTCACCTTCAAAGGCACAACCTCGATACCGGCATACGAAGCGGCAACTTTCGTCATCAGCTGGATAGCATCAGGCTTGTTGTTCTCGATACCGATAAAGGCCTTGTTCACCTTTACTGCCTTCATCAGGATTGATACACCTACCATAATTTCTTCAGCGTGCTCCAGCATCAGCTGATGGTCGGCCGTCAGATAAGGTTCACATTCTACAGCATTGATAATGACACATTCGGCTTTGAAAGCAGGCGGCGGACACAGCTTGACCTGTGTGGGGAAGCAGGCACCTCCCATACCAACAATACCTGCATCGGCTATTTTCTTCACAATTTCTTCGGCAGACAGGTTGCACTCTTTCACCAAAGTTTCACTACGGTCGATGCTTTCCTCCCACTCGTCACCTTCCACGTCAATAAAGATAGCCGGTTTGGCATAACCGCTGGCATCGATAACCGTATCAATTTTAGCAACTTTTCCACTGACAGAAGAGTGGATGGCCGCAGAGACAAAACCTCCGGGCTCGGCTATTTTTGTTCCAACCTTCACCATGTCACCTTTTGCCACAATCGGCTTTGCCGGCGCACCAATATGCTGGCTCAACAAAATCACTGCTTTGGCAGGGATCTCTGCCTTGACAATCGGCTGATGTGCTGAAAGTTTATTTTCGTGTGGATGTACTCCACCAATTGAAAATGTCTTCAACATACGATCTTGTATTTTAATTCGTTTATTTCTCTAATCTTTATTTCTTTGCATCAGCGGCCACTTCAGCAGCCTTTACTTCAGCGGCTTTCGGAGCCTCGCCCTGTGCGGCTTCTTCCGTCTTAGGTTTACGCGGTGGGAAGTTCAGAGCCACGATAGCTCCCTGCGGACAGGCTTCTTCGCACTTGCGGCACGACTTACATTTGTTATAGTCGATATAAGCCAGGTTGTTTTCCAACGTAATGGCCTCGAACGGACATACCTTCACGCACTTTCCGCAACCGATGCAGGCAGCCGTACATGCCTTACGGGCCACAGCTCCCTTGTCCTTATTGATGCATTGTACGTAAACCCGACGCGATTTCTTACCCTGCGGACGGATTTCGATGATATTACGCGGACAAGCTTTCGCACAGGCACCGCATGCCGTACATTTGGCTTCGTCCACTTCGGGCAACCCTGTTTCAGGGTTCATGCGAATGGCACCGAACTGACACGCTGAGACACAGTCGCCACATCCCAGACAGCCATAGCTGCAACCCGTTTCGCCTCCATACAGAGAAGACATGATAGCACAACTTTTAGCACCGTCGTACTGATTGATTCGAGGACGGTTGGCACACGTACCGTTACATCTCACCACTGCCACCATCGGTTCGGATGCAGCTGCATCCAATCCCAGGATTTCAGCGACCTGAGTCATAACAGCCTGTCCACCTACAGGACACAATTTCCCTTCCAAAGAGCCAGCCTTCACACATGCGTCGGCAAATCCGCTACAACCAGGGTACCCACATCCACCACAATTGGCCTGGGGCAGCACAGCAGCCACCTTGGCTATTCGTGGATCTTCATACACGGCAAACTTCTTGGAAGCCACATAGAGCACAATCGCCGAAACGAGCGCTATGACTCCCAAAGAGATCACTGCAATCAGAATTACATTCATAGATCTGTTGTTTATTAGTTATTTATTTTAAATTAGTTAATCATCGGTTTGATCGAAAAGGAAAATTTCTTGCTCATCCGCGACCTGTTCATCCATAAGACACCATAGTACAATGCCAGCAACAAGAACGACACAAGCGCCGAAGACAATTCTTCCTTCCAAATACTCATAAAGACAAAAAGAGAAATTACCAAAATCAGGAAAGGGAATATAAAAGCATAGAGCACGGCCAATGCACCCATCGACACTTCTCCGACTACACAGACCCGATCCCCTACCCGATAAGAAGACGTATCTGTCACCGTTACATCAATCAGCTTTTCCTTTACGTCGGCCGAAGTGCAATGTCCCTTTATACTGCAAGCCGCACAAGCAGAAGTCTGAACAATCCGCACCTGAAGATGCGAATCTGTTATGTTTTCCACAATACCTTGATGTTCTATAGTATTCGCCATTTTGCAAAGTGAGCATTACAAATCGCGGCAAATTTACTCATTATTTACGAACTGCAAGGGATTAAATAGTTTTTTTGTGTGCGATAACGTTCATTTTTTGCATTTGAATGGTATTTATACTCATTTTACAATAAGCAGAGCCGATGAAATGCTCAAAATCACCCGAAAAGCCATTTCCGGGATTCTGCGACAGGGGGAAAGAAAAAGGATGTTTTCCCCTCCGCATCGCATCCCGATACGGCAGAGAGAACATCCTTTTGTATTGAGAAGAGGGTGTGTCGAAATGAAGATACACTCTCTCCACTATCATTCTGACCAATCTTCAGCCTTTGCTTACCATGAATAGTTGATACCGAAGCTCAACAGTTCTTTTACCTGGAAATAGCTGTCACCCTCGGTCGGCAAACTACTGTCATCAAAACGGGCATGAATATAAAGCTTGGTCGACAGGTATCTGTTCAGCACAAAGTTGAATGTATTTTCCCATTCGATGCGCACCCACTCGTAACTCGTCAGGAAGTCGAGACGAGACTCCAGCGAAATCGAAGGTATGATCTGCCACGTCAAGGTCGGCTTAATCTGCGAACCGAAATTATGTTTCACCGATTTTCCTTCCTCCAGACCAAAGCTCACCTCATTCACCTCACTGTTGCCCACATAACGCATGGTCCACGTCAAAGGTGCCATGAACACAGACAGATTTATCTTACTCTTCACCAGCTTATAATCCATACCGACACTGGCCGACCAGTCAGCCGGTGCCAGGAAAGACGAAACCAACGGTTCTTCGTTGGCCTTATAGCCATGACAGAACTGGGTCTTGAATTCGGTCGATATAGTATAATACCACTTCGAAGCAGCCTGGATACCCAGCTTGCTGTAGATACGCAGCTGGTCGGTATTCACCAGAAAATCGTGAAACTTGTCCGAGGGTGCAGATGTAAAGCCCAGCTTGGCATCCAACAGACTTTCCCACTGGATCTTTTCACGGTCGTTGTAGTTGGCAAACATCTGCAGGTTGGCGAGCACCGAATTGGTACTTTCTCCACCCTTGTACCAGTTGTCCGAAATGTAGTTCTGCGTTATCTGCAACGAACCGTTTCCACCCGTTGTCCACCAGTTGGGTTTATGAATCACAACTCCTGCATCTTTCTTCACCGTCATTTTCTCCTGCGAGAGCAGTTTGATGACAGACGGTTTGGACGATGCTTCCTTTTCGATGTCATCCTTGAACAGTCTTCCCTGATTAATCACATCCTCCGTCCGTGTAACCTTCCGCGGACAATGCACATAGGCCGACAGCAGTGTACGGTCTACCACCTCACCGATGCGGTCCAACGACGAAAAGCTCAGCGTATCGTACGGCAGCAAGTCGCGCGTCAGTTCGGGCACCGTATCCGGCTGCTGAAACTTCCACTCCAACGTAGAATAACGCTTCAGCGGACCATAAAAATACGTAAAGGGCACAAACATCCGGTAATAATACGGATTCCAGGCGATATAACGTTCCGAAGTAGCCGGATCGTTCAGATAGTTCAGTATCCCCAGATACTTTTCATACAGCACGGATACAGTATCTACCTTATAAAGTGAATCCACCTTATTCAATTTCAGCATCAGATTTTCCTTTAAGATTCCAGATAAGGTATCGACCTTTGCAGTATCCTGTACACTGGTCTTTACCGTCTTCCCTTTATCGGGAAGAGCACTTGTGGAGTTCTGCGCCATCAGCACCGATGGGAAAAGCATGGTGGCTGCCATTATCCACATACAAAAACGTCTATTCTTCATAAAGCCCTGAATTTATGATTTGAGCGCAAAAATAACTTAATTTTATATAGGAAACAACCGACAATAAGTTAAAATCTGCTCTTTATGCTGCTGGCGGCTTTACTTTTCTGCGGAATGAAGCCAAGTGGCAACCTCTGTAAATCCTAAACTCTACAGGGATATTAAATCCGAAAATCAGGTAAAATAGTCGTCTCCAGCGGTTTTTCACAATTGTTTTTGCCAAACCTTATGAACTTCCTCATTTTTTTCATAATTTTGCGCTTTAAATTGAAAACAAATTAATTAAAAACAGTATAGCTGTGGGAGAAACAAAGTATATTTTCGTCACTGGTGGCGTTGCCTCTTCTTTAGGAAAAGGCATTATCTCATCCTCCATCGGTAAATTGCTGCAAGCAAGAGGTTACAAAGTTACAATCCAGAAATTCGACCCGTACATCAACATCGACCCGGGTACACTGAACCCTTACGAACACGGAGAGTGTTACGTAACTGTAGACGGTCACGAAGCCGACCTGGACTTAGGGCACTATGAACGCTTTTTAGGTATCCAGACTACCAAAGCCAACAATATCACAACCGGGCGCATCTACAAAAGCGTTATCGACAAAGAACGTCGAGGCGATTATTTAGGAAAAACCATCCAGATAATCCCCCACATCACCGACGAAATCAAACGCAACGTCAAGCTGTTGGGCAATAAATACAAATTCGATTTCGTCATCACCGAAATCGGAGGTACCGTGGGCGATATCGAATCATTGCCCTACCTGGAAAGCATCCGTCAGCTGAAAAGAGAATTAGGTAAAGACGCCTTGTGCGTACACCTTACTTATGTTCCCTACCTGGCTGCTGCCGGCGAACTGAAGACCAAGCCGACCCAGCACTCGGTAAAAGAACTTCAAAGCGTTGGTATCCAGCCCGACATCCTCGTGCTGCGTACCGAACACGAACTGAATGCCAACCTCCGAAGAAAAGTGGCACAGTTCTGCAACGTTGACGAAGAAGCCGTTGTACAAAGCATCGACGCACCTACCATCTACGAAGTTCCTATCCTGATGCAGGCACAGAAGCTCGACGCAACCATTCTGAAGAAGATGGATCTGCCAGTGGGCGATACTCCGGGACTGAGTCCGTGGCGTGCTTTCCTGGAGCGCCGCCACAAAGCCGAGGCAACAGCTCCTCTGCACATAGCCCTGGTCGGAAAATATGACCTGCAGGATGCTTACAAGTCCATCCGCGAAGCCCTGTCACAAGCCGGTACCTACAACGACCGCAAAGTGGAAGTAGACTTCGTAAACAGCGAAAAGCTTACAGACGAAAATGTAGCCGAAGCTCTGAAGGGAAAGGCCGGTGTACTGATCGGACCGGGATTCGGAGAGCGTGGAATCCCCGGCAAGTTTGTAGCCATCAAGTACGCACGTACCCACGACATCCCCACTTTCGGTATCTGTCTGGGCATGCAGTGCATCGCCATCGAGTTTGCCCGTAACGTACTGGGATACGCCGACGCCAACTCACGCGAAATGGACGAAAAGACTCCCCACAATGTCATCGACATCATGGAAGAACAGAAGTCCATCACCAACATGGGAGGCACCATGCGTCTGGGCGCTTACGAATGCGTGCTGAAGAAAGGCAGCAAGGCATACGAAGCCTACGGCGAAGAGCACATTCAGGAGCGTCACCGTCACCGCTACGAATTCAACAACCAATATAAGGAAGAATACGAAGCAGCAGGCATGAAGTGTGTGGGCATCAACCCCGAGTCCGACCTGGTAGAAATTGTCGAAATACCTGCACTGAAGTGGTACATCGGCACCCAGTTCCACCCGGAATACAGCAGTACCGTGCTGAAACCGCACCCGCTGTTTGTTTCATTTGTGAAAGCCGCCATCGAAAACGAACGCGAACATGCTGCAAATGAAGATGCGAACGTAGAAAAATGACAACATCATTCATAGAAAAACTTTAAACATACTTTATTGACTACATGGACAAAAATACCATTACAGGTCTGGTTCTGATTGCCATATTACTGGTGGTCTTCAGCTTTCTGAGCCGCCCCAGTAAGGAAGAAATAGCAGCCCAGCAACGCTACTACGACTCCATCGCACAAGTACAACAACGCGAAGCCGATCTGAGAGCCAAAGCCGAAGCCGCACTGGCCAACGAGAAAGAAAAGCAGAGTCTGGACTCTACCAGCCTGTTCTTCAATGCCCGCAAAGGCACAGATACGCAGATTACCATCCAAAACGACGTAGCCCAAATTAGCGTCAGCACCAAAGGCGGACGCATTTCAGCAGCTACATTGAAAGATTGGAAGGAACAGGACAAGACAACTCCCGTCACCCTGTTCAGCGGTGAAGATGCTTCGATGAACTTCCTGTTCTACAACAAGAAGGAGACCATACAGACCGAAGACTATTACTTCACCCCCGTCAATCAGACGGATACAGCCGTAACCATGCGTCTGGCAGCCGATAGCGCAAGCTACATCGACTTCATCTACACCATGCATCCCGAAAGCTACCTGGTCGACTTCAAGATTCAGGCAGTGAACATGGACGGAAAGCTGGCATCAAGCAACAAGTCGGTCGACATCGAATGGTCGCAGCGTGCCCGCCAGATCGAAAAAGGCTATACGTACGAGAACCGCCTGGCCGAACTTACCTACAAAGTAACCGGCGAGAGCACCGACTACCTCTCTCCTTCGAAAAACGACGAGAAAGAGTTGTCCGAACCCCTCGACTGGATTGCTTTCAAGAACCAGTTCTTCTCTACCGTATTCCTTTCCGAATCGAGCTTCGAGAAGAGCAAGCTGGCGTCGAAACTGGAAGCACAGGGCAGCGGTTACATCAAGGACTATGCAGCCGAAATGAGCACCGCGTTCGATCCTGCCGGCCAGACACCTACCCAGCTCTACTTCTACTTCGGTCCTAACCACTACAAGACCCTGACCGCCCTCGACAAAGGACGCGACGACAAGTGGGAACTGAACCGCTTGGTCTACCTGGGATGGCCTCTCATCCGCTGGATCAACAAATGGTTCACCATCAACATCTTCGACTGGTTGTCCAGCTGGGGTCTGAGCATGGGTCTCGTACTGCTGTTTATGACGCTCATCGTCAAAGCCGTCGTATTCCCTGCCACGTGGAAGACCTACATGTCATCGGCCAAGATGCGCGTACTGAAGCCGAAAATCGACGAAATCAACAAGAAATATCCCAAGCAGGAAGACGCGATGAAGAAGCAACAGGAAATCATGGGACTCTATAGCCAGTACGGTGTCAGCCCGATGGGTGGCTGCTTGCCGATGCTCATCCAGTTCCCCATCCTGATGGCCTTGTTCCTCTTTGTACCGAGCGCCATCGAGTTGCGTCAGCAAAGCTTCCTGTGGGCCGACGACCTTTCGACGTACGACGCGTTCATCAACTTCCCGTTCCACATACCGTTCCTGGGCAGCCACCTCAGTCTGTTCTGCCTGCTGATGACGGTTACGAACATCCTGAATACCAAGTACATGATGCAGCAGCAGGACACTGGTGCCAATCCGCAGATGGCAGCCATGAAGTGGATGTCCTACCTGATGCCTATCATGTTCCTGTTCATCCTGAACGATTATCCTTCAGGCTTGAACTACTACTACTTCCTCTCCACCCTGATCAGTGTGGCAACCACCATCATCATGCGCAAGATGACCAATGAGGAAGCCCTGCTGGCACAGCTCGAAGCCAACAAGAAGGATCCCCGTAAAATGAAGAAATCGGGATTCGCCGCCCGTCTGGAAGCCATGCAGAAGCAACAGGAAGAACTGATGAGACAACGTCAGAACCAAGGTCGCAAATAAAATATCAGCCAACGGCTGCAAACCGGCAGATACCCTCTCCGCAACTTGCCAGCCTACGTGTCTGAGTGAATGACGCGGACAACATAGATTTTTATCCATCGCCCCTACGGGAAACGATGTATCATAAGAATTTGTGTATTCCGCGTCATTCTTATTCTAACCTATTCCAAAAACAATATGAAAACAACCTATCCTACCCACTACACCAACAAGCAAATCTGGCTCATAGCCTATCCCATCCTTATCAGCCTGATCATGGAACAGATGATCGGAATGACCGATACCGCCTTTCTGGGCCGTGTAGGCGAAATCGAACTTGGCGCTTCGGCCATCGCCGGCGTATTCTATACGGTCATCTTCATGGTAGCGTTCGGCTTCAGCATCGGCACCCAGATACTCATCGCCCGGCGCAACGGCGAAGCGAACTACAAAACCATCGGTTCGCTCCTCTACCAGGGCATCTATTTCCAGACCTTCCTGGCAGCCGTCCTGTTCCTGCTCTCCTACTGCTTCTCGCCCATCCTGCTGAAGCACATCATCGAATCGCCGCAAATCTACGAAGCAGCCAACAGCTACCTGCACTGGCGTGTGTTCGGTGCCTTCTTTTCTTTCAGCGCCATCATCTTCCGTGCCTTCTTTCTGGGCACCATGCAGACCAAGACCCTGACGCTGAACTCCATCGTCATGGTCCTGAGCAACATTGTTTTCAACTACATCCTCATCTTCGGCAAGCTGGGCTTCCCCGCGCTGGGCATTGCCGGCGCAGCCATCGGTTCGTCGCTGGCCGAGCTGATATCACTCGTCTTTTTCATCGTCTACACGCGCTACCGCATCGACTGCCCCAAGTACGGCCTCAACCGCATTCCCCGGTTGCAGCTGTCCGTATTGCGCCACATGCTCAACGTCTCTTTCTGGACCATGCTGCAGAACTTCCTGTCCCTGTCCACCTGGTTCCTGTTCTTCCTCTACATCGAGCATCTGGGCGAACGCCCGCTGGCCATTACCAACATCATACGCAGCGTCAGCGGCATCCTCTTCATGGTCATGATGGCCTTCGCATCGACCTGCGGTTCGCTTGTCAGCAACCTGATCGGCGCCGGCCACGCCTCCAGCGTGCACTCCACCATCCGCCAGCACATCCGTCTGGCCTATCTGCTGGTGCTGCCCCTGGCCTTGCTCTTCAGCCTCTTCCCCGAGCTGATACTGGGCATCTACACCGACATTCCCGAGTTGCGTCAGGCCTCCATACCTTCGCTGTGGGTCATGTGTTCCACCTACCTCTTCCTAATCCCCGCTAACGTCTATTTTCAGGCCGTTTCGGGCACAGGTAATACTCGCACCGCCCTCGGCCTCGAACTGTCCGTATTGGTCATCTATGTGGCCTATATCACGTTCATTATTCTCTACCTGCGCCTCGATGTTGCCCTATGCTGGACTTCCGAGATCGTCTACGCCACTTTCATCTTCCTTTTCTGCTACTACTACCTGCACAAAGGAAACTGGATGCTGAAGAAGATTTAAAGGCAGCGATGAACCCCGCGAATCTTGCAATCTTGCAATCTTGCATCCTTCCTCACACACACCCACGCGCATGCACGTACGCGCGCGTATATAAGGAGTGAAGAAGTTAAGGAGTTAAGAGGTTATAGAAGTTATGGAAGTTATAGAAGTTATCACTCCGCTTTGCTCTGTTAGAAGTGGAAGCCGATAGTCTTGCAAAAGGAGGAAATTGGCAGCAACAGGCCTATTTGCATATTAACACTTTATGTTTTCACCTGCCACCTCCCCCTCCGGGTACTCACTCCCCCTTAACTCCCCGCTATCGGGAGAAAACAACCTTCTGATCCTGAAAAGATTATCATGGGCAAGAAGATCTCAACTCCCCATTATCGGGAGAGAACAACCTTCAGGAAGGAGGAGTGTTTCAAAAACCTTTGTTTGGGCATATCCCCGATAACTTCTTCCCTACTTCTAACTTCTGCAAGGCACCTGCCTCCCCTCCTTCGGGAAGGAGAGGTGCCCAATGGGCGGAGTGGTAGGCAACACGACACATTATATACGCGCGCACGCGTGCATGCGCGTGGGTGTGTGTGAGGAAGGATGCAAGATTGCAAGATTGCAAGATTCTACTTCCCCAGTTAGGAAAATATTTTTTCCTAACTGGGAAAAAAGGATTGGGCAGTTAGGAAAAATGGGAATGGTTTTGCAGCAGGCAGGTGAGTAATACAAGTGTTGCTTGCGAACGGGGCAAACAGAGAACAGGAGCGAGTCAAACAAAACGAACTAGTGTTGATTAAAAGTTTGCTCATAAGATGATATTATTTTTTTAACAGATCAACGATTATACATTATATGTAAAAGAAAAGAAAATTCCACGGTTTTCTTTTTTATAGTATTATATTTATTACCTTTGTAAAATGCTATAAGAGTTAAGTAATGGAAAACAATAAACCGAATTAATGAGAGCCTGAAGAAAAGTATCAAAACAAACATGGTTTGCAGCAAACTTAACACGAACTTTGCACTATCCATGAACCATACGTAACTAGCCACAACCAGAATTAGAAGTTCTGTTTGAAATTGGCACTATTCTTCAAGTAACTTCAAGAAGTTTAATAATAAATCAAATATCCAATAAGACATGATTAGAGAAAAACAAATAGAAGAAAACTTTATCAATAAACTGATAGAGTTGAAATATACATATCGTCCGGATATTTGCGACAGACACACATTGGAACAAAATTTCCGCAAGAAATTTGAGCGTCTCAATCGTGTCAACCTTTCCGATTCCGAATTTAATCGCCTATTAGAAGAAATTACAAATTCTGATGTTTTTGTTTCTTCCAAGCGTCTTCGTGAGATAAATACGTTTATGCGAGAGGATGGCACTCCCCTGCAATATACGTTAGTCAATATCAAAGACTGGTGTAAAAACGAGTATGAGGTAATCAATCAATTGCGAATAAATACCAAGAACAGTTTTCAACGCTACGATGTAATCCTGCTCATCAATGGATTGCCTGTCGTTCAAGTAGAACTGAAGACATTGGATGTGAGTCCGCGTCGCGCCATGCAGCAGATTGTGGATTACAAGAATGACCCAGGCAATGGTTATGCCAATACCTTGTTGTGCTTCATGCAGTTGTTTATTGTCAGCAACTACTCGAATACATATTATTTCGCCAATAACAATCTTCAGCATTTCAATTTCAATGCCGAAGAACAATTCTTACCTGTTTATCAATGGGCAAGAGACGACAATAAGAAAGTTTCCTGCCTGGATTCTTTTGCAGAACAATTCCTCCCTAAATGTCATTTAGGCGAAATGATCAGCCGTTACATGGTGCTGATAGCCAGCGAACAGAAGTTACTGATTATGCGCCCCTATCAGATTTATGCCGTAAAAGCCATTGTCAGGTGTATTGAAGAAAACCGAGGAAATGGTTACATCTGGCATACCACAGGAAGCGGCAAGACATTAACTTCCTTCAAAGCTTCTACCTTGTTGAAAGACAACCCGGATATTGAAAAATGTCTGTTTGTAGTGGACCGCAAAGATCTTGACCGCCAAACGCGACAGGAGTTCAACCGCTTTCAGGAGAATTGTGTGGAAGAAAATACCAATACCGGCACGTTGGTTCGTCGGATGTTGTCAACCGACTATGCCGACAAAGTGATTGTCACCACTATTCAAAAATTGGGCATTGCATTAGACCCTAAGAATCGGAAGAATTATAAAGAACAGTTGCTACCATTAAAAGACAGCCGTATTGTCTTTATATTCGATGAATGCCATCGCTCTCAGTTTGGCGACAATCACAAGGCCATAAAGGAATTTTTCCCCCATGCGCAACTTTTTGGCTTCACGGGAACACCTATTTTTGACAAGAATGCGACCTATACGAAAGTCGATGGAGAAACGGCATCTTATAAAACGACAGATGATGTTTTTGAAAAGCAACTGCATGCCTATACCATAACCAATGCCATCGAAGATAAAAATGTACTTCGTTTCCACGTAGATTATTTCAAACCCGACGACAATAACCCACGTAGAGCGGATGGTAGTATCAAGAAGCAGGCTATTGTCGAAACGATTCTGTCCAAGCATGATGCCGCTACCAATCAGAGGCGCTTCAATGCCATTCTTGCCACCTCATCCATTAACGATGCCATCGAATATTACCAGCTGTTCAAGCAGATACAGGAACAGCATAAGCAGGAGGATGAGTCTTTCGAACCGTTGAATGTAACTTGTGTATTCTCTCCACCAGCCGAAGGAAACCCAGACATCAAGCAGATTCAGGAAGACTTGCAGCAGGAAAAGATAGACAACGAGCAGGAACCCGAGAGAAAGAAACAGGCCTTAAAAGAAATCATTGACGATTATAACAGACAATATGGCACCAACCATGTCATCGAAGAGTTTGATTCCTATTACCAGGATGTGCAGCAACGCATCAAGGACCAGAAATATAGCAACAAAGATTATCCGCACCCAAACAAAATAGACATCACCATTGTGGTCGATATGTTGTTGACAGGATTCGATTCGAAGTTCCTCAATACGCTGTATGTGGACAAACGGCTCGTTTATCATCATTTGATACAAGCCTTTTCGCGTACCAACCGTATTCTGAATGATACAAAACCTTACGGCAATATTTTGGACTTCCGCGGGCAACAAGATGCAGTGGACGAAGCTATATCAATGTTCTCGGGAAGCGAAAAGGATATGGCCAGACGGATTTGGCTGGTAGAACCAGCTTCCAGTATCCAGAAAAAATACAAGGAAGCTGTGGCCGGATTGCGCAACTTTATGCAGTCTTACAATCTTGAATTCAACGCCTCCGAGGTGGCCAATTTAAAGGGAGACGAAGCCAAGGTAGGTTTTATCAATCACTTCAAGGATGTGCAACGCTACAAGACGCAGCTCAGTCAATATGTTGACCTCACAGACGTTGCCGATGCATCTGTTGTGTCCGACTCCCAATCCGAATACGGCTTTACAGACGATGATCTGCTTGCTTTCCGAGGTGCTTATCTGAACTTGGCTTACAGCCTGAAGAAAAAGCGGGAAAAAACAACAGAGCCGGTGTCTCCAGAGATTGAGGATTTGGATTTCGAATTTGTGCTGTTTGCTTCTGCCATGATTGACTATGACTATATCATGGACCTCATTGCCAAACAGTATGGTGGTACCGGCGTTAAGGTAAAACTGACGCGCGAACAGTTGGTGAACCTTGTTTTATCAAACTCCAATCTAATGGACGAGCGCAACGACATCATCGCCTATATCAACAGTTTGGAAGAGGTGAACGGCAAAACGGAGCAGGAAATCAAAGAAGGCTACAATCGTTTTAAAGAAGAAAGGTATGCAAAAGAGATAGCTTCGATTGCCGGTAAGTACAAAATCACCACTGAATCATTAAATGATTTCATCCATGGCATCATGGAGCGGAAGATTTTCGATGCTGAAAAGTTGAACGATCTGCTTGCTCCGCTCAATCTGGGATGGAAAGCTCGGGCTAAGGTTGAATCGGCCTTGATGACGGATTTGATTCCACTCTTAAAACGGAAAGCGGAAGGAGAAGAAATATCTGGATTGTCGGCGTATGAAGAATAAGGATATGGAAAAGGGGAATGAAATAAAGACGGTGGTTCCTATCTTAAGATTTCCTGAGTTTCGAGAAATGAATGGATGGGAGAAAATACGGGTAAAAGACTTTGGAAAGGTTATAACAGGGAATACTCCAAGCAAAAATGAGGAAACATATTGGAATGGAGATTTTGCTTGGATTACAGCTCAAGATTTCAATGGTAAATTTATATATGACTCTATTTCTAAGTTGACTCAATTTGGAAGAGATAAATCAAAAATAATTCCCAAAGATTCCGTTTTAGTTACTTGCATTGCATCTATTGGTTTAAATGCTATTAATAAAATAGAGTGCTCTACTAATCAGCAGATTAATTCAATATGTTGCTATCAAAAATATTATAACGAATATGTATATTATACTATTACATATAATATAGATAGATTAAAACAATTGGCTGGTCAAACAGCAGTGCCAATCATAACAAAAAAAATATTTGAAGATTTCGAAATATATGCTACAAAGAATTATGATGAGCAGCAAAAAATCGCCGATTGTCTCTCTTCTCTTGATGAATTGATTGAAGCAACTGCCCAAAAAGTTGAAGCATTGAAAGAACATAAAAAGGGATTGATGCAACGATTATTTCCTGCGGAGGGAAAGAATGTACCTGATTTGAGATTTCCTGAATTTCAAAGAACACAAGTTTGGGAAGATGCTATTTTAGGAACGGTTGCAGATTATGAAAACGGTAAGGCTCATGAGAATGAAATTAATGAGGATGGCGATTTTATCGTTGTGAATTCTAAGTTTATTTCTACTGATAGAGAAGTGATTAAGCGAACTAATACTCCATACTGTTTAGCTGATAAAGAGGATATTTTAATGGTTCTAAGTGATGTTCCAAACGGTCGTGCTATCGCAAAATGTTTTTTCGTTGATGAATCTGGAAAGTACACAGTAAATCAACGTATATGCAGATTGCGATCTAAGAGTATAAATAGTAAGTTTCTGTTCTATTTGATTAATCGAAATCCCTATTTTCTATCATTTGATGATGGAGTCAAACAAACTAACCTTAAAAAAAGCGAAGTACTTGAATGTCCTTTGATGATACCTTCTTCACCAATAGAGCAACAAAAGATAGCCGATCTTCTTTCATCAATAGATGATTTGATAATAGCAACAGAGCAAAGAATTAAATCATTAGAAAAACATAAGAAAGGATTGATGCAACAATTATTCCCTAAAATCTAATTTTGCAAGAATATGGATTTATCGCAAATAGCCAAACAAATAAAGGATGCTTCAGAAAACATCTTTCTTATTTATGCATTCAATTCAACGGGGAAGACACGTCTTTCCGTTGAATATAAAGAAGCTGCCAGAAATACGGATGGTCGTCAAACAGGTGTTTACTATAACGCTTTTAGTGAAGATTTGTTTGTTTGGGACAATGAACACACGAAGTTGAATATCGTTCACAGCAGTTTGAACCAATATCATAGCCAATTGAGTGAATTGGACGTCATGGAGAAATTGAAACCTTACAATCCTAAATATGATTTCTTATTTAAAACCCATGATAACCCAGAACAAGGATTTGTTTCCATTTCTTTTTTCATGAAAGACGATGATAGCAGGCGGCCTGTTAAAATATCCAGAGGAGAAGAACGTATATTTATATGGTGCTTTTTCTTGGCTCTTTTTGAGGTTGAAGAATGGACTGATATACAAAATCAATATCTCTTCATAGACGATCCTGTATCAAGTCTTGATGACAATAATATTTTTATAACAGCATTTTTACTACTTGAATTATTGAAAAAGAACCGTGATACACATAAAATTATTATTACAACACATCACATGGGCATATTCTCGATATTACAAGATTGGTTGAGAAAGGGGGAGAATTCAAAATCTTTTAAATGGACAAAGTGGAAGGAAACTGAAAACATTTCAGAAAATGGTCAAAAGATTATTGTAAGAGAAAAACAGGAAGTTAATAAATATTTAATACGTTTTCTTGAATTTAAGAATGGTGAGTATAATCTTGTCGGTGACAAACGCGGTATTCACTTATACCATTTGCTACTCTTGAAAATATTACAAGATGCGAAAAATAAAGATGAGTTAAGCACATATCATTTTGCTCTATTGAGACAAGTACTTGAATGTATATCTTCTTTCTTGGGTAGTGCACGATTTAGTTCTGTTTTAGATATAATATACCCGGAAGAAACAGATGAAGTAATCAGTTTTAAAACAGATGTTATAAATGCCATCTCACATTATAAAATATATACGCAGAAAATTGCGCTATTGAATGATGATAATAAAAAATTACTATCTCACACTTTGCAAAGATTAATTGATCATTTCCATTTTTCAATATAATTATGACAGCAATAGAACAACATAAATTAGGAAAAGTCCTTTGGGCGATAGCCGATACATTGCGTGGCTCCATGATGGCCGATGATTTTCGCGACTATATGCTCTCGTTTATCTTCCTACGCTATCTTTCGGAGCAATATGAAGAGGCTGTAAAGAAAGAGTTGGGAAATGACTACCCGAAATTATCGAACAATGATAAACGAATCTCCTTACAAATATGGTATGACGAGAATCCTGACGATATAGCCGAATTCGAGCAGCAAATGCGCCGTAAGGCCCATTATGTGATACTGCCCAAATACTTGTGGGGGAATATTGTAGAATTGGCTCGTACACAAGATAAGGAATTACTTGATACGCTGGAAAAAGGATTTAAGTATATCGAGGAACAATCGTTCGACAGTTCGTTTCGTGGATTGTTCTCGGAAATCAATCTGCATTCCGACAAGCTAGGCAAGACATACGAAGAGAGAAACACCATGCTTTGTAAGGTAGTTACGGAAATAGCCAAAGGTATTTCGGAGTTTTCTACCTCAACAGATTCATTGGGTGATGCTTATGAGTATCTGATTGGTGAGTTTGCAGCGAATTCCGGACAAAAAGCCGGCGAATTCTATACGCCTCAAATGATATCTTCCATTCTTTCCAAGATTGTGTCATTGGACAGCCAAGACCCAACAACAGGAAAAAAGACAAAGATTGACCGTGTGCTTGATTTTGCGTGTGGTTCCGGCTCTTTGCTCTTGAATGTACGTCACGAGATGGGAAAGCATGGAATCGGGAAAATTTACGGGCAGGAAAAGAACATTACAACCTACAACTTAGCCCGCATGAACATGTTGTTGCACGGAGTCAAGGATACAGAGTTCGAAATACATCATGGAGACTCTTTGCTGAATGATTGGGATATTTTGAACGAAATGAATCCTGCCAAAAAAATGCAGTTTGATGCAATCGTTGCCAATCCTCCTTTCAGTTATCGCTGGGAGCCGACAGAAGAAATGGGGAAGGATTTCCGTTTCAAGAACTACGGCCTTGCACCCAAATCTGCGGCCGATTTTGCATTCCTGCTCCATGGCTTCCACTTCTTACATGAGAACGGAACAATGGCTATCATTCTGCCTCATGGCGTCTTGTTCAGAGGCGGTAAAGAAGAACTGATTCGCAAAAAGCTCTTGAATGATGGCAATATTGACGCAGTTATCGGTTTACCGTCCAATCTGTTTTACTCAACGGGCATCCCAGTTTGTATCTTGGTGCTGAAGAAATGCAAGAAGAATGACGATGTTCTCTTCATTAACGCAAGTGAATATTTTGAGAAGGGAAAAAGGCAGAACGCATTGCGTGATTCAGATGTAAAAAGAATTGTAGAAACGTACCAATACAGAAAAGATGTCGAACGATATTCACGTTGTGTATCCATGTGCGAAATCAAAGACAATGATTACAACCTGAATATCTCCCGCTATGTAAGTACAGCCAAAGAAGAGGCTCCCATTGACTTGGCAGAGGTACATAAGCAGCTCGTTGCTATAGACGATCAAATTGAGAAATCTCGAAACAAGCATAATGCTTTCTTGAAAGAGTTAGGATTGGATTTAATTTAAATTTGGCAGTATGGGCAAAACAGTAACCACCTACCTCATTGACGGCGATCCCAAGGGCACGCAATACTCGTTCATCAGCAACAAGATTTGCCAGATGTTTGTAGTGCCGCGCTCAAACCTGTCTTATCTGAACGAACAGGAAAAGTTACAGAAGCCGGCTTTCTACATATTGATAGGAGAAGATGAAGCGACCAAGCCACAGGCTTATATCGGCGAGACGGAGAATTTCAAGGAACGCGTGAAAGACCACGACAGCAAGAAGGCGTTTTGGCAAAAGGCCCTCATCTTCGTTTCGAAGGACGAGGACATGACGAAGGCAGACGTGCAATATCTGGAGCACAAAGCCATCGCCGAGGCGAAAAAGGCGAATACATTTGTCCTAAGCGAGAATAAACAGATACCTAAAGCACCCAACTTGCCCGAACACCAGCGGGACGCTATGGACGAGTTTTTCGAGGATATCAAATTCTTGGCTTCTTTTATGGGGTGCAACATCTTCGATATAGCTCAGCCCAAGGAAGAACATTTGTTCTACACGAAAGGGCGCGGATGCAATGCAAGGGGCTATTACCACTCGTCGGGCTTTACTGTTTTGAAGGGCAGTCTTGTAGCAAGCGATAGCGTTCCGTCTTTCCATTGGACGGAGAAGAGGGAGAAGATGATGAAAGAATACGGGACATTGGATAACAAACATTATGTCCTGACCTCCGACATCACTTTCTCCAGCCCCAGCACGGCAGCTATGTTTTGTCTGGGCAGACCCTCCAACGGTTGGAGTGAATGGAAAGATAAAGACGGAAATACATTAGATGTTGTTTATAGAAAACAATTAGAATAAATATAACAACGTTGACTCTTATATGTTTCCTCTTAATCGTCCTCAATATCCACATACTATCTGCAAAATTAAACAGGATATTTAAGAGTTTAAACAAAGCCCCAGAATTCTTCATTTACCAACATTTGAACTATCCGAATTTTCCGGATAGTTCATTTAACTGTAAATCAGCAGTAGCATTCAAGATTTATCAATTATCCCCTAATCACTGCATCCATAGATGCAGTATCACCGCAACCATAAATACAGCAACGCTGCAATCATAGATACAGCAACATCGCAGCAGTTAACCACTTCAAACTACCTATAGGTAAATATACAATTACTTATAGGTAGTTGAAGAATTACTTATAGGTAGTTTACCAATTACCTATAGGTAGTTTGAAATGACATTGCAGCCCATTACCCACTAATATCCCACTCATCTCACCGTATGAACCATTATGAACTTGACAGCTATTAACAGTCTTATTACTTTTGTAACAAATTTAATTCGAACGTATGAAAACATATCATCAACTTCTGTGTGCAACCATGCTTGCACTGTTTGTGGCAGGATGTTCGTCCGATCATACGGATGAAGTACCGGAACCCGAGTCTAAGAAAATCCCCATAACCCTCAGTTGCGGCATCACTGCGACCTCTACCAAGGCTACTGATACGGGATTTGAGACTGGCGACAAAATCGGACTTTATGTGGTGAACTACAGCGGAGGGGTGTCGGGACCGCTGCTTAACGCCGGTAACCATGTGGACAACATGCGATTCACTTACGATGGTACGTGGACTCCGGCCACACCTATCTACTGGGAAGACGAAACTACTCCGGCCGACTTCTATGGTTACTATCCTTATAGTAGTACGCTGACCAACGTAAAGGCAATGCCTGTCGAGACACTGGCCGACCAAAGCACCGAAGCCAACTACAAAGCCAGCGACTTTCTGTGGGGCAAGACGCTGAATGTGTCGCCTACCGAAAAAGCGGTGGGCCTGACCCTTGACCATGTGTTCAGTTGCGCCGTAGTAAAAGTGAGCGCCGGAAACGGATTCACCACCGAAGGACTGGAAGCGGCGAATGTGAGCGTGAAGCTGAACCAGGCTGTATGCCAGGCCACACTGAACCTGCAGGACGGCAGTGTAACTCCAGGTACGCAGAAAGAATCTGTCTCTTTCCTGCGCGGCAAGAACAACGAGTTCAAAGCACTGGTGATCCCGCAAAGCATTCCGCTGGCCGACAACCTGTTCACCGTAACCATCGACGGGCGTGACTTCAACCTGAAAAAGGAATTTACTTTTGTCGGTGGCAAGCGCCATACGTTTACCATCACCGTCAAGAAGACCAGCAACGGCATCAACGTTGATATAGGCGACTGGACAGATGATGGTGAGGACCATGGTGGCGTGGCAGAATAAACAGAATAAACAGAATAAACTTAAATAGAACTCATATATGAGAAGCAACATCATTCACAGCTTGGCTATGCTAATGCTCGTCGGGGCACTGGCATCGTGCAACGATGACACCTTCGGTCCGAACGGATCGCAGGAGGAAAACAGACGCCCCATCGTTCTGTCCGGAGAGATAGAACAGGTGGCCGTGACACGTGTCAACGACAACGGTTTCTGCGATGGCGACGAAATGGGTGTCTACATCGTAGACTATCAGGGAAGTACACCGGGTACGCTGCAAAACAGCGGTAACCGAGGCAACAACGTGAAGCATACGTTCGACGAAGCCGCCTACAAGTGGAACTCGGCTTACGACGTCTATTGGAAAGATGATCATACGCACATCGATATTTATGGTTACTACCCCTTCGGCTTGCCCGAGGATGTCAATGCCTATGCTTTCGAGGTGAAAAAAGACCAGTCTACCACTACCACCAGCAACGAAATGGGCGGCTACGAAGCCAGCGACTTCCTGTGGGGAAAGGCTGCCGACGTGGCTCCTACAGAAAGAATCATCCGTCTGCCTATGCGCCACCGTATGAGTAGCCCGCGCATCACGCTGACCGAGGGCGATGGTTTTGCCGAAGGTGAATGGGCCGGACTCGAAAAACAGGTATTGATTAAGAACACCAAGCAGAAGGCTGTCATCAACCTGGCCGACGGAAGCGTCAGCGCTACAGGCGAAGTGAGCCCTACCGGTATCATCCCTTACGTAAAAGACAACGTGTTCCGCGGCATCGTAGTGCCACAAACCATTTCGGCAGGCACACAGCTGTTCAGCATCACCGTCAACGGTGTAGTCTACAACTTCAGCAAAGAAGAAGCCTTCACCTACGTCAGCGGCAAAATGCATAACTTCACCATTCAGGTGAACAAAAAGGAATCGACAGGCGAATATACCTTCAAACTGGCAGGTGAATCCATCACCGCCTGGGAGAACGACGACGTGTCGCACGATGCTACCATGAAGGAATACATCGTCATCAACTCTACAGCCGGGCATCTGAAGGACTCGATTACGGCTGCAAAGAAGGATTACAAGAAAGTAGAAAACTTAAAAATAACAGGAGAAATCAATGGCGTCGACTTCTACTTTATGCGAGATTCTATGCTCATGTTGAGAGCACTGAATCTAAAGGAAGTCAAAATAGCACGTACAGATGAACTCTTACATTTTGGAAGCGGATCCTGCCAACCACGTACCTATGATGAAGACGAGATTCCGGAAGGAGCGATGGCTAATAAAAATTCACTACTCCAGCTCATATTACCCGATAAACTAAAAATCATCAATGTAGGAGCATTCACCGAGTGTAAAAACCTGACAGGTTCACTGATAATTCCAGAAGGCGTAACCAAAATTGAAGCCGGTGCATTCTATAACTGCAAAAATCTGACAGGTACGTTATCCTTACCCAGCACATTAAAGTCCCTCGGAGATGGTTGGGACCGTTACTGGCATGGCGGTACATTTGGTTATTGTGGCTTCACCTGCGAACTGATACTACCGACTAATCTGGAATACATTGGCACTACCTGTTTTGCTGAATGCACGAACTTATATGGTACTTTACATTTACCGGACAAACTTGAAAAAATAGAAGCCGGAGCTTTTCATAATTGCAGAAATCTGACCGGAAGCCTGACTATTCCGCAAGAAGTGACAGCCATTCCGGAAACTGCTTTTGCATCATGCGGCTTTGATGGAACACTGACTTTGCACGACGGTATTGTCTCCATCGGTGAAGCAGCTTTTCAGGATACTCACTTCAAAGGAGAACTGACATTACCTAAAGATTTAGTTGTACTCAGTAACAGTGTATTTTGCGGCTGCGACTTTTCCGGAGAACTGAAACTTCCACAAGGGCTAAGGACTATCGGCTCGAATGTTTTTGGCAGTTATTTTAGCGGATCCAATTGGCGTCTGATGGGTACACTTGAAATACCGGAAGGAGTCTTAAGTATTGGCCAAGGTGCTTTCTATAATTGTTGGGGATTGGAGGGCATCATCCTGCCCGAAAGTTTGGAAAGCATTCAGAACGAAGCTTTCTACCAATGTTATGGTATCGGCAGCATTGTCTGTAAAGGGAGCATACCACCACATGTACAGGCTGGAGCCTTCGATGGCGTAGCTAAAGACAATTTCACCCTTGAAGTACCGGAAAGTGCCATTCAGCAATATCAGGCAGCATCGGGCTGGAGCGACTTCAAGCGCATTGCCGCCCATCGCGAACTGGTATGCCGCCCCAGCATAGCCAATGCTATCAATACCGAATGTACCCGTACGCTGATTGTTGATGCGGAAGGCGACTGGATAGTAGAAAGCAAGCCGGACTGGTGTACGTTGTCGCAGAACGAGGGCAGCAAAAAGACAGAATTGACACTGACCATCCATCAGATGTCATCGGGAAGCCCCATGCGTAGCGGAGAAATCGTATTCAAACTGAAAGACCAGGACTATCGCCACAAGTGTACCGTATCGCAATACGACTACATCTATGCCGAAGACGAAATCATCAACCTGCAGAAAGCCAGCAAAGGCAATCGGGGCGGCATCAACCTCGTCTTTTTAGGCGATGGATATGACGCCAAGGACATTTCGGACGGCAAATATATGAAAGACATGCAGGATCAGGTAGAGAATTTCTTCGGCATAGAGCCGTACAAGAGCTATCGCGACTACTTCAACGTCTATACCGCCATTGCTGTATCACCGGAAACGGGTATCGGTACGATCAACACCATCCGCTACGCCAAATTTGAAACGACATATACCGGCGGTGTAGGATTGAGATGCGACTACGATGCTGTCTTTGACTATGCACTGAGAATGCCTACCGTGACGACAGAGAATCTGAAAGAATCGCTCGTTATTGTGGTGCCCAACAGCACCGACTACGGCGGCATCTGCCAAATGTGGGAAGACGGATCGGCCATTGCATTCTGTCCGCTCAGCACGTATGGTTATCCGCTCGACACACGCGGAGTGATCCAACACGAAGCAGGTGGACACGGATTCGGCAAACTGGGTGACGAATACATCTATCACAATGCGTTCATCGACTTCTGTACATGTAATTGCTGCGGACATGTCGATGCTATCAATTGGGCCAAAGCCCTGGGATGGTACGAAAATCTGTCGCTGACCGGCAAGATGAACGAAGTGCCCTGGAGCCAGCTGATATTCGACGAAAAATACAGCGACTTTGTCGACATCTTCGAAGGTGGCTATATGCACAGCCGGGGCGTGTTCCGTTCAGAGCAGAACAGCTGTATGAACAATGACATCCCCTACTACAGCACCATCAGCCGTATGGCCATCGTGAAACGCATCAAGCAATATGCTGGCGAAGAGTTCAGCTACGAAGACTTCAAAGCCAACGACGTAGTGAGCAACGATGCTGCTACTCGCAGCTTCGACAACTTACGATACAGTGGAGGAAGTGTGCACAACTACCAGCTCCCGCCGAAGATTCACAAAGGCAGTCCGCTGGGCAACAAGAAAAACAAATAACGTCATAAACCTACTGATATGAACAATAACAAGTTACACCATATACTGGAAGCAGGACTCCTGTCAGTCCTGCTGATGGTGGGAAGCGGATGCAGCGACAACGAATCGCCGCTACCTGCTGCCGAAGATGAGAATGTGATGACTTTCAACGTCATGCACCCACGGCAAGCGGTTGCCGACTCAAGGGTGACGACTACAGCCTTCGAAAGTGGAGACCGGGTCGGTCTGTTCATCACCCGCAAAGATACCCCACTGGAAGTTTCGGGCAACTACGTGAACAATGCCGCCCTGACTTTCGACGGGAGCCAATGGACAACCGAAAAGCCCGTATACTGGGACGGAGGCACTTACAACATCTATGCGTACTATCCGCAAATGAAACCGGTAACTTCGGTGGACAATCTGCCTTTCAGCGTGTCGACCAACCAGTCGGCCGAAGGAGAATACGAAGCGAGCGACTTCTTATGGGCTGGCCAACAGAACGTCAGTGCGAGCAATTCACCTGTCAACCTTCAGTTTGCCCACCGCATGAGCCGCATGCTGATCCAGCTGGTCAAAGGGGAAGATTTTGAAGGCGACCTGCCGGAAAATGCTGAAGTATTTATCCACAACACGGTGCCCGAAGCCACCATTGACCTGAGTGCCGGTGTAGTGACACGCTACACGTACGGCACCCGGCAAAGTATACAGGCCAAGAGTCTGGGGAACCATACCTATTCGGCCATCATCGTTCCCCAACGCCTGGACAACCGTCAGCCGCTGGTGGAGGTCATCATGAAAGGAGTGTCTTACCTGTACGAAAGCAAGTTTGTCTTTAAACCAGGCATACAGCATTCCGTACAATTGGTTGTTTCTAAAAATCCGGAGCAGATAAAGATTGAAATAGGAGGAGAGTTGGAAAATTGGGACGAATAAAGTTGCATTAACTGGTAGGGAGATGCCATCCTTTCTTTTCTCATTTTTTATGGGAAAAGAAGGATAGGCATCTCATTTTAAGTTATCTTTGCCGTCACATAACGATGTAAAACCATGCAACAAACCAATCCTTTTTTCCATATTCTTTTATCGAGCTTATCTGTCTGTGTTCTTTTCCTGTCGTCATGCCACCATTCGGATACCGATCCTGTTGAGGCTCTTCCGTTCCATAACGATGGAACAACGTGGGGGTTGATAGCCACCGACGGGACCGTACTACAGCCTGCCGGAAGCTTCGAACATCGGCCATCGGCCGTTGTAGGAGGCATGTTCAGTCTGGCAAATGAAGAAGGACGTCTCCAACTCTACAGCCTGCACGATCCTGCACATCCTGTCAGCCAACGCAGCTTTGTACGCATCGGACATTTTTTCGAGAACGTGACACTTGCTCAGGAGGAAACAGATTCTCCGATTCTGCTGATAGACAAACAGGGAAACAATGTAGCCTCGACGGCCCAATATCCGCAATATGACATCGTACTGATGCATAACTTCAGCGAAGGTCGTGCACTGTTTGCCACAGGCAATGGAAAATACGGATATATGGATACACAGGGGAACATCGTTATTCCACCCATTTACGACCGGGCACACGATTTTCACGAAGGCCTGGCACTGGCCGGCAACACCAATAGCCAGGGACAGAGCGGCTACCTGCTGATTGACAGGAACGGAAAGATAAAGACGGCCATCCGGTTGTCCAACTCGCTGCTCGATGCCAGACTGTCTGACAACCGTCTTCTGTTCTGCGAATTGGGTACCCGTCACTTCGGCTACCTGAACCGGCAGGGAGAACCGGAACTCTATCTGCCCGAAAAGTTTCGCCTGGCATTGCCATACAAGAATGATATGGCTGTGGTAGAAACGGAGGAAGGACAGGGCGTTATCGACCGCCAGGGGCAACCGCTGATTCCGAGCATCTACGACAAAATATACCTGACTAACCACGGGCTCACAGCCATCTGTAAGAACGGGAAATGGGCAGTGGTCGATCCCAGAAATCAGGCAGCTATCCAATTTCAATACGATTCCATCGGGCACTATTACCATGAAGGACTTGCCGTAGCCCAGCAAAAGGGACGATACCTGCTGATTGATAAGGAAGGGAATCCGCAGGGAGATGTGACTTATAATGTCATCGGTGAGGAGCAGACTGCCAGCCGGTTGTGTCCGCAGCGTTTCCTGATAGAACGTCCATCGGCCGGAAACAGCATGAAACTGCAATCTGAAAGCATTGAAGACAAGCAGGGAAATGCGCTCCCAGACACAGACCTTGCACAAGCATCCGGCAACCATACGACGGAACCCACAACAAAAACCTCCAGCCATATAGCTAGTCAGGACTGGAGGAAAGTAAGCGAACAGCATCCGTTCTATCAGGAAGCCATCAAAGTGGTATCGGGCAAACTGGACGAAAAGGATGCAGGGAACAGACAGATGATACTGAACTACGTAGAGCATCTGCGTACTTCGTATACAACCAAGGACATTGACTTTCTGGAACAGCTGTTCAGCGAAAACGCCCTTATTGTGGTAGGCACCGTGGTACACACGTCGCAAAAGGAAACCGGCTACCTGTCGCCTGCACAGGTCGTCTACAACGTTAAGAGCAAACGGCAGTATCTGGACCGTCTGAAACAGGTGTTCAAGGCCAACCGCAGCATCAACGTGAAGTTCAGCGATTTCCACATCATGCGCCATCCTACGGTGAAAGGTATTTACGGAGTCAGCCTGAGACAGAAGTACCGGTCGGACATCTATGCCGACGACGGGTATCTGTTCCTACTGTGGGACTTCCGTGACGAAACGGCCCCGAAGATTCACGTACGTACCTGGCAACCCCGTATGCAAGCTGACCATACGCCACTGCCAGAAAACGAAATATTCAACATCAATAACTTTAACCTGCAATGAAACGTACTTCATCCGTCCTACTATTCAGTCTGCTGCCGGTCCTCCTGCTGCTTTTACCCACAGGAAGCACCTTGGCACAGGACTTTACCGTACGCCATTTCCGTATATTGCCCAATGACATTTCAGCCTACATTGACCCGGTGCGCGACCTGAACGATGAAGCCTGTGCCCTGATCAAAGTTGTAGGTGACAAGGATTTTGTATTCTCCTCTCCACTGGGCATCGTAAAACGTAAAAACGATGTAGGAGAAATCTGGTTATACCTGCCCAAAGGTAGTGTGATGATAACCATCAAACATCCACAATGGGGCGTGTTGCGCGATTATCGCTTTGCGGCACCACTCGAATCGCGTATGACTTACGAACTGATGCTGACACCGCCACTCGGATATCAGTATCCGGTAGAAATGCCAACGCTTGAAAAGCAGCCTGTACTGCCCGACACCTCCCTGTACCTGGCTAAGCATCTGCCACCGCTTCCGCCTCAACGGCCCCGCCGGCCACGGGAGCCCTGGCGCAGGCTTATATTGCTCAACGCAGGTATACAGGCCGACGGGCCTTCGGCCGGACTGCGCCTGGCACTTATGCGGCGACACGGTGCGTATCTGCTGGCACAGAAAGATTTTCACGGCATGCCTCATACCCAGGGCGAATGCGACCGGAACGGACTTCTGCCCGGAACGGATGAAGCCCCCTACTACACCGGACGGACAGAAAAAGGACGCTGGATGCTGATGGCGGGAGGCATTCACCGGTTGATAGCCGACTTCTGTATCTACGAAGGTGTGGGTTACGGACAGCGGGATGTGGCTTGGGAACAATATGATAACAGTGCACTGCTGCTGAACACCGATTTTTCGTACCGGGGTATCAGTGCGGAAGCCGGTTGCCTTTACCGCTTCCGACGGATGGTGGTATCGGCAGGTGTTATGACCATCCGTCTTCAGTATTGGGAAGCCGCTGTCGGAGTAGGTATTAACTTCTAAATCCTTTCGAAAAAATGACTAATTATTTCCGTACATACATCCATATATGGATCATATTCCTGCTTACAGCCTGTAGTAAGGATGAAGAACCGGTGAACCTGCCTCCGTCGGTCAGCATAGAGGCAGCCAGGGACATTATGCGCACAAGTGCCCTGCTCTCGGGCAAGGTAACGCCGAATGCAGAAGGTAATGTCAGTCAGATTCGGTTCCGATACGGACTGACTTCTGACATGACCGAATCCGTCGACATATCCGTCACCGAGGAGCAGGATGTCTCGACACTATTGACTGGCCTGCATCCGGGAAGCACTTATTATTATCGCCTGGAAGCTGGAAACACATACAGCACCGTGCACAGTGAGACAATGAGTTTTGAAACAGTCCCCAATACAGAACCTACTGTCAGCGACCTGAAAATGCTGAACCAAGGACCGAGCAGCATCACCCTTGAATGCGAAATTCTGGACGATGGCGGAGAAGAAATCACCGCTACCGGATTTTATTTCCGGGCCGAGGAAGATGAACAGGAACAACAAATCAAACTGGGTAGTCCGGAAGAAAAGCGCTGGAAAACACGCATCGGTAACCTGCAACTAGAAACCACCTACTACATACAAGCCTATGCCGCTAACTCTATTGGTGAGACACGCAGTAAGGTGTACCAGTTCCAGACTGGTGAGGTGGTCGTACTGACAGAAGCCGGAACCCTTCATGAAGCAATTGGAGAACAGGAAAAATACCAGTTCACTACCCTCAGTATAGCCGGACCGCTGAACGGAACAGACATCCGTTATCTGCGCGACATGATGGGAACGGACATCGAAGGAGAGAATACCGACGGGAGATTACAGCGACTTAACTTAAACGATGCTTCGATTGTGGCCGGTGGTGCGAGTTACGACGGACAACGTTTCACAACTGCCAATACAGTCAGCCAAGGCATGTTTGCCAACTGCATCTGGTTACAGGAACTGACCCTTCCGGTAGGAGTAACGACGGTCGAAAGAAATGCCTTCGAAAACTGTACCTCTTTGTCTGTCCTTCATTTCTCACCATTGCTGGCACGATTTGCTCCCTCGGAAGGTTGCAGCAGTCTGACCATCCTGGACATTCCGGAAGTCAATCCGGCCTTTAGCAGCGATAATGGGATATTATACAACCAAAAAATGACAGAACTGGTATGGTATCCGGAAGGGAAAAAAGAAGAATACTTCCAGATACCGTCGAACATCACCACAATCAGGGAATATGCTTTCTACAACACCCGGTTACAACAGATCGACTTGCCTTCGTCCGTAAAGGAGATCGGGCAAGAAGCCTTTGCCTTTTCAGCAATCAAAAGCATTGTTTTGCCCGATAATATCAGCCTCATCCCTCATGGATGTTTTCAGCAGTGCCGGCAATTACAATCGCTGACATTGGGAGCATCTGTATCTTATCTGTCTGAATATTGCTTCGACGGTTGCTCTTCGCTGCAACACCTGTACATCAAAGCAAGCGATTTTCCGCCCGTATGTCAGGACGAAACCTTTGTCGGAGCGGAACAACTGTTCGAACAAGGTACCCTTCATGTGCCCTACGGCTGCCAGTCGATCTACAGGAAGCATGCTGTCTGGGGACAGTTCAGGAACATCGTTGAAGAGAGTTTTTAAAGCTACAGCCAGATCAGCAGCAATCCTACCGCAATGCTCACGATGGTGCACACCATTCCCGGCATCATAAACGAATGGTTGAGAATGTACTTCCCGATGCGGGTCGTGCCTGTACGGTCGAAATTGATTGCTGCCACCACTGTCGGATAATTGGGTATAAAGAAATAGCCATTCACAGCCGGGAACAATGCTATCAGCATCCAGGGAGAAATGCCTAATGCGATTCCCAAAGGGAGTACGGCACGGATGGTTGCAGCCTGACTGTAAAGCAGAATGGACATGACAAACAACGCCACCCCAAACAGCCATGGCATGGACTGGACAACACCTTCGATGGAGGAAGTCAGCGAAGACAGATTGCCGGCAATGAATGTATCGCCCATCCAGGCAATACCGAAAATGGCAATCACAGCCTGCATACCTGCCGAAAAAACACTTCCCTGCACAGCCTTGATACCGTCGATCCGACAGATAATCAGGATGAGAGCCGAAGTGCTGAGCATGATGATTTCGATAATGGAAGGCATGTCGAGTGGAACAAGCTTGCCATCTGCCCCAAATACAGGACGCAAGGCATCAACCGAACCAAACAATACAATCAGGAAAGTAGCGAGTAGAAATATACCTACTGAGATACGGGCTTTCTGCAAATCGAACGATACAGTCGTTTCGGCCAGACGAGACTCTATCATCCCCTCCTTAAGACGGCGTTGGTATTCCGGATCGTTCACCAGTTCTTTGCCTACCTTCATCGAACAAAAGGCACCCACCAGTACCCCGATCAGCGTAGCAGGAACGGAAATCTTCAGAATATCGAACAAGGAAATGTCGAAACCAGCCAGCATGCCCAGCAAAGCCACCGTAGCCGCCGAAATGGGACTGGCTGTAATGGCCTGCTGCGAAGCAATGACAGCAATACCCAACGGACGTTCGGGACGGATTTCTGTCTCGCGTGCCACTTCGGCTATCACAGGAAGCACCGAATAGGCTATGTGCCCTGTTCCTGCCACGAAAGTAAACAGATAAGTAACCAAAGGGCTCAGCAGCGTAACCCATGCCGGATGTTTGCGCAATAACCTTTCGGCCAGCTTCACCATATAGTCGAGCCCACCGGCAGCCTGCATGCACGAAGCTGCCGAAATAACGGCTACAATCATCAGCATCACATCGATAGGAGGAGCCGTAGGCTGAAGCCCGAAAACAAAACAAAGCAAGGCCAGGCCTGCGCCTCCCATTACTCCTAACCCGATGCCTCCCAAACGGGCACCAATCACAATAGCAGCCAGTACAACAATCAATTGCAACCACATACTCACTCCATTTTTTTATTCTACATTATAGCCTGACACTTTCAGCAGAGGTTTGTTTCCCCGTGTATCTACGTCTTTCCAACGGACATGTATCACTTTGCTCTCGCCCGGCAGCAGGGCAAAATAGTTGTCGGAATAGAACACGGGCAAGAACTGAATGCCGTCTTCATCGCCTACCACATTCAGCCGGATCATCAAAGCCGGAGTGGCAGTGCGGTTCTCGACAGTGATTCGGGCCGTCCATTCACCGTCAGCACGCTTCGCATATGCTGCCTGCGTATGCAGAGTAACCTTCGGAAGCTGTTTCAGAGCCTGATAGTTGTTCTCGACCTTACTGCGGTGATAGAAATTCTCGGAAACAGTCTTCCCATTTTCCTCCAGCAGTAACCTGATGAAATGTACTTCGCTCAGGTTGTCGGGGAATTGCAGTCGGATGCACTTTTCGGTGGTATCTTCGCGGCTGTCTACTTTGACTTCCTTCTCCCAAGCTACGGTGCCGTTCATGTGGAGCACCTGTGCACGGGCTTTCAGAGCGGGATGCCGGCCGGCATGATAGTTCACCACTTCTACATCGTCCGTAGCCGGATTCCACTGGATGTGCAACGGTTCGGAAGCTTTCTTGATGGCAAAGTAAGCGGCTGTCGGTTCGAAATAATAGTCATACGTCTGCCACACCATCGAAGGCCAGCAGGGATGGCTCATCCACATCAGCAATCCCATACGGTTCTTGCTGCGCGACTCGAAGAGGCTGCGATGCCCATCGTAGTTCACCCACTGAGCCAGATCAGCAAATTCTTTGGCACTCTGTGGCTGACCGTATCCCGAAGCTATGATCTCATTAAAAGACGTTGCGCCCTGTGCCCCTTCCAGAGTATAGTCGTGCATGCCCCACTGATGCGACTGCGGCCAGATACCTTCGGGCGAATAGGTACGCAGAAAACTCTCATAAGTCAGTACGTTGGGCATGCCTCGCTCGCTGTGGAACTTGTCGTTACCGGTCTCCAATGTAAAGTAGGTTTTGGCAGGAAGCATACGGTAAGGACCGTGACCGCTCACTACCTCATCGGCCGAACTGGAAATATAATGAAGTCCCGGGTGTTCTTCCTTTACGATACGGCGCAAAGCCTTGTCGATAGTCTCGGGTGGGAAACCCTCGTTACGTCCGCAATACAAAGCAAGTGAAGCATGGCTGCGGATGCGCTTCACATAGTCCTCGGCATTGGCAATAAACATTGCCGGATTGTAAGGATCGGGACCGTCGGCAGGATTGGCCAGCCAGAAATCTTGCCAGATCATGATGCCATATCGGTCGCAGGCATCATACAGTTCTTCGTCGCCAATCATGCCTACCCAGTTGCGAAGCATGGTGAAGTTCATGTCTGCATGATAAGCCACGGCAGTCTCGTATTCTCGGCCCCGGTAATTCAGGTTCGACTCACTGAAGCCCCAGTTACCACCACGGCCAATGAAACGGCGACCGTTGATGTAGAGGTTCAGCACGTCGTTCTTCTCGTCGAACGTCATCTGACGAATACCGACTTTGAAGTCACGGGTATCGGATACTTCGTCATCTACTTTGAACGTAAAGTTTGCATCATATAGATAAGGGGTACCATAACCGTTGGGCCACCACAAACGAGGATGCTGCATACAAAGTTGTGGGAAACGGTCGGCATCGAATACAACCGTCCGTTCTTCACCGGCCTGCAAACTGACGGGTTGCTCGAAACATACATCGCCTATCCGGCCCGACAAGATGCCACTCACGGCATTGGCGTCGTGATTCTTCACCACAACCTCTGCCGTCAGTCGGGCCTGGGTGGTGTCGGGCAAAGCCAGTTGGGTCTGCACGTAAGGATCCTGCACGGTGACCTTGCCAGTCGTTGTCAGAAACACATCGTTCCAGATACCGATGTTCCGTCCGCGTACGGTCGGTATCCAGTCCCAGCCGATGGTGGCATGGTAAGTCGGATTGTCCGCACCCAGAATACCGCCATTGAAGTCCGTACTCTGTTTGTTCTTTTCTTTCACGGCACCAATATGTTCATTCTTGATGATTTCTACGGCCAGAACGTTTGTACCCTCCTTCGCCCACCGTGTCACATCGAACTTACCGCGGATAAAGGCACCTTCGATACGTCCTACCTGTTGTCCGTTCAGGAAAACATTGGCTTTCCAGTTGATGCCGTCGAAGCTCAGAAAAACCCGGTCGCGCCGGAACGATTGCGGCAACTGGAATTCACGACGATACCAGAAATTGGAGTTAAAAAACGATTCAGATACCATCAGTTGATTGTCGGCATAGTTCGGATCGGCCAGCGCACCTACATTCTTGTACGAAGTCAATACGGTGCCCGGCACGGTAGCTGTCACCCACCCTTCAGGTTTATAAGCAGGCAAGGAAATGTCCTCGCCTACGGCCTGCACCTCCGAAGCTCGCTGCAACTGCCATCCACCGCCCGAAAGTAGCAGTTTGCCGTCTGCCGCTACGGGCATGGCTGCCGCATGGGGCAGAAGTCCTCCCCGACCCATTACTTCCAATTCACTCAGTATGTAGCATTCCCCGTCTGCCGACTGGTCCATACAGACACGAACATAACGCCCCTTTCCATCGACAGCGATTTCGTCTGTCAGTTCTGTTCCGCCGGGCAACGAAGCTACGTCGTGCCACGTACGGGCATCGTCTGAAGTCTGTATACTTCCTTTGACAGCCTTGTTCACCCAGCGCAGAATTACCTTGTCAAACTCCGAACGGGTTCCTAAGTCTACACTGACCCATTCCTTGCCCGCAGTGTCACTCATCCATGCACTGGTGAAAAACTGAGAAGGCTTCAAATCGACCGGTCCTTGAGCATCGGCAAACTCAACTTCGTGGAAAGTCCACTCGTAAGCACCCTTCATCCGCAAGCGGATGCGATAGGATGAATAAGACGCAGCATTGGCAAAACGGAAGGTCTCCTCCAGCCGACGCATTGGCATGGACACAGTACCGGTCTGTTTATTGGGGTCGTTTACCTCTACCCGACCATTACGGGCTTTGCCGGGCAATCCGCTTCCCCGGTTCACAGCCAGTACAGTCCAGGTAGTACCGTCGTTCGAGGCTTCCCACGTCATTTCGTACCCACCCTGAGCCAATCGATCGTCGTACACCAATGTACCGGTGACTACTGCATGGGTAACAGTTTTGCCATAATGGTGCATATCAAACTGGAAAAAGGCATCTTCACCACGCACACTATTGCGCGAATACGGCCCTCCGTCAATCATCCATTCCCGTTCCCTTTTGGGGACACTCCCCCCGGCAGTCCGGAGCTCGAAGTAAGGAGGCTTGCGGTCGGTCACGATGCCATCCGTCAAAAGTTGCGAGGTCAGGTTATAATCGTAAGCCGACGACTGATAAGTAGCCCGCAGGAGAGCCAGGTTACGATATTGGTTGCCTCCGGGTAACAACTCGGGCGAGAAGTCTTCTTCCGGACTGCCCGGATAGACACCAATGCCACGGGTGTAATAGTCGGAACGCAGATAGTCCCGCTCCGAAGCTGTCTGTGCATCGGCACAACCGGACAGAAGCAACAAGGCTCCTGCCCCACCATACAATATTAAAGCTGCTGCGTCTTTCTTCTTCATAAATCATCTAAACTAATAGGAACGGGGACGGTCTGCCGGAGCAGCACCAAACTGTTTATTCGGCTTGTTGCCCATCTCGAAGGTCAATGTACCGCCTTTCATAACATCTTCGTACGTGATATAGCTTTTCGGATAGGACTCACCATTCAGTCGGACAGATTGGATATATTTATTGTCCTTGCTTACGGCCGGATCCTCTATCGTAAATGTCTTTCCTTCCGGCAGGTTAATGGTAACTTTCTCAAAGAGCGGACTGCCAAAAACATACACTCCGTGAGACGGATTAACCTGATAGAATCCTAAAGCAGACAGTACATGCCATGCCGACATCTGACCACAATCTTCATTGCCAATAATACCGTCGGGACGGTCAGTATAAAAGTTGTGCTGAATGTAACTGACTCTCTCCGCCGTCTTCCACTGCTGGCCGGCATAAACATAGAGGTAAGCCACGTGATGACTGGGTTCGTTGCCGTGGGCATACATGCCTATTAGTCCGCTGATGTCGGCTGAGGCCTGCTCACCCATATCACCTTCGGCCACAAAGAGCGAATCCAACTTGCTGGCAAAGCGGTCGTCGCCGCCCATCAGACTGATGAGTCCTTCGGGATGCTGAGGCACAAAGAAAGTATAATGCCAGCCATTGCCCTCACAGAAATCACCCCATCCGTGAATAGACAGGAAAGGATCGTAGGGCGTACGCCAACTGCCGTCGTCCATCTTCGGACGGATAAATTTGATACTTTTGTCAAAATACTGTTCGTAGTAGTGCCCACGCTTCCAAAAAGTATTATATATATCTTCTTTACCCATCTTCTGAGCCATCATGGCCAGCCCCCAATCGCCTACGGCATATTCCATGGCAATGGAAGTGGCTTCAGGCATTTTGTCACACGGTATCCAGCCTTTTTCCATCACGTAAGGAACCCCACGCTGCCTGTCGTAAGTAGCTGAAGCGACCATGTAGTTCAACGCCCGTTCGGGATCGAAACCACGGAAACCTTTCAGATAAGCATCTGCTATTACCGGAATAGCACTGTAACCCGGCATTTGATTGGTTTCACCTCCCACTAATGGCCAGATGGGCAACTTACCTTGCTGATCGTAGATACTCAGCATGGAATTCACCATGTCGGGCACTAACTGAGGCTGGATAATGGTGAGTAAGGGATGAAGGGTACGGTACGTATCCCACAATGAGAAGGTAGAATAGTTAGTCCAATAGTCGGCCTTGTAGATTTTATCATCGTGCCCACGGAACTCTCCGTTCACATCGGCATACAGTGTCGGAGCAATGAACATGTGATACAAACTGGTATAAAAAATCTTCTTGCCACGTTCGTCACCGCTCTCTACGTTCACACACGACAGCATGCGATTCCAACGTTTTTCGGCATCCGAACGAACCTTCTCAAAGTTCCATTCAGGTTGTTCCGCTTTCAGATTAGCCAGAGCATTGGCACAACTGACGGATGAAAGGGCCACCTTGAGCTGCACCTTCTTCGGATTGTTCCGAAAGGTCAGTACCCCTTTCACCGCTTCACCGGAAAGGCTATCTGATCCGACAGCCGCATCATCGTCAAATACGGCCACACTCTCAATCGGTTGATCGGACTTCAGCACAAAAAATACCTTGTGCTGCGGACTCCATCCCTTGGAAAAGCGGTATCCCTCAACCGTATATTCATCCGTCCGTTTCAACGCAGTCGCAAAAGCACGATCGCCGTTGCCTTCCTTCAAGTTCACCAACAGCCGGGGTGTTCCTTCGGGGTAAGTATAGCGATGAATGGCGACACGGTCGGTAGCCGTCAGTTCGGCACGCACGCCATTATCCATCAGCAACGAATAATAACCGGGAGCAACTTCTTCATTCTCGTGCGAGTAATAAGTCGAACAGGCTCCCTTGATGTTATCCTGTTCGCCACGGGCAGTACGGACATCGCCTACATAAGGCATCAGAAGCACATCGCCCAAGTCGGCACACCCAGTACCGCTGAGGTGCGTATGACTGAATCCTATCAGTACACTGTCCGAGTAATGATAGCCCGAACACCAATCCCAACCTTTATGAATGTTCTGCGGCCCCACCTGCACCATGCCCAAGGGGACACTGGCACCTACAAATACATGTCCGTGCCCGCCCGAGCCGATATAAGGATCTACGTAACGGAGGTAATCGGCACCAGCCGTACTGTTTTCTTTTTGCAAAACGCATGCGGACGGCAGCACAGCCAGCAGTCCACACAGCAATATACCTGTAGTAAATGAAAGTATTCTCATGACATTATGTTTGTTTGAAGGTTTTATTCGTTACAGACTGTTCAATAAATCCAGCTTCCCGTCATTGATTAACTTGATGATCAACTCACCGAACAGTGTGTTCTGCCAGGCAAACCATTTACGGGTGAACTTTTCAGGATTGTCCTTATGGAAAGATTCGTGCATGAAACCGGTACCGGCATCAGTTGTCATCAGCATACGGATACACTGTTTGATTTCCTCGTCGTCCTGACTGGTGAAAGCTTTCATCATGATGCTCATGGGCCACACCATATCGTATCCGATATGCGGTCCTCCAATGCCTTCACCCGCCTTTCCTCTGAAGAAATAAGGATTGTCCTCGCTCCAGACAAAGCGGCGTGTATTCTGATAGACAGGATCACTGATATCGACATCTCCCAGATAGGGTAAAGCCAACAGGCTGGGAACATTGGCATCGTCCATCAGCATGCAGCTGCCATAACCGTCTACCTCGTAAGCATAGATTGTACCATATTTAGGATGCTCGCAGGTGGCATATTTTTTCAGAGCCTGCTCTACTTCATTGGCCAGATCCGTGCATTGACGTGCCAGTTCCCCATTCTTGTTCACTTCCGTCAGAATCTCGGCCGCTTTCCGCAAAGAAGTCACGGCAAAGAAGTTGGACGGAATGAGGAAAGGCAGGGTCGTAGCATCGTCCGACGGGCGGAAAATGGAGACTATCAGGCCAACCGGATTGGCAGGGGCTCCCCAACCGTCGTTAATGGTAGTATCGGTAGCACGTTCGGTTTTGCGCTGGAAACGGTAAGGTCCCCTATCCTCCTTACGTTGCTGTTCCTTAAAGGTGCGGAGTACGTTACCGATAGCCTTCAGCCAGTTTTCATCGAAAATACTGGCATCGCCCGTCACTTTCCAATAGTGATAGGCAAGCCGTAACGGATAGCATAAAGAGTCTATCTCCCATTTGCGCTCGTGCAGTTCGGGCTTCATGTCTGTACGGTCGGTCTCCCACTGACTGCCCTTGGGACCGTCATTGAAAGCATTGGCGTAAGGATCCTGATTAATGCACAGAAACTGACGGCGAATGACTCCTTCGAGCATCGCCTTCAATTGAGGATCATCGTTGGCAAACTGTACGTAAGGCCATACCTGTGCACCCGAGTCGCGCAGCCACATGGCATGGATGTCGCCCGTATAGACAAAAGTGTCCGGTTTACCGTCCAGCATACGGAAGTGCACGGTGGTATCCAGTGTATTTGGGAAACAGTTCTCGAACATCCAGGCCAGATAAGGATTCTTCAGCAACGCTTTTATTTCCGCAATTTTCTTTTCGATGATATCCGACTGAAACAGACGCTCCTCCGGCTTGGGACGTTGGCTGATGTAGCGGCCAACGTTATCATTCGGTGCCGTAAAAGATTCTTCCGGAATTTGTTCAACGGGGCGGGACATCCCGTAACGGTTTTCGGCTGCAGCAGTGCCCGACACCAGTCCCGACAGCATCAGGGCAGCAGCCAATAGTTTTTGGTTCATCATATATTCTATTTACTTATCTTACTTAAGTTTCGCAAGTCTCAACTTATTAGTTGACGAGGCTTCAGTTAACAAGTCTACTAGGCTGGAACTCCCGGTTTGACAAAGTGCTGCTTGAAACGGCTTGCTACAAACGCCTTGTTAACTCGTCAACTTGTTGCTTATCAACTGCAACTTGAGCTTGCGAATTGAAAATCGACGAAGTCAAAGTTGAATTATCTTACTTAACTACAATTTCATCGGTAAACAGCCAGCCCATCACCTCCCGATTCATGAATCCCTGGAAACGGACATATCGTACTTTTGCATTGCCTTCCCACCGATAGTTGCGGAAGGTAAGCCGTTCCTCGGTAACAGGGACGTCGGTCGCAATGCGCTTCACCTCATCGAAGTGGAGACCATCCTCGGACAAAGAAATCACGACCTCCTTCGGAAGCCATACTTCAGGACCACGCAGTTGCAGAAAGTCCGCTTCCACCAGCCTGATATCCGTCAGTCTACCCAGATCAATGGTTACGTCCACATCCTTGCACAGGAAGCCTTGCCAGCGACGGTCGCCATACGTCCAGCCTCCACGCCATCCATCAGTCAGTGTAGAATCGCCCGAAGCCGGATAGGCCGATGAGAAAGGTTGGGCATACGTCACCGGACAATGCAAGGCAAGATGTTCGACCGGCTGCAAAGACTCCGGACGCTCGCCCACTTCTTTCTTTAAGTCGAAAGGATGATAGTCCTGCGACTGCAACCATTCCGTTTCCGTCAAGACGGATTTCCGGAAACGGATCCAGTCTTTCCGTTCCGGCTCTGTCCACGCCACTTCGGCCAAGGCCAGCAAGCGCGGATAAATCATATATTCGGCATGTTCGGCAGTGGGAATATACTCGGTCCAGACATTAGCCTGTACTCCTTTAATGAACCGACGCTGCTCACTGCTCAGTTCGGCAGGAACTGGATTGTAGGAATATACTTTCTCCAAAGTCAGATAACCGCCAATCGCTTCGGGCTGTGAAACAGGAGCATCCTGATAGGCGTCCAAATAGCAGAACTCGCCGGGAGTCATGACAACATCGTGGCCAGCCTTGGCAGCCGTAATGCCTCCCTGCTCGCCCCGCCACGACATTACTGTAGCACTCGGAGCCAGCCCACCTTCCAGAATCTCGTCCCATCCTATCAGTTTACGGCCGTGACTGTTCAGGAACTTCTCTACGCGATGAATCAGATAGCTTTGCAATTCTTTCTCGTCTTTCAGTCCTTCCTTACGGATACGGTTCTGACACTTCGGGCACTTCTCCCAACTGCTTTTGGCTGCTTCATCCCCACCAATATGAATATACTCCGAAGGGAAAAGCTCCATCACTTCCAGCAACACGTTCTCCAGAAAAGTAAATGTTTCTTCGTTGCCAATGCATAGTTCACCGTTCTGATAAGGCTTGCCCGAGCAGGACAACTGAGGAAAGACGACCAGTACTTCTTCCGAGTGTCCAGGCATCTCGATTTCCGGAATGACGGTAATGTGCAGTTTGCGTGCATGTTCCACAATCTCGCGTACGTCGTCTTGCGTATAATATCCACCTTCGGCATCGGCCTCATCCCGACGGCAATATTTACGTCCTCCCCTCCACCAGGCTTTCCAGTTGGGATAAGGACGATAGGCAGTCTGTTCCGTCAGCTGAGGATAACGTTTGATTTCCAGACGCCAGCCCGCACCGTCGGTCAGGTGCCAGTGGAAACGGTTCAGCTTGTAACGGGCCATGGCGTCGAGCTGCTTCATCACAAACTCTTTCGAACGGAAATGACGAGATACGTCAAGATGCAGACCACGGTAATCGAAACGGGGATAGTCACTGATGTCTACATAAGGTAAACTCCAACTACCTTCTTCAGGCCCTTCCTCTGCCAGTTGCAACAGGGATTGAAAGGCATAGAAAAGTCCTGTCGCAGTAACAGCCTCAACATGTACCCCGTCGCGGCCTACAGCTAAGGTATACCCTTCGGCAGAAGCTATACCCGGAATAGAATCTGTCAGTTCGAAACAGAAAGGTGCCTGCTCATCCTCCGACATCTGCAGCCCGAACGGGGAAGCTCCAAGCACAGTAGCCAGATCGGAGCGTTCAGTTCCTTTCAGATTGGTAGTAAACTGTTCGCCAAAAGAAAATGTGTACATGCCAGAATGTACCTTATACATCTGGGGTTGAGGAATGAGAGCTAACGGGGAAGTGGACACATGCCCACATCCGGCAACCAATGCCATCAAGACAGTCAAAAGGGAAATCAAACGGATTTTCATAGCCTAAAAGTATTAAATCTTCTTCGGCCGCCTAAATTAGCAAAAATATTTTTAAATCAAAGATTTAACCGACAAAGAAAAACAAAGCCATCGAAAACAGCTCCGTCCCCGTCTAATACAGATTACCTAACTTTGTCCGGTAGCTGGCAGCAACGCTCTGCTGAACCGACAATGGAAACTCATCGTTCCAAACAGATTTCTGCATAGCGGTATCGGACAACTCAGCCCAATGGGAAGCGGGCAAAGAATAGTTACCATAGACCGGCAAAGCCACAGGAGCCTTACCCGACCTGCGGGAAATATAAAGAGCTCCCCCCACAACAAGCAACAACGCCATGCCGGCAGCCAAGATCCGGTAACGCCTCAAGAAGACAGACTTTTCCTGCACACTGCGGGACACCTCCAGTGCCGAAGCATAACGTTCTGCCGGCTTACGACGCGTACATCTCCGCGAAACAGCAGCCAACTTTTTGTCCTTCAGGCTTTCGGCCATCTCGCCAATGATTATGCCCAACGAATAAATATCGGCACGCAGGTCAAGAGGCTGTCCAAGTTTCAGGGCTTCAGGAGCCAAGTAATAGCGGGTACCGGCAGGAAGCTTCAACGCATCGTAATCGTCACAGTCGGACAAGCCGAAATCGATCAATTTTACATTATGACCATTATGAGTCACCAGTATATTTTCCGGTTTCAAGTCTCGGTGTACAATCTGTTTCCCGTGCAGATAATGAAGCGCACTGCAAAGTTCGGTTATAAACTTACGCGCCAGTTCCGGTGTCAGCAGACCACGCTGCATAACTTCCTTCAGCGTAATTCCGTCAATGTACTCCAGCACAATGCAATGTCCCAGCTCCGGTAAGGTTTCCCAGCCTAAGGCTCTGCAGATATGAGGGTGCTCCAGTTGATAACCGATATCGAATTCTTTCCGCAACGCCTGTTCATAGAAATCGCTGCCAATGTATTCGGGCTTCAACGCTTTCAAAATATGCAAGCGATTATAACGCTGACAACGGAACAGACGTGCATAACCCGACACGGACACATACACCTCCGTCAGATTCGAAAAGCTCTGTTCGCCCGACTGAACGTCAGCATCGATAAATCCGGACGAAACTTCATTCTCTGCCATTGGCCAGCCCATTTAATAATGTCAATCCACCGTTACGCCCTGCGATGAAAGGCGAAAGCTTCACACCGTCGCGCAATACGTAAGGCAGGAAAAGCGGTTGTCCCATCAGGAAAGAGACTGCTTCGAAACGGTCACCCACCAACAATTTAGACTGCCGGGCTTCCTTTACTTCGAACAAATCGCCTCCTTCGTAGTACAGACGCAGATAACGATTAGGCGACCATCCGATCTCCAACTCCGAACCGGGTGACAACTCGCGGGTCACGATCTGATGAGCCGAGAAAAACGATGAATTATAAACCGGACTATTCTTCAGCCATGCGCAAAACTGCTTGAAATTGGAATGCCCCACATAGCGTGCCAAAACATCCAATGTACGCATACGAGGCAAATGAGAATCACCCACATAACCCCACAAACGTTTCAAGGTAGATGTCGAGACCAAATCGTCCACCTGCTGCTTCAGATGTAGAGAAAACTCATCGAAATCGGTCGAAGTCTGCAACGGCTTCTGATATGTCTTCTCCACCTGTAATAACAATTCTGCAATTTCCGGTTTATATATATTCATTTTTGTCTTGCATTATTTAACGAGACAAACTTACGGAAAAATCTTCATTTATAACACCTCCACAACAAAAAATGCCAATTAAAAGTTGAATGTGCATCTGTTAAATCTGCGTCATTGAGCTGTCTTTCTCTGTTTTGTCTCCCAAAAAATCTTATCTTTGCACACACCGAAACCGTGCGACAAAGGCAGTTATACCGCCGGTCGGCACGAAGCCCGACGAAATCAAACCAATACTATAACAATATGAAACATCTAAATCTTTTGCTTATGGCAGCAACCATGACGTGTGGAGCATGCGGAAGTATCCAAAACAGCGATACACCGGATGCAGAAGACCTCATCCAGCGTTCGGACATCCGTATCGAAAACCGCCGTATGACACCCGAAGCCCTATGGGCCATGGGACGCATCGGAAGCGTGGCACCCTCGCCCGACGGTAAGCAGATAGCCTATGCCGTCACTTACTACAGCGTACCGCAAAACAAGAGTAACAGCGAACTGTTTGTCATGAACGCCGACGGCAGCGCCAACACGCAAATCACCCATAGTGCCTTGCGCGAAAACCAACCCGCCTGGATAAAAGGCGGTCAAAAACTGGCCTACCTCAGCACCGAAAGCGGAAGCAGCCAGGTATGGGAAATGAATCCCGACGGAAGCGGAAAGCAACAACTGACCAACTACGATGGCGATATAGAAGGTTTCTCCTTCAGCCCCGACGGTAAAAAGCTGCTTTTCATTGCCCAGGTGAAAACAGTGCAAAGCACCAAAGACAAATATCCCGACCTGGATAAGACAACAGGTATCATCGTCACCGACCTCATGTACAAGCATTGGGACGAATGGGTAACCACTGCCCCACATCCCTTCGTAGCCGACTTCGACGGTTCGGCCATCAGCAACGTGACAGACATCCTGCAAGGCGAACCTTACGAAAGCCCGATGAAACCTTTTGGCGGTATCGAACAGCTCGCCTGGAGCCCCGACAGCAAGGAAGTGGCCTATACCTGCCGTAAGAAGACAGGACTGGAATATGCCATTTCCACCAACTCAGACATCTACATCTACGACCTGGCCAGTAAACAGACACGTAACATCACCGAAGAGAACAAAGGATACGACACCAATCCGCAATACTCTCCCGACGGCAAATACATTGCCTGGCAAAGCATGGAGCGCGACGGCTACGAGGCCGACTGGAACCGCCTTTTCGTGATGGACCGCCAGACGGGCGAGAAACGTTTCCTGAGCAAGGGCTTCCCCTCGAACGTGGATGCTTTCTTATGGAACAGCGATTCGCAGAGCATCTTCTTCACCGGTGTGTGGCACGGTATGACTCCTATCTATAACGTAAGTCTGAAGCCGGACGGCTGGATTTACCAGCTGACCAACGGCCTGTACGACTACGGCAGCATCGCCCTGTGCGGCAAGGACCTCATCGCCACCCGCCACTCCATGAGCGAAGGCGACGAAATCTATGCCATTACCGACCTGGACAGCAAGCCTTTCCCAGTAAGCTTCTTCATGGAGGGCGGCCCGGAGCGGTTCAGCAGCACGGACAGCATCCGTCCCGACTACCCCGTCAAGCAACTCACCCACGAAAACCAGCACATCTACGACCAACTGGACATGGGCCGCGTAGAGGGACGCTGGATGAAGACCACCGACGGCAAACAGATGCTGACATGGGTCATCTATCCGCCCAAGTTCGATCCTAACAAGAAATATCCCACCCTGCTGTTCTGCGAAGGCGGACCGCAAAGCCCCGTCAGCCAGTTCTGGAGCTACCGCTGGAACTTCCAGATCATGGCAGCCAACGATTACATCATCGTAGCCCCCAACCGTCGCGGCTTGCCGGGATTCGGCGTCGAATGGAACGAAGCCATCAGCGGCGATTACGGTGGTCAGTGCATGAAGGACTACTTTACCGCTATCGACGAAATGGCCAAAGAGCCGTTTGTCGACAAGGACCGTTTAGGATGCGTAGGAGCCAGCTTCGGAGGATTCTCCGTCTATTGGTTGGCCGGCCACCACGACAAACGCTTCAAAGCCTTCATTGCCCACGACGGCATCTTCAACATGGAAATGCAATACCTGGAGACAGAAGAAAAATGGTTTGCCAACTGGGATATGGGCGGCGCATACTGGGAAAAAGACAACGCCACAGCTCAGCGCACCTTTGCCAATTCGCCTCATAAATTTGTTGACAAGTGGGAGACGCCTATTCTCTGCATCCATGGCGAAAAAGACTACCGCATTCTGGCCAATCAGGCCATGGCAGCCTTCGATGCCGCCAAGATGCGTGGCGTACCAGCCGAACTTCTTATCTATCCCGACGAAAATCACTGGGTGCTGAAACCACAGAACGGTGTGCTGTGGCAGCGCGTATTCTTCGAATGGCTGGATAGATGGTTGAAGAAATGATAATGAATTATGAATATAGAATTCTGTTCAAAATCCATAACTAACTTTTAACATTTCAACTGCTTTCTTCCCTTGATGAAAGCAGACATAAACCAATAACGGTTATTCAACACACAAAGTCCCTCTTTAGAAAGCTAAAGAGGGACTTTACGTTCTTAAAGAAGGATATTATGGCTATCAATATTGCATAGCTTTTTATCCTGCATCATATTGTTTTCACAACAGCATTGCTTTCCCTATCACACAATACAGCTTGTGCTTCCCCCTACATTTTATCCTTTTTCACCGAAAATGCCTTCACGCTTTCAACTCCTTGCAAATGGCTCGTTATAAGGGATTTCCGGTGAAAGCTATGTTTCAAAAACAAATTCACCTTTCTAATTCAGGAAAACACAACTGTTTGCGAATACCCAACAATTGTGAAAGGTATGTTTCACTATATTCTTCTGTTTATCAATGCAATGAAAGCAATAAAGCGGTAAAAGTAATTTCAGGAAACAAAGTTCAAAGGGCAGTGAAACTTATACGTTCTCTTTCAGACAACAACTAATCACCTTTCACCGACATCATATGGACATTTTCACTCACTTGCAAGGCTAACGAACCACACAAGTGTCCCACGCGAGAAACACAAGTGCGGCTCGTCTTCCACACTGGTGTCTCTCGCGAGCCATGCAAGTGCGGAAGAGAACGCGTAGATGCAATCACTATTTCAACCCAAACAGGCAGAAATAAAAAATCCCCCGTTAAAGGACGAGGGAACCTAATGTTTTCACAACGGAATAATCCTTATTGTGAGTTGCTTCAAATTAGTATGGCAAATATACAAAGAAAAAAGCATTTAGCAAGTGATTTCTCATTTATTTTTGTAGATTTGTGGCAGATATAAAGATTTCCATTACCATGAAAAGAATATTAGGGTTAGATTTAGGTACCAATAGTATTGGTTGGGCTTTGGTCAATGAAGCAGAAAACACCGATGAAAAATCCTCCATTGTAAAATTGGGAGTAAGAGTCAATCCACTGACAGTTGACGAACAAAAAAATTTTGAAATAGGAAAAAGTATTCCTACCAATGCTGCCAGAACATTAAAACGGAATGCACGCCGCAATCTCCAGCGATATAAATTGCGAAGAGATTATCTTATAAAATGCTTGAGAGAATATGGTTGGATAGATTCAGATACCATGCTATATGAGTGGGGTAATCATACAACTTTTGAGACCTACCGTTTGCGAGCAAAAGCTGTTACTGAAGAAATTTCTTTGGAAGAATTAGGGCGAGTTCTGCTCATGATCAACAAGAAACGTGGCTACAAAAGTTGTAGGAAAGTTAAGTCTTCTGATGAGGGACAACTTATTGACAGCATGGAAATAGCTATGGATTTGTATCATAATGATATGACACCTGGCGAATATGTTTATTCCTTACTTTCCAAAGGGAAAAAATATGTGCCAGCCTTTTATCGTTCAGATTTATTAAATGAATTCGACAGAATATGGAATTGTCAAAGTGTTTACTATCCAGACATTTTAACTCCTCAATTCAAAGAACTTGTACGTGGAAAGAACGCTCAAGGAACATCTAAACTTTTTAAGCAACAATACAATCTCTTTACAGCCGACAATAAGGAAAAAGACAAACGGCTACAGGCCTATCGCAGACGCATCGATGCCTTAAAGAAACGTCTTGATATCGAAGATGTGGCAGCTGCCTTATGCGATGTCAATAAAGATGTTAATGCATCCAGCGGTTATTTAGGAGCCATCAGTGACCGCAGCAAAAAACTGTTTTTCAACAAGCAAACTGTAGGGCAGTTCTTGATGTCAGAGCTGGATAAAGATTCTCATTTCAGTGTAAAAAATGAAGTATTTTATCGTCAGGATTATCTAAATGAATTTGAGGCAATTTGGGAAAGGCAGGCCCTGTATCATCCTGAACTTACGAAAGACAGGAAGAAAATGTTGCGTGATGTTATTATCTTCTACCAACGTCCGTTAAAGAGCCAGAAAGAATTGGTAGCCTGTTGTGAGTTAGAAAAACATTGTATCGAAGTAATAAAAGATGGAAAAACCCGCTCTATAGAGATAGGAGCCAAAGTTTGTCCCAAGTCGTCTCCTTTATTCCAAGAATTCAAAATTTGGCATGTCCTCAACAATCTGAAAGTGAAAGATAAGACTACTGGCGACGAACGCTTTCTGGAGTTGGATGAAAAGGAAACTTTATTTTCAGAACTTACAATCAAAAGCAAGCTATCTAAGACGGAAGCCTTAAAGTTACTTTATCAAAAACCGAAAGGATTAGACTTAAATTATGATAGCATTGAAGGAAATGTAACACAAGCAACCTTGTTTACTGCTTTTCAGACCATTATTGCCATGACTGGTCATGGCGAATATGTTTTCTCCAAAATGCCATCCTCGGAAGTAATGTCTATTGTCGAAGGACTGTTTGAAGGGCTTGGCTTTAATACTTCTGTTTTGCACTTTGATTCTGGACTTGAGGGTAAAGCACTTGAAAAGCAGGATGCTTACCGTTTATGGCACTTACTCTATTCGTATGAAGGAGATAATTCTGTAACAGGCACAGACGGACTAGTGTCAAAAATAGCAAATTTATTGCATTGCGAGAAAGAATATGCTAAAGTATTGTCTGGCATTACTTTCCAGCCGGATTATGGTAACCTAAGTGCTAAAGCCATCCGCCGGATTTTGCCACACATGCGTGCAGGAAACGAATATAGCTTATCTTGCGAATATGCTGGGTACAAACATTCAAGACGTTCGCTGACTAAAGAGGAATTAGAACAGAAAATCTTTAAAAACCATCTTGAACTTCTACCCCGCAACAGCCTTCGTAATCCCGTTGTCGAGAAAATCCTTAATCAGATGATTAATGTGGTCAATGCAGTAATCAATGAATATGGCAAACCCGACGAAATCCGTATAGAAATGGCGCGTGAATTGAAGAAAAGCGCTAAGGAACGTGAAGAAATGACAGCTGCTATCAACAAAGCTACTTCAGAACATGAACGAATAAAAGAAATCCTGAATAAAGAGTTCGGAATCCAACATGTAAGCCGTAATGATATTGTACGCTACAAACTATATTGTGAACTGAAGAACAATGGATATAAAACTTTATATTCAGACACTTATATTCCTCGGGAAAAACTTTTCAGCAAGGAAGTGGATATTGAACATATACTCCCACAAGCCCGTCTATTTGATGATTCTTTCTCCAACAAAACATTAGAATACCGCTCGATTAACATTGAGAAGAGCAATCAAACGGCTTGGGATTATGTCGTGACTAAGCGAGGGGAAAATGGAGCTGCACAATATAAGAAGCGAGTTGACGAACTCTTGATAGTAGGTGCTATTAGTAAATCCAAGCATGATAAACTGCTAATGAAACAAGAAGATATCCCTAAAGATTTTATCAATCGTGATTTGCGGGACACACAATATATTGCCCGCAAAGCACGTGAAATACTAGAAGATATAGTACCCATAGTCGTTTCTACTACAGGTGCAGTGACCGACCGCTTACGCGAGGATTGGCAACTGGTGGACGTCATGCAAGAACTAAATTGGAATAAATACGCCCAACAAGGTCTAACAGAAGAATGGAACGATAAAGACGGACGAAAAATTCGGCGTATCAAGGAATGGACCAAACGTAACGACCACCGTCACCATGCGATGGATGCACTAACCATCGCCTTTACCAAACATAGTTTTATTCAATATCTGAACAACCTGAATGCACGTAGCGACAAATCGGGAAGTATATATGCCATCGAACAGAAAGAACTTTATAGAGACAGCCATGGCAAATTACGTTTCGTAATGCCTTTTGAGGGATTTAGAAACGAGGCTAAACGCCAGTTGGAAAATATCTTAGTTTCAATCAAAGCAAAAAATAAGGTGGTTACCCGCAATGTCAACAAGGCTCGTAGGGGAAGTGGACATCAGGCTAAAGTACAACTTACTCCGCGCGGACAACTGCACAACGAGACCATTTATGGCTCTATACATCGATATGTGACGAAGTTGGAGAAAGTGGGCGGAAACTTTAATAGTGAACAAATTGCCAAAGTGGCAAACCTCCGTTATCGGGAGGCGTTACAGGCAAGGCTCGAAGCATTTGGAGGCGATGCTAAGAAAGCCTTTACAGGTAAGAACGCATTGGACAAAAATCCCCTTTATTTGAAGAATACTCGAACAGAAGTACCTTTAAAAGTAAAAACGGTTGTAACAGAAACACTCTACACCATTCGTAAAGCGGTGGCACCTGATTTAAATGTAGATAAAGTAATTGATGCGAAGGTACGGAAAGTATTGGAAAAACGCCTGCAAGAGTATGGAGGTGATCCGAAGAAAGCATTTGTTAATCTCGATGAGAATCCTATTTACCTGAATAAAGTCAAAGGCATTACCATCAAACGTGTTGCAATTACGGGAGTTAGCAATGCCATTGCACTACATGATAAGAAAAATGTAGGTGGACATATAATGCTTGATGCTTCCGGCAGAAAGCAACCTGTCGATTTCGTAAATACCGGCAACAATCATCATGTAGCCATATATCGCGATACAGAAGGCAATTTACAGGAAGTTGTCGTTTCTTTCTACGAAGCCGTAGCAAGAACTTCTTTGGGATTACCTGTTATAGATAGGGAATATCGTAAGGAAGATGGATGGCAGTTCTTGTTCACAATGAAGCAGAATGAGTATTTTGTCTTCCCTAATCCTGTGACAGGTTTCAATCCCGAAGAAATAGATTTGACTGATGAAAGTAATTACGCCTTGATAAGTCCAAACCTATTTAGAGTACAGAAGTTTACTATCAAAGATTATTTTTTCAGACACCATTTGGAGACAACAGTTGAAGATGCGGCCTCTTTACGTGATATTACATGGAAAAGAATACGAGCTACTAACTATCTAAATAACATTATAAAAGTCCGTGTCAATCACATTGGACGGATTGTATCTGTAGGTGAATATTAAATATGATCAAGAAAACATTGTATTTTGGCAATCCAGCCTACTTATCTTTACGTAACGAGCAGCTTGTTATCAAATTACCCGAAGTAGAAGTCGATTCTGACATACCCGATACACTGAAACGACAGGCAGAAGTAACCAAACCTATAGAGGACATCGGTGTAGTAGTACTCGACCATCGCCGTATAACATTGACAACAGGTGTACTGGAAGCGTTGTTGGCCAATTCGTGTGCCGTCATCACCTGCGACCGACAGAGCATGCCTGTGGGATTGCTTCTGCCTTTGTGCGGGCATACCACACAAAACGAACGTTTCCGCAAGCAACTCGATGCTTCTCTACCATTGAAAAAACAGTTGTGGCAACAAACTATCAGGGCAAAGATCAACAACCAGGCTTCTGTTCTGTCCAGCCATGCTGCCATAGAAGTAAAGTGCATGCGTGTTTGGGCAGAAAGCGTAAAAAGCGGTGATACCGACAATATGGAAGCCAGAGCAGCTGCCTATTATTGGAAAAACCTTTTTCCTCAAATCGAAGGTTTTGTAAGGGCACGCGACGGAGTTCCTCCCAATCATTTGCTGAACTACGGCTATGCTATATTACGCGCTATCGTGGCGCGTTCGCTGGTGATTAGCGGTTTGCTGCCTACGCTGGGCATTCATCATCACAACCGTTACAACGCCTATTGCTTGGCTGACGACATCATGGAACCATATCGTCCGTATGTAGACGAACTTGTGTGTCAATTAATAGTTGAATTTGGAGTACAGACCGAATTGACCAAAAACCTAAAGACTCGCTTGTTATCCATTCCCACATTGGATGTCTTCATAGAAGGCAAACGAAGTCCGTTGATGGTAGCCGTAAGTCAAACTACCTCTTCGTTATACAAGTGCTTCGACGGTGAATTGAGGCGGATAACTTATCCAGAGAAATGACAACCCGAATCAGTGAATATCGAGTTATGTGGGTACTGGTATTGTTTGATTTGCCTACCGAAACGAAAAAAGACCGAAAGGCTGCTACTGATTTTCGGAACAAATTACAGAAAGATGGCTTCACCATGTTTCAGTTTTCTATTTATATTCGTCATTGTGCGAGCTCCGAAAATGCGGATGTTCACATCAAACGAGTAAAATCATTTTTGCCAGAGTATGGTAAAGTCGGTATTCTTTGTATTACCGACAAGCAGTTTGGTAATCTTGAGTTGTTTTTTGGCAAGAAACCTCAGCCTGTAAACACTCCTGGTCAGCAATTAGAACTTTTTTGAAAACAAATAATCCCACTTTCGGTGGGATTATTTGTTTTTGGAGAGCTTCTTTTTTATTTCTAAACTCCTTTGCAAATCATTGTTATACAAACAATTGTGAATAGTCTGTTGTCTCCAATGGTTCAAAGATACTAATTTGAAAGCAAATCACAACCAGCGCGCGCCGCTATACCCCAATGTCGCTGTTGTCTCCAATGGTTCAAAGATACTAATTTGAAAGCAAATCACAACTGAAAAGAAGCTCTTGCTTTAGATAGTTTCGTTGTCTCCAATGGTTCAAAGATACTAATTTGAAAGCAAATCACAACAAATGAGCGGGTCCGTATTCACCACAGGCAGTTGTCTCCAATGGTTCAAAGATACTAATTTGAAAGCAAATCACAACGACCTTGCATCAGGCACGTCTTCAGCAGTGTTGTCTCCAATGGTTCAAAGATACTAATTTGAAAGCAAATCACAACATTAAGCATTACCTGGTTAGTCCCTTTTATGTTGTCTCCAATGGTTCAAAGATACTAATTTGAAAGCAAATCACAACGTACTGAACGCGTATTGTATTCGACTGATGGTTGTCTCCAATGGTTCAAAGATACTAATTTGAAAGCAAATCACAACTGGCTCATTACGCCTGTGTTTATTACTGTTGTTGTCTCCAATGGTTCAAAGATACTAATTTGAAAGCAAATCACAACGACCTTTCTACTAAACGCAATTTTACTGCAGTTGTCTCCAATGGTTCAAAGATACTAATTTGAAAGCAAATCACAACTTCGTGACTTCTTTGCAGTCCTCGAATATGTTGTCTCCAATGGTTCAAAGATACTAATTTGAAAGCAAATCACAACGATTTGTCAACAAAAAGAAACTTTACTGCAGTTGTCTCCAATGGTTCAAAGATACTAATTTGAAAGCAAATCACAACTCACAGCTTTAATGTCCAAGAAAACAGAAGTTGTCTCCAATGGTTCAAAGATACTAATTTGAAAGCAAATCACAACACTGTTGGGTGTGTTAAAGTTTTATTAAAGTTGTCTCCAATGGTTCAAAGATACTAATTTGAAAGCAAATCACAACATAAAACTGAGAGTTGTTGAAGAGAATGAAGTTGTCTCCAATGGTTCAAAGATACTAATTTGAAAGCAAATCACAACTCTTGCTCCTTTTCGCTGGGCACTCTGCCGTTGTCTCCAATGGTTCAAAGATACTAATTTGAAAGCAAATCACAACTCGGATGGCGAATGTACGCCCGGGACACCTGTTGTCTCCAATGGTTCAAAGATACTAATTTGAAAGCAAATCACAACAAGGGTGTACGCAAAAGCGCAGCAGAAGCTGTTGTCTCCAATGGTTCAAAGATACTAATTTGAAAGCAAATCACAACTTCACTTCTGGTACTGTCAATGCTGTTATTGTTGTCTCCAATGGTTCAAAGATACTAATTTGAAAGCAAATCACAACCCGAGCAGGCAGGGGCGCAAGGTCGGCGCGGTTGTCTCCAATGGTTCAAAGATACTAATTTGAAAGCAAATCACAACTCTTCTGTTGCCGATTGTGAAATTACTTCAGTTGTCTCCAATGGTTCAAAGATACTAATTTGAAAGCAAATCACAACAGCAGGGCGAGTTATTAAACGAATACCTGTGTTGTCTCCAATGGTTCAAAGATACTAATTTGAAAGCAAATCACAACAAGAAAGGTTATAATCAATGCAACAAGATGGTTGTCTCCAATGGTTCAAAGATACTAATTTGAAAGCAAATCACAACTACAAGAGAAGGAGTTGAAGATAAATGGTGTTGTCTCCAATGGTTCAAAGATACTAATTTGAAAGCAAATCACAACATTTCGGAGTAACGTGTCATTTTGTAGTAGGTTGTCTCCAATGGTTCAAAGATACTAATTTGAAAGCAAATCACAACTGTATGATATTCATTGCTATTTTATTAATGTTGTCTCCAATGGTTCAAAGATACTAATTTGAAAGCAAATCACAACCTTCTTACTTCTATCTGCTTTTCTCCGGTGTTGTCTCCAATGGTTCAAAGATACTAATTTGAAAGCAAATCACAACGAAATTTGCTATATGCTTGATTCCAGCTGGTTGTCTCCAATGGTTCAAAGATACTAATTTGAAAGCAAATCACAACTGACCGCGTAAATTCTTTAAGTGTAAAATGTTGTCTCCAATGGTTCAAAGATACTAATTTGAAAGCAAATCACAACGATAATACCGAAAAGCAGATTACCAAGAAAGTTGTCTCCAATGGTTCAAAGATACTAATTTGAAAGCAAATCACAACATAGGTGACGTTACCCATGCTTTTACGTGGTTGTCTCCAATGGTTCAAAGATACTAATTTGAAAGCAAATCACAACGTTGAACGATTCATCAATCGACTGACCGTGGTTGTCTCCAACGGTTCAAAGATACTAATTTGAAAGCAAATCACAACAAACTTTTCCTTCCAAAACAGCAAGAAGCGTTGTCTCCAATAGCTCAAAGATACTAATTTAAAAAGCAACAAAAGGAAAAAAACGATTACCCCTCTTTCTTATAACTGTTCAAATAAAACTTTTTAAAAGCTTTTGCATCTTCGATTAATCCATATCCGCCACACCAGTGACAATAACGATTAAATAAAAGAGCTTTTAGTGTGATCGGTGTATCATCCATCATGTTAAACTCTGAAAGCCCAGCAGAAATATATTCATCAAGCATATCACCAAGCATATCATCTTTATTAATACTTAACGTAATCCATTTCTCTTCATAAAACCAAAATAGATTTTTATCCCCATTTTTGTAAGGGTTCTCTTCCTCACCTTTATAATACCTACAGAAAGGTAAATAATTATTTTTTTCCATGCTCAATATCTAATGTTTGATAAAGTTTAAATATAACTAATTTCATTCATCTGGAAGAATATTCAGACAGCTGTTCTTTATAATCCAAAAATACTAATTCGAAACAATTTTACTACCCCAATTTCAACTAAAAAAACAAAAGAGATTAGTTTTCAATTCCTCAAGCCAGAACTCCCCCATTTTACCCCTTCATTAAAATCCCCCATCCTTTCTCCCCACCAACCACTTCCCCTACTTTTTCGATTCGCTCCTAAAAAAACAAGCGATTATTTTTGCAGTTCCAAATAAAACAGTACCTTTGCACCCCGTAAAACGAAAAGAGATTGCCGATATAGCTCAGTTGGTAGAGCAACGCATTCGTAACGCGTAGGTCGCCGGTTCAAGTCCGGCTATCGGCTCGAAATGTAGAGAAAGAGATGTGACCGCATCTCTTTTTTTTGTTTCAAGACGAAAAGAGAGAAACGCCACACTTCTTTCCAAAGATTTACGAACAAAAAATCGACGTATTCAGACTTAAATGAAAAAGAAACAGAAAATGCTTTTGGGAGGACTGGCGGCCCTGGTCCTCATTGGACTGGCATGTGCCGGAACTGCTTACTACCTGTTACTGGCTCCCCAGTTTCATCCGTCGAAAACCAGCTATATCTACATCGACCGCGACGACAATATCGACTCTGTCTGCCACAAGCTGAAGACACAAGGCAAAGCTGCCAACCTGTCCGGCTTCAAACTACTGGCACGCTATAGGGAATACGGCCAGCATATCCGCACCGGACGCTATGCCATTCGCCCTGCCGACAATGCATACCACGTATTCAGCCGACTGTACCGTGGTTATCAGGAGCCTATGAACCTCACCATCGGTAGCGTCAGAACACTGGATCGCCTGGCACGCAACGTAGGCAAACAACTCATGATAGACTCTGCCGAAATAGCCAGTCTGCTGAACGACACGATGCTTATCCGGCAGTGGGGTTATCAGAAAGAGACCCTGCCCTGTCTTTTCATCCCCGACACCTATCAGGTATATTGGGACATCAGTGCGGAACAGTTCGTAGAGCGGATGCAAAAAGAGCACAGCCGCTTCTGGAATGAGGAAAGAAAACAAAAGGCGCAAGCCGCAGGCATGACGCCCGAAGAGGTATGCACACTGGCTTCCATCGTAGAAGAAGAGACCAACAACAACGCCGAAAAGCCTACCGTAGCAGGACTTTACATCAACCGCCTGCACAAAGACATGCCTTTACAGGCCGATCCTACAGTCAAATTTGCCCTGCAAGACTTCCAACTGAAACGAATCAGCAACAAGCACCTGACCGTGGATTCGCCGTACAACACGTATCGCAACATCGGACTGCCTCCCGGACCGATACGCATCCCTACTCCTGTCGGAATCGATGCCGTGCTGAATTATGAGAAGCACGACTACATCTATATGTGTGCCAAAGAAGACTTCTCGGGGACACACAACTTCGCATCCAACTACACAGAACACATGAAAAATGCACGCAAATACTGGAAAGCCCTGAACGAAAGAAAGATTTTTAAGTGATTTTGTGTTCTTATGTAAAAGCAAAAGCTTATATTTGCGGTTAACTAACCGAAAAAACAACCACACAAGTTTCGCAAGTTCTGCAAAGCTTGTAGAAGTTAAGAAGCTAAAGGATGGCATCGCCTGCCTGAAGCAAGACGGTTTCACAGCCACCCATTAACTTCAAAGACTTTAAATTAATACCTAAAAAAGACAGATATGAGCAAACAACTTTTACTTGGCGACGAAGCCATAGCACAAGCTGCACTAGATGCCGGACTTTCGGGCGTTTACGCCTATCCGGGCACTCCGTCTACTGAAATCACCGAATACATACAGATGATGCCTATAACGGCCGAACGGAACATCCACAACCGGTGGTGCTCCAACGAAAAGACGGCCATGGAAGCTGCACTGGGCATGTCGTTTGCCGGAAAACGGTCGCTGGTCTGCATGAAGCATGTAGGAATGAACGTGGCAGCCGACTGTTTCATCAATGCAGCCATGACTGGCGTTAAAGGCGGAATGATAGTCGTAGCAGCCGACGACCCCAGCATGCACTCTTCGCAAAACGAACAGGACAGCCGCTTCTACGGCGACTTTGCACTGATACCTATATTCGAGCCTAGCAGTCAGCAGGAGGCCTACGACATGGCCTACGAAGGTTTCCGCTTCTCCGAACAGACGGGCGAACCTCTGCTGTTGCGCATCGTTACCCGTCTGGCCCATTCGCGCTCGGGCGTAGAACGCAAGGAACAACAGGCTCAGAACGAACTAGCTTTCAGCGACGACCCACGCCAGTTCATCCTGTTGCCGGGAAATGCCCGCAAACGCTACAAAGCCCTGCTGCAACAACAGGACGAGTTTGTAAAAGCATCCGAAAATTCTCCCTTCAACAAATACATTGACGGACCCAATAAGAAACTGGGTATCGTAGCTTGTGGCATCGGCTACAACTACCTGATGGAAAGCTATCCCGAAGGCTGCGAATATCCCGTGCTGAAAATAGGCCAGTACCCGCTGCCCAAAAAGCAACTGACACAGCTGATAAACGAATGCGAAGAGATTCTGGTGCTGGAAGACGGACAGCCCTTTGTAGAAAAGCAGCTGAAAGGTTATCTGGGACTGGGCGTCAAAGTGAAAGGAAGACTGGACGGTACACTGCCGACCGACGGCGAACTGACCCCCGACAGTGTGGCACGTGCCGTAGGCAAGGAAAACAAGGCTGAATTCAGTGTTCCGTCACTGGTAGAAATGCGACCACCCGCACTGTGCGAAGGCTGCGGACACCGCGACATGTACACCGTACTGACACAGGTGCTGAAAGAAGAATATCCTTCGCACAAGGTATTCAGCGACATCGGTTGCTATACACTGGGAGCCAACGCCCCCTTCCACGCCATCAACTCGTGCGTAGACATGGGAGCTTCTATCACCATGGCCAAAGGAGCGGCCGATGCAGGATTATATCCATCGGTAGCCGTCATCGGTGACTCGACTTTCACTCACTCGGGCATGACAGGTCTGCTGGATTGTGTCAACGAGAATGCCAACGTCACCATCGTCATCTCGGACAACGAAACAACCGCCATGACGGGTGGACAGGACTCTGCCGGAACCGGACGTCTGGAAGCCATCTGCGCCGGCATTGGTGTAGCACCGGAACACATCCGCGTAGTAGTGCCTCTGAAGAAGAACTACGAAGAAATGAAACAAGTGATACGCGAGGAAATTGAATACCACGGAGTATCGGTCATCATCCCCCGCAGAGAGTGTATACAGACATTAGCACGCAAAAAACGTAACAAGTAAAGCCATGAAAAAAGACATCATACTTTCGGGCGTAGGAGGACAAGGCATCCTGTCTATCGCCACCGTTATCGGTAAAGCTGCCCTGAAAAAGGGCTTGTATATGAAACAAGCCGAAGTACACGGCATGAGCCAGCGCGGAGGAGACGTACAGTCGAACCTGCGTATCAGCGACCAGCCCATCGCATCCGACCTGATTCCGACCGGCAAGTGCGACCTGATCATCTCGCTGGAGCCTATGGAAGCCTTGCGCTATCTGCCCTACCTGAATCACGAAGGCTGGCTGGTGACCAATGCAGTTCCCTTTGTCAACATTCCCAATTACCCCAGCGAAGAAGCCCTCAAAGCCGAACTTGACAAGCTGCCGCACAAAATTGTGGTAAACGTCAGCGAGATAGCCAAGGAAGCCGGTTCGCCCCGTGTGGCCAACATCGTGCTGTTGGGAGCCACTATCCCCTTCCTGGGCATCGACTACGCTACCATGCAGGAAAGCGTACGCGAAATCTTCCAGCGCAAGGGCGATGCCATTGTGGAAATGAACCTGAAAGCACTGGCAGCAGGCAAAGAAATAGCAGAAAAACTTATACAATAGAACCATGAATGACAAGTACTGGGAAGAAGAAATCGAAACCATGCCACGGGAAAAACTCCGTGAATTACAACTGCAACGACTAAAGAAAACAATAGGCATCGCTTCCCATGCCCCTTATTACAAGAAAGTGTTCCAGGAGCACGGCATCACGCCAGACAGCATTCAAAGCCTGGAAGACATACGCAAGATACCGTTCACTACCAAAGCCGATATGCGTGCCAACTATCCTTTCGGACTGGTAGCAGGCAACATGCGCGAAGACGGAGTACGCATCCACTCGTCCAGTGGTACGACCGGTACCCCTACCGTCATCGTACACTCACAACACGATTTGGATTCGTGGGCCAATCTGGTAGCTCGCTGCCTCTACATGGTAGGCATCCGCAAAACCGATGTTTTCCAGAACAGTTCGGGCTACGGCATGTTTACCGGCGGACTGGGCTTCCAGTACGGAGCCGAACGTTTAGGAGCGCTGACAGTGCCGGCTGCTGCAGGAAACAGCAAGCGTCAGATCAAGTTCATTACAGACTTCAAGACAACTGCCCTGCACGCCATCCCCAGCTATGCCATCCGTCTGGCCGAAGTGTTCCAGGAAGAAGGCATGGATCCCACCCAGACAAGCCTGAAAACCCTTGTCATTGGTGCGGAGCCTCATACCGACGAACAACGCAAGAAAATAGAGCGCATGCTGGGCGTAAAGGCCTACAACAGTTTTGGTATGACGGAAATGAACGGTCCGGGCGTAGCCTTCGAGTGTACCGAGCAGAACGGTATGCACTTTTGGGAAGACTGCTACCTGGTAGAAATTATCAATCCCGAAACAGGCGAACCAGTGCCCGATGGCGAAATTGGTGAACTGGTGCTGACTACCCTCGACCGTGAAATGATGCCACTGATACGCTACCGTACGCGCGACCTGACACGCATCCTGCCCGGTACGTGTCCCTGCGGACGTACACACCTGCGTATTGACCGCATCAAAGGACGTAGCGATGACATGTTCATCATCAAGGGAGTAAACATCTTCCCGATGCAGGTGGAAAAGATTCTGGTACAGTTCCCGCAGCTGGGAAGCAACTACCTCATCACCCTGGAAACAGTGGACAATCAGGACGAAATGATTGTAGAGGTAGAACTCAGCGACTTGTCGACCGACAATTACATCGAACTGGAAAAGATACGCAAGGACATCACCCGCCAGCTGAAAGACGAAATACTGGTCACCCCCAAGGTGAAACTGGTAAAAAAAGGCTCATTGCCTCAGAGCGAAGGAAAAGCTGTCCGGGTAAGAGACTTGCGCGACAACAAAGAAAAGTAAGTAATTCCCCCCCCAATTTTTCCCCAGTTAGGAAAAAATTTTTTCCTAACTGGGGAATTTTTATTCCCTAACTGGGAAAAAACAGAGCCTAGTTAGGGCCTATTTCTACCTGAAAAAGCGGGCCAGAATGATCCTGAAACGAACGAAAAGAAAAGGGAATGCGCCAACCTGACACATTCCCTTTTTTATAAGAAAGCCGCACCGATGATGTGATGAAACTCCGAATGACATGGTTTGAGTGCTCGTCCTCTTTGTAATCCACCGACTCAAAGGTTACCCCGAAGGGCGTGGCCCGCCATTGAGAAGCGAAGCTTGTCTCGGTATTTCATAAAAATTGATGAGTTTCCCGATCCAATCAATGCGGCTATTTTTTCTATAACAAAGATAAGAAGTTTATGTGAAAGAAACAAGCAATTGAACAAATTTGTGCGTTTCAGCCCCTCTTTTCTCTCGTATAGGCATAAAAAAAGATGCCAGCTACATCATCTGCAGTCAGCATCCTATCAGTTTTTCAATTTATCAGAGTCTTTATGCAGCCTTAGCCTTGGCAACAATAGCCTTGAATGCTTCGGGATGATTCATTGCCAAATCGGCCAACACCTTACGGTTGATTTCGATGCCGGCTTTATGCAAAGCACCCATCAGCTTGGAATAAGACATACCTTCCAAACGTGCAGCTGCATTGATACGTTGAATCCACAACGCACGGAAATTTCTCTTTTTGGCCTTACGGTCACGGAACGCATAAGTCAAACCTTTCTCCCAAGTATTCTTGGCTACGGTCCAAACGTTCTTTCTTGCACCAAAGTAACCTCTGGTCAATTTCAAAATTTTCTTTCTTCTTGCTCTTGAAGCAACATGATTTACTGATCTTGGCATAGTTTTTCTTTTTTTTGAATGTTAGCGCCATTGCTTTGAAACAACAGACTTAAAGCTAATGCATTCGGTTAATAACTTTGATACTTTTAGTACACTTTTCGATTACTTCATCGCTAAGAGTTCCTTCACCTGGCTAACATTTGTGGTGTCAACAAGTGTAGAATAACACAAGTTTCTCTTTTGCTTTTTAGTTTTCTTAGTCAGAATGTGACTATGAAAAGCGTGCTTTCTTTTGATTTTACCCGTTCCGGTAAGAGTGAATCTTTTTTTAGCACCGGAGTTCGTCTTGATCTTTGGCATCTTACTTTAACTTTTAAATTATTAATAATATGGTTACGCACTATACCGTGGCGCAACTCACTTTTCCATTAATTATTCCTCGTCCTCAGCGTCGCGTTGAACATTCTTGGGTTCTTCAGCGGGCTTCGGAGCAGCAGCCTTCTTGGGGCTGCCCGGCTTCTTGGGCGAAAGTTGGATAGTCATACGCTTTCCTTCGAGGATAGGCATCTGATCTACCTTTGCATAGTCTTCAAGGTCGTTGGCAAAACGAAGTAACAATACTTCTCCTTGCTCCTTGAACAGGATCGAACGTCCTTTAAAGAATACGTAAGCCTTCACCTTATCACCATCTTCCAAAAAGCCTTTGGCATGTTTCAACTTAAAGTTGTAATCATGATCGTCGGTCTGAGGACCGAAACGGATTTCCTTCACGTTGACCTTTACCTGCTTGGCTTTCTGTTCCTTCTGACGTTTCTTTAACTGATACAGAAATTTAGAGTAATCAATTATACGACAAACAGGGGGTTGAGCATTAGGAGAAATCTCCACAAGATCCGCTTCATGTTCCTCGGCAAGCTTCAAGGCCTGCGCTATCGGATAGACTTTCGATTCTACTTCATCGCCCACTATACGGACTTCTTTGGCACGGATCTGTTCATTAATCCGGTGTTGCCCTTTTAAGCTGTCATTCTTCATTAATAACTTTTACTTCCAGTTTGTTTTTTTACTATTACTACTAAATTCTTTTATCTTAAAAAAGCGTCATCTGAATGCATTTTCAGACTTGCTTCTGCAATTGGGCGCAAATTTACCACTTATTTATCATATTTTGCACTTCCTCGTAGACTTTTTTTGCAAAATCTTCGAATTTCATGCTACCTTGGTCACCCTCTCCCTGCTTACGAACAGAAACTTCTCCGTTTTCGGCTTCTTTCTCACCGACAATCAGCATGTAAGGAATACGTTTCATCTCGTTATCACGGATCTTGCGACCTATCTTTTCATTACGCTCGTCGACCAGCGCACGGATATCATACTTCTTCAGGCTGTTCTTTACCTCATTGGCGTAGTCGTTAAATTTCTCGCTGATAGGCAGAATGGCAACCTGATCGGGAGTCAGCCACAAGGGGAATTTACCGGCTGTATGTTCGATAAGTACGGCAACGAAACGTTCCATCGAACCAAACGGTGCACGGTGAATCATAACCGGACGGTGTTTCTGGTTGTCGGCACCGGTATACTCCAGTTGGAAACGTTCAGGCAAGTTGTAGTCTACCTGAATTGTACCTAGCTGCCAGCGACGGCCAATGGCATCCTTCACCATGAAGTCGAGCTTAGGACCATAGAAAGCGGCTTCGCCGTATTCGATCTTGGCAGGCAAACCTTTTTCCTCGCAAGCCTCGATAATGGCACGTTCGGCTTTCTCCCAGTTTTCATCGCTACCGATATACTTCTCGCGGTTAACCTTATCGCGCAAAGAAATCTGAGCTTCAAAATTCTGGAAGTTCATCGACTTGAATACGATAGAAATGATGTCCATCACACGCAAGAATTCTTCCTTCACCTGGTCGGGACGACAGAACAAGTGCGCATCGTCCTGCGTAAAGCTACGTACACGGGTCAGTCCGTGCAACTCACCACTCTGCTCGTAACGGCAAACAGTTCCGAATTCGGCAATGCGCAAAGGCAGATCCTTATACGAACGGGGCGAGTTCTTGTAAATCATACAGTGGTGCGGACAGTTCATCGGTTTCAGGAAGTATTCTTCGCCTTCTTCCGGAGTCTGGATAGGCTGGAAAGAATCTTTTCCGTATTTAGCATAATGGCCCGACGTGATATACAGCAACTTGTTGCCGATAGGCGGACACATTACTTCCTGATAGTCGTAACGACTCTGGATGCGACGCAAGAAGTCTTGCAGACGGATGCGCAAGGCAGCACCTTTCGGCAACCACATCGGCAAACCTTTTCCGACTGTATCGGAGAACATGAACAAATCCATCTCCTTACCAATCTTACGATGGTCGCGCTTCTTGGCCTCTTCCAGCAGAACAAGATACTCATCAAGCATCTTCTTCTTCGGGAAAGTGATACCATAGATACGTGTCATCATCTTACGGTCTTCCTGTCCACGCCAATATGCACCGGCTACAGAAGTCAATTTGATAGCCTTGATAGGTGCGGTATTGAGCAAATGCGGACCACGGCACAAGTCAGTAAAAGCACCTTGTGTATAGGTAGTGATATGTCCGTCTTCCAGTTCGGAAATGAGTTCACACTTGTATGTTTCCCCACGATCGCCGAACATTTTCAGGGCATCGTCTTTCGCGATATCTTTTCTTACCACCGCTTCTTTCTTGGCGGCCAATTCTGCCATCTTCTTTTCAATAGCAGGCAGATCGGATTCCTTGATAGGAGTCTCGCCCGGATCGACATCGTAGTAGAAGCCGTTTTCGATAGCCGGACCGATACCGAACTGAATGCCCGGATACAACTCCTGCAATGCCTCGGCCAGCAAGTGGGCACTTGTATGCCAGAAGGTATGCTTTCCCTGCTCGTCTTCCCACTTATACAATACAACTTCTGCGTCCTCGTTAATAGGACGTCCCAAATCATAAGTCTCTCCGTTCACGCCACAAGCCAGCACTTCCTGTGCCAGGCGAGAACTAATACTTTCTGCTATTTGCAGTCCCGTCACTCCGTCGTTGTACTCCCGTACAGAGCCGTCTGGAAAAGTTATCTTTATCATAATAGAATTATTGATTTTTCAATTTTTCAAAGCGCAAAAATAGCTATTTCTTTTTGATAATCCACTTTTTAGCAAAAAAATGTTATTCGCTTCTGTCGGTAAAGCGTTTAATTACATTATATGCTGACACGATACCCAATTCACCGGCCTTGCTCAAATCCTGAAGTCCCTGCTTGTTGTTGCCAAGATAGATGTGAACCAGACCTCTGTTGAAATAAGCTTCACCGAATTCCGGATTCAGCTCGATGGCTTTGTCATAGTCAGCAACAGCCGCCCGATAATCTTTCAGCAATGTTGAAACGTTTCCTCGGTTGTAGTAACCATACACAAAATCGGGAGCCAACTCGACAACGTGGTTCAGGTCATCGCGTACAATATTATAATCGATCGTTGTAACTTCTGATTTCTTCGCATTGTTATTGTTAGTTCCTCCTACCGTTGTCGGGGCGTTTCCTCCCTCCATACTTTCCTCAGCCTTCTGGTATTCCAGCTGCTTGCAACGCACCAAAGCACGCATAAAATAGGCCGGGAAGAAAGTATCATCCAACAGGATACTCTTGGTAAAGTCATCTACCGAACTGGCAAAGTCCTGTACCAGATAGAAGTCCAATCCACGCATGAAACGTTTTACGGCATTATGGTCATCGGCCACGATATCCGATGTATGCGAGTCGATCAGAGCAAAATGGAAACGTACCTGTTCTTCGGTCAACGGTGCTTCCATATTGGTGATACGCAACATTTTGGGGAAGAGTTTGGAACGGTTCAGTTCGTCGATGTAACGGTGGAAATGAACAGAACGTTTCACATCGCTCACCTTTTCGTAATAAGTCAGCGCATACATAGGCTCCTGTTTGATAATTACATTACGATCCTGCACGCGTCCGCGGTAGTCGCTCGTATAACGTTGCTCAAATTCCGAATCATCGGCAATCACAATCTTACGATAGTTTTCCACATTCTTATCCGACTTCTTACGAGTCTTACTATCATCTTTGGAAGAATCCGAATTGTCGGCCATATCTTTATCTGCATTGCCCGACGCCGCATTGTTCCGCTTGTCGATCTGCATCTTCATGATTTTGAACTCGTCCTGTTCGGCCCCTTTCGCATCACCAATCTTTTTACGGGCCTGGGCACGCTGATAATAACCAGCCATAAAGTTTGGATAAGCATCTATCACCTTCGAATAGTCGCTGATAGCTCCACGGTAATCGCCGGTCTGCGCACGAAGCAATCCGCGGTTGAAGGTAGCCATCATATTGTCCGGCTCAATCTGAAGAACAAAATCGAAGTCTTCGATAGCACGGTTGTCATCGCCAACCTGCGCACGAAGCAATCCACGGTTATAGTGTCCCAGGAAGTTATTCGGATCAATGTCCAAAGCAAGGTCATAATCGCTCATGGCTCCTCTCAGGTTATTCTGATGGAAACGGGCCAAAGCACGGTTGATGTAATTGCCGGCATTGCGAGCACTCAGATGAATGGCCTGATCAAGGTCTGCTTCTGCTTCCTTATACTTGCCCTGCTGAATACGCACAATGGCACGCGCGCTCCAACCGTCTGGGTCGTAACGGTCCAGTTCAATGGCTTTCTCGAAATCGTTCAATGCCTGAATGGTATCGTTCTGTTTCAGATAGACCTCGCCACGCATCAGATAAGCAGGCGTATAACGGGGAGAAATAGCCAGCAACTTACCCAAATCTTCCTTAGCCGAGTCGTAATCTTCCTTCCGCATATGGCACAACGACAGGTTATGCCACAGCACAAGGTTTTCGGGATCATACTTTAAAGCCGTCTGATAGTCTTCGATGGCGCCATCAAACTTATTTTGCCGGATGCGCGCCAAACCTCTGATCTGGTAGGCTCCTACGACAAAAGGATTGCGCTGAATGGCCTTGTCGCAATCGGCCTCGGCGCCTTGGAAGTCTTCCAGATTAATCTTGGCCAAACCTCGGAAGAAATAAGGCTCAAACAGATAAGGCTTTGCGTTGATTACCTGATTAAAGTACTGAATAGAAAGCACGTAATCTTCAAAATACAAAGCATTTCGGGCAATTGTCATTACTCGCTCTGTATTGATTTGCGCACACAGCAATGCGGGAAACAGCAAAAGGATTGCTAATATTTTTTTTACCATTTTGTCTTACAAATACTTATATACGATAGCAAAAGTAATGCATTTCGTTTACTTGACAGGACTTAGGAAAGAGTTTTTCCGTTTGTTTTTGAGTTTTTTAGTATCTCAAAACTTTCTATTCAGAACCGGTAAATCATTTCACTGTCTTAACCCGATAAGAGCAGCGGGCCTTACCTTTCAGCATTGCGTTCAGCTTGCCTTTAATCATCTGCTTACGAAGAGGCGACAAATGATCGATAAACATTGTGCCTTCCAGGTGATCGAACTCGTGCTGCATAACACGGGCAAGGTAGCCTTCTACAATTTCATCGTGTTCGACCATATTCTCGTCCAGGTATCTGACATGAATCTTATCACCACGTTTCACAGACTCGTGAATGCCGGGCAGACTCAGGCAACCTTCTTCCATCGAGACTTCCTCGCCCATGACCTCAAGAATATGGGCATTGATGTAAACTTTACGGAAATCCTTATATTCGGGCATGTCTTCGGAAAGAACATCCAGGTCGACTACGACTACACGAATAGGCAAACCAATCTGCGGCGCAGCCAGCCCTACTCCATCGGCATGGTCCATTGTTTCAAACATATTGGCTATAAGTTCTTTCAGGTTAGGATAATCAGGTGTAATATCCTCTGCCACTTTTCTCAATACGGGTTGTCCGTATACATAAATGGGTAAAATCATAAGTGTATTTTTTTAATGTTTCATTTCTACATTTACCGACGCGGCACGTCCGCCCCGTCTGTCAGCAAAAGCTTCAGCCACGCATTCCCCGGCTTTCCAGATAGGACTGCAGAATAATCGTCGCACTAATCTCATCGACCAAAGCCTTATTCTGACGGTCTTTCTTTTTCAGGCCGGCTTCCAACATTGTACGATGAGCCAGAACAGAAGTAAACCGTTCATCGACATACTCTATCGGCATATCGGGCAGCTTCTTCTTCAACGAACGTACAAACGGCTCAATCCGCTGCATGTTTTCTGACATTTCGTTATTCATCTGCTTAGGGAGTCCAACCAATATCCGTTCTACCGGCTCTTTGCTCACATAATCAAGAATAAACGACAGCAGCTGATGCGTAGGCACAGTTGTCAGGCCGTTGGCTATCATCTGCAAGGGATCGCTTACAGCAATTCCGGTGCGTTTTCGTCCGTAATCTATGGCTAATATTCTACTCATAATTGGTGCAAAAGTACGATTAAAAATCGAAACCTGCACCCAAATGAGACGCTATAATGCAAAAAAGGGCATCCGAACAGTCCGGATACCCCCTTTTTACTACCTGACACAGATTGTCCTTACTGCCAGGCATTGAACTTTTATCTGTAATCAGACCGGCTAAAAACCGGAAAACTTATTTTTTCTTCCAAAGACGTGTCATGTCTTCCAATGTCTTGCCTTTGGTTTCGGGAACCAACTTCCAAACAAAAATTGCAGCAATCACGCAGATGATTCCATACAGAGCATAAGCAAACATATGTCCAAACTTCTCGCCCATATCGCCCAGCGTCATGTTGTACATCGGCACAAACGTAGACGAAACGATGAAATTGAATATCCACTGGAAAGCCACAGCAATGGCAACAGCTGCGCCACGCACTGTATTCGGGAAGATCTCGGCAATCAGTACCCAGCAGATGGGGCCCCAGCTAAACATAAAAGAAGCACTATACACCATAATACTTACTACAGACACCATCGGCGGAAGTCCTGTCAACACATTGGACAACGCAACACCGAAAGCACCGATAGCCATACCGATAGAACCGGAAATAAGCAAGGGCTTACGTCCCCACTTTTCGACTGTGAACACAGCCAGCAAGGTGAACAGAATGTTGATGATACCCATAATCACAGTCTGCACCATCGGATTGCCCATACCCATTGTTTCGAAAATACGGGGAGCAAAATAGAGCACAGCGTTGATACCTACAGCCTGCTGGAACACACTCAGCATAATACCGATAAAGATCACCATCCAGCCATAAGTAAACAGACGTTCGGTCTTTTCGTGGGCAGTAGCCTTGATTTCAGCCAAAATTACTTTAGCCTGAGTCACACCGTTAATACGGCTCAGGATATCCAAAGCCTTCTCATCACGACCACACATAGCCAAATATCGAGGAGTCTCGGGAACCAAGAGAACAAGTATTGCGAACAGACCGGCAGGAACAGCCTCGCTGACAAACATCAGACGCCAGCCGGTTTCAGTAGTCCAGGCAGCAGCTTCCGGATTCAGAATCTGATTTACCCCCTCAACTGCTTTGATAACAGGATTGGCATTGTCGCCCAAAATAAGGAAATTCACAAAATAAACCACCAGCTGACCAAAGATAATGGCAAACTGATTCCAGGATACCAATGTACCCCGAATATTACTGGGAGCAATCTCGGCAATATACATCGGACAAATGGCCGATGCCAAACCTACACCGACTCCACCCAATACGCGATAAAAATTGAAAGCGATAAGAAGCGAATAAGACGGAACTCCGTAATCGTAGAACAGGAATTCGGGATAATAAGATCCCAACGCTGATAAGAAGAACAGAATACCAGCAATAAAAAGAGACTTTTTACGTCCAAAATTGGATGCACAAAAACCTGAAATGGCACTACCGATGATACATCCTATCAATGCACTACTGGAAGTGATGCCGTGAATCGTATCTGTGTAAGTAAAGTCCGAAGCTCCCATAAAGAATGCCTGAAGCCCTTTTTCTGCGCCCGAAATGACTGCCGTATCATAACCAAACAGCAATCCGCCAATAACAGCTACCAGCACAATCGAAAAAAGATAGACTTTACTTCCTTTTTCTGTATAGTTCATGGTATAATAATGAAATTAGAAATAGTTTATAAACAAAAAAAATAGGCTGCCCTCCTGCCGACTGGCAGAAAGCGCAGCCCATTACATATCACTTTAATCTATTAGCAATACATATTGAGGATAGCCTCGTACAGTTCTTGCTTGCCACTAGTCTGCTTCGGTTCACCGTTAGCCTTAGCATAAGCAACAACGTCTTCCAAAGTCAGCTTACCTTCTTCGAATTCCTTACCCTTACCGCTATCGAATGAAGCGTAACGATCGGCCAGCATCTTCTTGTAAGGAGATTCTTCCAGCAGACGAGCTGCGCTTTCCAAAGCACGAGCCATTGCATCCATACCAGCGATGTGTGCGATAAAGATATCTTCCAGATCGGTAGAGTTACGACGAGTCTTGGCATCGAAGTTTGTACCACCGTTACCCAGACCACCGTTACGGATGATCTGCATCATAGCCTGAGTCAGTTCGTAGTTATCAATGGGGAACTGGTCGGTATCCCATCCGTTCTGATAATCGCCACGGTTAGCATCGATAGAACCCAACATACCGTTATCAACAGCTACAGACAACTCGTGTTCGAAAGTATGTCCGGCCAAAGTAGCGTGGTTTACTTCGATGTTTACTTTGAAATCCTTGTCCAGGTTGTGAGCTTTCAGGAAGCCAACTACAGTTTCTGTATCAACATCGTATTGATGTTTTGTCGGTTCCATCGGTTTCGGTTCGATCAGGAATGTTCCAGTAAAACCTTTGCTACGTGCATAATCGCGAGCGATTGTCAGCATCTGAGCCAAATGTTCTTTCTCACGCTTCTGATCAGTGTTCAACAAAGACATATAACCTTCGCGGCCACCCCAGAATACGTAGTTAGAACCACCGAGTTCGATAGTTGCATCAATAGCGTTCTTAATCTGTACGGCAGCACGAGCCACTACATCAAAGTCAGGGTTAGTAGCAGCACCGTTCATATAACGTGCATGACCAAATACATTGGCAGTACCCCACAACAGTTTAATGCCTGTTTCTGCTTGTTTCTGCTTAGCATAAGCAACAACTTCTTTCAGGTTAGCTTCATATTCTTCGATAGTATCGGCTTCTGTGCAGAGGTCTACATCGTGGAAGCAATAATACTCGATACCGATCTTCTGCATGAATTCGAAACCAGCATCCATCTTATCTTTTGCAGCCTGAACCTTATCTGTTGCAACATTCCAAGGGAATTTCTTTGTGCCACCGCCAAACTGATCGCTGCCTTCAGCGCAAAGTGTGTGCCACCATGCCATTGAGAACTTCAACCAGTCTTTCATCTTCTTACCCATGATTACCTTTTCAGGATCATAATAACGGAATGCCAGCGGATTGCGACTTTCTACACCTTCAAATTTAATTTTTCCAATACCAGGAAAATACTCTTTTGTTGCCATAATATTCTTTATATTTTATGCCTCCTACATATATATTGCAGGAAAGCGGGTTAATAATAAAATCTTCTTCTGTTCAATTAAATTAATCTCTCATAGACTTTTCCAAACGATGCTTCCAACGTGCATAAGCATCAAGATATTCCTGACGTTTGCTCTGGTTAGGCTCTATTACGTCTAGTTTTTCCAGTGTGGCAAAGGCTTCGTTGTTATCTTTATAAATGCCTGCACCAATTCCTGCACCCTTGGCTGCACCAACCGAACCGTCGGTATCATACAACTCAATGGTAGCACCGGTCACACCAGCCAACGTATCACGGAAAATGGAACTCAGGAACATATTGGCATGTCCGGCATGTATTTTCTGTACAGGAATTCCCATGCCTTCCATTATATCAATACCATATTTAAACGAGAATACAATGCCTTCTTGCGCTGCACGTACAATATGCTGTTTGCCATGCAGATTAAAGTTCAGACCACGGATAGAGCAATTGATTTCCTTATTCTCCAGCATACGTTCGGCACCATTACCAAAAGGCAGAATGCTGATGCCTGCACTTCCAATAGGAGCTTGAGAAGCCAGTACATTCATTTCATTATAAGAAATACCTTCGGGAGCAATTGTACGTTTTACCCATGAGTTCAGGATACCTGTTCCGTTGATGCAAAGCAACACACCCAGACGGGTCTGATCAGCAGTATGATTGACGTGTGCAAAAGTATTGACACGAGACTTTGGATCATAGTTTACTGCTCCGTTCACTCCATAAACAACGCCACTCGTACCTGCCGTTGAAGCTATTTCACCAGGATTGAAGACATTCAGTGAAAGTGCATTGTTCGGCTGGTCACCAGCGCGATAAGTGATAGGAGTACCTTCCTTCAAACCTAATTCTTTAGCTGCAGCCGCAGTAACACGCCCCTGTTCGGCAAATGTCGGTTTTATATCAGCTATCAGCGAAGAGTCAAAGCCATAATAATCCATTAGAAATTCTGCCAGGCAATTGTTTTTGAAATCCCAAAACATACCTTCGGACAAGCCTGATACCGTTGTACAGATCTCACCGCTCAACTTCATCGCGATATAATCACCAGGAAGCATAATCTTGTATATCTTCTCGTAAACCTCCGGTTCATTCTCTTTAACCCAAGCCAACTTAGAAGCCGTAAAGTTGCCCGGAGAATTCAGTAAATGAGAAAGGCAGCGCTCCTCGCCCAATGTTTCAAACGCACGCTGTCCATACGGAACTGCCCGCGAATCACACCAGATAATTGCCGGACGCAGTACTTGCTGATTCTTATCTACACATACCAATCCATGCATCTGATAAGAGATACCTATAGCTTTAATTTCTCCTCCATTCACACCCGATTCTATGAGAATAGCCTCCGTTGCCAGCTTCAGATTTTCCCACCAACTTTCAGGATTCTGTTCTGCCCAACCTTGTTTTACTGCAATAATAGCAGCTTCCGTTTTCGGGAAAAAAGCAGAAGAAACACATTTTCCACTTTCTGCATTTACCAAACTCGCCTTTACCGACGAGCTACCGATGTCATAACCTAATAGATACACTTTGATATTATATTAAAAGTTAATAATTCTATGTTTTTACAAGGAATATACCCGGTCCCTCTTAACGTCTGGACTTATTATAGATTTTCTTATCGAAACGATAATAGCGGGCAGCACGATGAGCCACTCCCTGCTGGCGTTCTTCGAGAGGTACTACATACTCCATTAAAGCGATTTTCTTATGGAAATTACGCACATCAATCGGTTTTCCATATATTAATTCGTAAAGTGTACGCAACTGAGAAGCCGTGAATTTACGCGGAAGCAGATCGAACAGAGCAGACGGATTCGCTTCTACATACTGACGGATATACAATAAAGCTTCTTTTATACCTTAATTCCGCAACACATATTGTTAGAAATAAATTTAAAATACTGAGTAATAATATATTAACCAGTATTTTGCCATGTCAGAAGATTCACTTAACTTAGTGTTGCAATAAAAATCAAACAAATCTTCATCAGGCATGGCAAAAG